>Ga0116110_1000133_pt1 | contig 47401 bp, 58 predicted proteins | sample June2015DPH_8_50_FD_89719 | JGI IMG/M metagenome (GOLD analysis project Ga0116110, IMG submission 89719) | Peatland microbial communities from SPRUCE experiment site at the Marcell Experimental Forest, Minnesota, USA - June2015DPH_8_40 | ecosystem: Environmental > Terrestrial > Soil > Wetlands >...
ATTACGGCCCTTACAGCGGCTGGACGCCGGTGAGCTACAGCTCCAACTCCGATGGAACAAGAACTCTGCTCTGGGCGGGAACGGGAGGATCTGCATCCATCTGGACCCTCAACAGCTCCAATAGTCTTACAACCTACACAAATTACGGCCCTTACAGCGGCTGGACGCCGGCGAGCTACAGCTCCAACTCCGATGGAACAAGGACTCTGCTCTGGGCGGGACCGGGAGGATCTGCATCCATCTGGACCCTCGACGGCTCCAATAATTATACAAGTTACATAGAGTACGGCCCTTACAGCGGCTGGACTGCCGTCCAATTAAAATAACAGGGTAATCCTCCGGCTCTGCCGGGGGACTCCCAGAGTTTGACATTTCCGGGAATATACGAAAGCCTTCCCCCTGTGAACCGCTCAAAGTTTACAGGGAGGAAAGCTTTCGTATGTATTAATTTTAAAGTTTAAGCCACACTGTATGGGACTGCAAGTACCATGTGGTTTGGATTCCCAAATGCAGGCGGAAGGTATTATACGCAGAGCTCCGGAAGCATTTGGGGCAAGTGTTCAGGACGCTTGCTCTACAAAAAGAGAGCAAAGTACTGGAAGGCCACCTCATGGCAGACCATGTTCACATGCTGATCTCGATTCCGCCAAAGTATGGGGTCTCACAGGTTGTTGGCTTCATCAAAGATAAGAGTGCTATCCACATTGCCAGGGTCTTTCAAGGGCGAAAGAGGGACTTCACAGGCCATAACTTTTGGGCCAAAGGTTATTTCGTGTCAACAGTTGGCAGAGACGAGAAGATCATTCGGGAATACATCAAGAAACAAGAGGCCGAAGACAAACGCCTTGAGCAACTTCAAATGTTCTAAGGGTTGCCACCTTTTGGGTGGCCATTGGTTTACAACCGCTTTGAGCGGTCCATGATTTTCCAGGCCTCCGGCTTGGCCGGAGGTATATGACTCGATATCCTCTTCGAGGATTCCGCGAAGCTCGCCAGGTCGAATACTCACATAGTAGATGACAAAACTCAACCTGATGATTGTTGGAAGTCAATGTGTGGCGCTGACGACGCCCCGCCCCTCGCTCGTCACGAACACGACACCTTGGAACCTGTGCAATCGGTTGGAGCAGGCGGCGGCGCACGAGATTAGTTTCCAGGGCGCTAATCTATGTGATCCATATGACCAATCGCTAGGAGACGAGGATAGCATCCAGAGTGATCTCGGCGTTTAACAGCTTCGAGACTGGACATCCTGCCTTCGCCATGCCGGTAAGCTTTTCGAACGTCGCCTGATCGGCGCCCGGGATTTTGGCCTTGAGCGTCAGGTGGACCGCCGTGATAGCGTAGCCGCCCTCAACCTGCTCAAGCGTGACCTCTGCGGAAGTTTCCATCTGTTCGGCGGTGAGCTTTGCCTCGCCCAGGATCAGCGAAAGGGCCATGGTGAAGCAGCTGGCGTGTGCTGCGGCGATCAGCTCCTCCGGATTTGTGCCCTTTACACCTTCGAATCTGCTTGCGAAGCCATAGGGGTAGGCTCTTAATGCGCCGCTCTCGGTGGAAGTCGTGCCCTTGCCGTCCTTGAATCCTCCCCGCCATACGGCAGAGCCGTGTCGATTGATCTTCATCTGAATTCTCCTTAGAGGTCGCAATCAATGAGCTACATCAGCTCTTCGTGCTAAATTAGGTGACGATGTAGCGGTATCCGTTGGCACCCTGAAACACCAGCTGGTCTTCCCATGCGTCCGCTCTCAGAGGTCGGCCATGGCTAAAGATCAAGGACTGTCCGTGCAACGTGTTTCAATGAGGTCGCCTTAGCAGAAGGCAGCTGTTATGGAGAGACCGCGCCACGTATTTCCGCCAAACTAACCATTATGAGCCTGTCTGACAACTCCGGGTAAAGAACGAACTGGCTGTTAGGAGGCAAGGGCAGGGCGGTGATGAAGCAGGCTGTTGGTTAACTTGAGGTGAGAGGATCGGTGCAATTTTGGTGCAGGTTCAAAACACCCCTTATCCAGTCTATGTTTGCGGGTGAGGACGGAGGTTCAAATCCTCTCGTCCCGATCACTAAGTCCAAAAACCCCAAACATTAAAGGCCCCTTCCTTTTGGAAGGGGCCTTTTCTATGGAACTCCAATCAAACTGGTGTGGGAACGAATATGCGGGATGGGAAAGGGCGGATCGGCGGCCAAGGGGTGGGTCCAAGGCATTCGGATACCCGGGTGAGTTTTACGTTTCAACTTCCTTAAGGACTTCAGGTCTTAATTCGGCAATCCTGATGAGTGTTTTTGCAGCGCCCGACGGCTCGCGCCTGCCTTGTTCCCATTGTTCCAACGTGCGCCGGGAGACTCCCATCAACGCGGCAAATCGAGCCTGAGAAAGGCCGGTTTTGATCCTCGCTTTAGCTGCGGCGGTTTTTGGCTCTACAACATATCGGCGTCCGCCACCGCCCTGGATTTCGTCGACACCATCCAACAGCTCCTGCCCGATATTCCGGCCGGCTTCATGCTGATCCAATGTTTTCTCTTCAGTCTTGGGGTTCATCTGCAAACCTGTCTTTCACTCAAAAATGCTGGACTCGATAAATGTAAACATGGATAAAATATACGTCAATGGCGTAGTTAATCAAGCATTATTCACCGTCCACATGGCTTCCATTAAACGAGTTATTCGACATTAAGGAAAGATTATGTCATTCCCCGAATCGATTAAATCCAGATGGCTGGGGATCTTTCAAGTGAAAACTCATTCCCTCGCTTTTTCCTTACGCCTTTACTCCGCATTCTTTGTCCACTGCGGCCTTAAGCTCTTTGAGCATGCGAACGAGGTCTTTCATCTGAAAGAGGCGAAAATTTAAGATGCTGATAAAACAAGAAATACAGTGTTTATGCGGTTTTTGTGGTTTAAACTATGGAGAGAGAAAAGAGAGAAAAGTTGGCGGGTGTCACAAACTGTCACAATTTCAGGGGATAGCGATTGCAACGCGATAAGCCGGAATTCCCGACCGGCTTCCCCTGGAAAACTTCTCGGGCCGCTGCGGGAGGCGGAATATGAAACCCGTTTTTCTCACTTACGCAAACCTGAATCTCCGCAAGGACCCCGAAGGGCTCTACTCGGTATCGAGACAAATCGCATCGGAAATGCCGATTGCAGGACCCCGCAATCAACTGGATTCCCGCATTGACTTCCTGGTTCAGCTATTGAAATCCGAAAATCCCGACAAGCAGATAAAAACCCGGATTTCCACATCAATAGATAAGGAACACAGGCGCATAGCTTTCGATGCGATATTTGGATATCAAGACAAGTTCTGTGAAAAGTCCTGTATTTTCCGGCAAAAACGTGAAGCTCTGTTTGGGCCAGAGGCTTTTAAGGGGCGCAAGCGGATAACATGCCTTGAATGCGATCAGGTTCTTTTCCGGCATATTTTGCATGACATATCCCGGAACGGCTTGCAAATCAAAGCTTCTATGAATTTGATAAACTTACCCGTTTTTGGGGCCGACGATCCTAAAACGGAGTATGCAAGTCTGCTATCGAATGAGCGGAGTCGGATAGTCCCGACGATCAACCCGCACACTGGCGAAACCAATCTGAAATGGGAGGACGATACAAAACCGATACTAATTCCCGGAGAGCGCAAATTCATTTTCCATTTTTATTTCATGGCGAGGACAGTACATAGTCTGACCACTTTTTTAGACGGTAAAGATTCACAGGGGTACCCGAACCGGCACAGACTTCTGTTGTGCCCGGATTGCTGTAGAACTTTCTTTATTCCGCAAAGGCTAAATCCAGCAAGAGATAATCTTTGCTCAAAGCGGTGCATCCGCAATAAAGAAAATCGGAAATACGATCAGAAAACCCGCGACAGTGGACCCCGCAGGCCATTTGAGCCAATCATAAATCTCTATTCCTAACGTCTGAAATCCCCCAATCATTATACTTAAGGGGGAAAACTTTCTGCTCTTAAGTATCATGATTTATCTAATTATATCAATGATTTACGCTTGACAACTACCCCCGGCTTTGCCGTATAATTTAGCCCGAACGCAAGAACCGAAAAAGGGGGGCCGAGTGAAACTATTTTTGGCGCATCCGGCAAAAGAGATTTTTTCAAACCATAAGCTCACAATGCGAGCTTTAGCCCGAGCTCTGAACACAACCCCTCAGACGATTTTTAACTGGTTAAACTCTTATGTCACCCCGCCCGCCAAGGTGGACGAGGTTTTTGTTGAACTCGCCTTAAAATTGGTGAGAGAGCCGGAAGATCTCAGCGCCGAAGAAATCCTTACCCATCTCAGCGCGGCGGCAATCCCGAGAAAACCGAAAAAGCGGGGCGGGGCGAAAAGACGGAAAACCACCAAAAACCGAGAGGGCACACAAAAGCAAGGAAAACAGGCCGTAGAAAAGCCGGGGGCGAGTAATGGATTCTGATATCCGAATTGCTGATGTTATCAACCCTAAAGAACCGGCGCACATCATAGAAAGATTATTCCCCGTGACTTTCGGCAGACGAAAAGACCAAAAAGCGGGGACTTTGACAGATCAGCGTACCGTCACTTGGCCGGAACTTGAGGTAATTTTAACCAACCACCAGGAAGGCGACAAAGACGGTAGTTGCCTTATCCCGGCAATTTTCAGAGAACCCAAACGACAAAAGCAATATGCTGATGAAATCTCGATAGTGGGCTACGACTTTGATTGTGGATACACCTCTGATGAAATCAAGGCCAGACTTGAAGACGATGGCCTTGCTGCAATTGGTTATAGCACCCATTCCCATCTGAAAACTACAACCACCATCACAAGGAAAGAATTTGAAGAGACAGGGCGAAATCCTGAGCTTTGTCTGTTTCAGGTCAAAAAGTATCGACCGAATGTTTGCATGGGTGCGCGACTGATAGAAGAAAACGACGAAAGCGTCACTATCGAACACAACGCCTGCCCAAAATTTCGGGTTGTCATGCCACTTAGCAGACCGTGGCGAGCAGCCGATTACGAGTCACAGGAAGCTGCAAACAGGGATTGGACTGAACGATATAGGGCCGGGGCGCATTATCTCGGATTCATTTTTGATGAAACTTGCACCGATACCTCAAGGCTGCTCTTTCTTCCAAGGCACAAACCGGGCTGCGAGTTTGAAACCTTTGTCCTCGAAGGCGCGGATTTCGACATCTGGACTCTGCCAGTGCTGGAAAAAAAGGTTCCCACAAGCCCACCACCGAAACGGATTGAGCCGCTAATAATAGACCCCGACAAAGATCTTATCGGCACTTTTAACAGAAACTATTCGGTAGAGGAAATTATCGAACGGAACGGATACCCAAAGAAGGGAAGCCACAAGTACCTATCGCCCACCAGTAATACCGGCATGGCCGGGGTATCAATCCTAGATGGCCGGGTATTCTCTCACCACGAAAGCGATCCGCTCTTTTCCCCTGAGAAGCACTCCCATGATGCCTTCGGTGCCTACTGCATTCTTGAACATGCTGGAGATACGAAAGAAGCAGTTAAGGCAGCAGCACGGCTCTTAGGCATGGAACCAAAGAAGGCCGGGGGGAATGGCGAATGTCCCGAACCAATATGGGAGCCGGAATATATGAAGGACCCACCAGAGCAAACCGGGGACAAGGATATTGTCACAGTGGTGAATTGCCGGGACTTGTGCGCCATGCAGTTTACCGACAGACCGATCATAGACGGGCTGCTTGGCGAAAAGGAGTCTTTAATCATCGTCGGGCAATCCGGGATAATGAAGTCTAGTTGCGCTTATAATATCGCCCTCCTGGCTGGTGCATCGAGTGATGAAGATTCGCCAATTTCCCTTTTTGACAAGTTCGGCATATCCAGACGATATACAAGCCTGTTCATTCAATCGGAAAACACAGCAGCAGCCACACAGAAGCGAATCGCCAATATCATCGACGCAGCCCCTTGGCTTGAAGCCGGATTAGAGCAAGTCTATTTTGCTTCCATACGAAACGATATTCGCCTGTCAGGACCCCTTACCGATCCTAAATTTCAGGCCGGGATACTCTCCCTTCTGGACAAGACACATGCCGACCTTCTCTTTTTAGACCCCCTTATTAGCTACCATGCCGCCGACGAAAACGATAATGCAGCCATGCGCCGGACCCTGGATTGCCTTTCGGCTGTTTGCGACAAGGCGAACGTGGCCTGCATCGTTGTTCACCACGCCGGGAAGGGTGGAGTTAATAATCAGGTTTTTGCCGGAAGGGGGGCGAGTAGTGTTGGTGATTGGTCGGCAAACATACTCGTACTCAGCCCCGGACCCGAATTAAGGCGGGAAGATGGTAGCAAGCGCTTTGTGGTGGAAGTCTCACACCGGAAGTCGAGGAACTATGAAACCGTGGAGCCTTTCTTTCTGGAACGCATAAACGGGGCCTTGCTTGTCCCGATACACCCGCAGCAGCTTAACCCGGAGCGCATGAAGCGCATAAAGACGGTTGTCGAAATTCTCGAAGAGGCTGGGGGCTACATCGACCATAAGGAAGTGCTGGTCAAGGAAGTGATGAAGCGGATCAATAAGAGCCGGGGCAGCGCTCAAAACGCCATTAACGCAGCTTGTGAGGATAATCTCATCCGAATTGTCCCGTTAGAAAGAAAAGGGCATGGCTATCGGTTGCCGGATTACGAAGTCAAGGAGGATGACGATTGAACCCGCAAACCCGCACCAGGACTCATTGGCATATCTTTTATCAATACTTTCAATGGGTTGCAAAGTCTGCCAAATGCCAATTTATGCCAAAAACCGGAGTTGGCAGACTTTTTCTTGAGTGTTTTCGCGTAGATAACGATATGCCAATTTTTATCTGCCAAAATCGGACTTTGGCAAATCGTAAGTTATTGAAATCATTACAATGCCAAATGCCAATTTATGCCACCCTAAAGGGTAAAAAGAAGTTGGCACATCTTTTTGCCAACACTTTTACCTTAGACTTTAGGGCCATTTTAATTTTTGCCTTCTCAAGAATGGTCATGCTCTTAGATGGAACTTTTGAAAATCTTATCGGGAGCGGGGCACCTAGATATACGGCGACTTTAAGGAAGGCTCAAGCATGCTTTCCTCGGGTGCCCTTGAGCAACCTTGGAATATAGGACCCATGGCGGATCGGATCATGGATGAACTTTTCAACGTGAAAGATGTGGCGAAGCTCTTCAAGTGTTCACAGGCTTATGTCTATAAGCTTTCGGATACTGGCTTGCTGGCGTCCATCCGTATTCCCTGTGCAGGGCTGGGGACGCAGAAGAAAGAGTTGGTCCGCTTCAGGCCAGAGGATGTGTTCGACTTCGTTGAAAGGCATTACCGCAATGGCCGCTTGTGAGTGTCACTTCATGTCACAAATGGCCTGTAGAATGGCTCTGTATAAAATAGTCACCTGATACATAATCAGGTGCTTGTGAGTGCAGGAAGTGAGGATAAGGGCGCGTTGAACTTTTCAAACCTTTTCAACAGAGTTCACCCTGGACGAAAATTGAGCCGGGGACCGCGCTCAAGACTACTATTTAGGGGTGCGAATGCGAATCACAATTGACAGCCGCGAGCAGCGTCCTTTCACGTTCGAGCGTTTCCCTGGTGTAGAGATCGAGCGGGCCGCTTTGTCTGCGGGGGATTATTCTCTGCCGGGCTTCGAGGATCGGGTTGCAATCGAGCGCAAGGAACTAAACGACTTGATAACCTGCCTGATGAACGGCAACCGGGACAGATTCGAGCGGGAGTTGTCCAAGCTTCGGTTCTATGAATTAGCGGCGGTAGTAATCGAGGGCAGCATGGACGATGTATCTAAGGGCCGGTATCGCAGCGACATGAAAGCCCATGCCGTGCTTCAAAGCATCTTCGCCTTTCAGGTGCGGTATCGAGTGCCCTTCGTGTGGGCGGGCAATCGGGCCGGGGCGGAATACGTCACATACAGTTTGTTTGAGAAGTTCTTAGGGGAAATCGAGAAGAGATATGAACGGGCATTCCCGAAGGCGAGAGGGAGCAAATATGAAGCTGCCTGAAATGAAGCGAGTAGAGGCGGTCACATTGCAAAAGAAGTTCAAATGCGTGCTGTGTGATGTGGAAGTCGATATTTACGTCCCGGCTGAACAAGCGGATTTAGTCGCTGCGTCCACACCGGGATACTGTGCAGCCTGTTTAAAGTGGAAGATTATCGAACAAAATAGCGTGGGAACGAGCGCATACGCTCATTAGAAGAGGAAGGGGCATGGCAAAGATTGATTTGTACAAAGCAAAAGAGATGTCTGAGCAGGGCAAAAGTCCGGTGGAGTTGGCCGCACACTTCAAATGTTCACTAACCGCGATTTACAGGGGAATCAAGAAATTCCCCCGGTTGAGTGTCCCCGCGAGCATTGAGGCACTGACGGAAAAGCAACTGGCCTTTATCAAATTCAAGAACCAGGGCTTATCCGGTACAGAGGCGGCGCTTCGGGCATACGATACCGCAGACAGAAAGTCCGCCAGAGAAATTTCTAGCCAGCTTCTTGCCAAGCCGGAGATTAAAGCGGCAATGTCCGACTGGTTGGAATATTGCGGATGTGGGCGGCACCGGAGGGCGGAACGGCTGACTGAGTTCGTGGAGAACCCCGACCCTGTGATTGCGCTCCCGGCGCTTCGCGAGGCGATGAAAGCAGGGAACGATTACCCAAATCAGAAGATCGAGGTTGAAAAGAGCGAAATTCAGTATGTAGTATCGTTCACCCCGATAGGGACCCCGGAGGATCAATCCAGAATAATTTCGATAAGCCCAAACAAGGATGCTCTATTGCTGCCCGAGTCTTTCCATGACAGAGAGGACCGGGAGCAACGGCACCGTGAACTCCGAAAAACTCTTAGCAGCCTGCCCAGAGACAAGGGCGACAATGAGGGAGATTAGTTATGGAATGGACAAAATTTCGCTACAACCAATTCATTTGCTATCACCCGGTCAGGCTTCCCTGCCCGGTTTGTGGCTGCAACCGGAACGAATTTCAAGAGGCATACGTCGATGAAAAGGGGATGAACCGGAAAGAAATTGCTATCCCTATGAAATGCGAACTAGGCCACACGTGGGAGCTTAAACTTAAGCGGCACGAAATACCAGACGACGGAGAGGCTACTTGCCTTTGCGCAGAGGAGACAAAAAAATGAGCGGAGAAGATCAAGATATTGAACAAAGGCTGGTGCTTCACAGCTACACCCGCGAAAAGGAAAAGCAGCTTGAGGCACACCCGGAGTTGTCCGGCATGGAAGAGTTTATTGATATCGAAGCTCTCAAGCTTGCAGGGCGGGAAGAACAAGTTCATGGGCGCATTGTTAGCTCTCCGAGAACGATTGCTAAACAAGCCGCTCAAAATGTCAGGACGACTTTTAAGAAAAAAACGAGCGGTAAGGGTGATGGTGACGATGGCATGATGTCGGATACGGAGTACGCAAATTTTTTTTCTTGGAAACGCAGATAAGAAAGGAAAAGACATGGACAACTTAGAATTTAGGTTAGCGCGGAGGGACTTTGAAGACAGTTTGGAGGACATTCTCGAAAAACATCCGGACCTTCGGGACGATCCAAACGCCCGGACGTTGATTACGCAGCATGCTCTACAAAAAGCTCAGGGGGAACTGAATCGGCATGGGCGTTTCGTTTCAACCGCCCGGCAGTTTGCCAAAGAGTCGGTTGCCGAAACGAAAAAGTATTTAGCGAAAAGCCGTCCCGTGGAAGCAACTGTCAGCAGAAGGGCCGAATCTGAGGACCAGGGCAACGAAGAGATGTCAAATGCGGAATATGCCCAATTCTTTAGGGGTTTGGGCCAGCGGGCTTCAAAACGAGTGCTGGCAGAGCCGCGAGATAACGAGGGGGATGAATAATGAGCCTTTATAAAAAGGACGGCGAGTGGATTGGAACCATTATGACCGACAGGGGGCCTCTGCCGATTAAAACCGGCAAGACCGACAGGCGTGAGGCCGAACAGATCATTTACAAAAAACAGGTAGCTTACAGCAACAGCATGGCGCTGGAACGTAGGCGCAGAGGGGAATAAAAAATGGCAGACCTACCAAGTGGCCGAATTCCTTCAGGAATCGGCGGCGTGAGCCAATTCGAGCCTCCGAGGAATCAGGTAATCCAGCGCAAGCCGAGTGTTTGGGCTGAGGCCGGACCCAAGTTTGCCGAGATACTTCTGGCGAACATGTTAAAGCAATACAGCGACTCGTCCAAAGTACAGCAGGCGGCTCTTGCTGCGGGGTATGAAGCTGTGCCTGAGGGGCAGACGCCTGACCCTAACCGTCAAGTAAGGCAAATCGGGGGCAAGAGTTATTACGCCCCCATGCAATCTGTGTACGGAGTAGGACCCGAAGGGACACTTCAAAACCTGGGGCAGGTCCCGGAAGGCGCAAAGGTAGAGCAGCTAAAGCAGCCGCAGCAGCCCAAGGATGTGACGTTTTGGAGGGGGCCGAAAGGCGACACAGTTCAGTTGCCGAAAAACGATCCGCGAGGGGGCCAACTCTTGCAGGCCGGATATCTCCCTTTCAACATTTACAAACAGCAGCAAGAGATGAACCGGGCCGGACAGCCTACGCCAAGCGAACAGGGGCAAGCGGCAAAAGCGGCTTTTATTCAAGAACACGGGCGAGAGCCGGACGCTAAAGAATGGAACGACATTTTGCAGCAAACCCACCATCCAGAATTGACCCCTTCGGGCGGAAATTTTACACCGGACGAAACGGCTTATGCTCAAAAGCTTGTGGCCGGGCTAGCGCCTTGGCCCACGGGACGAATGGCGAATGACCCGCTCTATAAGCACGCAGTCGAGGCGGCAGGACAATTAGATCCGGGTTTTAACGCCAATACTTACAAAACCCGTTACGACACTAACCGGGCTTACACGAGCGGATCTCAGTCGAAAAATATCATCGGCATCAATACTCTCACTAAGCATCTCGACAGCCTGGAAAAATCGGCGGCAGGCCTTGAAAACCGGGATTGGCCCAAATGGAATACCGTTGCAAATTTACTTGAAACTGAAACCGGTGATCCCCGCATTGCTAAGTTCAATATGGACTTGGATGCGGTTTCTTCCGAACTGGCAGCCGTTTTTAAAGCCGGGGCCGGGGCGGCTTCACCGACACAAGAGGAAATCAAGGAATGGAGGAAAAATATAAACTCCAGCCAAAGCCCGGCACAGCTAAAGGCGGCAATAGATGAGGGATATCACCTGATGTTCAAAAGGCTTGGGACTTTGCGTGAACAATACGACAGCGCCATGGGGCCTTTCGGGACAATGCAATTTCTACAGCCGGAAGCGCGGAGTTTGCTTGTCAAAAAGTTTGGTGAGGCTGAAATCGGCGCTCTTGACCCATCCCCACAAGCACGGCAGGGGGCTGGTGGTGGTGCTACGCCACAGCCGGGGCAGCCGGGACAAAGAAGCCCAAACTCTGTGCTTCAGAGTGGATGGTAGGGGGTAATCATGGCTTATGATATCGACAAAGTAAGAGCACAGGGCATGGACGATCAGAGCATAGCGACATATCTGGCGCAACAGTATGGTTACGATATCAACGCTCCATTGCAGCAAGGTGCCAGCTATTCAGACATAGCGGACTATCTGGCGAAAACGGACCCGCACCAGGTTGCCATGAGGTTTTTCCAGAAGGCCGGATGGAGTCCCGAGCAGTCGGCGGGCATTGTAGGCAATCTGTCTTATGAATCAGGCGGCATGAAGCCAAACGCCAAAGAAGTCGGCGGCAAAGGCTGGGGGCTTGCACAGTGGACCAGTCCCGAGAGAATACAAGGATTGGCTCAGTATGCTCAATCGAAGGGGGAGCAGACCCCGAGCTTTAAGACTCAGCTTGAATATGTGCAGCAGGAATTAACCGGGCCATACAGGGCGGCTGGTGAAGCTCTCAAAAAAGCGGAATCAGTAGGCGACGCCACAAAGGTCTTTTCCGACCTGTACGAAATCCCCGGTGTCCCCAATCTGACAGGCCGGGGCATGAGGGCTGCTCAGGTACTAAAACTCTCCGGGGCACCGGAAGCTCCAGCACCTTCCATAATGGACAGGATCAGGGCGGGCATGGGCGGCGAGGCTTCCTTCGGGGATGTGAGAGAGGTCCCCGGTGTCGCAGACATGCTGCCCGACACTACGCCGGAAGATATCGAAAAATACCGTCCAGTAGCCCGAGCCGGGGGCATGTTGGGCGGGGCCGCTCTTGCTGCTCCGGGAAACATCATTGCTCCAGGTGTGGCCGAAGTGGCGGGGGCTGCCGGCGGGGCTGCTATCTCAGATCAGATAATGGATTATCTCAAAAAGAAAATCATCGAGCGGGCCACAGGCAAGACGATCAACCCCACGCTCACAGAGGCGCTTGTAGGGCCAAGTCCCCTCAAAGAACCTGGAAATTACGGCGCTTTAGGGGCGGCGACTGAGGGGGCCGAATGGGAGATGGGAGGCCAAGCTGCCGGACAGGTTTTAGCCGGGGGTGCCCGAATGATCGGGGGGGCCGTTAAGCCGACCCTTGGCAAGCTTACCGGAGCAGGCACAGGTGCGATTGAAGAGGCAGTTAAGAGCGGCGAATCCCTGAAGGGAAATATTTTCAAAACTCAGACCGACTTCGATAAAGCCATGCGCGGTGATATTACCCCGCAAGAGGTTGTCGAGAACGCTAAAGAGGCTTTAGGCACAGTTAAACGAGCACGCGGCCAAGAATACGTTTCAAAGCTAAAAGAAGTCAGGGCCTATCCTGAAACGCTCGACAACATAAAAACTTCTCTGTTCGACAAGGTAGATGAACTTGCAGCACCGGAGAGGTTCGATATCGGTTTTCAGGAGAATCCAGAGGGGGGATATAAACTTGATTTTTCTACTTCCCCGCTTATCGAGTCAAGGCCGGTTGTCAAGCGGGCTTTGCACGACATTCTCACATGGGATGATTCAAGCGCGGCGGGCTTGGATGCCCTCTCCAAACGGTTAGGGACCTATGTGGACCAAACCCGGAGGGGAAGCCCGGCAAATGCTTTTATGAATGAACTGAAATCCAACCTTTCCGACAGCCTTAAAGCAGAAATCCCCGGCTATGGCGAAATGACAAAGGGTTATGCAGAGACAACGAAGCTCATAAAGGATATCGAATCGAATTTGATGCTAAGACCGGAAGGACTCTCAGGCAGAATCACAGCCGACCAGACCTTAAGGCGGCTTTCGTCCAGCATGAAGGATAATTTCGAGCTTCGGCGCGAACTGGTCAACTCGCTGAGCAGCCGAGGCGGCGAAGACCTCGCTGGGCAGATTGCCGGGCGCTTAATGCAGTCACCTATCCCGCATGGATTACGGGGGGCGGTGGGAATGCCCGCCGAAGCGATAGCCGTATATCTCAAACCGGAACTTTGGCCTGTTCTTGCGGCAAGTTCTCCAAGGGTTGTGGGGGAGTTTCTAAGGGTTTATGGAAAGGCATTGTCTGAGGTTCGAGGCGTAAGCCCGCAGATCGGTAAAGCACTGGCTTTTGCCTTCAGTGAGGAAAACCGGGACAAGCTGAAGGTCCCCGGCACAGAAGGGGGGCGAACATGGAAAATAAAATAGCGAAGAAAGCACTTGAGGCCAGAGCGAGCCTTGTGCTATTAGGATGATTAGATTAACTCCTAACCTTTCTCTCTCATGTGTAAAAGTGCAATTTACCTCTGGAAAAAGGGGATCGAACCGTGACAGAGGGCGCTGGGCCTCCCGGAATCGATGAAAAAGAAAAGCGCATCAGGTTTGATTACATCAAAAGCCAATTCTTTCGAGTGATTCACGTTGACGGCATTTTTGGTGGAACCTCACCGAGCGGAAAAGCAATCCGAATGTCTGTATGGAATGAACGCTGGCCCATTCCCAAACAGACGGTGCATGAAATGGATGAACTTGGCAATCTCCTAAAAGAAGTTGTGGAAGAGAGAATTCAGCGCGATGCTATTGTGAGAGAGGTAGAAGTCGATCTTGTTATGGATGTGGATTGCGCTAAGCAGATGCGAGAATGGTTATCACGCAAAATAGAGCAATACGATGAAATAATGAAGCTGCAATCGAAAACCGGTGTAAAAACCCACAAGAAGGGAGGAACTCAGTGAACCGATTTTGGCTGGGCGATCCCGATTCATTCGGATTGGAGCAAATAGCACCTCGCGATGGGATTGTCACCTCAGTGGCGGGATGTTACGCGCGCCCAAAGGGGATGGATAAAAAATTAATGTTTATCAACGATTTCATTAACGATATCGGCGGCAGGGACCGAATCATTTTATTGACAGGTCAGCATCTAATCTATGTATCTGATTCGTGCATGCCGTGTCAAATCATCGAGGGCCGGAAGGCGCCAATGGAATCGCACTCGTGGCTGCAAGCCATCGAAGCTAAGTTATCTTCTATGCGAAATCTCATGAAAAATTGGAATGGTTATGGTTCCGCTCCACCGAACAAGAATGCATTTAAGAATGCTGACGAGGTGATCGATATCTTGCATCAAAAGGGTTATGAGGCCCACCAAGTTTCCCCATCTGCGGATGAAGGGATTGCAATTTCCTTCTTAAAAGGGGGGCGCCATGCCTTCATTGAGTGCTACAATGATGGCGACATTGCTGCTGCGGTTTTTCAGAAGCAGGGGGAGCCAGAGACTTGGGATTGTGGCAGTTCTGCCAGTGAATTGACGGAAACCATCGAGCGGATCTTTGAATATCTCAATGGCCGATAATTATCCTGTCGAACTCATCATGGGTGAACGAGTTCCTGATCAGATTTTCTCTGATGACGAAAAACTTTATATCAGATTTGATGAGATCCTGGGGGAATTTGTAGCCCCCACAAGCTTAATATGCCCAAATCAATCTGCAAATCGCTCGACCATTTGCACGAACCCGGAATGGGTGCTTCTCTCTGAAGTGCCAGAGACGCCAGATGTATTTAAAGACTGGGGGTATGGATATGTGAAGGTCAGAGATATCCCAACCCCTCTGACTCCGCCTTCGCTTGGCGCCCTAACGACGGAATTTAAACCCTTCCACGTTCCATTTCTTTATAATTACTCACATACCGAGATAAGACCTTACAGATCGGGAGCTGATGTACACAAGCTCAAGAGCAACGTTCGAAACCTTTTCAAAATAAACCTGTGCAGGAGAATAATAATTTTAAAAAGGCCAGACCTGCCAACCATCGCCTGACCGATTCCAAAGAGGTTATTACGCTTCAAATCCGCTCCATGACGCCCCAGTGCTTTATCCTGCCCAATCCAGCTTATTGTCGAAAATGATTGAGGCTGTCGTTTAACCTATTGAGCCACAACCGCCCCGATGAGGGCCGGGCCAAAAAGGGAAACCCAATGATAAAAAAACATTTGCCTCTCAAAGATGGGAAGTTTTTTGAGATTACAGACGATTGGCATAAATCTAACCCCGATGGGGGTTACTGCTTCGAACTGATTTTCAGAAGGCCGGATGGAACGCGGGTCGAAACGGAAATGAAAACGCCTTACCGCACACCCCAAGAGGCGGTTCTTGCAGTCTACAAACACGTTACGGATTTTGATGAATGGAATGATTCAACGGAACAAGCCCCGGAAAACCTCTCTGGTTGGCAGGATGGGCTTGCGCCTTCAAAACGGCCTCCAGCAGAACACTAAGGAAGGGTCCCCATATTTGTGCTTGACAATCTGGTAAATATGGTTATTCTGGTATCATCTTAACCAAACGACAAGGAGAGCAGATGAGGACGATGAGTATCAGAATACCGGATGAATTAGCGGATTGGTTGAGGGTCAAAGCCGCAGAGGAAACTATCAAGCGCAAAAAGTATGTTTCCATCAACGTGCTTGTGGCCGAGATTTTCAGGCGCGAAATGGAAGCCGACCAAAGAAAAGAGGGCTGATAAGATGCCAAAGGATTTGAATTGGCGTAAAGGCTTTTTCCGATTGTGGTTAGCGGCCTCCTGTATTTGGGTGATCTTTTGTGGGATAGTTATGGTCTATCCGTCCGCTACGAGTTACATCGAAAGCCTGAAGATAGTTCAAGAGATGAGCCACTATTCCGTCCCCGGAAAGGAGAGTTCTATCTGCACGGTTAAAGAAATATACGAAGCAGCGGGAATCAAAGTCCCCGAATCAGTGGTTTGGCCGGAATACTATACACTCACAAAGCTTAAAGAACGCAGGGAACATGAAATCTTCATCTCTTTGGGAGTGGCTTTCTTAGTCCCTGCCACAGCCCTGCTTCTTGGTATGATCGCCATGTGGGTATTTTGGGGCTTTGCTCCGAAACGAAACCAGAGGAAGGAGGGGTAATCATGGCAATCCGAAAACGCGGTAGCGGCTGGCAGATTGACTATTTTGACCCGACAGGAAAGCGGGTCAGGAAATCATTCGCCAAGAAAAAGGATGCAGAGGCCGAGCTTGCAAAGCGGGTATCTCTCATTGCAGAGAAACGATACTTGGACGTAAAGAAGGACTACACGACAACCCTGGATGAACTGCTTAAGAAGTACGAAGAGAACTTTCAAGATCAGGCCGGTTTCAAAAACTCCAAATGCCATTTCATAGAGAATTTCCGGGAATACTTTGGCAAGGACACCCGGCTTGATAACATCAAATACGTTGAACTGGACACTTACCGGAGCTATCTGAAAAGAAAGCCGACCAGACACGGGAGCTTTCGCTCACCCGTAACCATCAACCGTGAAATAACCTGTCTGCACCATATACTCGAAAAAGCAAAAGAGTGGCAGATGATCGAGCGCAACCCGTTCGATCAGGGGAAGTCCCTTCTCACCAAAGAGAACAACCAAAGATTTAGATTTTTGACCGAAGATGAAATTCCGGTACTCTTGAGAGAATGCAGCGACTATCTGAGGCCGATAGTGGATTGCGCTATCAATACCGGGATGAGGCGCGGGGAAATCCTGTCCTTACAGTGGGATCAGATCAGGAACGGTTTTATCTACCTGACCAAAACCAAAACCAATGAGGCGCGGCAGATTCCAGTGAATGAATCCTTAGAGCTTTTGTTTGCCGACATTAAAAGAAGCCAAGGGCCGGGGGCAAAAAGCGTTTTTACCTTCACCAGAGGACAGCACGCACTAAAGCAACCGGAGAGCCAAAGAGAACGTAAAGGACTTGCTCTTGTAGTCAAACCAGTTAGGAGCATCACAACCGGGTTCATCGGCGCACTCAAGCGGGCCGGTATCGAGGATTTCAGATTTCACGACCTGAGACACACCTTTGCAAGCCAGCTTGCGCTGAGGGGCGCGAGTCTCAAACAGATTCAGGAGTTGCTTGGACACAAGAACATCACTATGACGATGCGGTATGCTCATTTAACACAGGAGAGTAAGAGGGATGCGGTCAATCTCCTTAACGGGATCACCAAACGAGGGGGAGCCGTACCTGTCACAAAAGTGTCACAAAATGGAAAGAGCGTCCGGCATCTATCGCTAACAAGTTGAATTTTCTACGGCTTTTTTCAACTCTTTCATCATGCGAACGAGGTCTTTCATCTGGTAGTTCGCGTTGAGGCCGCTCGGGTTAGGCAAAACCCATGCGTAAGATATGCCGGCGAGTTTTTCAGGCTGAAGTCCGGGCAGGGCCTTCGGGCGGTTGAAGGCCATGCGGTAGGCGCCAAATCCCAGGATCGCGGAAAAAAGTGGCTTAAAAGTTCGGACCTTATCCTCCAGCACAGCTCCGCCCCCGGCGAGTTCTGCGGCCGTTAATTCATCGGCCCTGGCGGTTGCGTGTTCCACGATGTTTACAATCCCAAATCCGTAGCTCAGGAGTTCTTCTTCCTCAAATGGGGAAAATTGCCTGGGCGTAAAACCGGCTTGGTGGAGGGAAGGCCAAAAGCGGTTTCCCGGCCGGCCGAAATGATGTCCGACGGCTGCCGTGTAAAGGCCGGGGTTTATTCCGCAAAAAAGCACTTTGAGCCCGGGTGCGATAACGTCGGGGACAGACTTGCCCCTTGCTGCCAGGACCTGTTCCTTGGTTGGCTTAAACGGCTGTTTCATGTGATTTTACAGCTTCTTTGAGCGCCTTTTCCTTTTCCCATCTGGCCGTTACATCGCGTATGAGGGCCGCCGATCCGGCGATTCTTCCATCATCAGACTTCAAGACTACTATACTGAACTCAATTGAAATCCGTGCGCCGTCTTTCCGCTGCGCGGGAACGGCCAGCAGTTCCTGCATATATTTGGAGACCCCCGTCTCCATCACTTTGCGATATCCTTGTCGGTGGCGCTCTCTTAGTTTTTCGGGAATTATGATATCGAGGTCCTGCCCGATTGCCTCAGTTGCCCTATACCCGAAAATAGCCTCCGCTCCCGAGTTCCAGAGACGAACGATTCCCGCGGCGTCGGCAAATATGATTGCGTCCGGGGCGCCGTCCACAATATTTCGGCAAATCCATTCATGACTGTATTCACTCATTTGCTCATTCTCCAATTTTTTTACCTTGTATTTAAGTCCTCGCGACTTGCATGTCACCTTGTGACGCGGGGCAGGGAGCAGGAAGCACAACCTTCTCATTTTACATTAAGGATTTCCTCTGCGCCCTCTCCTTGACCGGACTATGCCCCGGCTCTGCGGTGAAATTCCGTCCGTCAACTAAAACCAGGTCAAGCTCGTCTGTATATATAGTTGGAATACCAATTAAAAGGAATTTGGTCCGGTAACAGCTATATCGCAGCTTTTTCTTTACTTTCTCCCGGTTTTGGGCCATAAACCGAAACTGAGGCTTTTTAGTAAAGGGGCGAACAGAGTTTGATCAGTAAACAAGATGCACTTCCCCTTGCGGGAGTTCCTTCCCAAACTGAAGAGGGCGAGGCCACGCAGGTTATGAATATGCATGGCCGCACTCTGCCCCGGTTCCGTGGGTCGCTGCTTTGCAGGAGATGCGATTCCTGCGGAACAAGGATCGGCGTTCACGGCGAAGACCATGACAGAGTAGTTATGAAATGCCCCGAATGCCAGCGTGAATATGTGTTCTTCGATCGCCTGGAATAAAATCATCTGAGATCCCTCCCTTTTTATCCTTGCCGGTAACCTGCAGTTCTTGCTGTCACTAACCGGGTCCTCACCGCAGAGGCGCCGAGGACGCAAAGTGCCAAAAAAATCCTCGACAGGATTGACAGGATTAACAGGATTAACAGGAAGACAACAGGTACAGACGAAATTTTTTCCTTTTTACCCTAAAAAGGAATGAGGTATTGCCGAATTGAGGAGTTGAGGAACTAAATCCCCCTAATCCCCTAATCCCTGAATCCTCTAATCCCTGAATCCCCTAATGCCCTAATCCCTGAATCCCTAAATTTTAGATTCTTCAATCCTGTTAATCCTGTTAATCCTGTTAATCCTGTTAATCCTGTTAATCCTGTTAATCCTGTCAAAATCTCTAAGTTTTCTGCGTTTTGCCGGCGAAAAGTGACCGGATGGTCACTTTATCAGATTGACAAAACCTGCCCGGTGTCTATAATGACCACGTGGTCATTCCTTCGGAATGTGAGGGCGGGATGCTTTCGCGTGATACTTTCAATAAGCTCGATGAAGTCAAGAAGAGCAAAATCATGGATGTAGCCGTGGATGAGTTCTCACGCCACGGGTTCCGGCAGGCGAGCGTCAATCGCATGGTGGAACGGATCGGGATAGCCAAGGGATCTCTTTTCCAGTATTTCGGCAGCAAGGAAGGCCTCTTTCACGTTATCTTCAACTACGCGGTGGAGCTTGTAAGGCAGTCGTTGCGGGAGGTTAAGAGAGAGACTTCCAGCGCGGATTTTTTCGAGCGCATAAAAGAGAGCATGCTGGCGGGAATCCGCTTCATCGAGCGCCACCCCAGGGTCTATCGAATCTACCTCAAGATGATTTTCCAGGAAGACTTCCCTCTTCGGGCGGAGTTCTTGCAGCAGGTACACCTTTTTTCAGCGGAGTACCTGCGTCCCGTAGTGGAGGCCGGGATCGCGAGAGGGGACCTCCGGGCCGACACGGACATCGAAATGGCCGTTTTCATGCTGGACGCTCTGATGGACCGGTTTCTCCAGGCTTACTGCGTTCCGTTTCTCGATGCGGGGGCCGGTATATACGAGGCGCCCCGGGACGAGTTGGAGCGCAAGGTGGATGAGTTCATAAAGTTGCTTGGGATGGGGATGGGCGCCTCGCTGAGCGTTGAGACCGGTCCGGGTGAATCGGCGGGACAAAAATATGTTCGAACCACGGTATTTTAAAAAACTCGGCCTGGAAGACATCTCTTACAAAGTCGCGGCGGGAGAGAGGCTCACGATCTCAGACGGTGAGAGACTCTTTGCCTGCCCGGACATGAACGCCATCGGTTCGCTCGCCCATCAGGTCAGGACAAGGCTTCACGGAAATACGGCCTACTACATCGTAAACCGCCATATCAACTACTCGAATATTTGTGTAAACGGCTGCCGCTTCTGCGCCTTCAGCAGAAAGAAAGGCGACCCGCTTTCATTCGAACTCTCCGAGCATGAAATCCTAGATAAGATCTGCGCGAGCGGGAACGGCCTGAGCGAGATACACATCGTGGGAGGCTGCCACCCCGACCTGCCTCTTTCTTTTTTTGAGGACCTGGTCCGCAAGATACGCGTCATAAAACCTGATGCCTTTATCAAAGCTTTTACAGCGGTTGAAATAGCCCATTTTGCAAAAAATGAGGGGACATCCGTCAAAGATGTTCTTGCCCGTTTAAAATCGGCCGGCGTTCAGATGCTTCCGGGCGGAGGCGCCGAGGTGTTCAGTGCGCGCGTAAGAGAGCGCCTTTGCCCTGAGAAACTGGACGGGAACGGCTGGCTGGATGTTATGCGCCAGGCCCACGAAACAGGAATAAGGACTAACGCTACGATGCTGTACGGGCATATCGAGACCGTGAGAGAGCGGCTCGATCACATGGCGGTGCTTCGCGAGCTTCAAGACCGGACGGGCGGCTTTGTCTGCTTTATCCCTCTTACTTTTCAGCCGGCCAATAACGATCTTAGCCATCTGCCGCCGCCGACCGGGGTCGACGACCTGAAAACGATCGCCGTGAGCAGGCTGATGCTGGATAACATTGAGCACATCAAAGCCTATTGGGTGATGCTCTCTGTTAAGCTCGCCCAGGCCGCCCTATTTTTTGGCGCGGACGATTTCGACGGAACGGTGGTCGAGGAGAAGATCGGCCACATGGCGGGGGCCGAGTCTCAGCAGGGAATGACCCGCCGGGAAATAGAGAGAACTATCCGGGATGCCGGGTTGGAGCCAGTGGAACGTGACAGCCTGTTCCGCAAAGTTTTCAGAAGCCCTGATTCCGAAGGGTGACTATCATCGGGTCCAGACATTGAATGGTTAAGTAATGATTGAAAACGGCAGGTTAAATATAGATCAGGCTTGGGACCTCTACCGGAATGGCGATTTTCATACTCTGGGCAGGATGGCTCATGACGTGCGCCTGAAAAAGCATTCCCAGTCTCTGAAAAAGCATTCCCAGTCTCTGAAAAAGCATTCTTTGTCTCTGGAGAATCTTTCCCGGCCCGTTGTTACCTACATTGTCGACCGTAACATCAACTACTCGAATGTCTGTGTGTGCGGGTGCCGTTTTTGTGCGTTTTTCCGGCCTCCTGGCCATAGTGAATCGTTTGTGCTGAGCCGGAAGGAACTTTCCGAAAAAATAGAGGAAACACTCAGGTTGGGCGGGACGCAGGTGCTATTGCAAGGTGGCCTGCATCCCGATTTGCCGCTCTCTTTTTACGAAGAGATGCTAAGCTTTATAAAGTCAAATTATCCAATTCACATACATGCCTTCTCGCCGCCGGAAATAGTTTTTTTCAGCCGGCTTGAGGGGATCGGTACCGCCGAGGTGATCTCGAGGCTGAGACTTGCCGGACTGGATTCGATCCCGGGCGGGGGCGCCGAAATTCTGGTCGACTCGGTGAGGCAGCGGGTGTCTCCGCGCAAGTGTTCATCGGCCGAATGGCTGGCCGTCATGGAGGAGGCGCATTCTCAGGGTCTTCGCACAACAGCCACTATGATGTTCGGCCACGAAGAAGCACCCCAGGACAGGCTCCTGCACCTTTTCGCCCTGCGTGATCTTCAGGACCGCACCGCAGGTTTTACCGCTTTTATTCCGTGGGCTTTCCAGCCCCAAAACACTGCAATCCCCCGTGAACCTGAAACCGCAGTCTCATATCTGCGGCTCCTCGCAATCTCAAGGCTTGTTCTCGACAACTTTGACAACATTCAGGTTTCCTGGGTGACAATGGGTCCGAAAGTCGCCCAGTTGGCGCTATTTTTCGGCGCCAACGACTTCGGGTCCACAATGATTGAAGAGAACGTGGTCGCAGCGGCCGGGGTGCATTTTCGGCTTTCGTCCGAAGAGATCGAAAGGATCATCCAATCCGCCGGTTTCCAGCCGCGGCGGCGCACAATGGCTTACGAGTTGCTATGAACGAGCTTTCGCCAAGCCAAAAACCCCCAGAGATCCACCGGGCCGCATGGGTCGTGCCGGTTTCGGCCCCGCCCTTGCGCAATGGCGCCGTATTGACCCACGGGGGCCTGGTTCTCGCAGCGGGACCGTTTGCCGATGTACGCAGGGACTCACCTGCGGGCGCCCGGTTGACCGATCACGGCCAAGCCGCGCTCTTCCCGGCGCTGGTTAATGCTCATACGCATCTGGAACTCTCGGCCCTTAGAGGCAAAATACCCTTCCCGCAGCCATGCTTTCGCGAATGGATCGCACTGCTGTTCGGGCTTCGAGCCGGGATGGGACCGGAGTCTGCCAATGAGGGGTTGCGAAGTGGCGAGGCGGAGCTTTTAAGCTGCGGAACGGGGCTTTGCGCAGACACGACAAACGGCGGGGCGGTAGAACACGAGAGTAGTGCGGGGCGAAACTCGGGTGGCCCGGATAACCGGTCATCCGGGCGAACGGCCGCCGCCGAAGGCAGCGGCGATACCGGCTGCGGCGCCTCCGCCGCCTGCGGCCCTGCCGCCGCCCGCGTTGAGCGGCGGGTTTTCCTCGAGTTGCTAGGATTCAATCTCGACTCGGTTGCGGCGGCCATGCCGAGGGAGTTTGTTACACGAAGCCGCGAAGCCGCGCAAGAAGGGGACACAACATTGATCCCGGTCCCTCATTCGGTCTATTCCGTTTCGCCTGCGATCATCGCCGAGTCCAAGGAATGGACGCGGGCGCGTGGGCTTCCTTTTTCGATTCACGTGGCCGAACATCTCGATGAAATAGAATTTTTGCAGGGCGGGAAAGGCTTTTGCCGCGAGCTGCTCGAGATGGTGGGGCGCTGGGACCCGTCCTGGACGCCGCCGGGAAAAACCCCGGTCGAGTACCTGGACTGCCTGGGCGTGCTCGATTCACGCACGCTCCTGGTGCATGCCGTGCATATGACCGAAACGGATTGGGCGCTTGCAGCCAAAAGAGACTGCACCGTGGTTTTCTGTCCAAGGAGCAACCGGAACCTTGGCTCGGGCCGCCCGCGGATCGATAAGGCGCTTTCCCTCGGCATAACTTGTGCGCTCGGAACCGACAGCCTGGCCAGCAACACGGACCTGAGCCTTTTTTCCGAAGCGGCCTTTACTCTCGATAATTATCCGTCAATCGATCCTCAAAAGGTGATCGAGATGATTACGGTCAATCCTGCCGGATCGCTCGGCTGCAAAGGCGATTTCGGCAGCATCGAGCCGGGGGCGAAAGCTCATATGCTGGCCGTCGATATCCAATCCGGCATTGATGAACCGAACCTGGCTGAAGCTATTATTCAAACCGGGAAGGAAGGAGCCTGGAAATGGGTGAGCAGCGCGCTAAGCTGAGGCTCGGAAGGATAGATTTTTTGAACGTGCTTCCGATCTACTATCCGCTGGAAGCCGGCATAATAGCCAATCCCTTCGAACTTGTCCCCGGCGTTCCTTCCGAGTTGAACGAGCTTTGCGCAAACGGGGCGCTGGACATAAGCCCCGTTTCTTCAATCGAGTACGCCCGGAGGGCTGGCCTCTATTACATCGTGCCAGACCTCTCGATCAACTCCGCCGGTGAAGTAAAAAGCGTGCTCCTGCTGAGCCGAATTCCCATTGAGCACCTTTCAGGGAAGACAGTGCTGGCGACCTCCGAATCGCATACTTCGGTAGGGCTGCTGAAAGTCCTGTGCAGGCTGCGATACGGGGTTGATCCCCGGTTCGAAACGGGATCGTGTTCGGATTATCTTTCACGGTCCGAGTCCCCCGACGCGTGCCTTGCGATTGGTGATGAAGCACTGCGGCTTAGCCGAAGCGGTATTTTCCCTCACGTACTCGACCTTGGGACAGCCTGGTTTAAGTGGACCGGGCGCCCGTTCGTGTTTGCCGTATGGGTAGTACGCAAAGATACGGTTACTCAAAAGAACGGGCTCTTACAGGATGCGATCTCGGCCCTTCTTTCTTCCAAAAGATGGGGCCTCGCCAATATCGGCAGGATCTGCGAGCAGGCTGCCAGGACCGGGCTGCTGGATATTCCGGAACTGCATGAATATTACCGTTGCCTCCGATTTGATTTAAACGATGAGGAGCGCAGTGGACTCAGCCTCTTCTACTCGCTTCTTTTACAGGCAGGTGAACTGAAAGAGGCGCCGCAGCTCGAGACCTATACGCAGCTTGCCTCGGTGGCATGAGTAGTGAGTAGTGAATAGTGAGTAGTGAATAGTGAGTAGTGAATAGTGAGTAGTGAATAGTGAGTAGTGAATAGTGAGTAGTGAATAGTGAATAGTGAAGAGTGAAGAGTGAAGAGTGAAGAGTGAAGAGTGAAAATTTCACCCTTCATACTTTCTTAAGGTGGGACCATCAATTTGAAAACGCAAAACCTGACAGTCGCTATCACGGGCGCGAGCGGCGCCGGATACGCGCGAAAACTGTTGCGCTCGATACCCCGGACAAAGTACGACGTTCAGCTCGTATCATCTGAGGCAGGAAGGCTCGTCTATAAACTGGAAACCGGGGTGGCGCTGAGCGATGACCTTCCACCGGATGTTCACACATACGCAGAAACGGACTTCACGGCCCCGCTGGCGAGCGGTTCGTTTCCGTGCGCCGGCATGGTGATCGTCCCATGCACGATGGGCACCCTGGGAGCGATTGCCGCCGGGCTGTCTCAAAATCTCATCCACCGGGCGGCTGACGTCTGCCTGAAGGAACGCCGGCCGCTCATTGTTGTACCCCGCGAAACGCCGCTGAATCGTATTCACCTCGCAAACATGCTGAAGGTTGCCGAAGCAGGAGCGATAATACTTCCGGCCATGCCTGCCTTTTATCACAAGCCCCGTTGCGTTGAGGACCTCATTGATTTTGTGGTAGCCCGCATACTCGATCAGCTTGGCATCGAGCACAATCTCGTAGAGTCATGGAAGGGGCTGGAGGGTGGGTCCTGATTGAACTGCCGGCGACAAGGACCGGTTACGGCCGGATAGCCGAGGGTAGGTGGTTGGCTTAGTTTGCCCGGCTATGAACTCCGACTTCAGTTAACTACTCCGTTTCATTCTCCTCGACCGGAATGCGCTTTAGCAGCTTTGCCCCGATTTCCCGCAGATCGGGATCGGGCAGGCTTTTTATCAGGGCTTGTTCTTCCGGGGTAAGCTTCCTGGCCGGGGCCTTGAGTTTTCTGCGTGCGGCGTGACGCCTGCTTTTGATTTTTTCCAGGTTTTTGTGAGCGGGGTTTAGTATAGGCGCTGATTCCGGCAGTTCGGCGACCTTGATGACTATTTGCTCTACAATGGGCTCGGGCCGACTGCCATTTATTTTCTCCGTCAGGATTTCTTTATACTGCTCGAGGTGGTGCTTCCAGACGGAATCGTGGGCAACGATCACCAGGACCTTGTTCTTCAACGACCTCGGGCTGGTGCAGCGGGCCACCTGTTCTCCAACCAGTTCCTTCCAGTCTCCGATCGGGTTGGCTGCAAAAGCGGGATGCTGTTCGAGGAAATTTTTCAACAGCGATCCCACCTTGACGCTTGATCCCCGGTCCGAGCGTTTCATGACCGTCTCTGAACTTCCGATCGCGAAAATAGCTTGTCCTCGATCCTCCTGAGTGAGGCATTAAGGTCTCGGATCTGCTGCTGAAGAGACTCCAGGATGAGAGTGGTGTCCGTGCTTCGCATCGGCAGCTTTGAGAGCACCCGGTCGTAGATGAACGCATCCAGATTGGAAAGATAAAACTCTTCAAAATACCACAGCAGGGTGGCGGCCAGTTGGAAAAAGACGGCCATGCCTACCGCCTGGATCAGGGGAAGCAGAAGGCTCAAAGCGGGCTTGATGGTGTCGAGTATTTCCTTTGGCGCGGTAAAATTGGCCATAGGCTTGGCGGCTTCGAGAATTTCCTTTTGAGGGAGAAGGGCAAGACCGGAGGATGCGACGTTGAATTGGGCAATGAGGAGCAGGGCGGTCTGAGCAAGTCCCAGGATAGGAAGGACCCAGTAGAGGCACCGGTAGGGCCCCCATGAACCGTATATAATGCGCCAGTCAGCATCGACCACCCGGCGCTCTTTTTCGAACAGTTCCTCCGATGAGCCGTTTTTCTGAAAGCCTGATAGTATCAGCCGAAGCCGCATAAATGGATGCAGGACATAACTCAGGGGGTTCCGCCTGATCCTGTCAGCCAAAAGCGCCACGGCGGATAGCGATGCCTGTTCAGAATTGCGTGGCCCGTGGTCGTCGGTGTCCGACATTAACAGCTGGAGCAGGTATCTCCCGCCATATTGGACTACAAGCCAGAGCAGGCGCAGTTCTAAAAAGATTATTCCCGCCCGGATGATAAAAAGAAGCAGACCGCTGACCAATTTAATGTTGTCCCGGGAATCGTCTTGCCCGGGTGAAGGTTGGGAGGGTTGTTTACTCTTGTCCGGCTGGTCCTGTTTTCCGCTGGAGTGTTCGGGGCCTGGCGATGTTATGCCTATACCTTGAAGATCGGTCCAGAAATAGGCCTTCCCCAGGTCCTTAAGCTGCGGAGACTGCCGGGGAACAGGAGTGAAACTGTCTGAGCACCAGGCGAGAAACAGGCAAATAAAGAAAAATACGAACCACCAGAGTCTATGGAACGTCTCATATCGCCTTAATCCGTAAGACATCTAATTACCTCCAGATTGACTTAGCCTCTTATATAATACCTTTAGGATACCTTGCTCGAAAAAAAAGCGCCTGACATGACAAAAGCGGCGATCGTGCGCGCAACCTTGGAGAAAAGCAGGACTGAGGACTGAGCAAACGCCGCAACCATGCAGAAGGGACAGACATTAAATGTGGGGCGTTTGAGGGCAAGCCAAATGTTTAGCACATCAGAAAGTTAACCTAAAATGATGTCTAGGTTGTACTCTCAGTCCTCAGTGCGCGTACAACCCGGCGAAACACCACTCCAAGATTGCCCAGCGCCGGGCCGGAGGCCCTCAGTCCTCAGCACTCAGTAGGGTTTATCCGAGGTTCAAACGGCCCGATGTTCATCCTTTTTTCCACGGCGCAGTCGAGCATTTGGCTCAACCCGCCACGCTCTTCGGGGGAAAAACCGAAGGATTCCTTCCAGATATCATCATCTTCCATACACAGGTAGGCGCACAGGCCTGGGTCAGCCTGCCGGATCCTGTCAACCATGAAAGAATAGAATTCGGCCCTTATGTCTCGAAAGTAGCGCATCTTGCCATCCAGTCCGCGAATGAACTCTCCGTAAGCAATCCGGCTCGAAGGATGGCGCGTTCTGATAATTGACTTCAGTGCGGGCATGAAGCGTAAAGCCCCCAGGCTTATCCAGACAATTCGGGCCGGGTCGACCGCGGAGAAGAGTCGATCGAGTGTCCGGGCGTAGCCGGATTGCCAGCCTGGATAGTCGATAATGGGGTCGAAATGGAAGGCCAGAAAATATCCCTCGCCGGAGCAGGAGCGGGCCGCTTTGAGCCTCTGGGCGATGGTGGCTGCAAAGGGTTCCTCCCGCTTGCGAACCTCCTGCGAATTCAGCGACCAGGCAACTATCGTGTGGCCTGCATGATCGAGTCCCCGGAGGTTTTCAACAAAGGTGGTTTTAGTTTTCAGCTCCAGGACCGCATTGGGGGTTCGGGCAAAATATGGAACAAGCAATCGAGACAACTCTGTAAACGGGTCCAGCAGGAGAGAATCGGTAAATTCTCCGGTCCCGATTCTGTGCAGGCTGCGTTTCTCTTGTGCAAGGACCTCCGAGAGTTCGCGGAACAAATCATCGAGATTGCCGAACAGTCTGAGATTCGGCTGGTTCAAGTAAGCCTGAAGGATGCAATAGGAGCAGTCGAGCGAGCACTGGGCGCCAAAATGGAGAATCCTGTATCCGCAGCAATGGTAGTGGCGCGTTCCGGGACAGGATTTCAAAAACTTCCCCCGAAAATCGGCCACCTCGAGAATTTCAGGATCGCGACTCGTCATATCCGAAATTCTGTCTACGATTTCAAAAGATGCCTCGGGCAGATTTTTGCGAAGCGAGGCGACCATGGCGCTTTCCGCTGTGGCGGATTCGACGATTACCCTTTTTGGAGCGGGGATTTTCATCAACCTTGTTCCTGATGGTTCACAGCGAAGATCCCCTGTCAGATGCCCCGGCGCTTATCCTGGGTACTGCCTGGCGGGTGGAAAATCACAGGAAAAGCCGCCCGAAGCCGAAGGCCTCGGGCAATCCGGCCGGCGGTCCTACCGCCCCGGCGGCGTCAGTCCCGGCCCCGGCGCCCCGGCGGCCTGAAGATGATGTCCATCCGTTCTGATTCGACGAGTGGCCGGGTTGAGTCGAGAACCTTTCGAAGCTCTTCAGGTCCCGTAAAACTCAGTTCCATTTTCCAATTGTTGCCTTCGAAAGCCACGGGAGGAATGATCCTTGCCTCGGACGGCAGCCCAAGGGATTCTATCTGCCGCTGGAATCGCTTCTGCCTCGAACTGAGCCGAGGGTGGCGCAGTTCGGAAAGAAACCCTCTAAGGGCCTGCGTTTTTTGACGGTGGTTCAGGTTTTTTGACGCCACTATTTTGCGTGCGTGGGGCGTTCCCATGATATCCGCGCCCGCCTTTTCATCGCGCATGGCGATTTCGTTTATGTGTTCAACTATTTCCACCTGAATGCTCGCGCTGCACCTTAACGCCTGGAGAACAGGCAAAACGGAATCCCTGCTCCTTTTGTCCCAGCTGGCCACCTCGATCGCCGTGCGCTCCGCTATAGCGCCGGAGGCGAGCAGTTCGAGGGTTTCGTGCCCCATGGCCGAAAGCAACGCCCAATTTCGCAGGACCTCCGGGCGGTTGACAACGTTAAGGCCGGAAAGAAACAATCGAGGAATTTCCTCAGGTTGAAACAGCCTGAGCAGGGTGGATATTATTTGCGCTTTTTCCGCCAGGTTTATTTCCCGCTCGAAGATTTTCTTTTCGATCCTTCGCGTCCAAAGTTCGCGGGCATCGTAATCTTCGGTGAAAACGCGGCAAATTGCCCCCGGCGCTCCACGTTCTTTTGCCCAGCGAAGCCGTTTGAAGCCGTCAACTACAATGTGTTCGCAGCCCTTTTTACGCAGCCAGGGAGGATCGAAAATACCGAAGCGCGCAAGCGATTCCATGAGGCGGGTCGAGCCTGCAAAGTTGCGAACCTCGAAGGAGTTGTCGTTCAAGTCGATCTCTGGCAAGGTGACAAAGAGCACATCCATTGTCCTCAGAGGTTCCTTCCCGAAAGCCGTTTGAGAGCCTCGATGTAGCGCGCACGCGTGTTAAGCACGACATCCTCGGGCAGTTTAGGGGCTGGGTCCGTCTTTTTCCACCCGCTCGATTTCAAATAATCGCGCAGAAACTGCTTGTCGAAGCTCTCCGGACTGCTACCGGGCCGATAGCGGTCGGCCGGCCAGAAACGGCTGGAGTCCGGAGTAAGCACTTCATCGACGAGGGTTAGCTTTGTATCGACAATTCCGAATTCGAATTTTGTATCGGCAAGAATTATTCCACGCTCTCCGGCATATTGCGAGGCTTTCAAATACAGTGCGACCGCCGCTTCTTTAACATGGGCGGCAAGTTCCTCCCCGATGGCTGTCCCCATCTGCTCAAAAGAAATATTTTCGTCATGCTCGCCTTTTTGCGCCTTGGTTGAAGGAGTAAATACCGGCTCCGGCAGTTTTTGCGCTTCGATAAACCCCTTGGGAAGCGGTATGCCGCTCACCTGGCCGCTCTTTTGATAGTCTTCCCAGCCCGATCCCGCCAGATAACCCCTCACGATGCACTCGACCGGCAGCACTATCGCTTTTTTCACCCACATCGTCCTCCCTTCGAGTTGAGAGCGGTATGGGAGGCAGACTTCGGGGAATTTGCCCGGATCTGTGCTTATCAGGTGATTGTCGATGACTTCGCCAAGGTAGTGGAGCCAGAATTCCGAAAGTTGAGTCAGAATTATCCCTTTGTCGGGAATCGGGTCAGGCATGACCACATCGAAAGCTGAAATCCGGTCCGTCGCCACGATCAGCAAAGAGCCGCCAAGATCATAAATGTCTCTCACCTTGCCTCGTGACACGAGATTCAGGCCTGGGAAATTTGTTTCGATGACCGGTTTATCGATCATGTTTTCTCCTCGTATGATAGACTTGTATAATACCTCGTATCGCGATTAATTTATATGTTCTCCAAACTACCTATGTAACACAGGAGTTGGATGTCAGAGGAACATCTCGATGCAAACCCAGCCCAAGTGCCTGTTGCTTCCGATAGATGGGACACACGAATCGCTTAGGCCTCTTGCATTCATCAGCCGTCTCTATCCGCCTTCGGAACTGAACCTGATCCTGTGCTACCTCTCTCCGCCGCTTCCACCTGTTTATTGGGAAGCGGTTAGCCAGCCGCCCGAACTGCTGAGAAAAAAATGGGAAATCTTAGAAGAGCGCCAGCAGGACGTGCGCCGCATCTTCGACCATGCCAGAGAGGTCCTTTTGAAGGAGGGTTTCTCAGAGGAATTGATACAGGAACACATTGAGCAAAGAGAATTGAGCGCCGCAAAACAGGCATGCCTCCTTGCCGACATCAAGAAAGTCGATGCCGTTCTTGTCCAAAAGCGAGTTACAAGCTCCCTTGAGGGTTTCATCAGGGGAGATTCCGCATCAGCCCTTCTTCAGCACTGCCTGTCGAGTCCGGTGTGGTTCACCGAAGGCGAAATCGACCCGAAAAGCGCCGCAATATGCATAGTCGATGAGGACGCTTCGTTGCGGGTAGCAGACCACGCAGGCTACATGCTTTCCAGCACAGGCGCAGAAATTACCCTTCTGCACGCCGCGAAAAAACCCTCACATCCGATTTCATGCCGCCCCTCGGAAGCGCTGGAGAAGTTGGCGGGCTACGCCGATACACCTGTAAGACGAGGCAAGCTCTCCTACCTTTTAAAGGCTTCCTCAATACTGGCGGATCAAGGATTCGATGAGGGCCGGATTCGAATAACCCTAATTCCGGACAGGGGCGATACTGCCGGTGAAATCCTTTCCTGGTGCGCCTCTAACGGGATCGGTATAATAGGGCTTGGGCATTCTGAGCCTGAAGGGGTCTGGAGCTTTTTGAAAACTTCTGTTACCAGGAAAATCCTTGCCGATTTCAAGAACATGGCGGTCTGGGTAACACAGTGATCGAATCTTACCCGCGCACACTCTTCCCCACATTTGCCTGCCCGGCTGTTTGCTTTTTCTTGGGCTTTTTCGGGCTCCTGGCGGGTTGAGCGTCAGCCGCCGCCTGCACCGCTGGGCGCTTGGCGGCCGGTTGAGGCAGTTTCTTCTTCTTCTTCAAATCTTCGTATGCAATCAGAATCGGGCTCGCCACAAATACTGATGAGTAACTTCCGGTCACTACGCCGATCAGCATAGCAAAACTGAAATCGTGAATTACGCTGCCGCCAAAAAGGAAAAGGCACAGGATCACGAAAAACACGGTCATAGAAGTAAGGACCGTCCGGCTAAGGGTCTGGTTTATCGCCCCGTTTATCATGTCGCTGAATTTGATCTTTTTATCCTTGTTGCGGTTTTCGCGGATCCGGTCGTACACTATGATCGTGTCGTTCAGCGAATAGCCGGAGAGGGTCAGTAGGGCTGCAAAGACCTCCAGGCTGAACTCCTTGTTGACAAGCGCGAAAATTCCAACCGTTATCAGAATATCGTGGACCAGCGAGAGCAGCGCCCCGAGCGCATATGGGAGCTGTAGAATCCAGCAAAGCACAAGGGTGACAACAAGCGCCCCGCCGATCAAAAACACTGCGTTAAGGCCGATCGCCTCAAGCAGGTAAACTCCCACTATCAGCACGCCTCCCATTATAAGGCTGCTGGTCCATTTGAATTCGAATCGTCCGGAGATGTAAATAGCGATCAGCAGCAAAGCGTAGAAGATCGCGTAGAGGGCCTTTTGCCGAAGGTCCTTGCCCACTTTTGGTCCAACCATTTCAACGCGAAGCACCTGCTGCCCGGGGCCATAAGTCTTGCTGAGTTCGTCTTCGATCTGGTTTGAAAGGCTCCCCAGTTCTTCGTGAATGGTGTCGGTGCGGACCAGGTACTCACTGTCGCCCCCGGTACCTATCTGCTGGACGAAAGCATGTGAGATGATTCCCTGGAGCGCATTGCGGATTTGGTCCGGATTGGTCGGCTTGTTGAATTTGACCTGTATCAGCGTGCCCCCGGCGAAATCGACGCCCATTTTGAGCCCGCCGCGCGCGAACAAGGTAATCAGGCCCAGAAGTATGATCGCCCCGGAGAGCATGAAAGCCTTGTAGCGCATTCCAACAAAGTCGATATTGATATCCGGTCTTATAAGTTGCATTCTCTTTCCTTATGGTTTGGAGCTAAATGCTCAGCTCTTTTACGTGCCGCTCGGTCAGAAGGTAGTCAAAAATAATCCTGGTTACGAAGATCGCGGTAAACAGGTTTGCCACCAGACCGACACTGAGAGTGACCGCGAAGCCTTTTACGGGGCCGGTCCCGAACTGGTAGAGAACCAGCGCCGCGATCAGGCTCGTGACGTTGGCGTCCATGATCGTTATGGTTGCGCGCTGGTAGCCTGTATCGACCGCCGAGCGGGGCGTTTTGCCCAGCCGCAGTTCCTCTCGTATTCGTTCGTAAATCAGAACGTTTGCGTCAACGGCTATCCCGATGGTCAGCGCGATACCGGCGATGCCCGGCAGCGTAAGAGTTGCCCCTACAGCAGCCATCGCAGCCAGGATGAGTATTATATTCATGGCCAGGGCCATATCTGCGATCACTCCTGAAAACCTGTAGTAAAACATCATGAACAGAATAATGCCCAATCCGCCTATGGCAGAGGCCAGGATTCCCTTCCTGATTGAATCTGCGCCCAGCGCCGGTCCTACCGTGCGTTGCTCGAGAATCTTGACGGGCGCCGGCAGCCTCCCGGTACGCAGGGCGATGGCCAGCACCTTGGCCTCATCGTCGGTGTATGATCCCTCGATGACAGCTCTCCCTCCTCCGATGCGCTCCTTTATAACCGGGTCCGAATAAACGACGCCGTCGAGAACTATTGCAAGCTTGCGCCCAACGTTTTCTCCTGTGACACGTTCGAATATCCTGGCGCCCTGCGAATCGAAATTGAGCGAGATATGCGCCTCCCCGATCGAGCGCCCCCCTATCTCAACCCTGGCATCCGTAATATACTGCCCGGTCATAGCAGTCTTTTCTTCCAGGGGCAGCTTTGTTTCCTGCCCGGCTCGGTCCGAGGGCCTCATTGGATAGAGCTTTACTCCCGGTGGGAGTTTATTATCGCGGATTTCCTGATCCGTAATGTTTTGCGCTACCAGCTTAAATTCGAGGATCGCCGTCTTGCCGATGAGGTTAATGGCCTCCTGGGGGTTCTTTATTCCGGGGAGCTGAACCAGTATACGGTCGCCGGCCTCGGGCCTGATATCAGGCTCTCTCACCCCGAACTGGTCGATCCTGTTGCGGATAGTCTCGATGCCCTGACCTACCGCCATGCTCCGAAGATCGTTGATTTCCTTCTGGTCCATGGTGACAAGCACCTTCGTCCCATCGGGCGTGGTCTCGGTGGAGGCGGGTTTTAGCCTTGGGAAATCAGTTCTTAAAGCCTCGTTGAACTCATTCAACTGCTCGTTCGAGGGCAGGACCACTTCGATGTCCCATGCGCCCGTTCTGGCAACCTTGGTAAATCCTATTTTCTTCGTGCGCAGAGCATCCTTGATCTCCTCGGCAAACCTGTCCGCAGAATTTTCGACCGCCTTGTCCGCCTCAACTTCGAGCACCAGGTGGATACCACCCTGGAGATCCAGCCCCAGATGGATTTTATCGGGCAGGATATTCGACAACCCAGGCAAGGGAGTAGATATGAAAGTCGGCAAAAGGCAAAAAATACCCCCAACAAGAATTACCGCAATTATAAGCGCACGCATTCCTAAGCTTTTCAATTACGCCTCCAACTAACGGGGACCGGGCTCGTAAAAACGCCATATCCGCCATCGCCGGCCAGGAACAGTACTGGCCGGCAGGATATTTCGCAGGGATATTTCAAGGTCAGGACTCTTTAGCCGATTCTTTTTCCGAGGGGGCTTCGCCCTTCGAGACCAGCCCGCCGACCGCGCTCCGGTTGACCTTCACGCGCACTTTGTCGGCAATCTCCATGGTTATCACGTTCTCGTCAAGGCCGGTTATCCTTCCACGGAGTCCGCCGCCCGTGAAAATTGTATCGCCCTTCTGAAGGTTTGCCAGCATCTGTTTGTGCTCTTTCTGACGCTTCTGCTGCGGGCGAATCAGCAGAAAATAAAAGATCGCAAGCATGGCGACCATAAGAAACATGGGGTTGCCAACATTAAACAATCCAGCCATCCCGCCCGCGCCCCCCGCGTCCTGTGCGAACGCTGTGCCGGCGTATGCCAATCCAGCAAAATTCATCGGTTTCCTCCAGAATTTTAATGTCTTGAAGCTGCTGCTTCTGTTCTATCCAATCAATGCCGTAAAGTTAGCCTGAAACTCAAAGAGGCAAATTTAACGATATTCCTGGATGAATGTCAACCGTAACGGCATTAGCATAGTTTTTTGTTTGAAACTGTTATATTTTCAGTGTTTAGATCCACATTCAATATTGAGGGAAGCTATGCGCTGGATAGAACTGGTACTTGTGGCCATTTGTTTTGGTCTTATCCTGGCGCCTTTTTCCGCTTTGGCCGGCCCCCCGTTTTGGACTGACGACCCTGAGCCAGTCGAATATCAAAATTGGGAAATATATGTTGCATCTATGTACCAGGACAACCGGAGCGGAGTGAGTTCAACGGCGCCGCACTTCGAGGCAAACTATGGGATCGCGCCTGACTTTCAGGTTCATGTCATTGCCCCCATGGAATATGCCAAACCCGCCGGCCTGCCATCTCACTACGGCTATGGCGATACGGAACTGGGGGTTAAGTGGCGTTTTTTTGAGAACGAAGAGGCCAAATTCATGGCTGGCATCTATCCTCTTCTCGAAGTCCCGACCGGTAACGAATCAAAGAGTCTTGGCAATGGTGATCCCCAGGCATTTTTCCCCCTCTGGCTTCAGAAAGCTTTTGGACCATGGCTTTCGTACGGCGGAGGCGGCTACTGGATAAATCCCGGAGAGGGGCACAAGGATTTTTGGTTTTTGGGATGGGAGGTTCAACGTGAAATAAACAAAAACTTAAGTCTCGGGGCAGAACTTTTCTACGAAACTCCCCAGGAGATCGGAGGTGAGCACAACCTGGCGTTTAACGCTGGCGCCATAATCAATATAACCGCAAATCACCACATACTTATGTCCGCCGGCACGGACATCAGCGGCCCGGCCAAGTTTCTGTCCTATATTGCCTATCAGCTCACCTTCGGGCCTGAAAAGGAAAAGGCTCAGGTTGAGAAGCATTGACGCAAGCCGGTATTGGATACCGGGGGCCGAAAAGTCTAGATTCCGGCTTCCTTCTTCATCTCCTGCGTTATTTCCTGTCTGATCGAGAAATACCCGGCCCAGGGGTCTTCCTGGAGACCGGCTAATCTGCGGCGGCTATTGAGGATGTTGAAGCTGTCCGATTTGAGTTCAACCGTTAGTTCATCCCATGCGATCGGCATCGATATGGGCGCCCCATGCCTGCTCCTTGTCGAATAAGGCGCTATGCTTGTCGCCCCACGCACGTTTCTAAGATAATCGATGAAAATCTTGCCCTTGCGTTTCTCCTTGGACATGGTGCAGATATATTCTCCGGGGGCCTCCCGGACAATGCTCTCCGAGACCGCCCTGGAAAACGACTTGACCGTTTCCCAGCCGGTTTTGGGCGTCAGGGGGGCCACTATGTGCAGCCCTTTTCCGCCGGTTGTCTTCACAAAAGCGGCCAGACCCAGGTCTGAGAGCCGTTCGCGCATGAGCCGCGCAGCCTTGATAATGCTTGCCCACTCGACTTCAGGGGCGGGATCGAGGTCGAATATCATCATGTCCGGCTGCTCAAGCTTATCTTCCCGGCTTCCCCAGACATGTATTTCCAGTGCTCCGATTTGCACCAGCTCTATCACGCCTTCGATGTTATCAGCCACGCTGTAATATTGCAGTCCGCTTTTTTCCATTATCGGAATGGACCGGAGGACCTCAGAAGCCGCATCCCGGAGGTGCTTCTGAAAAAAACATTCCTTTTTCCATCCTTCAGGGCAGCGTACTACCGTAAGTGGACGATTTGCGAGGTGAGGCATGATCCAGCCGGCGATTTCGGTGTAATATTCGGCAAGTGCGCGCTTGGTTACCCCGATTTCAGGGTAGAACATCCGATTGGGATTCGAGAGGGCCACACTTGATGGATTTCCTTCAGGGTCCGTCGGATTTTTTTCGACATTGCCGCTCAAAGCTTTTTCCTCATTTCCAGCTCTGCTATGCTGGATGGCTTATCCTTCGCCACGGAAGTTCTCCCGCCGAGACGCTATTTCCTGCATGGTTCGCCCGCTCGCCACGCTCCGGTCCATGGTTTCAACCGGCTCGGGCCCTGATCCCGAAATGGCCGCATCGTCTCGCTTCTTTATAAGCAGCCAGTTCTGGCCTCCATCTCCCCCCGCTCTTCCTTTCATCCTGGCGAGCACCCAGCTCCCTTTCAGCCTTTCGCCGTGGAGCTTGAATTTGAGGTCGCCTTTGGCGTACCCCTCGCGCGGGTCGCCCTCCGGCTTCCAAACTCCACGGTCCCAGAGCATGACCGTCCCTCCTCCATACTCTCCATCCGGGATTATTCCCTCAAAACAACCGTATTCTATAGGATGGTCCTCCACGTGAACCGCAAGCCTCTTTTCGGCCGGCTTGAGGCTCGGACCTTTAGGCACTGCCCAGCTCTTGAGCACCCCATCAAGCTCGAGGCGAAGGTCGTAATGGAGGTGGCTTGCAGCGTGTTTTTGTATTATATAAAGATTGCCCCCCGGACTTGCCTCGACCTTGCCGTGTGGCTCCATGGTGTGTTCGAAGCGGCGTTTTTCATGATAAGGTTCAAGTCCCATGTGCAGTAAGTCTCCAAGGTGGTTCACATGTAATTCCACAGGAGTATTTCTGAATATTAATAGGCATTATTTGCACTGGAAGCAAAGACCCCGTGGGATTATTCCTTCTTTTGCAGGAGAACCCGGCTCTTTTGTATGATTAGACGCCTCTTTGAATCAGGACGTAAATGTGGATAGGCTCGGCGGTCCGTTGAAAATAGAGATAGAAAGGGCGTTGCGGCTGAACGAACGCTTTGGTCTTGCCTGCCTGAACGACCCTGAATCGGGCCGGCTGCTCAGGAAGCTTCGGGATCTGATTCGCAAGACCGATTCGGCCATGCTTCAATCAGGGGTCTTATCGGCGTGCGGCAGGTGCGCTGCGAGTGGCGAAGGTAGTTGCTGTTTCAGGGAAATGGGTGAGAGCTGGGGATTCATGGGGCTTTTTGTGAACTTGCTGCTCGGATCGGTCCTTCCCGAAAAAACGGATTTTGCGGGAAGCTGCCATTTTGTGGGAGAGAATGGGTGCAAACTCCAAGCCAGGCAATCTTTCTGCCTGAACTACTTTTGCCCGGACCTTAAGAACTCTCTTGGGGAGCAAACAATCCTCAGGATCCAACAGCAGGCCGGAGAACAGATCCTTGCGGGCTGGGAACTGGAACTCCGGCTGGCGAGGTATATGGCGGACGCAGATAAACAGGGGCAATAAGAGAAAAACCTCGTCTCAGACCGCTCTTGTTCTCCATTCCAGCGCATCCATGACCCCGTGACATCGGCAACTGGTTGCGACCAGGTATCTGCCCGGTTTTGAAGCAATCCGGGCAAGCAGTTCGCGGAGGCTCCGTCCAGGGTAGCCGCCAACTCCAGGTGCAAGCTGCCAGCTTCTGAGCACCGCGACATCGAATCCTGACGCAAGGACCCCGCCGAAAACTTCATACAGGTTTCCGGGCCGTTGCTTTCCGGTGTGAGTGCAAATTTCCTCGGGCTCGCTGCAATAGTCGGGGCAAAGAAATGTGGCAAAGCTGGCGTAAAGAGTTCCCGACGGAACTCGAATCGGGTTGGGCAACTTTGAATCGACCTCCCCCGGGACCGGAAGCCTGCGGACCTCTGCAACCCTGTTCAGCTCGTTTATGGCCCACTCGAACCCCACGTGGACCGGCACGGCCGGGATCAGCCATAAATCATCAGGCTGTTCAATCCGGCTTATGCTTTGGATGCACTCTTCCACCTCACCCGGAATTCCCAGGCCATTGGTAATTTCATCGACTCTTGCCGCGTCGCGGTCAGTTATCGACAAGAGCGCATCCGGAAATCGGCGACTGAGTCTTTCGGCCGCAAGCCTTCCAAACCGGCCGGCGCCGAGAACTCTTATCAGCCGGGGCGGGAAAATGTCCTGGAATAAGTTTGAAGCTAAACCGTGTGAAGACATCTTTCGCTTGTGCCGCCTGTGACATATGTTAGAATTACGATTATGAGCAGTATATTCGAGGCATTCGATAAAATCGCCGAGAAAAAAATCCGCGAAGCGATCGATAACGGCGAATTCGACGATCTGCCCGGCAAGGGAAAGCCCCTGCGGTTGGAGGACGACAGGCACCTCCCCCAGGACATCCGCCTGGCGCATAAGATCTTAAAGAACGCCGACTGTCTCCCGCCTGAGCTGGAACTCAGAAAAGAGATTTTCACCATCGAGGAATTGCTCGACGGAATCAGTGACACGAAAGAGAAGTACAAGCAGATAAAAAAGTTGAACTACCTCATCATGAAGCTCAACATGTCCCGCCGCAGTCCGTTGGACCTGGAGAAAAACCAGGTGTATTACGAAAAGCTTGTCGAAAAAATGGGGAACAAGAACAAGGACTGAGGTCTGAGGACTGAGGACTGAGGGATGGCAAAAGTCGAGAAATTCGAGGACCTGATCGCCTGGCAAAAAGCCCGCGGACTGACGCGAGCTATCTATGAGGTGACGCGAAATGGAGAATTTGCCAAGGACTATGGCCTGAGTAGCCAGATTCAGCGTGCCGCTGTTTCGGTCATGTCGAATATCGCGGAGGGATTTGAACGTGGTGGTCGCGGCGAGTTCCATCAATTCCTTTCCACTGCAAAGGCGTCATGTGCTGAAGCGCGTTCCCAACTTTATGTGGCCCTGGATGTGGGTTACCTGGACGAGGCGTCATTCGACGTGCTCATACAGAAAGCTGAGGAAGTGGCTAGGATCGTCGGAGGCTTGCGCTCATCTGTGTACAAGCAGAAAGCAGACGGAAGCCAATGAACGACATTATTCTAGTCCTCTTTAATTCAGTCCTCAGTCCTCAGTCCTCAGTGGCTCGTACAACCCGGCGAAACACCACTCCAAGATTGCCCAGCGCCGGGCCGGAGGCCCTCAGTCCTCCTCAGTTCTCAGTCCTCAGTGGCGCGTACAACCCGGCGAAACACCACTCCAAGATTGCCCAGCGCCGGGCCGGAGGCCCTCAGTCCTCCTCAGTCCTCAGTCCTCAGTCCTCAGTCCTCAGTCCTATTTTGTATGGCCGGGCAGTTCTATCGATGTGCAAGATCGTCCTGGTCCGCATGAGCGCGTCTTAGCTGAAACTCCGTCGCTTTGGGACGGACCTGACGAACCCATGGAATAATTGGTGCGGCTCAGAACGCGCTCCATGTCCTGCCCTCCGCACGCGCCGCATTTCATCTCGATTTGCCGGCTCCCCACCAGGATGAATTCCTCGATATTACCGCAGCTCTCGCACCGGAATTCGTAAATAGGCAATTTTGCCTCCTTGAAGTCATTTTTGCTATTGACTCAGTTAGCCTGTAGAAAAGTCGCCAGGCTCGCGTCGTCTTCCACGCTCAACACTTTTACGTTTCGGTCGATTCTGCGCATAAGCCCGCGCAATACCTTCTTGGGGCCTACCTCGACAAAATGATCGAATCCCGCCCCGATCAGTCGGTCCATCGACTGCCACCACAAAACCGGGCTGCAGATTTGTCGGCTCAGTTTGTCCGGAATTTCCGAACCCGCCCTAAGAATTTCCCCATCAACGTTATTTACTACCGGGATTTGGGGATCTTTGAAAACACATCCCCGGAGAACCGGGATGAAGTTCTCGCGCGCATATTCCATGCACCTGCTGTGCCACGGTCCGCTGACATTGAGCCTTATGCACTTTTTTGCGCCCGCTTTCTCGCACATCATCGCCGCACTGTTAACCTCGACTTCAGGCCCCGTGATTATGACCTGCTCCACGCAGTTTACGTTTGCTATCTCCACTCCTGCAACCCCGCAAATCTCGCGGATTTTCTCCTCCTCAAGGTCCATTATTGCGGCCATACCGCCCGGCTCAATAATGGCCGCCTCCTGCATGTATTTTCCCCTGTGCCGGACCAGTTCGAGCGTATCTTGCAGGTTTATCGCTCCCGCCGCATACAGCGCGCTATATTCTCCAAGGCTGTGTCCGGCGGTGGCCGCAGGGTAGATTTCATGCAGCCTGAGAACTGTCAGGCACGCCAGATTCATCACGGTTATCGCTGGCTGGACGTTCTCAGTCAAAACGAGCACGTCGTCGGGGCCCTCAAAGCACAGCTTCCTGATATCCATTTTCAGGATATCGTTTGCGTTTTCGAACAGTTCCCGAACTTCGGCGTAGTTGTCGTGGAATTCAAGCCCCATTCCAACGTACTGGGACCCCTGCCCCGGAAAAAGGAACGTCCAGTTCTTCATTCAAAATCCTTTCGATTCAGGAAGCATCGGTCACTTGGAGTCTACCGTTGTTTCACATGGAGTTTCCGGATGAACACAGATTGGGAACTCTGCCATGAACGCTTCTATTAATCTCCGATGTGGAAGTCAAGAACTGAATTTGACGGACGGAAATCAGAAATCGGACATACGATCTTAAATCTGGAGCAACTCAGGTGAGGCCGCACTGGACGCCTCCGCCGATCCGAATGTTTTGTCCTTTTTATCCGGGTTAAATAAAATGTTTCTGTATTCGATCTTCGTTGTATCCTGTTCTTCTGGAACAATCGAGAGCGGTTCCGATCCCGGGTGTCCGGGTGTGACAGTGTTCGATGGAAGTGCGTTTCTTGTCGTATCCTTATCCAGGTTCGGTTGCAGGACAAAAAACAATCCGGCGGCCAGAACCACAGCAAGGCCAAACAGCCTGGAATTTTTCAGCAAGTTCATCGGAATCCTCCTGTGGAGAAATAAGTACAATATCTCGCGATGATAGCATGTAAATGCCAATTACCAACGCCTGATACGTACTCTTTCATTTAAGACCTGGCAGGAGTAAATTCAATTTGAGGAGGGAATAATTAAGGAGCTGCTTACGGTTTCTCTTCCTCCCGCTCGCAAATCCAAATTGCGGCGGCAAGCCTCTCAATCCCTGCATCCCAAAGCGCCCTGGCTTCTTCCATGCCGGTGTCGATTTGTTTAAAAAGGTCGTCAGCGCTTTCAATCATTTGAATTATTTCGGCAAATCTTTCGCGCATTTTAGAATTCTCCATTTCGGGACAATCGGAGAAGCTTCACCAGGAGGATTTGCCTCGTATGGGCCTCCACCTTCACTCTATCGTCCATTCTCATGCCAACCACCCAGCATATTTTTTCACTGTCGCATAGAAGCGGGACCTTTTGCCGCTCCTGCCTTGGGACCATGCAATCGGTGAAAAAATCCTGAAGTTTTTTCGAGCCGGTCATGCCAAGAGGGCGAAATCGGTCCCCCGTTCTACGGTACCGGAACTGCAAAGGCCATTTGAGTTTGTCTGAGTCCATGCGGATGAAGCCGGGACCTAAATCCGGTTCGGAGCAGGTATTAGTTTCATCGCAAAAGCGGAACTCGAAGGCTGATTTGCCAAAAAGATAATTCCCGGGCTCATGAACGTCCAGGACATCATCCAGCGGATCTTTCGGCGATGCGAATTGCTCTGAGCTGATGAGGAGCTTTGCTCCGTGCCGTGTGGCTTCGATTCCCCCGGGAATCCGAATCGATTTTCCGGTTTTGCCCGAAGAAACAAGCTCAATTAGGGGTTCCAGGTGCACCAGGCCGACCCCTGAAAGATTCCCTTTGACCTTGTCGATAGCCAAACGCAGCATTCGGCGCGCAAGGGCAGGGTGGAGTTGTTTCATCCGCCCACAATCGAGCGCACACCTGTCTTCCGATAGCTCAAGGCATATATCGCCCCAGAGTGTTTGGAGTTGCGATGCCCATAATGATTCTTCCTCACGCGCCAAGTCCGCGCAGCGCGCGATGGTTTGCGCGATTTGAGGGTGAAATGCTTCCCGCAGGAGGGGAAAGACCTTCAAGCGAAGGAAATTTCTCTGACATGAGGGGGCGAAATTCGTCGAGTCGTTCCTGTATTCAATGCCGCATTCATGTAAATATTCCAGAATTGCATCACGGGTGACAAAAAGGAGCGGTCGGATAATCCCTTCCGCAGTCGCGGGAGACATCCCCTGAATGCCCGCCGGACCCGTCCCCCTTAAAATCCTCAGAATCACCTCCTCGGCCTGATCATCTGCGGTATGCCCCAGGGCGATTCTCCCTGCGTTAAGCTCGGAGGCGGTCCCTATGAAGAAAGAGCGCCGGCACTCCCTGGCGGCCATTTCAACCGATATTTTCCGGCTCAGGGCAAAAGCGCGCACATCCGAGGACCCGCAACGGAAATCAAGCCCGGCGGTACGCGCCAGAGCACGCACGAATTCCCTGTCCCCATCAGATTCATCCCCACGGAGCCCGTGGTCGAAATGAATGACGCTGATCCGTTCTATTCCAAGGGTGTCTTTAAGATTGACCAGTACGGACAGGAGGGCGACTGAATCAGGACCGCCGGAGACAGCCGCCAGAACGTGATCCCGGTTCGATATCAGGCTGTTTTTTCTTATATATTCGGCTGCCCGCGCCGGAAGGGATTTAGGGGTTGCGCTCATGTCTCCTGATCGGCAGGGGGGGAAATGGATCCACCGTAAGGGTTGTCGGTAGACTTGCTCTCTGTGGTTTTGCTTTCACCGGGCGGCTCGGGCAGGACCTCAAGTGGTTTTCCAAACTTCCTGCCGTTCACGAGGAGCTTTCCCGAGCTGTTCAGCACCGTTTTGTCTTCGAGAATTACGAGGCCGAACTTTTCGGCTATCCGAGCCTTGTACTGGTATTCCATCTCTGTTTTGCGGAGCCGGTAGTAGAGAATGATGAGAATCAACGCGAAGATAGATGCAAGCAGCAAAATGACGCTCAAAGAGGTCAGGAGAATCTTTACGGATTTTTCACCTACGCTGCCCATAAGCGCCACAATGGTGTTCAGATTGTAGAAAAACGCCGTTCCAATGCCAAGCAGCAACAAGAGCGCCAAAAACGGGAGCCCCTGGATGAAGGCGACCATCCGGCTTAACTGTTGGATTCTGCCTGTTCCAGCGCTTTCAGCAGTTTCAGATTGGCTTCCCATCTCTGCACCGGCTTGCTCCGGTTCCGCGAAATACTTGTTAAAACCGGCAACCACAGTCCCGATAAGAAAAGTGATAGCGATGGGGGCGAGAAAGGCGACAAGAAAGTAGAGACGCCACGGAAAGGTGGGCTCCCCGTCGCGGCCGCTTTCACCTATCTGGTAGAGCCAGCAGGTAAGGAGAATGCCCAGTTCGACCCAGCAGAGAAAATAGAGGTATTTGCGGAAAAGATCCTTGCGCTCCATATCATCGAACAGAGCGGCTATTCCCCGCAACCCCTTTGGTTTTGAGCTTGAAGCGTCCATGCCATTCCCGGCTGTTGTCCTGAAGTTATCTATCATGCGAGGATAACAAATGGCCAAAAATTGGTCAACCGCCTTAGTGCCCGTTCTCGGCAGCATCTCATGTCCCGTTGGGACACCCAGAACCATGAAAAGCCGTAGGAGCCTAGGAGCGGGTGCTGAATCATTTTATCCGTGTTCATCCGTGCGTCCTCACAAACGATCGGACGCGAACTTGACGCGTTTAACGCCGGCCAGAAATGTTAACGCGAATCCGAACATAGTGAGGGTTCATCCGTGGTTCAGTCTAAAGCTTTTCGAAGCAGAGGCGCAGAGAGCGCAGAGAAAAGAAAATGCGCATGCAGGAAAAACCAAAAGCACACCATGGATTACACTGATCGGACGGATTAGTGATTCGATTTGTGAGATCCGTGGTATTGTTTGCGCCTATGCGGTGGAATTTGTCTCAATCCCTCATATGAGTTTGTCTCTAGAGAGAAGCACGATCAGTTTTTCACAATCCTCGGCAACCCAGTCGGCTCCTGCCCGCACGAGTTCGTCTCTGCGACTGCCGCCGCTGCAGACACCGGCAGTCATTACACCGGCAGCCTTGCCGGTTTGAATGTCGAGGGGATGGTCGCCGATCATTATTGCTGTTCGCAAATCCGCGCGAAGGTATTCGAGCGCATGGATTAGATGAGCCGGATCGGGTTTGGGAGATAAGACATGGTCGCGTGAGAAAAAAGCGGAGCAATAGTCGGAGAGGTCCGGAAAGACGAGCCGTACTGCGGCTTCACAGTTTCTGGTTATGATTGCGGTTTTAGCACCTTTTTGTGCCAGCGCCATGAGGAGCGGCCTCGTGAATGAAAAGAGCGCCCCACTTCTTGCACCTTCCAACTCCATTTCGGAGATCAGGGTCAGGGCCTTCTGCCGGAACTCGCCGGTCGTATCTCCAGTTGATTCTTGAATCATTGTGTCAAGCCAGGCAAGCCATTCCAGGACAGGAAGAAAAGGCGGCGGAGGTTTTTGAGCAAAGTGGCTTTCGGCAAGTGAACTCAGCCGCCGTTTCATTTCTGCGAAATCCAGCCGCAATACGGCAAGAGTGCCGTCAAAGTCGAAAACGAAAGATTCTATTTTCAATTCGGACTCGATCTGATTGTATTATACTTTCAGGACCGCCGTTATTATGGACGCAGGTAACATAATACTATATCATTAGCGCCTCTTGCAAAAGTCCTTCAACGTCATTCCGGCGAAGGCCGGAATCCAGGTTTTTCAAGGTCCACTGGACCGCGGATGTCACCGGAGTGACGGTTTTGTTGAGTTCTGCAAGAGGCTCCTTATTTTGCTGAGGTGAATATGTCCGTACCCGTATTGAGTTTCGACCAGGTCATCGACAGGTTGCTTTCCATCAGGCAGCCTTATTTTGCAAAATATCTTGCCGTATACTCAAGCTGGTATGGCGGCATCATTACCGACCCCACCCTTATGATGCTGCCGCTTGACGATCATATTGTCCATCGGGGCGACGGAGTATTCGAAGCCATCAAGTGCGCCGGGTGGAATATCTATGCTCTTGCCAGGCATCTCGAAAGGATGAAGTGTTCGCTGGCGGCGTCTTTTCTGGAGCCGCCGGTCGATGATGAGCGCCTGATCGAGATAGTTTGCGCGACGGTGCGGGCCGGGAACATTGGGAACTGCATTGTGCGGATTTTCATATCGAGAGGCCCCGGCAGCTTTTCCGCAAATCCCTATGAATCCGTTGGAAGCCAACTTTATGTGGTAGTTACCGCCCACGAGCCTACTTCCCCTGAAAAATATGAAAAAGGCGTCAAGCTTGTAACCACCGATGTTCCGATTAAGACCAATTATTTTGCAACCATCAAGAACTGTAACTACCTTCCGAATGTGCTTATGAAAAAAAAGGCGGTAGACGGAGGAGCCGATTATTCAGTTTCACTGGATGAAAAAGGGTTTCTTGCCGAAGGGTCTACGGAAAACATAGGCATCGTATCGAAAAAGGGTGAATTGCTGATTCCACGCTTCTCGCGCACCCTGCGTGGGGTTACCGTAACGCGCGTCATGGAACTCGCCCGTGGACTAACAGGCTCTCAACTTACCGCGACAGCCGAAGCCGACATAACTCCCGAACAGGCCTGCGATGCAGCAGAAATTCTGATTTTTGCAACTTCTTTCAATATTCTTCCAGCAGTGGAATATGATGGAAAGATGATCGGGAACGGCCGGCCGGGTCCTGTTTTCAGGCGGCTTCTGGAACTGATGGTGGAAGACCAGGCGAAAAACCGGGAGATGCTGACGGCTGTCGAGTTATGAGTTTTTAGTTAACCTAAGACCAACAACCGGCAACTGGTGAAAACCCCATATCACGCGGAGACGCTGAGAAAACAACGGTATTCTCAGGACTTGGAAATATGGTGCGGGTCTGTCATAATGCAGCACCATGCCTGGATGCATAGCTGGATATCTTTTGGTCGAGGTGGTTTTCTCATGAATGAACCGTTTCTTGTTGCTCTTGCCAGTCCTGAACCTTCCCCCGGAGGCGGATCTGCCGCCGGTTACAGCGCGTGCCTGGGGGTCGCCCTCGTAAAGAAGATCATTCAACTGGAACTGCTGCGCTCAAGAGCTTCCCGCGAACGCACATTCGTATGGAAAAATTTGCTGGAGCAGGCGAATGAAATGGAGCAAAACCTCAAACGGCTCATTGAAGAAGACGGAACCGCCTATATAGAATTTGTCGAAGCACGAACCGATTGCGGGAGGAAGAATTTCGCCGCTGCACTGGAAAGAGCTGTTGAATGTCCCGTAAAGATCATGAAACAGTCCAGTGAGGGGATGGGACTTATCTTGGAAGTGGGAAACCGTTGCGCGAGACATCTTATTTCCGATCTGCTCGTTTCGGGAGAGACTTTTATGGCCGCTGTCAGAGGGGCCTACCACATCGCGTGGGCAAATATATGCCTGCTCCCCGGAAATGGGCCGCAGCAACCGGTCATATCCGTCGGGGAGATAATGCTGCTGGAACAAACTTGCAAGGAAAAGCACGTTAAGGTGGAGGAACAGTTGAGGGCCAAGATAAGGGGCGAGACCCATAAGCGCTAACTTAAGGGCAGCGTAGTTCCGGCGAAAGCCCTGCGAAGGTCGGAAGATGCTTCCTGTTCGTCATTCCGGCGAAGGCCGGAATCCAGTCAAACGAGCGTGTGATACAAATCCTCCCAATTGGGATTCGCACTCTCAATTAGCCG
>Ga0116110_1000139_pt1 | contig 46551 bp, 38 predicted proteins | sample June2015DPH_8_50_FD_89719 | JGI IMG/M metagenome (GOLD analysis project Ga0116110, IMG submission 89719) | Peatland microbial communities from SPRUCE experiment site at the Marcell Experimental Forest, Minnesota, USA - June2015DPH_8_40 | ecosystem: Environmental > Terrestrial > Soil > Wetlands >...
AATCGGACGCGAACTTGAAGCGTCGAAGACCGGACGAAAGTGTTAACGCGAACCCGAACGTAGTGAGGGTTCAGGCCGGAATCCAGATGTCTTTTCCATCTCAAGAAATCTTCTGGACCCCGGCTTTCGCCGGGGTGACGGACTTGAATTATTTACGCGCACTTATACAAGTAAGTACTAGAAATTCCCTGCCCACCCCGAGAGAATCGATTCTCGGCGCGAAATAGACCGCACAGTAACGGCTTTAGCGGCTGGGTCGCTCCCCAGTGTTGACCTCAGACCCTGGCAAAGAGACTCAAGCCAATTCCGTCATCCGGACATAATGAGTTGGGTGAAGAATAATCGAGGAGAACTCATTTGGTCAGCACTCACTTTAGCTAAGGCATGGATTGTAGCGGGATGTCCTGAACCAAAAGGTATTAAGCTCCCGGGTGGTTTTGAAGAATATAGTAGTGTGATCTGTGGCATTCTCCAGATCGTCGGTATAAAGGGATTTCTTGGTAATGCTGATGAGTTTTATGAATCCTCAGATTCTGAAGGCGCCGAACTTCGGTTATTTGTCTCGAAATGGTGGGAGAGCTTCGAAGGTAAGCCGGTGGGTGTCTCTGAGCTATTTGACCTAATCAATGAGTCGGATATTCAAATTGATCTTGGGAACCCAGTTTTGAGGTCGGGCCAAGATAATAACCCGGTTTCTATGGATAAATGTTAAAAACACATGCCTTACTAGCGCTTAAAAGCTTGTTTTTGACTCCAAAATGATAGCTTTAAGCCGGGCCTGGGGCTCGCCAAGCCTATCCGGGCAGGATTTTTCGCTCTGCTCAGGCCATGTCTGACAACTCACTATCTCGTTAAACGGTCATTTTTGATGCCAAAAATGCACTTCTAAGGTCTAAAGAAGCTATAATATAGGTCTATTGTCAAGTAAATTTAGTTTGTTAACTTGGCCAGACCCCTTTTGCAACACTAATAACTGCATCCCACGATCAGCTCATCTTTCGTCTTTTTGACGTAGGCGTAGTAACCAGCGCCTGGGAAAGCCTCATACGTTACCCAGATCCCATTGGTATCCGCTTTACTCACGGCCTTGTACATCTGTTCGCAATCGCCCTTGATATTTCTGCCGGCAAACCCGCGATGAACGAGCATGGTACCGTCCATCTTCATTATGAAGTACATGTATGGTGGGTATTCTTTCTCGGTAGATTTGAAGTCAGCAGCGGTTTTACCACTATTTATCGCAGCGACAATCTCATCCACCCTTTTTTTAATAACATCTCTGTCTGGCCGTTGTGCAAAAGCAGACAAGGCAACCGTTAACACAAAGACCATTGCCAAACATGCTGTAAGAACCTTTTTCATGCTCATGTCCTCCTGGTAAGCAGCTAAACTATCGGGAAATTAAGCGTACAGCAGTGATGCGGCTGTGCATGAAAATGATTTGAATACGTGAGAATCCATTTCACGCAATCATGAAAATGTCAAGAACTAAAAATGGTGGGCCAAAGTGCAAGGCGCAAATTGACATAAGTTCAGGGTGGGTTGAGCGGAGATCGTAGATTGTGGGGCATCTGGACGGGTCGAGAGATTTACGTGTGGATATTGCGGATTCAATGAACCGCTGTGCGAGTTCAGAATCCGACATTGCCTTAATTACTTGGGGTTGAATCCATTTGTGGTTTTCTTCCTGAGCTTGTCTCCTTTTCTCTATCCAGGCATTGTACGTCTGAGATGAGGTTACAAACCACTCCAGAAGTTCCTTAATCTGAGCATCAGTGAGCATGCTGACAGCCCCTCTCTGAATAGAATTGTGAACACTCTAACAGACTTAGAATACCCCATCCAAAGGAGAGGTGTAACGAATCCCCGCCGATGTTTTTCTTACCTTGCTCAGAACTGGCTCAATCAAGGATGAAGATATTTTGCCCTTAGAAGGCGGCGGCCATGAACGAATGCCTCCTTTCATTCCCTTTCGTTTAACTCCGTCAGAATACCGCAGTCAATGAGGATCGAAGCCAGCGTGCTTTTTGGAACATTGTACTCGGTGGAACATTCGCTCATCCACGAATCAAAATCCCGAAGGTATGACTTATGTGGCTTAAAAATGGGCGAATTTAGTAATTTCTCCAACAGATACAAATACGTGCCTTGGCCCGACCCCATTTGCTCGCTGCGCATCCCAGGGAAGTCTTTTCCTGCTCTTCATCGGACTTTTTGTGAGCTTTCCCGTTATTTTTTCCTTACCGCCATAGATTTTTAAATGTTATGCAGCTAAAGTGATTTCGTTACTCGACCGGATTTGGCGCAATTGAGGTGCGTTGATATATCGCCTTAAGGCTGGAGGCGTCCAATATGATTAACGATGAGATCAAGCAAGTAGTAAAGAGTCGCTATGGCAAGTTTGCCGAGGCAGGCAGCAACAAAGAGTCCTGTTGACCCAGCAAGAGACAGCCCGGTTCGGGCTATGCGGTGGATCAGGGACTCTACGGTCAGGAGGAGCTTTCCTTAGTACCGGAGATTGCTCTCAAGTTCTCTCGAGGTTGTGGCAACCCCACTGGCTTCGCAGATCTTCAGCCCGGCGATGTGGTTGTAGATTTCGGCTGTGGGGGCGGGATAGACGTCATCCTGGCCGCTCGCAAAGTCGGATCGCAAGGCAGAGTAACCGGGATAGACTGCGCGCCTCAGATGATCGAACGGGCCAAGCAGGCTGTGGCTGAGGCAGGCCTTCAAGACTGCAACATCGAGCTCCGCACCGCGTACTTGGACAAAACACAGCTTCCGGACGACTTCGCGGATGTGGTCATTTCCAACTGCGTCATCAACCTTTGCCCCGACAAGGACGCAGTGTATAAAGAAGCCTTTCGTATCCTGCGCGCAAGTGGGCGAATCGGTATCTCAGACGTTGTCTTCACCGAGAGTGTCGCTTCTGAGTTGCGAGAGCGTTTCCAGTCAACTTGGTCGGGATGTTTGGGAGGGGCTATTCCTGAAGACGACTACTGGCAGACGGTGAGAGAAGCAGGCTTTGCCGAGATTCAGATTGTGAGCCGTCACCTGCTTACGCCAGAGGAATTGGAAGCAATGGCTTGCTGCCCTGGCGAAGAATTTACTCCACCGCCGAGCAAGGAAGATCGTGTTGCAGTGGAAGGGAAAGTGGCTAGCGTCAAGTTCACAGCGATAAAGTTGCCGGTGAAGTGAAGCAAGGATTGAAACCGGGGTCGGCCATGCACGCGATGAACTTTGCGAATCAGTGACTGCGAACTGATAATAAACTTTCCTCGGGAACATGATTCGAATCACCACACCAAAAAGCGATTTCAGATTGGATCCGTGTGATTCGACATTTCTCCCGTATTGAATACAATTAAATCAATCGATCTTGCCAGAAGGTAGAATCTGACCGGAGGCACCTCGCACAAAAAGTATGATCCGGATGTGCTGAACTTTTGAGTCCTCAAGAATTCAATGGCCAGGAGAGCTGTACGTAATTTTCCCTTTTCGAGCCAACGTAGAGACACTATGGCATCTTTGAAGTAACTTTTGAGAATCAAGCCCGCCTTAAACTGGTCTTTTCAGCGCCAAAAACAGCGTTTTAAGCCCTTAAAAATGGGCGTATTTCGTACTTTATCCAACAGATACAGATACTTGCCTTGGCCCGACCCCATTGGGAAAAATTACAAAGCTATATCAACTTATTTAGGTCGGTCCGTATAGGATGGCCATATTTGACACGATTGAGCCGTGACCCAGGGAAGCGGGCAGGCCGGGAATGAACCAGCTTTACAAGTGTCAGGTAGAGACTTTATAATTTCAGAAACCAATATAAGAGAAGGCGAAATGAAAAGAATGGCAGATCGCGCAGTAGTGGCACAGAAGATCCTGGAAGAACTTAGCCAAGACGATAATAAAGTGAGGGACCGGTTTTTAGGCGAGTTTCGACAGGAAGCACTTGAATTCGCTCAGCACATGGCCGACGCGCTCTTGTGCTGGCTCACCCTCATCGGAGAGATCGCACCAGACAAGAGGGTCAATGAAAACATAGCTGCGTTTTCACCCTATAAAAATGCCTTTTTTAAGAGTCGTGAAGACTATGCAGCAGCGTTTGTTTACTCGGCCATAGCACTGCATATCAATTCCATGAAACTGTTTCTGTCCGGGCATATGATAGCAGCCGGGAACCTTATGCGGCAGGTCTTAGAATCAATGGCGATGGCACTCCTTTGCTCCTCTCCTTCGCTCGGTATCTTGGACAAATTCATTCGAGGCCACTTCTCTACGCAGAAATCCATACCTGTGCTCATCAAACACGCCAACAAGCTCGGGCTGAATAAAGAAGCGGTCAAAGGCCTTCTGAGGGTTCAAGAGGTGTACCACAAATATAGCCACCTGTCTAATTTGACATTGATAAGTTTCCTATCATTAGAGACTAAGGCCGATATGTATATCGGGTGCTCATTTGATGAAGGAAAGGTGGCGGGATATAGAGCAGAGGTGACAAGTCGCATGGCCTTTGCAAAAGTGTTTTCAAATTTTGTTGAACATGTTTCTCGGAACATCTCCAGTCTTAACAAAACAAGTGCGGCACACCCGAAGGTTAAGCCAGATCGTTAACAGACCCCGGTTAGGTTGCCCCGTTTGACACGCTAATTAGGTAAAAATACTGGACAGGCGCCGGGCGAGCATCGTCTTGCCGGACCCGGGCGGACCGATCATGAGCACGTTGTGCATAGAATAACTAACTCGCACAAACGGATGCAGGATTCGAACCCTCACGGCATCTAAACTGTTCTGGATGCCCCTTCTTCATCTGCGTGCAGAGGCTTGAAATCTTTCTGCTCAAAGTATGATGTACATCTCGATAGAGGTGCGCGGATATCAGCGATTCAAGATATAGAAGATGTGCGGAGTTTTCCATTTTCAAGCTGAGGTGGAGGCACTATAGCATCTTTGAAGAAACTTTTGAGAATCAAGCCCGCCTTAAACTGGTCTTTTCAACGCTAAAAACAGCGTTTTAAGCCTTTAAAAATGGGCGAATTTAGTAATTTCTCCAACAGATACAAATACTTGCCTTGGCCCAATTCCATTTGACATTTGCAAGGGCACGCCCCAATAAAGTGCAGTCGTCATCAGGCCCCCGCCTCACGCCGTGCGAGAATCAGCCCGGGCACCATAGGCAGCCAGAAGGTGAAGAAGCGAAAGAGGAGTGTCGCCGCGAGACCGGCGGAGACCGGCACACCTACGAGCTTGAGCGTGGCCACGGAGACGGCCTCGAAAACCCCAAGCCCTCCAGGAACCACTCCAAGCGTCCTTGCCAGCGTCGAGAGCATGAAGCTCGCAAAGACCGGCACAGGATTGACCTCAAGCCCGAGGGCCCACAGCATGCTCCAGAGTGTTCCCGCATCGAGCGCGATAATCGCGAACTGGAGGCCCGTGCACCGTGTGATGAGCCAGACATCGTGAGCAATGGCCGGCGTAGCCTCACTGAGCGCTCGAAGAGCCGGCCTGATGAAGGGTAGCCCCTTGAGCCCACCGGGCAGCGTCCGGCCTCGGCTCACCCACAGCAGGGCCATGGGAACGGCTGCTGCCAGGGGTGCGAAGATGCCCGCCGGCAAGGCCATCAACAGTGTGAGGTCTCCGTGAACCCAGGCGATGGCGAGAGCAATGCCCAGAGCCAGAGTGTAGGCGGCGTAGTAGCTCACGAGATCGATGACGACCGCGGCCATGCTTGCGCCTCGCGGCACGCCGCGGCTGTCCAGCGCCCGGATGACGAGTAACGTGCCGCTCAGGCCGACGCTTGGAATGGCTTGGTCCATGAAGAGCTTTGCAAGCCCCAAACCTACATAGGAGCGGAGCGGCCTCGATATATTCGCGCGGGCAAGGACTCGCTGCCAGATCCGGGCGTCCGTCATGTAGGTTCCCATCTGGAGCAAGAGGGCGACGAGCAGCCAAGCAGGCCGAGCGTGGAGCAAGAGATGGGCGAAGGCCATCTGCTCGCTGTAGTGTGTGGCGAACATCACCACAGCCACCAGGAGGCCCAGTCCAAAGAACCACGAGACCCAACGGGCGAGAGCTTTTGGTCGGCCCACTTTCATCGTAAGCACACCGCGACAAGTCCAAGCAAGAGTCCAATGACCGCCGTAAGCAGCTCTCCTCAAGTAAAACACATGGGAAATTGTTAAACAGAAAGCCGGAAAGCTGTTCCCGGACTATTCACCTTCCTGGAGGTGCTTGTAGAATCTCACCACGTCGGCTGTACTCTGCTTTAACCAGCAAGCGGCCTGTTTGGGGGTCACTCTGCGGTAAAGCGCCGGAAAAACCACTGTTTCATCCCTTCCACCGCCAACAGGTAGGCCAGCAGCATGAAGATCAAAATGAGAAAAAAGAAAGCCGGCGGCGCCACAAAACCGAGGTAAACTCCCGCAGGGGTGAACGGCAGAAGAACGGCCACCGCCACTACCGCCAGCGAGCAGGCGATCAGCCAGGGGTTGGGACGGCTTTTGAAGGGGTTTTTGCGGGTGCGTATGATGAAGATGACTAGCACCTGCGTGGCCATGGACTCGATGAACCAGCCGGTATGGAACAGCGCCTCCCCCGCATGGAAAACCGCCAGCATGATGTAAAAGGTGAGGAAGTCGAAAACTGAGCTGACCGGTCCTATAATCATCATGAAATTGCGGATAAACTTCATATCCCAATGCCGGGGGCGGCTCAAGTAGTCGTCATCCACGCGGTCCAGCGGAATGGGTAGTTCCGAGACATCGTAGAGGAGGTTGTTCAGCAGGATCTGCACCGGCAGCATGGGCAGGAAGGGGAGAAAAAGCGATCCCCCGGCCATGCTGAACATGTTTCCGAAATTGGAGCTCGTACCCATCATGATGTATTTCATAATGTTGCCAAAGGTGCGCCGTCCTTCAATTACGCCTGCATGGAGGACCTTCAGGTCGCGTTCCATAAGGATCATGTCCGCCGCAGCTTTCGCCACGTCCACGGCACTGTCCACGGAAATACTGACATCGGCCGAATGAAGCGATGGAGCATCGTTGATGCCGTCGCCGAGATAACCCACCACATGGCCGCGCCGTTTCAAGGCAAGGATGACCCGGTTTTTCTGGGCAGGCGTAACGCGGCAGAAAAGGTTGACCTGCTCCACCCTCGCCGACAGTGCCAGATCATCCATCTGCTGCAACTCGGCGCCGGTGAGCACCCCTATTACGGGAAGGCCGAGTTGAGCAAAGACATGTTGGGTCACCAGTTCGTTGTCGCCGGATATGATCTTGACTTCTACCCGGTCCGCGGCAAGATTGGCCAAAGCCTCTTTGGCGCTCTCCTTGGGCGGATCGTGGAATGCGGCAAAACCAGCAAAGATCAGCTCCGTTTCATCGCTCACCACGGCATGCGCATGGTCCAATCCCACCAGCCGTGAGGCGATCCCCAGAACCCGGAAGCCTTCTTTACTCAGTCCCTCAAATTGTGCATTGACTCTACCAAGCGCCGCTTCATCAAGGGGACGCAGGTCTGCCTCTCCATCCGCCTCATAGCGGACCGACAGACGCAGGATATCTTCGGGCGCCCCTTTGACGACGAGCAGCCTGGTCTTACCGTTTTCAAGGAGCACCGAAACCCGGCGGCGTTCGAAGTCGAACGGCACTTCATCGATCTTGCGCCAGCCCGTTACGTCGATTTCCCGGTGCTCGAGGATGGCGTCATCCAGGGGGCTTTTCAATCCTGTTTCAAAAAAGCTGTTGAAATAGGCCAGCTTCAGGACTCGCTCGCTGTCCCGTCCAAGGGGGTCCATGGAACGTTCCAGATGGATGTGGGCCTCGGTGAGGGTGCCGGTCTTGTCGGTGCAGAATACATCCATGCTCCCCAGGTTGTGTATAGAGGCGAGCCGCTTGACGATCACCTTATTGGCCGCCATACGCAAAGCACCCCGTGAGAGGGTCACGGAGACCACCATGGGGAGGAGCTCAGGGGTCAGTCCAACCGCCAGGGCAACGGCAAACAGGAATGATTCGAGCCATGGGCGGTGAAAAAAGGCGTTGACAAGAAGGACAAACATGACGAGGAGGATCGTCACGCGCATGATGAGAAACCCGAAACGCTGGGTCCCCTGCTCGAAGGCGGTGGGCGGAGCCTTGGCAAGAAGGGTATCGGCAATTTCACCGAGTTCGGTATTCTGCCCGGTGCGGCACATCAGCACTTTTGCCGTGCCGCTGATCACCGATGTCCCCAAGAGCACGGTGTTGCCTGCCGCTAGGATATCAGGCTCTTCAGGCAATTCGCCGGGTGCCTTTTCCACGGGAAACGGTTCCCCGGTCAGCAGGGCCTGGTTTACGAAAAAATCCCTTGATTCAAGCACACGTCCGTCACAGGGAACCAGGTCGCCGGCGCCAAGAAGTGTCACATCTCCGGGCACCATTTCCGCGAGAGGTATCTCAAGGGTTTTGCCCTTCCGCAACACTTGCCCTCGCACCGCTACCGACTGGCGCAGACGTTCCGCCGCCTGTCCTGCCCGGTATTCCTGCACGAAATCGAGGGTCACGCTGATTAGGACTATGGTGCTGATGATGAAAAAGCTGGCGGCATCTCCAGTGAAGGCTGACAGAGCGCTGGCAGTGAGGAGAATGATGACCAGGGGATTGCGGAACTTGGCCAAAAACTGAAGGATCAAGGCCCGTTTTCGCTCCGCATGGATCAGGTTGGGACCGAAATGGATCAAACGAGCAGCAGCCTCCACGCTGCTCAGTCCCTCAGGGCTGGAATTCATGCTTTCCATGAGCGCAGTAACGGGGAGTTGCCAGAAGGGGGGCTCAGTTTTAACAGCGAGTGTGGGCATGATGAATTCCTTCAACGGAGGGATGATAAATTCCACCGTAATAAATGTCTGTAGCTCTGAAAGGTAGCCTCACCAGGACCATTAGAAGAGAAAACCAATTGATGCTATAAACACAATAAATAAACATAATAAATAGTTAGAGCGTGAGCGCTCCGATCATATTCTTGGTGCGCCGTATGTCCGCTCTCGGTCAATTTCCATGCGCCTGGATCATGCGCAGGAGAATGGAACGGTTCGGCCCAAAGCCTACTGCGTGAACCAGCCGTGACTGACAACGAGCGATGCCAGGTCAAGGCATCGCCCAGTAGTGGCCACAAGAAATGTGCCCATCCCAAAGTCAATCGCGGACCAATTAGCCGTGTCTTGATCCGCAAGCCACGGTTTAATAAATGCACGATACGCTTTGCTCTCAATGGTGTCAATGTGGAGGCGTCCGATTCGATGCAGTCTATTCAGATGGCGGTATGGGTTCCGGATGCGCTTGCCAGATCAAGAAAAGTAGCCGGAGGCGGACTAACGCAGCTTCAACTTTCCTTGCCAGAATGGGAAATCCCTTTCTCGCCGCGAGTTGTTTGAACAATGATTCGGAAATGCAAAGGATTTCGGCGCATTGTCAGTCAATGACGAGGAGAGCTGTACGTAGTTTTCCCTTTTCGAGCCAACGTAGAGACACTATGGCATCTTTGAAGTAACTTTTGAGAATCAAGACCGCCTTAAACAGGTCTTTTCGGTAACAAGAACATCGTCTTAGGGCTAAAGAATGAGGGAATTTGGTAACTTCTGCAATAGATGCAAATACTTGTTTTATCGACCCCTTTTGTTCGCAGGCTCAACTCTGTGGCAAAAGGTTGAGCATGGGTATCTCTTTGTTTTCGGGATATTCTTCCATGGCGGATGATAGACAGCATAGTGCGCACAGAGCATCCTGAATCCTTGCAAAAACTTTACGCATAATTATATTGGAAAAGCAGGGCAATGTGGGAAGTCACCCCTTTCAGCTACTCCAAGACAGAGCCCTTTTGCCTCTTTAAAAATCGAAGGCTCACCCCGCGTTCTGGCGATATGCAGTAACTGTACAATCACCTGTTAGCCGAGAGGCAAATTTATCAAGGAGAAGTCGTCAATTTACAACTCACCATTAATTGTTGTGCCTCTAACCTCATAAGGAGACAGCTCATGAAAAGAATTGCCTGTCAGTTCTCTTATCTAACTACACTCGCTGTTGCGGTGGCGCTCCTCGCCTTGATGGTTCTCGCAAGTCCAACTCCTTCGCGCGCGGCCTCGTCCGATCCAGGCCTAACGACTTCCGGTAAGGCCTCAAAGGTCGACCTTGCTGAGGCGCGCGTCCAAGAGCTTCGTGCCAAGCTCAAGATCACCCCGGAACAGGAAAAGCTATGGAATGACGTCACCAAGGTGATTCGGGACAATGCGAAAAAGATGGAGGCGCTGATCAAGGCAAGGTCAGAAAAAGAAGGTACCATGTCCGCTGTCGAGGATCTCAAATCTTATAGCGAAATTGCCGAGGCACATGCAGATGGCCTCAAGAAATTCATCCCGGTCTTCGAGCCTCTCTATGCCAGCATGTCGGACGCTCAGAAGAAGGATGCAGATAAGTTATTCCAGCATCCGGGCCGCGAGAAGGCAAAGCCAAAAGCAAAGGCAAAGGCAAAGGGCAAATGATCGCGACCGCTCCATAACGTCAATACGGCGGGCCCTAAGTTCTTGCCATACCGTAAGTGCCTAACTTTTTAAGCTAAAGTGTAGTAAGGAGGCCTCGGGTTTGGGGGGCATAAAACTTGCCATAGTGCGATGTTATATTACCTTTAAGGATAAATGAACCCTGACTTTCCGGCTTCCAGCCCGAAAAAGAGAAAACCCGAGAAACGCGGGAAATATGGAGGTTAATTATGAAACGATTAGTATTTGCATTTTCGCTGGCACTCCTGATTGGATTGTTTGCCTTGCCAGGATCCGTTATGCTTTCGTACGGGGCCGGTAACTCTAGTGACCAAGGACAGGTGGCGGCTCCTGAGTCTAATCAAGGACAGGTGGCGGCTCCTGAGTCTAATCAAGGACAGGTGACGGCCCCTAAGGCTCAAGAACAGGTGAAGGCCCCTGAGGCTCAAGAACAGGTGACGGCCCCTAAGGCTAAAGGGCAGACGAAGGCCAAGACTCACCGGGAAGCTGCTTCGCACAAGCGCCACTATCGGGATGGCCATTACTATGACCGGTCATATGCTAGATATCCCCGCAGTTACTACTATGATCCATACTACGATGATTATCAATACCAGCGTGGCTATTACTACGGACCGTGGATCTCAATAGACGTACCGTTTTTGGGAATTAGGGTTTTTTAGAAACTGGAATAACTGATCTTGGTTTAAAAACAAGCTAACGAATTGGACATGTATCCGATGGCATAAATGAAATTGGATTTTAAAACATGGGTACTTCTAATGCAAAAGGGCTGCATTTCTCTTCTCTCCATTTTGCATTGGGAATTTGAACCCTATCACCTTTATGTAAAATAGTAAGATACAAAAGTACGGTTAAGAATAAGCATTGCAAATGAAAATACCTGGAATAATGTCTAACGCAGACCATGTGTCAGTCGCAGTATCTCGATTATGATCGGATAGAGAGCGATAGCATAGTCCAACCGGAATAATGCATCAACTTCTGCGCTCGGCATACAAACCGCATTTTCGGGTGGCATTCAGCCCAAGAAAATCCTTGAACAAACCCCAAAGTCCGCAAAACCATACAGTGTGGCAATCGAACACGCAAGTCATATCTAGGTGAGACCGGTTTTCGCAGTTTCAGACACACTCATTCCCCGCAAGTTGATGCCTCGTTTGAGCCCCATCGTGGCGAAGGAACTCAGGCGAATATTATGCGATAGTAACGGGCCAGATGGAAAGTTGGCGTAATACTCGCAATACTGACGACCCATATTCCGGCACGCAGGCTACCCTTGCCACAACCGTTACAAACCGCCTGATGATCAGTCAAAGATCCTTGCCAAAGGTAGAATCTGACCGGAGGCACCTCGCACAAAAAGTATGATCCGGATGTGCTGAACTTTTGAGTCCTCAAGAATTCAATGGCCAGGAGAGCTGTACGTAGTTTTCCCTTTTCGAGCCAACGTAGAGACACTATGGCATCTTTGAAGTAACTTTTGAGAATCAAGCCCGGCCTTAAACAGGCCTTTTCGATGCCAAAAACAGCGTTTTAAGCCCTTAAAAGTGGGCGAATTTCGTACTTTCTCCAACAGATACAAATACTTGCCTTGGCCCGACCCCATTTGGCCATTTGCACACCGTAGCGGTCCAGTTGTAGCCGCTCGTTAAGGGTTCGCTTGCATTTTTAGGCATTGGCCTTGAGGGTAAAGGCTGGATTTAGTGCAGCCTGACGCATCGCCTCGAACGCTGCGACAGCGTCTCCCTGCCGGAGGTCACGCTGGCCTCTGCCCCAGAATCTCAACTCCCATTCCACCGGAACAGGCTGGATGCCGTCAGCGTGAAGTTTGAAGCGGTCCGAATGCAAATAGATTGTAAAAGCAACGTTTTCGTGCTCCAGGCGCAGCCAATACCAATAAGTTTCGCACGGCATGGCGTTAGGGTACCCTTCGATGGCTAGACGAAAAGCCTCCAGCGCTTGGCGCTCAACTGGGCCAAGCCCCTTACGACTAAACGCTGCGAGAAGCACCGCGCCAAACCCCGCCAACTCCTGTGGCCACACGGGATAGCGCAGGACCGTAGCGACAGCGTCCTCCTCACGACAGATCTCCATGCAACGCTCTCGAGCGTAATCCCAGGCGCTAAAGTGCGGCTCGGTCTGCGGGACGATGAAGGGATCCTCCCCGAATCCGACGTAGTCCTCAAAAAGCTCTCTTGATGTAATCCCAGGTTTGTGGGACCTCCCCAGACATTTATCGACAATTTTTTTGCAAGCGGCAATGGCGTCCTCCGCTGTATCAAACTCCCCTAATGCATAGCGTTCATCTTCATCCATATAGTGAAAATTGTCATCGACCAAGACTTTATATTTCATGCAATTCCTCTGTAGCATCTGATCTAAGCACGTTTACAGTTTGGGGGTCGGGCCAAGCTAATAAAGCGATTTCTATGGATAAATGTTAAAGACACATGCCTTACTAAGGCTTAAAAGCACCTTTTTGACTCCAAAATGATAGCTTTAAGCCGGGCCTGGGGCTCGCCAGGCGTATCCGGGCAGGATTTTTCGCTCTGCTCAGGCCATGGCAAAAGCAACTCCGGCTTGGGTTAGATGATCGTTTTGGGCCCTAAAAAACACTTCTAAGCCTCATATAAGCCATGATATTAGATCATTGTCACGTAATTTTAGTCAGTTATCGCGGCCCGACCCCTTTTGACCCCTTCGGAAAGCTTCCATTGGAAGTCAACGAGGGTTCCCTCAAAATCAAAAATCACCGCTTCGAAATTTTCCGTAAAATAAGCTTCCATGGTTCACCTCACGAACTCAAGTTATGAGTTTTGCCACTGCTGTTCCCTGCATTGGGAGTTCATCATGCTGAGTATAACCGGTAACACCGTTGAAATCTGTTTTGCAATCGGTATAATTGAATTCAGCTAATTCGAAGGTTGTATTGCACTCAATGGACCTTGACATGGTTGCCCTTTCCTTTGATCGAGCGCCGATGTGGAAATTGACGCATATAACCATCTCCTCTATTAGAGAACTTTACGGAAAGGAAACCTGAAATCATGGAGAGGAAATATAATAATATTGAGGATATTAGGGAATTTGAGAATCGCCTGCATAAATCCATCTTCGAAAAAGCAGAACCGTTTCTTCGCACGAGGCAGAATGACATCCACACTATTATGTGTTATGGATATGCAATACATCTTTTATCGGTAGAAGGGGGAGATCCATCGGTCGTAATCCCTGCGATTTTGCTCCATGACGTGGGATATTCGTCACTTTCAGAGGATATGCAGTTGCTGGCGTTCGGACCGGTGGTAAAAGACCCTGATCTCCAAAGGAAGCATGAAATTGAGGGGGCAAGACTCGCCAGAGTTATTTTAAGTGAAATGAAATACCCCCAAGATCTAATATGTAAAGTTGAACAGATTATTGACGGACATGATACCAGAATCGATGCAACTGACATTAACGATATGATAGTCAAAGACTCCGACAAGTTATTCCGCTTTTCCCGAACCGGATTCACACTCATTGTCAACCGGTTCAATCGTGAACCTCGTGAGTACCTGGCCTGGTTGTCCGAAATCGCAGAAAGCTGGTTTTTTACCAAATCAGCTTATGGACTGGCTTGTGAAAAGATTAGGAAACGAGAAGAGGATTTGGACAGAAACCTCTACTACACTGCCGCTCCTGGCCTTATTGCTGATAACCAACATTGAGAATCCGATGGCGGTCCATGTTCTTGACCGCGAGCCCTCTTTTCACCGGGTCGTCAGGATCGGTCCATTCGCACAAGAGTTCAGGCTTTTCTGCGCAAGCCTGTCAATGCTCCGCACGGCTCCCCGTTCATGCTCATCGTTTTCCAGCGGGTTCCCATTCTCAGTGATTTCACTTTGAGCAGGATTCTTGCGCGTCCGATTGACGATAGGATGGAATTAATTTATGCTAAAGAAATCTCAGAATCATTCTTCGATAACCTTTCGCGCTTCGATGGCAGGTCCATAAAAAGGGCGGGGCAGAAATCGGATAAATTGGGATGCAGTTTTTATAACCTTCCCTAGTGTCGAAGCATTTAGGCCCGTGACATCGAATTCGGAGGGCCAATTATGCACAAGCTTTTGATCATGGGTGGAAGCCCTTCTTTTCAGGATAGGCTTGCCCATTTTCTCAAGGACCGGTACGAGGTTAAGATTACTAACTCAGGAGAGGCCGGCCTGGCCATGCTACGGGCCTGCAAGCCCCCTATGGTTCTATTGGGCGCTCATCTGCCCGATATGATTTGGCTGGAGACCCTCAAGCTCATTCAACGGGAATTGCTTCAATCCAAGACCATCCTCTTCTCCACCCACCAGGACATGAATACCACTATCCAAGCCATGAAGCTGGGGGCATACGATTACGTCCTGGAAGATGTCGATCTGGAAGACTTGGATCGCAAAATCCAAAAAGCCATTCGTGTCCTGACGTTAAATGAAAAAATTCCTCCCCTGAAAGAACCGGAATCCTTTTCTTTGCCAGGCTACACTCTAATCGGCCAGAGCAAGACCATGCGGGATATCTATAAATTTATCGGGTTGATCGCCAACAATACAGCTTTGGTCGGCATTCGAGGAGAGACGGGAACGGGGAAGAAACTGTTGGCCCAAGTGATCCATCAAAACAGCCCCCATGCAGACGGCCCTTTTGTTACCGTGGATTGCACTACCATTGTCGAGACCCTCTCGGAGAGCACCCTCTACGGACACGAGAAAGGCTCATTTACCGGGGCCACCGAAAGTCAGCGCGGGTTGTTTGAAATGGCTGCGGAAGGAACCATATTCCTCGACGAGATCGCCGATCTTCCCCTTTCCATGCAGGGCAAGCTCTTGCGTTTTCTGCAGGACAAAGAATACCATCGAATCGGAGGGAGTTCTCAAAAAAAATCCAACGCACGAATTGTTGTCGCCACCAACCGGGACCTCTACCAGGCCATTGCCCAGGGGAAATTCCGCAAAGACCTCTACTACAGGCTCAAAGTCCTGACAATTTACATTCCTCCCTTGAGGGAACGCCGCGAAGATATCCCCTTGCTGCTCCAGCACTTTCTGCACAAAATCAATCGCGACCATAATACAAATGTTTTAAAGATCGAGGACCGGGCGGTTGAATTATTAATCGAATATGATTGGCCGGGAAATGTACGGGAAATGGAAAACCTACTGACTTTGGCTTGTATTTTGGGAAAGGAAGAGGTCATTTTGGAGGAGACAGTCAAAGAGATTCTCGGCCGCAGCAAACGTCTTCATGATCGCGCGCCCTTTTCCTCGCTGAGCGAAGCCGAAGAGGAGATCGTACGGGGAGCTTTAAAGACAGCTCAGGGGAACCTGACCCAAGCGGCCAAACTGTTAAAGATGTCCCGGCCCACCCTGAGGGCCAAGATTCAGAAGTATAAACTTGCGAATTAGGCAAAACTGGTAAACATCTTTCCGCCTGGAAAGGAATTTTCCAGGAAATCATCGATCAAGCGATTACCCTTCCAGATAATATGTTGAATTCAATCGGGTTTTCTTCCTGCAGATTTTGGCATTGAATTTGCTCTTCTGTTTTGCAGCTAAATCAGAAATCCCAACTCCCAGCTATTCTTCGGATTACGTAATAAAGAAGGGAACCCCATGCGTCTTGCTGATAAGGTGGCTATTGTGACCGGTGCTGCCAAGGGTTTGGGCAGGGCCTTCTGCCTTGGGTTGGCCCGGGAAGGGGCCAAGGTCATGGCCGTGACCCGCAAGGACCTGAACAACCTGAATCAAACGGTCAAGCTAATTCGCTCCATGGGCGGAGAAGCTGAAATGATTCAATCCGATGTGGCCTCGGAGGCGGATACACTGACCATGGCGCGGGAAACCGTTGATAAGTTTGGCCACATCGACATCCTGATCAACAATGCTGCCATTTACGACGGGATCAAGAGAAAGTCTTTTCTTGAGATTGATCTCGATGAATGGGACCTGGTCATGAATGTCAATGTCAAAGGCGCCTTTTTATCAGCCCGGGCAGTCTTTCCATTTATGAAAGACCAGGGGTATGGAAAAATTATTAATTTGGCCTCCGAAGTCTTCTTTACAGGTTCCAATGGTTTTGCCCACTACGTGGCCTCCAAGGGGGGCATCATCGGTCTAACCCGTGCTCTGGCCGTGGAGATGGGACCTCATCACGTCTGTATTAATTGTATCGCCCCCGGTTTTACGGATACCGAGGCCAGCCGGGGTCTGGCCGATCTATCCAAATACGATGTCTCAAAGACCCCTTTGAACAGGCTGGAAACGCCGGAAGACCTAGTGGGAGCCGCCCTTTTCCTGGCCTCTTCGGAAAGTGATTTTATGACTGGACAAACTCTGTTGATCAATGGAGGTCGTGCTATGCATTAGCCCGAGGACAACCCCATGCCAGGATCAATGTTATCTCCCCGTCAAGGGGATCTATTCTTCTCGTAAGACCAGCGAAATCTTCCTCCTTCTCAGGCTACTTCCGAAGCTGTCCGCACAACCGGGAGATGTAACCCGCCCATTTGCGGCCTTACTTCTTACCAGGAAAAAATTTCGGGCAAGATCCCGGCCTTTTTCAATAGGCCATTTGCATCGCCAAACACAATCAAAGCCTCACAAGGAGGAAGAATCATGAAAGTGTACGACGTTGTCCCCGGATTGGAATTTGAACCCGAAAGAGATTTTGCCCAATCACCCGCCTGGTTTCTTGATGGCACACATTCTGTCCCGCCCTGGACCCCCATGTTCGGTTGGTTTTGGATCAACTTCTGCCGCCACGGTATGCAGTACGGGGCAGAAAAATTGAGCCTGCCGACGGTCAAGGGTTGGGATTGGCGTTTCTATAATGGAGGTGGCTATTTGACTTTGCTGCTGGTCCACAGTGAAGAGGAAAAACAAAGGAGAGAAGTGGAATTTCGCAAAGCCATCCTTCCATTTATTGAAGACTACGATGGTTTGTGGGGGGGATTTGTAAAGGAGATTCTAGGGCGGTATGAAAAATTGAAGGCCCTGGATATGGACAAGGCTTCCAATATCGACCTCATGGACAATTTTGAAGAGACCATCGTCACCTGCCGGCGCATGTGGGAAATCCATATGTATATGATGTACGGCACCTATACCGCATATATCCTCTTTGAAAACATGTGCCGGGAAGTGGCCGGAATCGACGATACCTCGCCTGCCTTTCATTGCCTGGTCTCCGGTTTTGACAACAAGGTGTTCCAAGTGGACCGCCAACTCTGGGAGTTTTCCAAAAAGGCCCAGCAGGATGGACTGACCGATGCGTTCCTGGAAACCAAGCCCACCGAAATACAGAGCCGGCTTCAAGAATCATCCAAGGGAAGAGAATTTATGAAGGACTTCATGGCCTTCATGAATGAAGACGGCTGGCGCATGCAACGCATGTCCGAGATGAATATGCCCACCTGGGTGGAAGATCCGACCCCGGCGCTGGTCAGTGTAAAACACTTTCTCCAAAAAGGAGGGAACTTTAACCTCGACGAAGAGAGGGCAAAAATTATCCAGCAGCGCAAAGAGGCGGAAAAGGAGGTGTTGTCCAAGGTGCCACAGGAGCAACGTGGCTGGTTTGGGCGCTTGATGGCCCTGGCCCAGAAAAGCGGGGTCTTCAGCGAAGAACATGACCATTATCTCGATCTCTATACACATGCCATGATGAGGCGGAGTGCTTTGGGGCTTGGCCGGCGCTTTGCCGAGAAAGAAACCATAAACGAACCCGACGATATCTTCTTTCTAATCCCCGATGAGGTCCGGAGAGCCGGCATTAATCCCGACCAGTTTAATTTGCGCTACATTGTCGATCGTCGAAAAGCCGATTGGCTGGAATGGCAAAAAACCCCCAATCCGCCGGCCTTTCTGAAAGATGGTTTTGACTTCGATATGGCTATGGGGATACTGGTCAAATCGATGGACCCCATCGCCCTTAAGGTAGTCGTCGGTTCCATGCCCCAAGTCCGTCCTGAGCTAAAGGCCGACCTCTATGGGACCTGCGGTTCACCGGGAGTGGCCGAAGGACCGGCCAGGGTCATCTTAAACGAAGATGAACTTCATCTGGTCGAAGAGGGAGACATCCTGGTGGCTGCGAGCACCTCGCCCAGTTGGACTCCAGTGTTTTCCATAATCAAAGCAGTGGTTGTCGATCGCGGAGCCAGTCTGTCCCATGCAGCTATTGTCGGAAGGGAATACGGAATTCCCGTGGTCATGAACGTCTTTGAAGGTACGTCAAAGATCAAGTCAGGCCAGAGAATCAAGGTGGACGCCAATATGGGGGTCGTATATATTTTGGACAAATAAAAATTCCCAGTTAGTCGCGGATACGTTAAGGCAATATTAGTATCTGGGGCGGCGAGTCCCGCCCCAGATACTTCTCCAGCTCAGCCAGGACCTCCTCAGCCAAAGGTATTTGAAGTCGATCGAATTTGCCAAATCTGACAGTCCTGTTTTTGGCTAAAGACCGCGACACTAATTCAAACCGTTTTTGTACTGTTTGGATTGGTGGAAGGAGAGGAATGCATGAGTAAGAAATGGCTCTACTGGTTTGAAGAATTAAGCAGCGGTCATAACGATCTGGTTGGGAAAAAATGTGCCAATCTTGGAGAAATGACCCGGCTCGGAATGCGCATCCCTCCAGGATTTGCCATATCGGTAGGTGGATACGAACGATTTATGGTCGAAACCTCTGCTGGTGAGGAAATCCGTCGATACGTCCGGGAGAATCAAGATAATTTGAAGCAGTTAAAGCATCAGATAAAAGCCAGTCAGGCTATTCGGCACATCATCGAATCCAAGGCAATGCCCCCTGACATGCAGGATGAATTATTCCAGTATTACGAGCAGCTAAAGGAACGGGCGGGCGTAAAGGAAATTTCCGTGGCTGTTCGTTCCAGCGGGGCCGTGAGCATGCCCGGTCAGATGGAGAGCTATCTGAATGTCCGCTGGAAGGAAGCAGTTCTCCAAAAAGTGATCGAGGTATGGGGAAGTGCCTTTACCACCAGGGCAATAGCCTTTCGCATCGAGAAAGGGATGCCCATGGAAGAAGCCCCGATTGGAGTTGCGGTACTGAAGATGGTTGAAGCCAAATCGGCAGGAGTAGTCTTAACGGTTCTGCCGACCATTGGAGATACATCTAAAGTGGTGGTGGAGGGAAACTGGGGATTAGGTGAGAGTGTTGTCAGTGGAGAAATCAATCCCGATCAGTTTATCGTGGATAAAGACAGCGGAATCATGGAATGCAAGGTTAATCGAAAAACAAAGATGATAGTCTATCATGACTCGGGAACCATAACTGTTGATGTTCCTGCTGATATTCAAAACAAGCCATGTGTTGAGACAGAAGAATTAAAAGAAATCGTGCGTATTGCTAAAGAAGTTGAGACCTATTTCCAGTGTCCACAGGATATGGAATGGGTCCTGGACCGCACACAATACTTTCCTGATAACCTGTATTGGGTCCAGGCCAGACCAGCTAAATATACAAAGGCCAAGGAAAATGATTCCGAATATCTGGCTGAGTTGATGACTCGCATATTCAAATATTAGGTGCTCTAAAAAAGGAGAAGGTATGGCCATCCTGTTCGTTCAATACTGGGATGTGATGCCCGGCAAGTTTGATGAATATTCCTCTTTCGTCACCCACGAGTACAATCCGACCCTACAGAATATGGGGATACGATTAGTGGGAGGTTATTATGTGGCGGTAGGGGAAGGTCCCAGGATCGTTGCCGTGGCCACGGTAGATGAAACCGATAATCTGCGCCGGATCCTTGCTTCCCGGGAGTACCGGATTCTTTCCACCAAACTGCTCGAATACGTCTGGAAGTATTCTAATAAAATCTATGTCCCAACCGGCCGCATACATGAAGGGCCTTATGTTATCCAGACCGGAGTTTGGAAGTTCAATCAGTATTATAACATCCTCCGTGGTAAGGGAGAGGAGCATTTACAATTTGTCAAACAAGAGTGGGTGCCGGGGATGGAAGAATTAAAGGTTCCGTTAACCGGAGGCTGGCGCCTCATCATAGGCAGCGGGCCCCGGATTTTGGCCGAATGCACGGGTAAAAGCATTGCGGCTATCGCAGCGGCAATTGATACCGCTCTGTTTAGAAAATTGATGAGGACACTTAAAAACGATTATGTAACCGACTACAGCAGCCAGATTCTGGCCCCAACCGGAAGGATCGAAGTGCCTTATTTGCTTACTGAAATGATGAAGAGGTTTTAGAACTCTAAGGCTAGAAAACTTGTTGATTGAGGTGTGAAGTAAAGAATGGATCCTGTGTCTCCAGTTTACAAGGCTGCCAATACTTGATCTTTATGGCTTAACGTTTGGCGGAGAGGGTAATCATGATACCGGAAAGGGCCATGTTTTGGAAGGTCGAAAATGTCTGGCTTTTCTATGTAATCGCCTTTTTGGCCATAGTCCTGTTTCTTATCGGTATTGCAGCTCACATATTTGTGTGGGTGAAAAGTACCCCGAAAGGCAAGATTTCTTTTTCACGACAGGCTTTAAAGGAAACTATTCCTGATATTTTCTTGGGTCTTAGGGTGTTTAAAGGTGAACTGGCTGCCGGCATCGCCCATTTTTTAATATTCTGGGGATTTGTTATCCTATTTATCGGTACTTCATTGCTGGCTGTACATGACCACTTTTATCCCTTCCTGGTGGGTAATAAGTATCTTGTTTTTAAACCGGCAATGGAAATCGGAGGGCTTTTTCTTTCAGCGGGTATTATCTGGGCGCTTGTACGCAGGTACATTCAGCGCGTGCCAAGGCTTGAACGCACCCTGGAGGACGCTGTTGTACCGCTTTGGCTCCTGGTAATGGCGTTCTCAGGTTTTCTGCTGGAGGGGCTGAGGTTGGCAGCGCAAAGGCCGCCATGGGGCAATTGGTCCTTTGTAGGTTCATTGATAGCGGGTTTGGTCCCCCAGGGGGCGGCGGAATCGATATATCCCAATCTTTGGTGGGGTCATGCCCTGTTAGGCCTGGGATTTGTTGCCGTAATACCTTATACCAAATTATTTCACTTACTTGGAGCGCCTGCCGCCTATTACCTGCATCATTCCGCAGAAGGCTCTACAGGGACTTCTCTATCCTTACTGGAGCCTGAAGAAGCAACTTATCTGGGAGACGCCGTGGTCCTTGATGCCTGTATGAGATGCGGGCGTTGTGCGCAGGCCTGTCCTTCGACAGGCGCAGTCGAGCCTTTCGCGCCCCGCGATTTTGTCCAGGCGACGCGCCATTCGTTATGGCAAAAACATTCTCCTGTTGGAGATATTCGGTTTCTATCCAAGGGTCAGTCTATCGATGACAAGGCAGCTTGGTATTGCACTACCTGCGCGGCCTGTTTGGAAGTCTGCCCCATATATAACGCCACCTTCAAGATCGTCTCCAAGAAGCGGGCACTACTCGTCGAAGAAGGCAAGGGAGTGCCCGATATCATGAACCAGACCCTTGAAAGGCTTTTCAATTATGACAATCCCTGGGTGGCTTCCAAAAGGGAAAGGGCTGCATGGGCCAAGGGCCTGGATATCCCTGTCCTGAAGGCGGGCGGGAAAGAATCGCAGCTTTGCTACTTTGTCGGATGTTCGACCTCTATTGATGCACGAACCCAGGGGATAGCCAAATCCTTCTCCGCCATTCTGAAGCATGCCGGGGTGAGTTTTGGGATTTTGGGCGACAAGGAACCCTGCTGCGGAGACATTGCCAGGGTGACCGGAGAGCTGGGTCTATTTCAGGAGAAGATGGAAGGCTGCTCAGAACTTTTCGACAAATATTCCATAACGGAAATTGTTACGTCATCTCCACACTGCTTCCACACGTTTGCCAATGAATATCCCGAAAGCGGTTTCAGGGCGCGACACTATTCAGCAGTGCTCAAAGAACTCATGGCGGACGGCAAACTTAAACCGAAAAATCCGGTGAACTCAACCGTGACCTATCATGACCCCTGTTATCTCGGTCGGCACAATCGGATCTTCGAGGAGCCAAGGGAAATCATTCGATCCATACCGGGTGTCACACTGATCGAGATGAGTCACTATGGTCCCGATAGCCTCTGCTGTGGCGGAGGAGGCGGCAGGATGTGGCAGGGGCAGGACCTTCGCGGCGAGGCCAGAATGAGCGAAATAAGGATTAGAGAAGCACGGGAAACAGAGGCGGATATCCTTATCACTGCCTGTCCTCTGTGTCTGATCATGCTGGAAGATGCTTTAAAGACCGTAGGATTGGAAGGCAAGATGAAGGTGATGGACTTAAATGAGCTGGTTCTGCAGTCATTGGCATAGGGAAAGAATAACCTGATGCAGAGTGTATTGCCGATAGACTGAACCTGGCATCCTGCGCGCGCTGTTACAAAAGTGGGAATAGAAACAATCAGAACATGGAGGACTGTTTGTTATGGGCGAGATACTAATCTTGGTTGAGGCCAAAGACGGAGTATTAGATAAGAAAAGCCTTGAGCTGATACGAGGGGCAAAGGAGCTGGCCAAGGACTTGGGTACTGGAGCTTCCGCGGTCGTTGTCGGGCACGAAACCGCTCAGTTAGCGGAATCTGCCGCCTCTTTCGGATTAGAGAAGGTTTACAGGCTGGAACATCCATTGTTGGAAGGCTTCAAACCTGATGCCTGGGTGGGGGCACTGGAGTGGTTATGCAAGCAAACCGCACCCAGGTTAATTCTTATAAGCCACTCCTTCGTGGGCAAGGAAGTGGCCCCCAGGCTCGCTTACAGGTTGAATACGGAGCTCACTACCGATTGTCTGGCCTTAAAGATCGATCCCAATGACGGCCTACTTATTCGCACAAAACCCATTTATGGGGGTAACGCGGTGGCCGCTTTGAAGTGTGAAGGCCTTCCTCAGATGGTAACCGTAAGGAAAAATGCCTTTGAGCCAGCGGAGCAGGTTACGGCCCGGAGCGATATTGTCGACATGGTGCCTGGCATTGATGAATCCATATTAAAGGTCAAATCACTGAAGACGGTACCGGAAGAGGTCGTCGAGTTGGACAAGGCCAATGTTGTCATATCTGGTGGAAGAGGGATCGTTGACAAAGAGGATTTTGAAATGCTCAGGGCCCTTGCCGCGGCTATGAGCAAAGCCCTCGGGAATGTGGTGATGGTAGGATGCAGCCGCCCGGTTGTAGATAAATGCTGGATGTCCTCCGACCGCCAGGTAGGCTTGACCGGTACCATCATTGCCCCCGACACCTACGTTGCCGTGGGGATATCGGGAGCAATTCAACATCTGGTTGGGATGATTCGATCCAAGAAGATTGTAGCCATTAACACGGACCCCGGCTGTAGCATGTTTAAGGTGGCCGATTATGGGGTCGTTGCTGATTACAAGGACCTCATACCCGCTTTGGTAAAGAAATTGGAGGGGTGATCATGAAAGAACCTCACATCATTGTCTGCGCAAAACAGATACCTGACCCGGAAGCGCCGTTTTCAAACGTCAGTGTGAATGTTGAGAAAAAACAGGTTGTCGTAGACGCACCGGATGTTATCAGCCCCTATGATGAAAATGCCCTGGAAGCCGCCCTCAGGATAAAAGAAGATCTGGGGGGAAAAATAACCGTATTGAGCATGGGCAGGAAGGTTTCTGATACGGTGCTAAGAAAGACCATAGCCGCCGGGGCTGACGCCTTGATCCTTTTGGAGGATCCTCTATTCGAAGGGCTTGAGAGCAACTCCGTGGCATACGTGCTTTCCTGTGCAATAAAAAAGATTGGAGCCTATGACCTTATCCTAACGGGGAGACAAGCTGGAGACTGGGACTCCGGGCAGGTGGGCCTGATTCTCAGTGAAATGCTTGACATTCCATGCATCAGCCTGGCCCGGTCGGTAAAAATAAACGATGGCCGTGTCGTGGTGGAGAAGACGGTTCCCGTGGGCTATGAGGTGGTGGATGCCGGGTTGCCTGCCCTGGTAACAGTGAGCAATGAGGTGGGTGAGCTGAGATATGTTGCCAGAAGCAAGATGTTGGGGCTGCTCAGGCGGCCTATGGCTATCCCTAAATGGGGTCTGAAGGACTTGGGCAACAACGCTACAAGACTCAAAAAGATGCAACTGATGGAGCTCTCACCACCGGCGGACATGAGAAGGGAGTGTTTTCTCATAGAAGGGTCATCGCCTGAAGAACAGGCTGACAAGCTGGCCTCTGTTTTAAAAGAACTCCGATGAACAAAGGGCTCGTCCTTTATTCAATATCAACATTAACCCAGGAAATACACAGGAGTGTGAGAAATGTCCGACAAAGCTTATGATGCGTTAATTATCGGAGGAGGTCATCACGGAACGATCATTGCTCCTTACCTTGCCAAAGCCGGCTTGAAGGTCGGGGTTTTTGAGCGCCTGGATCATTTGGGAGGGGGAGCGGTAACTGAAGATTTGCCCTCTCCTGGATTTCGCGGCAATTTTTGCGCCCATTTTACACGCTTCTATGCTCACCCGGCCTACAAAGAATTCAATCTTCGCGACGAGGGACTGGAATATACCTTCCCGGATACAAATGAAGCCATCATCTTTGATGACGAGACCAGTTATATAGCTTATGCCGCCTTCACGGTGGTCGATCCAATGACCGGTGAAACAAGGTTCAATGAGGAAAACGTTAAAAAGACCTATGAACAGATCGCCCGTTTTTCCAAAACCGATGCGGACACTTATCTTGATTTGACAGCAAAATATAAAGACAAATGGCGGGTGGCCTTCCATAAGCATAGGTATTCTCCTCCCACGCCGTGGGGAGTGGATAACGCTCTTGAAGAACTTTTCTCCGATCCAAAGAGCGGATTGGATATCTCCATGGAGTTTATGACCTGTAAGCAAATTGCTCGCTATTTCTTCGAAAGTGATGAACTGAGGATATTGACCCTGAGGGGATTTCTTACCTCATGGGGATGTTTCCCGGATGATGTGCCGGGTATTGCCATTACCATTGCAACTATTCATCTAACTCTGGGTTGGGAAACGGCAGCTATCGCGAAGGGCGGAACTGGGTCCATCACCAATTCACTGGTTTCGGTCGGGAAGAAACTGGGTGTAGAGTACAACCTTAATTCAGAAGTTCAAAGACTACTCATGGAAAATGGCCGGGCTACGGGAATAAGGCTTATGGACGGCACCGAGATTACGGCCAAACAATTGGTGGTCTCAGACAATGCATCCCCTCAGCTCTTCTTGCGCTTGATAGGCGAAGACAGGATCACCGAAGATATGAAGCGCAAGGCCCGTGTCTACCAGTTCGATCGTGGCGAGCTTTTCTGGGGCACTGTTGGCGTTCATGAACTTCCACAATACAAAGCGGCCAAATCGAATCCCGACGTCAACGCGACTCCCCGCACTTATTTTGCGCCCAAAGACCTTGGATTCATTGAAGATAAGTACATGCACGAGATTTTTCTTGCTGGCATGCCTTCCAAGATGTTTATCCTGACGGCGCCCGACAGCATTTGGGACCGCAGCAGGGTGCCTGAAGGGAAGTATTCGCTTCATGTCGAAGAATTCACCTGTCCTGCCAGGATTTTTTCCAGAAGGGAATGGAAACAGTTGACCGAGCAGTTTGTGGACGTTCTTTTCGAAATGTGGGCTGAGTACGCGCCTAACATGACCAAAGATAACCTTATTGTAAGTCGTATTACCAACCCTACGGATATCCAGGATACTCATCTGGACATGAAGGAAGGGGGGTGGTGTGAGGGCAACTGCAGCGGCGTCCAGAACGGTCGTTTCAGGGGCACGCCTGGTGGTTACAGAACCTTTGTCAAAAACCTCTACATGTGTTCATCCGGTGTGTACGGTGGGCCTGGCATAGGACGCGGGTCGAGTTACAACTGCTATAAAGCCATAGCGGAAGATTTGAACCTGCCGTTACCAAAATAATGGTGCCGGAAGTTCTGCGACAACACGGTTTTTGCAGTTTGAACCCCCCTTAAACAAGGGGACAATTCAGGGGGATGCGCCTCGTGTAAAGGGGGCGTGCCCACCTAGTACGGTCATGCATTGGGAAGATATCCGTGCTCGTTTCCATGTTCCTGCGTGGGAGTGCCTGCTAAGTGCTCGAGTGCGCGAACCTTCTGCTTCTGCCTTTTTTCCCACGCAGGAGCATGGGAACGAGCCAAGTTGAACTTTTTTGGATCCATCAATAATGATCTGCCGGAAAGGGTCTACCAGGTTAATGAGCAGCAGCAGGCGATATTTGTGGGTCGATGTGCGGACGGGGGATTTCGCTTTTGAAGAAATCCTCAGAGAGACCTATGAGCATTTTATCGGCGGGCGGGGGCTGGCAATTGAGTACCTGTACCGAAATATTTTACCGGGCATCGATCCGCTTAGTCCTGATAATAAACTCATCTTGGCAACCGGTGTCCTTGCCGGGACAAGTGCTCCCGGGTTTTCCCGCTGGATGGCCATCACGCTTAGCCCTTTAACCGGGGCTTTTGCCCGGGCCGTAGGAGGTGGAAAATTCGGTGCATACCTGAAATTTTGCGGTATTGAATTTTTAGTCCTTGAGGGACAGGCCGAATCCCCTTCTTATGTTCTTGCCGACGAGAAGGGAGCACGAGTCCTGCCAGCCGCCGATCTCTGGGGGCTGGACACGGAACAAACTCAAAAAAGGTTAAAGGAAACCCACGGGAGCAAGGCACAGATAGCCACCATTGGACCAGCCGGAGAATTGGGGGTCAAGTTTGCGACCATCACTCATGAGTGGCGAACGGCTTCGCGATGCGGGGTAGGTACAGTCATGGGCTCCAAGCGGATCAAGGCTGTTTGCCTCGTCCCTGAAAAGAAGTGGAAGCCTGCCCTTTTTGCTGAAGAGCAGTTCAAGCAGATGGTGAGCAGCCATGTCCGTATGCTCAAAGACCATCCTCGCCGCAAGAAGATGACGGCATTGGGAACAACACTCATGACCTTGCGTATGGAGGAGATGGGAGTTTTCCCGGTCAAGAATTTTCAGGAAGGGCGGCTGCCCGGTATTGAGGCCATTTCAGCCGAAGCCTTTCAATCTTTTAAGGTTGAAGACGCCGGCTGCTATGGGTGTACTACACGTTGCGGCAACGTCTTCAAGGTTAAAGAGGGGCCGTATAAGGGTGCGGAAAGTGAAGGCCCGGAATATGAGACCATCTTTTCCCTGGGTGGAGCGGTGGGCAATACCGAGATCGGGGCGATTATAGCCGGTGACAGGCTCTGCGATCTGCTTGGCATTGATACCATCAGCACCGGAGTTGCAATTGGTTTTGCGATGGAGCTTTTTGAGAAAGGAATTCTTAGTTCCGCCGATGTTGACGGGCTGGATCTTCATTGGGGCAACCATAAATCCCTTATCAACCTGATTGAAAAAATAGGCCGCCGCCAGGGTTTTGGCCGTGTTTTGGGTGAAGGAGTGCGGCGAGCATCTGAGATGATCGGGAAGGGGGCCGGCGGTTATGCCATGCATTGCAAGGGCCTGGAACTTCCTGGGTATGAGCCGCGCAGCGCCAAGGCCCATGGGCTTTCCTACGCCACCTCGAATATAGGAGGCAGTCACATGTATGGTTATGCGCGTCAGGAAATCAGTGGCTATCGATTGCCTCGGGAAGTAGACCGGTTTTCCGATCGGGACAAAGGGGATATTGCGGCGTATAACCAGATCAGCAAGGCGAGGGAGGAGGTCCTGATTCTTTGCAATTTTGCCGATTCGGGGATTACTTCCGAGTGGCTGGCCGCTTTGCTTAAGGCCGCTACCGGGATAGACGCCTTTGGCGATACTCAATTCCTGGACAAAGTGGGGGAACGGATTGTAACCCTTGAGCGTTGTTTCAATGTCCGTGAAGGATTTTCCCGCGCACAGGATACGCTTCCCAAACGGATGCTGGAAGAACCCCTGGACAATGCCGGCCCGGCAACCGGTGAGGTTTTCCGAGCCTTCGATGATTTGCTGGATGAGTATTATTCGGCCATGGGATATGATCTTCAGGGTATCCCAACGCGGGAAAAACTAAGGGACCTGGATCTGGTCTGGACGGACTTGGACCGGCATCGGCCTGAGGCAAAGTGAAGGAGGGACTGTGTTAATAACCCCGGATTGCGTCCCATGTATCTTAAAGATGGCCATCTCAGGCATATGGAAATTGACTGATGATGAAGAGCTCGCTAAAGAATTAATCATCAGGATCCTCCAAATCCCGGCCTTGCGGGGCCTTGATTGGGAGATCACCAGCCCAGAAGTTGTCGCTGGGGTCATGGATCGGATTATGGAGGCCTTCCATACCACTGATCCTTTTCAGACCTTGAAGGAGGAACAAAACGCCAAAGGATTGGAACTCTACCCCAAACTGAAAAAATTAGTCCGGGAATCAGCCGATCCCCTCTTTTCAGCCGTTAATCTGGCCATCCAGGGGAACTCTATCGACATTATGATCGGAGATCAATCCCCGAATCTGGAAACAACCATCGAAGAAAAACTTCGGCATCCGATTTCGGAGAAGCCATTTCTGATCTTCCGGGAAAAATTGAAGAACACCCGTCGCCTGGTATATTTGGGAGATAATTGCGGAGAAGTCGTTTTTGACAAGGTCCTGATAGAAACCATTCTGAGCATGTATAGCCCTCAAATCGTTTTTGTGGTGCGAGGTGTCCCGGCCTTAAACGACGTCACAATCCGGGAAGCCGAAATGGTGGGAATGGATCAGTTGGTCACGGTCATGTCAAACGGCGTAAAAGAAGCGTTGCCGGGCACCATCCTCTCACGATGTTCTTCCGAATTCAGAGATTTGTTTCAGCAGTCCGATTTGATCATCTCCAAAGGGGTTGGTAATTTTGACAGCCTGGAGGAAGAAAAAGATCATTCCAAGGACATCACATACATGCTCGATTCCAAGTGCCTCCCCATTTGCCACTATTTTAAATCCCGGATGCACCAGCCCATCCTGGCCAATGCTTTTGTGAGAGGGATAGTATGAAGGTTTGGATTAAGGTCTTGGACCTGCCTGAGCTGGTATCGGTTTTTGGAGAAAGAAAATTCCCTTTTTCCTTTTCGGGACAAACACTCCAGGATTTACTCCGTGCCCTGCTTAGCCATTATGGTCCAACCCTTTCTCGGGTTATCCTTGACACCGAAGGTGGGCTGAACAAAGCCATCCTGGTCTCTATTAAGGGAAACTTATGCTCCCAGCAGATGGATAGACCCATCTATTTACAGGAAGGGGAACAGATTACCTTTTTGGTTTTTGTGAATGGGGGCTAAGGGTTGGATTAAAAAACCATATTGCCGATTCCTCAGCCAGCATTAACTGGATCAGGTTCCAATGGTATTATCTATAAGCCCTCAGTCGGAGAGCACGCTCGGCCGTATTCAATTGTCCCTGTTGCTGCCAGATCATACCAAAAGATCCGGATAGGTAATCATCATATTATTCCACGGCGACTCCTTGGGTCACGAATTTTTCTTGTGTTCCTGCGCGTCAATCACGGCAAGGGCGGTCGTATTGCCCCAGTCGGTATGTTACACTGGCCGGGGGTCGGGCCAAGCTAATAACGCTATTTCTATGGCTAAATGTTAGAACACATGCCTTATTAACGCTTAAAAGCACCTTTTTGACCCCAAAATGATAGCTCTAAGCCGGGCCTGGGGCTCGCGTAGAGCGGATTTGTCATCCGCTCCGGACATCCGGCGCCCTTTCGCCCTCGTCCCGAGTTCCGCCTCCCTATAATCTCAACAAAGCCCCTATTCTGTTTGGATTTTCAAAACATAGCGGCACCAGCACAGATATGCAAGCCTCCATTAAAGCATTGTCAAGGCGGCTTGCCAAAATCTTGAGCGCAAGGCATTTGAATGATCCGTTCGGTTTAAATTATAATACTGATTTGCGTTCAAGTCAGATGCTCCGGGAGGGCATAAAGCCTTCCCCTACGAAGCGTAACGCGTCAATGACGTAGGGACGGGGCGGTGGGACCGCCGGCCGGGATCAGCGCAGCAAGAACGCCTCAGGCACCGGGGCGGTGGGACCGCCGGCCGACTTGGCCACTGCCTTCGGCGGTGGCGGTCCTCCGGGAGGGCATAAAGCCCTCCCCTACGAAGCGTAACGCGTCAATGACGTAGGGAAGGAGTTTATCCCCGCCCAATCTTGAACGCAAATTGGTATAAAATGCAGGAAATAGTGACGCTCAGATCGACTAGCTGAGATCGAGATCAAAAACTTTTCCATTAACGGTCGAGTTGGTTTACACTCTGGCCCGTTGATAGTGATTTGTCAAAATAAGGTCTGTCAAATCACGTCCTCCGGGAGGGCATAAAGTCCTCCCCTACGAAGCGTAACGCGTCAATTCTTAAGGAAAAGCTTTGCGCAATATTGCCCATTCACTCGCATTCAGGCTCTTTTGCCTGCTTCTGCTTGTCAGCGCAATTGTGTTCATTTCCCTGACTATTCTCATTATCCGGGCCAATACTCAGCATGTTATGGAGGAAATAACCCTCTCGGCCAAACGCACCAACGAACTATTCCTGCGATCGATGCGCCAGAGCATGTTGCTCAACCGGTTGGAAGACGTTGCACAGACGATCAATACGTTGGGTAGCGAACCCGGAGTTGAAGGCATAAGAATTTACGGCAAAACAGGAAGTATCGTTTTCAGCACCGACACCCAGGAAATAGGGCACAAGGTGAACATCAAGGCCGAACAGTGCAGGGTATGCCACAGGAGCGAGAAGCCGCTTGAATTTATTCCTGAAGCCGTTCGGTTTCGAAATTTATCTTCGCCGGAGGGCTACCGGGTGCTCGGGGTTCTAAAGTCAGTTCGCAATGAGCCCGCCTGCGCTGCGCCAAGCTGCCACCCTTCGCCGTCCGAACAAAAAATACTGGGCGTGCTCGACTCACAGTTCAGCCTCGAGCAAGTGGATCGGAACATCCTTAGCAGCCGCAACCTGATGATTCTCTACTCCATCGGCGCTATCCTGGTCATCGAGTTTTTCGCAGGGCTATTCATAATGCGCATGGTGCATAAGCGGGTGGTCAAGCTTGCGGAGGGACCGCGCGAGGTCAAAAAGGGCAATCTGGATTTCAGCATCCAGGTGGAGGGCAACGACGAAATAGCCGATCTGGCGCGTTCATTTAACAGCATGGTAGCAAGCCTGAAACGGGCGGAAGCCGAAAACAGGGAGCTGTCCCACAAAATGATCCACATCGCCAAGATGGCTTCCATGGGTAAGCTCGCGGCCACCGTGGCTCATGAAATCAATAACCCCCTTGGCGGGATTCTAACTTACGCTAAGCTGATCTCCCGCAAAATCAGCGAGGGGCCCATGACGGAAGAAGAAAGGAAAGCAGCCCTGGGGTATCTTGAAGCAGCCATTAGCGAGATAAAGCGCTGTGGAAGCATCGTCAAAAACCTGCTTTATTTTTCCAGGAGTTCCGAGTCTGTCATGGAAAAGGTTGACATCCACAATCTTATTGACAAGAGTCTTGCAATAACCAACCATCATTTCCAAATCAATGAGATCAGCACGGTAACCAAGCTGGAGGCTAAGGACCCGAACCTTATCGCCAATGCAAACCAGATAGAGCAGATGCTTGTCGCACTGTTCATAAACGCCGTGGAAGCCATGCCCCGTGGCGGCGCTCTTACTGTAGCCACCCAGGATGTGTTCGACCCGGACGCCCTCCGCGTCAGCGTCGCGGATAACGGCAGGGGTATTCCTGAGGAAATCCGGTCGAGCATATTCGAGCCGTTCTTCACGACCAAGGAGGGCGGACATAACACCGGTCTGGGTCTGTCGGTGGTTTACGGCATCATGCTGAGTCACGGGGGAAAAATCGAGGTCGAATCGGAACCTGGGCGGGGAACGACATTTATCCTTACATTGCAGAGACAGATAAATTCGGACAAAGAAAAGGGACCGATCTTCGAGGGGCCGGTAGTTTCGGATTTGTGACCGCAGGTTTTCGGGGGGTCAGTTTGCAAACTCGAAAAGATATAGGCAGAACCACGGATGGAGGAGCGTAGCGGGGTGGATGAACACGGATAAAATAATTCAGCATCCGGACCCAGGCGCCGCGCATTTTCATGGTTTCAGAGGGTTACTAAAAAGAATATTTAGGGTGAAATCACGGCGCGCTTAAAAGAAAAAATGGGGTCAGTCTGAAATACGGCCGGCGCTATTTATTTTATGATCGTGTTGATTTAGAATAGGCCGGGTTTATCGGGATTCGTTCAATAAGGGCTCTCAAAACTTGCTGCATTATCTCGGTGACGGGCCTCTCGTCCATCGAGGACACTCTCTCTCTTATCCCGCTCGCTGCGTCACGATCCCGGATCAGCCTGAATTCCCGCAAGGGTAACCCTGAACCAACGCAACTCAGAAAAGCACGAAGGAACAGACGTGCGCAACATTGCCAATTCACTCGCCTTCAGGCTCTTCTCCCTGCTTCTGCTTATCAGCGCAGTTGTGTTCATTTCGCTTACCACTTTCATTATCCGGGCCAATACTCGGCACGTTATGCAGGAAATAGTTCTCTCGGCCAGACGCACTAACGCACTGCTTCTGCGATCCATGCGCCAGAGTATGTTGCGCAACCGCCTGGAAGACGTCGCGCAGACGATCAACGCCCTGGGAAGCGAACCCGGAGTTGAGGACATAAGGATCTACGACAAGAAAGGAAGTGTCATTTTCAGCACAAACGTCGGGGAAATCGGACAAGAGGCGGACCTCAGGGCCGAACAGTGCATCGTGTGCCACATCGGCCAAGAGCCGCTCGAGCATATTCCGGAAACCGCCGGGTCACGAATTATCACTTCCCCAAACGGCTACCGGATCCTCGGGGTTGTAGATCCAATTCTCAATGAACCCACCTGCGCCGCACCAAGCTGCCATCCATCGCCTTCCAAACAGAAAATACTGGGCATGCTCGACTCTCAGTTCAACCTCTCGCAAGTCGATCTGGATAATCATGCCAGCCGCAACCTGATGATTATTTACTCCATCGGCGCTGTCCTGGCCATCGAGCTTTTCGCAGGGCTTCTCCTCAGACGGATAGTGCACACGCGGGTGGTCAAGCTTGCCGAAGGACCGCGCGAATTAAAGAAAGGCAATCTGGATTTCAGCATCCAGGTAGAAGGGAACGACGAAATAGCCGATTTGGCCCGTTCATTTAACAGCATGATGGCGAGTCTGAAGCGAGCGGAAGCTGAAACCGAGCTGTCCCGCGAGATGGTCCAGATCGCGAAAATGGCTTCCATGGGTAAGCTTGCGGCCTCCGTGGCTCATGAAATCAATAATCCCCTCGGCGGGATACTCACCTACTGCAGGCTGACCTCCCGCAAAATCAGAGCGGGACATATGACGGAAGAGGAAATAAAAGAAACCCTGGGGTACATTGAAGCAGCCATTAGCGAGATAAAGCGCTGTGGAAGCATCGTCAAGAACCTGCTTTATTTTTCCAGGAGTTCCGAATCCGTCATGGAAAAGGTTGACATTAACAATCTTATTGAAAGAAGCCTCGCGATAACCAACCACCATCTCGAAATAAATGACATCAGCACGGTGACGAAGCTGGAGGCGAAGTGCCCGGACTTCACGGGCAACTCAAACCAGATAGTGCAGGTGCTGATCGCGCTGTTCATGAATGCCGCCGAAGCGATGCCCAATGGCGGCGCTCTTACTGTCGCCACCCAGGATGAGTTCGACCCGGACGCCCTCCGCGTCAGCGTCGCAGACAACGGCAGGGGTATTCCCGAGGAAATCCGGTCGAGCATATTCGAGCCGTTCTTCACGACCAAGGAGGGCGGACATAGCACCGGTCTGGGTCTGTCGGTGGTTTACGGCATCATGCTTAGTCACCAGGGGAAAATCGAGGTCGAATCGGAACTGGGGCGGGGAACGACATTTATCCTCACATTGCCAAGACAGATAAAGTCGGACAAAGAAAAGGGACCGACCTTCGAAGGGCCTGTAGTTTCGGATTTGTGATTGCAGGTTTTCGGACGGTCAGATTGCAAAACGCTTTGGAATATGCCGGAGATTGAGAAAAAATGACAGATCAGGTGTCAATGCTCATTGTGGACGATGAGCCGTCGGTCCGCGAATCTCTCAGGCAATGGTTCCTCCCGGAGGGCTACCGTGTGGAGACCGCTGCCGAGGCGACGGAAGCGCTGGACAAACTGCGCGATTCAAGCTTCGACATCGTGCTGCTCGACATAAAGATGCCCGGAATGGACGGGATCGAGCTTCAACAGCGCATGAAGGAAATAGACAGCCAACTGGCGATCATAATAATGACGGCCTACGCCACGGTTGACACCGCAGTGCAGGCCCTGAAGCAGGGCGCCTACGATTACATAACCAAACCGGTCGATCCGGACGACCTGAGCAGACTCATTCGCAACGCGGCAGCACAGCGCCGGCTCATCAGCGAAAACATCAGCCTCAAAGAAGAAATCCGCTCCTTGATCTCCGTCGATCAGATCGTCGGCGAAAGCCGGCAGATGCAGGAGATCCTGAAGCTGGTTCAGACGGTGGCCCAGACGGACGTTACGGTGATGATCCAGGGCGCTTCGGGCACGGGCAAGGAGCTTGTCGCCAGGGCCATCCACTTCAACAGCAGGCGCAAGTATTTCCCTCTTATCACCATCAACTGCGGCGCCTTGACCGACACGCTGGTGGAGAGCGAGCTTTTCGGCCACGAGAGAGGGGCCTTTACCGGCGCTCAGTATCGCCGCAAGGGCAGGCTCGAACTGGCGCACAAAGGCGCCATTTTCTTAGACGAAATAGGCAACATCGGCCTAAAGACCCAGATGGATTTGCTGCGCGTCATCGAAACGAAGCGATTCACACGGGTTGGCGGCAACCAGGTGGTCGAAGCGGACTTCCGGATCATCTCTGCGACCAACAGGAACCTGGAAGATGCGGTCAAGGACGGGACGTTCAGGGAAGACCTGTACTACCGATTGAACGTTTTTAACATACAGTTGCCCCATCTCAAAGAAAGGGTTTCCGACATCCCTCTGCTGGTGAACCATTTTGTGCATAAGTTCGCCACAGCTATGAACAAGCCCTTCACAGGCGTTGACCCTCAGACCATGGAATGGCTGAAACAACAATCCTGGCCCGGCAATGTCAGGGAACTCCAGAATGCGATTGAAAGAGCCGTTGTGGTGGGAAAGCCTCCCTTGATCACAGTGGATGACCTTCCCGGTCCTGTGGACTTGCGGGGGCCTTCAGATACAGGTGAGGTGCTGCCCCTTGCGGAAATCGAAAAGCGCCACATTCAATTCGTCTTAAACAGGACCGGGGGAAACGTGTCGCTGGCCGCCCAGTTGCTTGAAGTTGACAGGGCAACGGTATATAACAAAATCAAGAAATACTGCCTGGACTGTTAGAACCTTGAGGTTTGGATTGGTCATTTTCCAGTTCGGTGAGTTCCATCTGCAGTTGAATTCACGAACTCAGAATATCCATAATTATGCTGCTGGTTACCATTGAATTCACGGGTGAGCGCGAAATAGAGCGGTTGCGCAGTCAGCTCGAAGCCCGATTTCATACAGAAGTGAACGTTTCGCGCTCTGATTTCGATTGCCGCGCCTTCCTGGATATTCACAGGAACCAGTACAATTCCTCTGCGATTATCGAACGGCTGGAACACAGTCTCCCGACGCCGGCCTCCAAGGTGCTCGCCGTTACCGGATTGGACTTGTATATTCCCGTCCTGACCTTCGTTTTCGGTGAGGCGCGCTTAAACGGCCAATGTGCAGTTGTCAGTTCTTATCGCCTGGATAACAAGTTTTACGGTCTGCCCGATGATCCGGCGCTTTTGCAGGAGCGCCTCCTCAAAGAGGCCATCCATGAGTTGGGCCACACCTACGGTCTTTTCCACTGTCAGAATCCGGAATGTGTCATGAAATCCTCGACCTATGTGGAGGAAATCGATTTCAAAAGCAGCCGGTTTTGTGATAAGTGTTGGGATAAATTAGTGAAACGCTAACAGGTTGCTGGAAAAAGGTCTGATGGTGGGAAAAGGACCTTAAAAAGACTCGTGATTTCGACATTCCGGCGTCTTCTGCCGACAAAAGAGCCGGAATCCAGAGCATTTTTGAACTATTTGATTTTTAAGGCAAAACACTGGACCCCGGCCCCCGGACTAGACACTTCCGGGGCAGGCTCCGCCGGGGTGACGGCCCCACGGGGTTTTTACTGTAAAGTGGGAATTCCAATCATTTTTCAGCACCCTGCCAGTGGTTGACAGGACAAACCTTCCGTATTCAGGCTTGCTCCGCTTCCACCGACCACAGCTCCTTCAGGGTAGTTGTTCCAACGGCAGGCTTATCTAACGACAGCACCGGCAACCGGTTAACCAGCCACCTGAACAGCCAGATTCCCATCGTCACCAGGGCCAGCGAAACCGTCACTTCCATCCAACTCGGCCAGTAATGAGGGCTGACTTGCCAGTTCATCGCAATGATCGACACATTGAACCGGTTGAAGAGTATCCCGATAACAGTCCAAGCCCCGGTTATCCTCACCAGTTTTACATTGCGGGTCCTCACTCCGAAGAGATACAGAGCGCACGGCAACGCAACAAAGCCGAGAATCTCGAGAAGGTATAGATGACCGTATGGTGTATTGAGCAGGTCCCAGTGATTGCCGTCGGACAAACCGATCAGTTTCAAAAAGAAGTAGACATAGAGTACGGCGGCGGCGGCTTTTCCAAGCCCGAGCGTCAGATTGTCAAGATCGAAATGAGAAGAAGACGAAAGTCTGTATGCGAAAAGTCTGTGAGACAGCGCGCTTTCCACGATCACCATTGAAAGCCCGGCGATAATACTCGAGACGAAGAAAAAGAGCGGCAGGTAAATCGAATACCAAAGCGGGTGCAGTTTTGTCGGCGCTATCAGGAAAAGCGAACCGAGGCCGGACTGATGCAGAGTGCTAAGCACTACTCCCAGGATGGCCAACCATATCGTCAGTCGGCTCCAGAACCGCCTGACACTGTCCCATCCGAGCCACTCCCAAAAAGCGGGCACAAATTCAAGGGCCTGAACGGTAAGGTAGGCAGCCACGCACATACCGACTTCGAAAAGCACCGAAGTGACGCCTCGAGGGAATATCATTATCAACGGCATGCGCCACGGCTGGCCAAGATCCAGAACGAGCCCCACGACGACAAAGACGTACCCCAGAAGCCCGGTCAGGATAGCGGGTCTTACCAGAGGCTCGTAGTCTTTTAGCCCGAACAGGTGCACCGTGGCTGCGATGGTGTAGCCGCCGGCTGCCAGGGCCACCCCGCACATAACATCAAAACCGATCCACAGGCCCCATGGAGTCGTCTGGCTCAGGTTTGTGACGGCGCCGAGTCCTTTGAGCAGCCGCACGCCGATCAGCACAAGCCCTAAGACAATGATCAGCCCGCTTATCAGATTGAACGGAGTCAATGACTTCTTCGGGTCCCCTATCAGCAGATAAATCAGCTTTTTCATTGTCGATTTCCTCAACGTTAATCATGATGGCGCGAGCGCTCGTCATGAGCCTCGTCCTTGTGGTGAGAAAAATAATGGAAGCCGGCGAGCAGCGCCGGCCACATCAGCAATACAGCCGGAACGGTCCCCATGGCGCCTGAGGTAAGCTCGGGGTAGTCCTTGTCGCTAAGCTGGGGCAGACCAAGCTTTTCAAACGGGGCGCCCGCGAGGTAGAGCCAACTTGTGCCGCCGGCCTCATGTTCACCGTAGATATAGTGCACGTAGGCGTCGGGGGTGTCGTGAATGCGCTTCCGGGCCTCTTCGAGAAGCTCGGGGCGCCGTCCGTATTTGAGGGCCTCCACCGGGCACGCCTCGACGCAACCTGGAAGTTCGCCCTTCTCTTGCCGCGAAAAGCAAAACTGGCACTTCCTGATGAACGGGGATGCCTTTGAAAACTCGAACTTGGGAACGTTGAACGGGCAGGCCACCATGCAGTAGCGGCAACCCAGGCAGAGGTCATCTCGATATGTAACTGCACCGTTTGACCGCTTTTCCATCGCTCTTATGATGCATGCCGAAGAGCAAGCTGGCTCCACGCAGTGCATGCATTGCTGCTTTCTTGTAATCTCCACGCCTTTGTCCACCGTGTACTTGTTGACTACCGTGAATGCTCCGGTCGAAGTGTCCCGGATTTGGTCGAAGAGGGAGTCATCGTCCTCGAAAGGCACTTTGGGCTTGGGCAACCCGTTTACCGCATTGCACGCGGCTTCGCATGAGCGGCATCCAACACATAAAGTGGTGTCCACAAGGACGCCCATCGGCTCTTCTTTGCCCAACTGCCCCACGGCTTCAGCCGCCTGTGCGGGATTTGCGGCCAGCAGGGCCATCGCGCCTCCCGTTCCGACAAGTTTAAGAAAGCTGCGCCTGCTGCAGTTCCGGGCGCCATCGCCTCCGGTTTTTGACAAAGTCGCCTTTTTGCTCATTCTGTTTTCCTTCATAGGGTCAAAAAGGACCCTTGCCGGACGGAAACTATTTAGTGAGTAGGAACTCTCTGGCGAGGTCATCCCATCCTTGTGGATCAACAGCCTTGGCCAGCCCCGAGATCGGCTCGCCGCCATCCTGGTGGAGCCCGGCTGCTGCCTGGCCTCGCATCAGGCAGGAAAGGGTCTCGCGAATTTCTTCAAGCCACTTGCCGATCATGGCCGTTGGAACCATGTTTTCCAGATTTGAGGTCGGGTTGCTATTCATGACTTTGAATAACCAGCCCTTTCCGTAGGGATCCTCAAAAGCCAAGGCCGGAGAATTGACCACCTCGCTGTTGATCTCCACTACTTCACCTTCGACCGGGGACAGCATTTGAATCGGCCGGGCATCAGCCTCCATCAGCCAGCCGGGAGAGCCTTGCTGAACTTGGGAGCCTTTTTCCGGCAGTGAAATCGAATCGACCGAACCGAGCAGTTTCACGGCAAAATCGTCCATACCGACTGTGATTATGTCGTTTGCTTCCACTCTTGCCCAGGCATGTCCGCGATGATACCTCAGGTTGCTGGGAACCAGAAAGCCGGCGAAGCGTTCGTTAACAATCATCTTTGGAACCATGAAACGCCACGCGAGCCCCAGTACGGGGATGGCCACGAGAATGCCGATCACAGGCAGAAAGCTAACCCCGAGGACGACGAAGCCAAATCCGACCAGAAGCAGGGCCACGCCGATTATCATGCCCGCTAACCTGTCAGGAATGCTTACTTTCTTTTCCATATCTCAACCGTATCTTTCTCGCCCCGTCTATTTTGTAAGAAAAAACTCTCTTGCAAGGTCGTCCCATCCTTCGGGGTCGAGCGCTTTGGCGATGCCCCGGATGGGCTCACCACCGTCTGCGTACAGCGGGGCTAAGGCTGGAGCCAACCCCCTGCCGAAGAGGCTTTGGCGAAGGTTTTCAAACCATTCCCCTACCATTTCGCGCGGAATCATGTTCTTAAAATTGCAAATCAGGTTGTTGCCCTTGACCTTGAACAGCCAACCGCCCCCGTAAGGGTCTTCAAAGGCAGCGCCGGGGGAGTTGACCAAAGCGTGGTTGACCGCCACAACTTCGCCTTCAACCGGCGACAGCATGTGAATCACCCGGGAATCGGCTTTGAACCCCCAGCCCAAAGACCCCTGCTTCAGTCGGGACCCCAATTTGGGCAACGAAATCGACTCCGCCGAACCCAGAAGCTTTGCGGCGAAATCGTCCATGCCTACCGTTACGGTGTCGATGCCCTCCAGTCTCGCCCAGGCATGACCAGGATGAAACATGACATCTGTGGGGGCAAGGAAGCCGGCGAAGCGCTCGGCAAAAGTCCTGACCACCTCCCTAACTGTTTCCATCTGGACTCGTGGACCGTTGAGCACACGCCAAAATGCGATGAAACCGAATAGACCGAGCAGAGCGATAATATACTCGGCCTGCTTTGCCGCTGCGATATGAGCTAAGATGTGCATGTCATTGCTCCTGATGATTTTTGTTTAAACAAAAGGTCTCGCCACTTAAAGCAAACCCCATGCCAGCATTGGAAACAAAGCGATCATTGCCAAAATATACTGGTATATCAACTATTTAAAACGGGCCACCCAGTCGGGCGGCGAGCTGTTGCCCGGCATTAAAGAGGCAGGTGTCGAAATTATCGACATAACAGGGATAAAATCCGTGGAAAAATGCGAATCCCATTGAAAGTCTGTGGAAATTTTCGACGGGCTGTCCTTCAAGCTTCCGTACATGGGATACGCAAAAGGCTAGTTTCCATCCGGAAAGGGTCCTTTTCCGCCTTGGGGCGGTGGGACCGCCGGCCGAGTTGGCCACTGCCTCCGGCGGTGGCGCAGGCAGGGTCTCGACGCTCCGCGAGGCGGTACCCATGTACGCCTCCGCGCAACCCCTCGATTTTCTTGCCATGACGGAAAATGCCTCCTTTTCGAATCGGAAACAGCCAGCGTTCCATCCGGAGTTTCCGGATGGACGCTAGGCTAGCCTCTGGCGGCGGTCTCACCAAAAAACCGGCCCTCTGCGAAAAAATGGCCGATAAACCTTCGTGAGTTACGGGCTTAGTGCACGCGAAGACGCGAAGGCGCGAAGGTTGAAGAATCAGGTATAAAACGAGAAAATCGCCGGCAAGAGTTTGTCTCGGACTTGATCCGGGTAGGTGGAAAGAGGATGCAGGGCGCTGGATTATCCAACTTCACGCTCTTTCGAGGAGAGAAAACGGGTCTTCGCGTGGGATCGAAATAATCTTGCCGGTCTTAGCTTTTTTCCGGGCGCGGATTAGATTGAATATCAGAGGGATAAAAAAATAGTTTTGAAAAAAGGAGATATTTCATGGCTGTTAAACCGATACCGGAAGGTTACCACACCGTGACGCCCCTTCTGTCCGTCAAGGGGGCGGCGCGATTGATCGACTTTATGAAAAAGGCGTTCGGGGCAACGGAAGTCTATAGATTTCCTGCGCCGGACGGCAGCGTGATGCATGCCGAGCTTAAGATCGGCAATTCAGTTATTATGTTGGGCGAGCCGATGGATGGGTCTTTTACGAGGCCTGCAACTTTCTATGTCTATGTACTGGATGCCGACGCCACGTACCGGGCGGCCCTGGACGCCGGTGGCGAATCGCTTGAAGTACCGTCCGAGCGGTTCTGGGGTGACCGGATGGCTTCGGTCAAAGACTTTGCCGGGAATAATTGGATGATCGCCACCCACGTGGAGGATGTCGATTCGGACGAACTTGCAAGACGGGCCCGGCAGGCCATGGCAGCGTGATATCCTGAGAATATATCAACTTTACATTTAATGCTGCCGGTAAGTACGAAACGACCCGCCTCCCCATTCGAGGGGGAGGCGGGGTAATAACTTAAAGTGTGAAGGGTGCAGTTAGAAGGGAGAACTTCCGGCTAAACGGTTCTGGTCATGGACCGTCCAGGGAGACCGTTGAGAAAAGACCGGATTATTTTCAGTCTTTACCCTTCGCTCTTCACTGTAATCGTCACCTTGACATCAACTTTGCCTCCGTTTTTAGGGGCGGGGAAACTCCACTTCTCCACCTGCGTGGTGACGCAGTTCGCAACTGTTCTATCGAAACCGCTCAAACCCGAGACAGCGTGAAAATTTACGACCGAGCCATTCTTATCGATGGTCCAGTGCAGGGTGAGTCTTAAGGACGCCACAGGTGTACTGAAGCATCGCTCTATCATGGGGAGGTTTTGTTCGACTACATTCCTTACCGTTTCTTTGGAAAGCCCGCCTTGGACCTTCAGGCTTTCTATAACCAATTCTCCATGCTGCTTCCCTCCCATGGGACCGGCCTGTGCGAGCGTTGTCCGCTGAGACGCGGTCCCGCCGCCCGAACCTTGCTGCCGGGATAACGATGCTCCGGAACCAACTCTCATGTCCGCAACCACGCCGTGGGAACCCGATTTGGCCATATGCGCAGTGCCCGAACCGACGGCATAAGGGGGGGCCGGGTAATGGCTCAACATCCCCGGCGCGTTCCCGGGCAGCGCGTTGTCCGAAACTCCCTGGGGCAAAGGCAAAGGCTGCTTTACGGTGACCGCGTCCGCACCCTGGCGGCGCGGCTGCGCGTCGATCGCCACAAAGGAAGTATAGGCGGTGAGCAGGTTGTACTTGATGCCCAGTCGCGTAATCTCCCCAACTCTTTCATCTGAGGCTTCCAGCTTGTTATAGTCTGAAAGTTGCGTCACGCGGGAGCGTGCCCAAAGATAGCGAAGAGCTGAATTGCCTTCCAGGGGCCTGGTCCCGGCGACATCGATCCGTTTTTCCCATTTTTGCCGGCCGCTCAAGCCGGATAAGGTGATCGTCCCCTGCGGCTTGCCCTTCCACTTGCCGAAAACCACAGCCGGGCGCTCTGCAAAGATATCCGGCACTCCCGAAGGCTCTACATCATAGGCTTCGAAATTGCCGAAACTGAGCTTGATTTGCGTAAGCACAGGGGATTGCACGTATTTACGGAACTTTTCGGCCATACCCGGCGCTTCCTCAGCCCGTGAAATGACAAAGGGCTCTCCGGCGCCAACACGGGCCATGCCTTCGATTATGTAGCGGTTTACGCTCGTGCCTATGCCGAAGGCGAAGACGTTGGCATCACCAATGTGTTTGCGGATGAGATCGAAGACTTCGGGCTCGACGGTAACATATCCGTCAGTCGCTATAACGACGGTACGCGCAAAGCTTTCGGTCCGAGGCAGCGTAAGCGCGCGCTGCATGGCAGGCAAAAGCTCGGTGCCCCCGGCCCCCTGTTGCTGCTGGATCAGGTCGACTGCGCGGCGGATATTCTCCGGGCTTGCAGGTACGGAGCGCTCTGAGAAAAGGTCCGAGGCGCCGGAAAACGTCATGACGTTAAACATATCCGTCGGCTTAAGGCCGGTGAGCAGTTCCCTGACCAGCGCTTTTGAAATCTCAAGTGGAAAGCCGCTCATAGATCCTGAAACATCGACAATGAAGATATACTCCCTCGGTGGCATGGAGTCCGGCGTCACGCGTTTAGGCGGCTGGGCAGTGAGAAGGAAGAAGTTTTCTTCCTTCCCTTCGTAGAGCAGCAATCCCGATTCGATCTGCTCGCCGGCAAGCCGGTACCTGAGAATGAAATCCCTATTGCCGCCGGAATGCTCGTTGGGGTCCAGCTCAATGTTCGCAACGTTTTTGTCCTGGAAGGCGATGGTTGCCTTGTGGGACGGGCAGCTCACCTCCTGGATGGGAACGCCTCCGGACACCCTGGCCTTGATATCGAAAGAATAGGGTGCGGATTCGCCCTGGTGCAGATATGGGTTCTGAGACCACTTCTCCGAGGCCGGCGCCGTGGCGGCCGGTTGATTTGAATACCGGGGTCCGACAACTGTCGGGTAGACGAATTCATAGACGCTCTCAGTGGGTACGACTGTTTCGGTGTAGCGCAGTTCGGTTTTGATTTCGTCTCCCGGCAGGATATTGGCCACGTTCATCTGGAAGACATTGGGTCTGTCCTGTTCAAGAAGGGAAGCGCTTTTGCCTTCCTGTTTCGCCTGTTCATAGGCTTGGCGGGCTTCTTCCCTCTTTTGCACCTCCGCTGTAATCGTGCGCTCCCCAATTGTCATCTTCATACCGTAGACCGAAGCGCGGGTGGATGCGGGGAAAACGTATATCGCCTCTATGGGTTTTTGGCCTACATTGCTGTATACCTGGGAGACGACAACATCGGCGATAGTTCCCGAAATGTTTACAGTGACCGAAGTGGATTTCAATGGCATCTGATCGACGGATGAATCGTCGGATTTTACGAAGAAATAAGGCGAAAGGGTCTTGTCGTCAGTCTCTTCCCCCTGTGCGAATGGTTGCCTGGCGCCCGGAGCGGCCATCCCTGTTCCAGGGTGGTTAACTACGGGCAAAAGCATCGTCACAAGCAGTGTGAAGAGTATTTTCTCGCCGAATGGAAAAAGTGAACGCTTCATTTTTGCTCCTTGTTCGTCTTTGGGTTGATAATCGATTCTTTCAACCCTCTTTGACAACAAAGGATGCAAAAAGGTTCCCTATTTTTACCATTTCCCTTAGTCACGAGTGGTGAAGCTGACAGAAACCCGGACTTTCGAATCGGGGGCGAGGCTGAATTCTTTATCTCCGTTGATTTCCACTTCGCCGAGTTGACGCAATTGGTCGAGAAATGAGGGATAGCCCGTGGCAGGCATCTCGGCCAGCAGAGTGTCGGGTTGGTTCGCATCCCGAGCGGGACGGGCACTCAAAACCTTCCCATTTGCCCGCTTGATCAGCCGTATGACATCGGAGGAAATCTCTTGCGCTTCAGGCGCCGGACTGTCTTCAGACACTTTTGCGGGCCTTGAAACTCCTTTTGACACGTCCGGCTTCAGACTTCTTTGGTCTAGAGCGCGAGTCCCCGTTGACCCTGCGCCTGGTGGTGAGAAGCTTTCGACCTTGAATTGGCCGCCGTGAGTTTTCCCTCTGGCGGAATCCCAATGCGACTTTACAGTAAGGACCACCGATTGCGTTTCAACGCCGGCGGGACGGTGAGGCTCACTCGCCGGCATTGCGGCCCTGTTGAAATCTTTTTCATCCTTCCAGGGCGAGGGTGGAGACGCTTGGAGCGATTGAGGCGCCTTAACCGATTGCTGAGCTTCGAAGGGTGGAGGCGCCTCAACGGATTTAGGCGCTTTGACTGAAGGAGGCGCCGGAGACACCAACGCCTTGTGGCCGCCCTCCCGGATAATCACCTGTGAAGCAGCAATTACCAGTACAGCAGTGGCCGCAGCCCCCGCCAGTCGAAAGAAATGCTTCCCGGCGAACAAGAGCGACAGTCCGTCTTTAAGCCTTGAGAGAATGGAAGGCTTTTCCACCCGGCTTCGGACTTGTTCGAGAAAGTCCCTGGGAGCTTCAACCTTAGGCAGGGTCTTAAGCGCGTGCGATTGCTCTCTTAGGGCTTCAAACTGCATTGTGCACGGCCTGCACACGGCCAGATGAGCCTCCACGTCCTCCCGGAACTCCACTGGGATTTCCGTGTCCGTATTTTCAAAAAGAATGACTCTAATCTGAGAGCATTCCATGGGAACTACCTCTTTTCGATTCCCCCCCCCGGAGCTTATTTTGGAGGAGCAGTCTCGCGCGAGCCAGTTTGGATTTCAGGGTCCCGAGATTATAACCCGTAATTGCGATAATTTCTTCATAGGAGAGTCCCTCGACGTGCCTCAGGACCATGACGGTCCTATGGTCGTGAGAGAGGGAATTGATGGCGGCTTGAAGCATGATCTCCTTTTCCTTCTCCGTCATCCGAACCAGGGGTGAAGGGGCCGGGTCCTCGATTTCAAAGTCCCCGAGTCCTTCTTCTTCAGGCGAATTGTGCGCGAACCTCAGTACCATTTTCCAAAAGCGATGCTCGGCGGAGTCGCGCCGGTTCTTGCAAATGTTCACAGCAATTGCGTAAACCCAGGTCGAAAAACTTGACTCGAACCTGAAGCCTTTGAGCGATCGGAACACCTTTATGAAAGTCTCCTGCGCACACTCTTCGGCGTCACTGTAATCGCCTAGCAGCCTATAGCACAGGTTGAAAATGCGATCCTTGTGCCGCAATACGATCCTGTCCAGACCCTCGCGATCTCCCGATAGAAAAGCGGCAATATCCGTTCTGTCTTCTTCTTTCGCCATGGTCTGTACCGAAAGAAACCGTCGTTTCCTCTTAATATTTTAGACAGGGCCGATTCGAGAAAGTTCCACCGAACCTCAAGATTCCGTGATCGGAAGACTATCCGAAGGTTGTGTAATGACAAAATTAGAATATGATAGCTGTGCAGGAATTGTCAATTCCGTCCGTTCGCCGGGGCGCTTTCTTGACTTATTATACGAGTTTGCGTTCAAGATTGAATTAATCGAAAAGAGCGGGGAAGTGACTTCCCCTGGCCCCCCCAGCCCCTGCAAGATTTGGCCGCGCGCGCAGACGCGCGCGGCCAAGCGCTCGGCGCCGGCGGCGGTTGCCCAGCACTTGCTGGGCGGCCGCCGCAGCGCCATTCTTAAATAGCAGGATCATGGTCCGGGCA
>Ga0116110_1000142_pt1 | contig 45776 bp, 50 predicted proteins | sample June2015DPH_8_50_FD_89719 | JGI IMG/M metagenome (GOLD analysis project Ga0116110, IMG submission 89719) | Peatland microbial communities from SPRUCE experiment site at the Marcell Experimental Forest, Minnesota, USA - June2015DPH_8_40 | ecosystem: Environmental > Terrestrial > Soil > Wetlands >...
CGACGGATGGCGCGCCACGGGCGATCTCGGATGGCTCGACAGCGGCGGCTACGTCTTCTTCGCCGGCCGCAAGGACGACATGATCATCCGCGGCGGCGAAAATATTGCTCCCGCGGAAATCGAAACCGTCCTCATGAGCCATCCGGCCGTCGATGAATGCGCCGTTATCGGCGTGCCCTCCGTCGAGTGGGGGCAGACCGTCAAGGCCTTCGTCGTCGTGCGCAAGGGGAAGACCGTGACCGAGCAAGAGCTCGCCGAGTTCTGCCGCTCGCGGCTCGCCAGCTTCAAGCGTCCCGAGCGTATCGAGTTCATCGACGCGCTGCCCAAAAATCCGCTCGGCAAAATCCTGCGCAAAGACCTGCGCGCGCCCGCGGGAGACGTCTGACGCCGCGCCCCGCCAAAAAAACCCGAACCCGCGCCGCGCGCCACCAGGCCGCCGGCGTGATCGACGTTGCCTTCGCCAGCGGATGCGTCAGCGCGACGCTTCGCTACGCCGCTCCGCGCGCGATGCTCACGCCTGCGATGGCGGTGCGGATGCTCGAGCTGATCGAGCACGTCGAGGACGACGCCGCCGCCCGCATGCTCGCTATCACCGGCGCCGGCTCCGTGTTCTGCACCGGTTTCGACAACGGCGTGGATCCGCGCCTCGTCGAATCGCTCGCGGTGCTCTCCAAGCCCACCGTTGCGATCATCAACGGCGACGCATTCGATGAAGGATTGGAACTTGCCATGGCCGCCGACATTCGGGTCGCCATTTCGTCGGCTCGATTCGCGATCACGCTGATGAAACGCGGCGCGATGCCCCACTTCGGCGCGACCCAGCGACTCCCGCGGCTCGTCGGTGCCGGCAACGCTCTGCGCATGATGCTCACCGGGACGCCTCTGGGAGCCGACGAAGCGATGCGCACCGGCCTCGTCGCTTATCTCGCCGACAGCCGCACCGAGCTCGCCGCATTAAGCGGTCGCGTCGCCGAGGCGATCCTGAGCCGCGCTCCGCTGGCCGCGCGGCTGGTCAAGGACGCCGTGCTCAAGGGTTACGACATGACATTGGAGCAGGGCATAAGGCTTGAGGAAGATCTATACGCCCTGCTACAAACGACTGCCGACCGCGCCGAAGGCGTGCGCGCCTTTCTCGAGAGGCGCAAGCCGCTGTTCAGAGGCGCGTAAATTTTAGGCACAAAGTTTTAAGAAAAAATCGTCCCAAAGGATCAGGACTCAGGAATGGCAAATCAGCTCGGCAAAGTTTACATCTGCGCCAATTGCAAATCGCAGGTTATCGTCACCAAGGGCGGCTCCGGACAACTCAAGTGCTGCGGCGTTCCGATGGAACAAAAAAAGTAGCAGTCTCGCCCCGTCGTTCGAGGCGTTGTTGCGACAACGAGAAACGAAAGACGAAAAACGTAATGAGGGCCTCACAATGGTTGGTGCAATCATAGTCGGAATAATCGCGGGATGGCTCGCAGGCAAGCTGATCCGCGGCGAAGGCTTCGGATTGATCGGCGACCTCGTGCTCGGCCTGCTCGGTGGCCTCGTCGGCGGATGGATCTTCGGCGCACTCGGCATTCCGGGGCAGAACGGCATGATCGGCGCCATCGTGGTCGCGACCATCGGCGCCATCATCCTGGTCTGGATCTCGCACGTGATTCGCGAGGCCTGACTAAAAAACCCCCGCGCGCGCCGACTCTCACCCCAGCGCCCGGATGCGCAAGCCCTCGGCCTGCGTCCGAATCGGCTCCGGCAACTTCACTTCGTGCGCGTCGATCCAGTTGGTTTCGAGCCGATAGAACTCCCGCGCCGGTTCGTAGAACAGGTGGATAACCACGTCGTCGTAGTCGAGCACCACCCAGTGCGCATGATGCATCCCTTCGACCGCCAGCGCCCGCTGTCCCGCCTTGCCCATCGCGTCCTCGATCCCGCGCGCGATCGCCTGCACCTGCACGTCGGAGCGCCCGGTCGCTACCAGAAAATAATCCGCGACTGACTTCAGATGCTCGACTTCGAGCACCACCAGGTCGTAGGCCTTTTTTTCCAGCGCCGCTTCGGCGGCGGCGTATGCCTTCTTCAGCGCCGTCAAGAAATGTGTCCGCGACGCGGCAACTTACTCGCCGCTTGTGGCTGGTTCGATCGGAATGAACGCAAAAGTTTAAGCAGAGTGATCCTCAATACAGCGCGTGGTACTGAATGTAATCGACGACGTCGATCGGCACCAGGTACCTGATCGATTCACCGCGTTGCAGTTTGCCGCGAATTTCAGTCGCTGAAATGGGTAGGAACGTGGTTTCGACGAAAGATAGCGTTTGTCCGCTCGAATGCACGTAGTGATCGTCTGCCTGAGTGTAGCCAAATCGTTTGAGCGCGGCAACTGAAATTCGCGGCGAACCCGCCTCGCCTTCGGTTAACCTTGTATGAACGGCGAAGTTGCACAAGCGCGCCAGTTCGTCCGGCTCCTTCCACGATTCGAGCTCGGCAAACTGATCCGCGCCCATCAGCAGGTACAGCGTCGCCGGCTGGCGCAGCGTCGCCAGGAAGTAGCGCACCGTGTCGATCGTGTACGAGCGCCCGGCCCGCCGAATCTCCACGTCCGACGCCATGAAATGCCGGTTGCCCTTGGTCGCCAGCCGAACCATCGCGAGCCGATGCTCCGCGGGCGCCAATTCGCTCTTCGCCTTATGCGGCGGCGACGCGGCCGGAATGAAATATACCAGGTCGAGATGGATTGCCTCGCGAACTTCCTCGGCCGCGCGCAGATGCCCGAGATGAATCGGATTGAAAGTGCCGCCGAACAATCCTACTCGCATGTGATTTTAGCTTCGTGGCTCAGGCGCGAACTTGTCCGGTCCCGCCAACGACGTACTTGTACGTGGTCAACTCGTTGAGTCCCATCGGCCCGCGCGCGTGCAGCCGATTGGTCGAGATTCCGGTCTCTGCGCCGAATCCGAATTCGAAACCGTCGGTGAAACGTGTTGACGCATTGACGTAAACCGTAGCCGAATCGACCTCGCGTTCAAAGCGCGCCGCCGCCTCCGCGTCGCCCGTGACGATCGCGTCCGCAAGATGAGACCCGTGACGCGCGATAAACGCGATCGCCTCGTCAATCGAATCCACCACTTTCACCGCCAGTATCAGGTCCAGATATTCCGTGTCCCAATCTTCGTCCGTCGCCGCGCCCACTGCGGGGACGATTTTTCGCGTGCGCTCATCGCCGCGGATCTCGACGCCGGCCGCCGTCATGCGCACGGCGAGCGCGGGGAGAAATTTCTCGGCGACCGCGCGATGCACCAGCAGCGTCTCCATCGCATTGCAGACCGACGGCCGCGAGCATTTCGCGTTCAAGCAGATTTCCTCGGCCATCTTCAGATCGGCCGCCCGGTCAACGTAGGTGTGACAGATACCGTCAAAATGCGGCAGCAGCGCAACCGCCGAGCCTTCCAGCGCCGCCTTCAACGACTTGCCGCCGCGCGGAATTATCAGGTCGATCAGGTCGCGGCTGCGCTTCATTGTCTGGATTACTTCGCGATCCGGATCGCGGATAAAGGTCGCCGCGTCGGGATTCAGCCTGGCGTCCCTCAACGCTTGCGAGATCAGTCCCGAAAGAAATCCGTTGGTGCCGAGCGCCTCGCTGCCGCCCCGTAATACCACCGCGTTGCCGGCTTTCAGCGTCAGCGCGGCCGCATCCACCGTGACGTTGGGCCGAGATTCGTAAATCATCGCGATCACGCCGATCGGCACACGCCGCTTTTCGATCTTCAGTCCGTTGGGCCGCGTCCACTTCTCGATCGCAGTCCCGACCGGATCGTCGAGCGCCTCGACTTGAAGCACGCCCGCGGCCATCGCTTCGATTCGCTTGTCATCGAGCGTCAGCCGCTCGACGAACGCTCCGCCGCGTCCACTCTTGCGCGCGCGCTCGAGGTCGATTGCGTTGGCGCGGATAATTTCCGCGCGTGAATCGCGAATCGAACTCGCCAACCGGCGTAGAAAATCGTTTTTCTCCGCCGTCGTCGCGAGCGCCATCCTTGGCGCCGCCGCCCGCGCCCGCCCCAACGCGGCGATTGTATCCGCTTCGACCGTCATCCGATTTCGCTGCTCGTCCGCCCTCAAGTCTGTCACTAATTGAGGATATATTCCGAAGCCGCTCAAATAAACTGCGAGTCTTCTGCCCCTCTACTTCTAACAGGGCGATAGCCCGCACGTTTCTTAACATTGGGTTCAGGGGTCACCCCTGCTGAAACCCATGGTGGGTTTCACCTTCAATTAAGTGACTCCCCTGCCCTACGCGATTTCCTTAATCAGCACGAAGTTGTCGCGATGGATAATCTCGTCGGCCACTTTGTAGCCGAGCAGAGCCGGGATTTCAGTCGAACGCCGCCCGGCCACTTTCAACACGTCGGACGCCGGATAGTTCACCAAGCCGCGCCCGAACTCGACTCCGTCGGGATCGAGCAGGCTCACGCAATCGCCGCCGCCGAAGTCTCCCCGCACCTCCCGCACGCCCGAGGGCAGCAGCGAACGTCCCCGGTTGCAGAGCGCGTCGGCCGCTCCCTTATCGACCGCGATTGAGCCCGCCGGCCGCAGCGCGAACGCTATCCAATGCTTTCGGCTCTTGAGCCGCACTCCGGCCGGCACGATCAGCGTGCCCGCCTCGCGCGCCGGATCCAGCGCGGCGGTGACGATGCCGGCTTCGCGCCCGCGCGCGATTATCACGGCGATTCCGGCCTGCGCCGCCTGCCGCGCCGCCTTCAACTTGGTCGCCATCCCGCCGACCCCCAGCGGACCCGCGTTCTCGACCACCAACCCGCGCATCTCGGCCTCCGGATCGTTGATCACGGGAATCAACCGCGCGTCGCTGCGCTCGCGAGGGTCGGCGGTCAGGACGCCGTCCACGTCGCTCAAGATGACCAAAAGTTGCGCCTGCACCAGGCTCGCGACCAGCGACGACAGCACGTCATTGTCGCCGAGGCGAATTTCCTCGACTGCGACGGTGTCGTTCTCGTTGACGATTGGAATCACGCCCGCGCCGAGCAATTCCGAAATAGTCTGGCTTGCGTTGAGACGCCTGCGGCGCTCGGCCAGGTCCTGATGGGTGAGCAAAATCTGCGCGACGGTCCGATCGTGGACGGCGAATGCGCGCGCCCACGCCGACATCAGCTCGATCTGCCCGGTGGCGGCGGCGGCTTGCCGCGCTGCGATCGTTGCGCCGTGAAGTTTCGAGAGTCGCGCGCGTCCCGCGGCCACCGCGCCCGACGTGACGATCACGATTTCATAGCCGGCCCGCACCGCCGACTCGATCTGCGCCGCGAGCTGCTCGATCACATCGACGCGCAGTCCATCGACTTCGGACAATACGGCGCTGCCGACCTTGATCACGATCCGCCGCGCGCGCGCGACCGTCGATTCCTTGTAGTTCAGCTGGGACATGCGGCCGGTTGATCCATCCGATGAAGCATCCGCGCGATCGCCGCGACCAGCGGCGCCAAATTTTCGCTCTTGTCCGCCGAAATCGGGAATACTTCGAGACCGGTGAGCTTGCGGAGCTTGCGCGCGGTCTTATTCACTTCGTCGGCGGCGATCAGGTCGATCTTGTTGAGCGCAACCAACGCCGGGCGATCGGCCAGCGCGGGATCGAACGCCGCGATCTCGGCGTGCACGGTCGCGAACGCGGCGTCGGGATTGTCCGCGCCGTCGAGCACGTAAACGACGAGCCGCGTGCGCGCCAGATGGCGCAAGAAACGGATCCCGAGTCCAAGCCCGCGATGCGCGCCTTCGATAAGGCCGGGGATATCGGCCAGCGTGAAACTTTCCTCGCCCGAGATGGACACGCGGCCGATATTGGGCGCCAGCGTGGTGAACGGGTAGGACGCGATCTTCGGGCGCGCCGCGCTGAGCGCGGTCAGCAGCGTCGATTTGCCCGCGTTCGGAAGTCCTACCAGCCCGGCCTCCGCGACCAGCCGCAGCTCCATCCGGATCCATCGCTGCTCGCCCGCGGTTCCCGGCGTCGCGATTCGTGGCGAGCGTCGCGTCGAGGACGCGAAGTGCATGTTGCCGCGGCCGCCCTCGCCGCCCTGCGCGATGATTGCCGTGTCACCCGGCATCACCAGGTCCGCGAGCGTCTTGCCGCTTTCCTCGTCGAAGACAATCGTGCCGGGCGGCACTCGCACGATGATGTCGTCGGCGCCGTGGCCATATTGTTCCTTGCCGCGGCCGGGTTCGCCGTCTTTCGCGATCAAACGCGGCTGATATTTGAAATCGAGCAGCGTCGAGAGGCCTTCATCGACCTGGAAGATTACGCTGCCGCCGCGCCCGCCGTTGCCGCCCGCAGGTCCGCCGAACGGTCGGAATTTTTCGCGCAGAAACGCGATTGCGCCGTCGCCGCCCTTGCCGGCGTGCACGAATACCCTGGCTTCGTCGATGAATCGCATGGCGGCGTGGCCATTATAGTATCAGCGATCGCGCCGCCCGATCACCCTCGACCTTGGTGCGGGGCTTCGCCAATGTCAATCTACTAATTGAACGCCGCCGGAGCCGCTCCAGGAGTCACATGGCGACCGCTGAATACCTGCAGTTTATGGCCGATGCTATTGCCGAAGCCCGTCGCGGCGGGGCAGAGGGTGAGGTCCCGGTCGGCGCGATCGCGGTCGCTGATGGGCAAATCGTCGGGGCAGGGCATAACCAGCCAATAGGGCTCGGCGATCCGACGGCGCACGCGGAAATCCTGGCAATTCGCGCAGCCGCATCGACGCTCAAAACGTACCGGCTGACGGCGGTGTCGGTGTACGTCACTCTCGAGCCATGCGTGATGTGCGTAGGTGCGATGGTAAACGCGCGAATCGCACGGGTTATATACGGCGCGCGCGACGACAAGGCAGGTGCGCTCGGCTCAGTATACGATATCGGCCGCGACGGCCGCCTGAACCATCGATTCGAGGTAGTGGCCGGCGTGATAGAACCGGAGTGCGCCGAGATAATGCGCGAGTTCTTTCGCGCGCGCCGAGCAGAGAACTGAGGCGAGATGGGAAATTTCAGATTCTACCGGCGCGTTTCGATCTTCCCGGGTCCATTTTGTTTTCCGATCAGTTGACGTTTTTTTTCGGGGTGGGTGACGCGGCGAGAAATATATGAAAGAACTCATTGGTGCTCGAATGCAAATGACATCTTCAGAAAAGTGGTGCGGCCGCGATGCCAAGTGATAAGGCCAAGCAGAACAAGGCGCTGACGGCGACCTGCGTCGCCTGCAACAAGCCCGTATCCACGGAAAGCGCAGTCGCGCTCACGGGCGTCGAGGACGGGCGCCACAAGCAGTACGTGGTGTGCAACGCGTGCGCGAACGGAGGATGGCGTCCGCCGGGCTTCATGGGATTGTATGCGTTCCGCCGCGAGTAACTCGCGACCCGGAAATTCCGGCGGGATCAAATTCCGCTGCGATCGCAAAATCGTCCGATCGAGAATGTTCCAAGCGCGGCATTTCGTTGACGAGCGGCGCGAGAACGAATCCGAGCCAGGGTCAGCTTGACTGCGCGGGAGCAAACATCGATGCTCGTCTACCGCGGAGAGGTTCGGGAGTCTGGTTTAACCGGCGTGACTCGAAATCACGTGAGCCCTTGCGGCTCCGGGGGTTCGAATCCCCCCCTCTCCGCCACACAGTATGTATTGTTTCACTACAGAGCGGAGATAGCGGCAAATTCGCGCGTGGGCGGGCTGATTCGCACCGCTTGTGGCAGCGGAGAGAGCGACCAATCTTGCAAATCGCCAATTCGCCCCGATTCCTCTCTGTTCAGAAGAGATTCGGTGCCACGAGCGGGTTGTGTCCGATCGCGCCCTGGCGCTTCTCGGTTCGCTAGATCGAAGGTCCTTAGTGGGCAAGAAGCGAAGAGGCCCGGCCCTCTAATCCGCAAGGAGCCGCTGCTGCGCGTCCCATTCGATCGGAACACCGGCCTGAGTCTTCAGACGCTCGGCGGAGAGGCATACGCCTTGCCGCCCTGCACAGATGGATTCCACGATTGCTGGAGCGAGCAGCGCGAGCGGCACCAGATGGCGCACATAGCTGTCGCTTGCACCCCGGCCGAGGATCCAAAACCGGACAGTTTTTCGGCCGCCCTCAGAGAGTGAAGCGCGGCCAGAAAAACTGGGATGAAGATGAAACCAAAGCCTCAAACAACATGTTCCAGGAGGGGCGAAATAACCGGCGGACTCTACTTATGATTGGTTGGAAATTGGGGTGCAGGCCATAGCCTCGAAAGTTCTCCGCCTGATTGGTCGAGAACCCGATATCGGAGAGTCAAAACGGAAATCCCGGCTTGATTCCAAACGGCAAGGGGGCGAGTATGCTCGGAGTGCGTCACGAGCCGAAGGAGGCACACCCAGCATGCGGGCACCGACTTTATTTCTGTTACTATCGCTCAGCAGCGCCTCTCTATTCGCAGGTTGTGTGACACATGTGATACCTGGAGGCGCATCTGCTGCCAATAGTACAGTTGCCGACACTCACGCGGGCGGACCGGCATGCGATGACCAGTTTACGCCCATGCCGCTACTCTGTTCGGGCAATAGTACGTCCGCCCTTCCCGTTCCATCGTCACGGTTAGAGCCCTTCCCTGCGAAGCTGACTGGCGAACACTTGCAGTCGGTGCTCGCCCAGAGCGATGTACCAAACAGTCGGCAAGACCGACCCGCTATCATTTTCATTCCCGGCATACTAGGTTCCAAACTCACCAAAGGAGGTAAGACAATATGGGGACAGGAAAGAGTCAGCGCGGAGGATCTGGTCTTTGATCCAGCCGAATGTCCAGCAAACGTCCGTGCCGAACTTCTCCTCGACTACCAGGCGATTGAAGCCGTACACATATATGGCCAAGCGATAACAACAATGTGCTCAACCACCAGCGGTCGTCAGGATCTATACGCGTTTCCTTACGACTGGCGGCGAGATATCCGCGACGCTGCGATCGACCTAGACAAACACTTGCGGAGTCAAGAGGATTTGCGAGACCGGGACCTCGTAATCGTGGCCCATAGTCAGGGTGGGTTGGTCGCGTGGTACTGGCTACAGCACTACTACACGCCCCAGGTACATCTAAAACACCTGCTGCTGCTCGGCTCTCCGCTCGATGGTTCCTGCGAGATGGTACGAATAATGGCTCACGGCTATGAAGACATTCCCGCAAACTCTGAAGGTCTGCCCGCAGCACCGTTGGACTTGGTGTACAAATATTATTTTTCAGAGTTGAGGGCGAGTGCCTATACCTTTCCATCCATTTTTGAACTGTTGCCTCCAGAGACTGACCAGGACCGCGCGTGTGTGATGGATCAGACCTTCCCCCCACGAGCAAGAAATCTCTTGAGTGAGCAAGAGTGGGAGTTGCCGCAAGTGGAGAAAACTTTGTTGAACGAGGGCGCCTTATTTAGCAAGAGTACCTGGAGTTACGACTTCCCTAATAGTAGCAGCGACAAAGCGGCGCGAGACCTTTTTTACCAGCGGCGATCGAAGGCGATAGCATTAGCCCAAGCCTTCCGCCGCGAGTTGGATATCGATCGGCAACACGAACAAAACGTCCCGCTTACCATATTCGTGAGCGAGAATTTCAAAACCGTGGATAGAGTCATCATCGACGGATCGCTGGGATCCTTCCATCTAACGGTCGACCCGCTTTCCAACAGCGGAGATGGGCGCGTACCTCGAAGAAGAGCCATACCCGATTCTTTAGATGAAGCTGGGAGATGGTTCGAGGTGCAATACACCCACAGTGACCATGGTTCTCTCCCGGACGATCTGACCTTCTTAGAGTATTTGAATCACCAGATGCAGTACGAATTGCAGGCGTGGTCTGCCGGCGAGGCGGCGAAGAAGGCTTCGGCCAGCGATCAAGCGGTCAAGACGTTGGCAAATATTTCCAAGTCCCCGGTAGACGTGCACGCGGTGGCATCTTTGGTACCGCAATCTGAGCGAGAGGCTCTTACGCATGACCTCAAGGAACTTAACTGTAAGGTAGCGCGGCAGTCAGGTCTGACATGGCCCGAAATTCGGAAAGCGCAGAAGTCCGAGCCAGCGATTGATACTGCGGCTGCAAGCGACACGGCCCGCGATTGTGGCCAGCTGGACCAGTTAGATTACATCTTTAACTTGAACGACGCGGCATTTTCACGCCTAGAGGACGCGAGTGCACGGGGGACGGGGGATGGCGGGTCTGTAGCCTCCGCGCAGAAGTCTGCCGCTCTACTGGCGGAACCCTTACTGGAAAAGGCGCGGACCGCTTATGAAGAAGATCCGACCAAATATGATCGCTATGACTCACCCGCCCAACCGAAGCAATTCGCACAAGGGCTTTACCGTAACTTGGGCACGGCGTACTGCTGGACAGGCGACAAAAGCAAAGCTGCGACTTACTACAAACAGGCGCGAATGGCGGGCCATCTCGGCGAACTGTCGTGCCCCTAGCAAATGGCACTTGGAGTCGCAGCTTGCCAGGAGAAGGATCAATTCTGCTGGCCGACGGTTTTCCACGGCCCCTTTTGGTGACGACGATCACCCCGCTTCTGCGAATCCTGTCTGCTCGTGATGCGTCGAGATTATCTTGGCGTGAATCGCCCGCTCTTTACCGCGCCGATTCCCGTTAAAATAGGACGCGGCTGGTCGTGGCGAAGGTGGAGTCCCACTTTGGGGAGTTGTTCCCTCGCGTCGGCTTCATCGTGACCGCCCTCGCGGCTTATGACAGCGGTGGTGCGATTCTACGATAAGCGCGGCAGACCTGAACGATGGATACAGGAAGTGTGTGAAGAATCCGTTCCCAAAAGCAGCGGAGTCGGCCTGCGAAGCGGTCGCGCGGCTCAAACCCAGCTTCCCTGCGGATGCCCGCGTCGGCCGCGATCGTCAGCAGGGCAACGACTTGACTCTGAGTTCAATTAGGGGCTACGAATAGCCTGTTTTGAAAGAGAAAAAGGAATTCCCCATCAATGTCGCTTAGCGAAAATTGAACCAACCGCGGCAAAAGGCCGAGCAGGAGCAAAGAAAGATGGAACGGAGAGTGGTACTTCTAGGGTGCGTAATCGCACTGGCGATTGTTGGCTGCTCGACAAATTCCCCGGCGCCAATCCAGACGGTGGCAGACCTGATTCCGACCAAGAATAATTTAACCGCGCGATGCCATGCACCCACTCCTGATCAAGCCGCGTGCCTGACCTTGAAAGTCTTCGATGCGCCGACCAAGAGTGATTTGGCCGCGCGATGCAACGCATCTACTCGTAATCCTCTCGCGTGCGCGACCGAGGATGCCGTCGAGGCTGCGTGTGGCGACGTTGCGAGCGGTAACCCGGTGGACGCAACAATCGTACCACTCGTCGCGGGGGCAATGTACGGGCCGGCAGGCAGCGAGGGCGGTAAAATCGGTACGGCCCTCCTCAATGACGGTGTCAAGATCTGGTGCACGAACAACGGCTACTCCATACCGGCAAGCGCCGTGCCGACGGCAACCGCCTCTCCGGCCGCATAAGTTCTAAGGAGGGCCGGAACCGGGTAAAGATGAGACTACTCGTCCCCTGTGTGTGGCGAATTACTGATTTCCCTGATCCGTCCTGTAAATTCCCTGATCCGCGGAAAAAATTCCCTGTTCCTCCAAAATAATTCCCTGTTCGGTTGAGTAGGGAATTTCCTCAAAAACCCGAGAGAAGACAAGACTTATTTGGTCTCAATTCGACCCCAAGGCGGCCGAAATCGCGAAAATTCCCTGTATTTTCCCTGATGATCAGGGAATTTGACGCAGAGAGCAGTTCGCATAAGACTGCGTCATCCGCCACACAGTATGTATTGTTTCACTACAGAGCGGAGATAGCGGCAAATTCGCGCGTGGGCGGGCTGATTCGCACCGCCCGAGGCGCTGTAGTAAAAGCCCAGCAGCCACCCGCTGACATCCGGCTCGATCTCGGCTTCGGCGCGACCCGGCTGCTGAAAGTACTCAATGTAGAATTCCTCCTTGCCACCCATCACGCGGAATGCTTCGCTTGGCCGGCGCGCTCCTCGGGGTGAATAAGGGACGCTCAGGAGCACCAGCGCGCGGAACACGTCGGGACGCAACAGTGCGGAGTTTGCCGCGATCGGCGCGCCCCAGTCGTGGCCGACAATAGTCGCGATCTTCTCACCAAGCGCCTCGACCACGCCCAAGTTATCGGCGACATGCTTCGTCATTCGGTACTCGTCAATCCCCGCTGGCGCCGACGAGCGACCGTAACCGCGCACATCGATCGCCGCCGCGCGGTAGCCCGCATCAGCGAGCGCATGAAGCTGATGCCGCCACGAGTACCACGATTCGGGAAAGCCGTGGACCATCAGAACGAGCGGACCCTTGCCCGCCTCGACGAGGTGGATGCGAATACCGTTGGCCATTACCACGCGGTGCTTGAGTTCAGCCATCTGTGCAGACTCCTGAGCGAAGTGGCCGAACTCTATCTCAGGTCAGCGCGAATTTGTATGCCGCCTTCCCGTGCCTTAAAACTAAAAGCCTTAAAAACGGCCTGAATTCCATTTTTCTCGGACCTTTCGGAGTTGTCAGGCGGCACACACCATCAGAGGGCTGACACCTCGAACTCGTCAGCAACGCCGCGAGCCGTTTGGGTGACCCATTCTAGCGGCGCTGCAACTGCGCCATTCGGGCGAACAGGTCCATGATGTTGCGCGGTGAGTGATCGTCGTTTATCTCGCGAAAAATCGTATCCACCGTTACGGCCAGCCGCTCCGCATCTTCCCAGGCACCGAATGAGCCCAGAGCGATATTCTGTGCGGCCTCCCATGAATTCATTCCCGCGGCGTGACGTTTGCGCGCTTCCTGGTCGACGTAGACCAGATAATCCTGCATCCGCTTGACGCCGGCCCGGTCTGTGATCGGGCCATGGCCGGGAACAACCACGTCAACATCCAGCCCCAAAATTCGATCGCAGGCTTTGATCCAGTTGCTCACGGGACCCGCCCATGCGATCGGAGTCCCATCTATGAACAGAATATCTCCCGTGTAGACGACCCGATTCGCAGGCACAAAGGCGATCACGTCGCCCGCTGTGTGCGCCGGCCCCACCTGGACGAGTTTTACCTGCTTGTCGCCGACTCTGAGCGTTTCCTCTCCGGCAAAGGTCCGGTCGGGCAGCCTGAGTGTCACCCCGGCGAAATCGAACGCTCCGAAGATCCTCTTGAAAAAAGCGCCGACCTCTCCCATCGCGGCCGCGTTTCTCATCAGTTCGGCGAGCATCTGCGGATTACCTTCTTCGCGCATCTCGTGCGCCGCCGCTTCCGACGCGATAATCACCGCATTTTTCGCAAGCCGATTGCCAAAGGTGTGATCGCCGTTCGAATGTGTGTTCACCACCAGGCCAATGCGGTCGGCTCCAAAGCCGGTCGCGTCATGCATCACGCCAAGCATCTCGGCGGTCAGCCGTTCGTCGAAAAGCGTATCGACCAGCAGCGATTCATCTCCGTCGGTAATCAGGCCGGCGTTGCTGTAGCCCCAGGTTCCTGACGGCTGCAGGTATGCATAAGCGCCACGTCCAAGGTCATGCAGACCTTTGGTGAATTGCCATTTGCTCACGAACGTTCTCCTGATGGGCCGCGCACCGCCGCCCAGAACTTGTGGACCAGCGCACGCACGCGCAAGGCGAGGAGAATATCGATGGCTTCGCTCATGGGATTCTTTTTCTCAGCCATGTTTTACAATTCGGTTGCGAAGGACGCCGATCTTTTCGATTTCCAGCTCGACCGTATCACCCGGCGCCAACAGACGCCCATGCTCGAGCCCGCAGCCGCCGCCAACCGTCCCGGAACATAGCACCTCGCCGGGATAAAGCGTTTCGCTCTGGCTGACGTGCGCAATGCAGTCCTCGAAACGATGGTGCATGGTTGACGACGAGCCGCGAGATAGTTGCTCGCCGTTGATGCGGGCGGTCATCGTCAGGTTGTAGGGGTCGATCTCATCGGCGGTCACGATGCATGGACCCAGGATGTTCCCGGTGTCAAAGTCCTTGCCTTTCGCCGGGCCCAGCGAACCCGTCATTTCCCGCATCTGGTAGTCGCGTGCGCTCACGTCGTTGAAAATCGTGTAACCGAAGATGTGCTCGCGTGCGCGCTCGCGCGAGATGTCAACGCCGCGCTTGCCGATCACTGCGGCCAATTCCAATTCGTAGTCGAGCATATGGGCGTAGCGGGGCCAGATTACATCTTCGTCCGGCCCGACCACCGACATCCGATTGCATTTGTAATAGATGGGAAATTCGTACCAAACGGGAGGAATCGTGAAACGGCCAGAGGCTTCCAGCTGGGCGCGCGCCTTGGCCGGATCTGATGCTCCTGCTGTGGCCACCTCGATCGCCCTGGCGAAGCTGTTTTTCAGGTGCTCCTCAAAGCACAAAAAATCCCGCATCTGAACCGGCCGCGGCAGTGGCGCTTTCAGGCGAACATCGCCAAATGCCAGCACTCCATCGCCGCGGGAACGCGCGTGCTCGAGCGCAGCACGCGCAACATCGAGTGCCGGCAGACCACCCTCGATTACCGCCTGCATCGAGGACAACTGCGGCGCAATCTTCCCGGTTCTCATCCGATGCGCCTCAGCCAGGTCACCTGCTCGCGAGTCGCCATCGAACAAGGCGCCAAGCCTTTCTTCTCCGTTTTTATTTGCAAACGTCACCAAGCGCATGATTCCGCCTCGCTTCAGACTTTTCACCGTTGCGGGGGCATATTATGTGGTTCTGAAGAAATTGAAAAATGGATTTCTCTGATCATCAAAATCCAAAGTTGCCGATCGCGTCGCGCAATGCCTTTGTCCAGCCGAGCCAGCGTTGGTCGGGGCCGCTAATGCCGTCCCACAACATGCTGTTGCATACATAGGCCACGGCGATGCCGGATTCCGGATGCGCGAACGCCATACGGCCGCCCGCGCCTGCATGCCCGAAAGATCCTGCACCCAGCATCGGCTCGATCGCGCGCGGCAGCTCGAAACCCAGGCCAAATCTCTGCGGCCCCGGCCCGACCAGCGGCATCAGCGAAGCGGGGGCGCCAAGCCTCTCGTTCTGCGATTCGCGTGCGCGCTCCATCGTCTCGCGCGTCAATAGGCGGACGCCGTCGATCTCGCCGATGCAGGCGGCGTACATCTTTGCAAGCGCGCGCGCATTCGCGATGCCATTGCCGAATGGCAACTCGGCGGCGTGAGCTTCGCGTGTGTTGATAATGCCCAAGCCTTCTATGCCGGTTGTGATCATGTTGAACACCGCACGCACCGGGCGGGAGTTCATATCCAGTCCCAGGCTGGTGAACAGGGCCCTGCACTGCTCCTCGGTTAGCTGCGTCGCGGGAACGATGTGTGGCGCGACGCGATACTCCTGCTCGGACGGGAGCCCGATCCACAGGTCAATTTTGAGCGGCGCAGCGATTTCCGAATCGACAAACTCGCCGATGGTTTTCCCGGAGACGCGCCGGACGAGCTCGCCAGCGAGATAGCCAAAAGTCAAAGCGTGATAGAAGTACGCCGAGCCCGGTTTCCACCATGGCTCCATGTTCGCGAGCGCTGCGGTGCAGCGGTTCCAGTCGAATAGATTGCGGCCGTATATTCCGGTTTCCTCGTCGAAGCCCATAAGGCCCGCTCGATGTGCAAGGATGTCGCGAACCGTGATTGCCGTTTTTTCTTTAGCGGCGAATTCTGGCCAATAGCTTGCAACGGGCGTGTCATAGTGGATCAGTCCGCGCTGGGCGAGCATGTGCACGCACACGGCGGTGACCGCCTTAGTGCACGACATCAATATCGTGATTGTGTCCGCGGTAAACGGACGGCCATTCAGCTTATCCATTCCCGTCCATAGATCGACCACTCTCCTGCCGTGCCGATACACGCATAGCTGCGCGCCGCCTTCGTCTTGGGCCTGTCCTTCCGCGAATGCGTCGCGCACCGCCTCGAACCCTTGTCCCACCGTTCCTTCAGCACGCATATTCGACACCTCGAATAGATTCGTCGCCGCTAACCTACCGATAGAATACTTAAGTGGGTACGACCAAGGGAGCAGGCCAATTTTCGACAGGGCATGCGGATCGGTCGAGACTGGCATTCCTGGTGGATCCCCGCGAGCTGCTCAAGCTCGGCATTGACGTCAGCCGAGCCACGGTCCCCAAGTACATGTTGAACCGTGGGAGGCTCGATCTAGGTTGCAGCATCTGACGAGGCCAAAGTCCATCAGATATTTCGTCCGACCGGCATATGTGATGGATCGCAGCCCCCCACGTTGTCTAAGCTGCGGGGGAGTTGTAGTTGCTCGGCGGAGACCGGATACTTACGGCACCCGCTATCAAACAGGAGGCGAAATTGGACCTGAACAGGATAATCACAGAGTTGAAAATGGAAAGAGACAGGATGGGCCGGGCTATTGACGTCCTTCTCGAGGATGCGAAGGTGGCGGTCAGCGGTATTGTTCGAAGGGCGGGTGCGCCCAAACGGCGGCGTGGCGGTATCACTGCAGCGGGGAGACGTCGTTTATCACAGGCGATGAAAAGACGCTGGGCAGAGCGTCGTATAGGGAAGACCACCGGTAAGGCCTCTGCGCCCAAGCGAGGTGGCGGGCTCACTGCTGCGGGCCGGAAGAAGCTCTCTGAAGCGATGAAGAAGCGCTGGGCAGAAAAAAAGAAGAACGCTTCCTAAGCTCGCTCGTGTCCGCCGCGCTTTTCGGGCAGGACGACAAATTCCTGCCCTGTAGCTCCCGCCAAACGCGTGCTCTGCATGGCGTCCGCCTGTGGTTCCTCAAAACCCAATCCGCGATGAGTCCCACGGGCAAATGCCGGTGACGCTGTCTTGCGCCCACTCTCGCGCCGAGGGGAGAATTTTGAAATCATGCGCGGCATATGGCGGACTCACAGCGGCGAATTCTGACCACCCACGCGGGCAGTCTCCCGCGCCCCAACGAACTCTCCGAACTGCTCGGGCGCAAGAGCCGCCAGGAGCCGACCGACGAACGCGCCCTGGATGAGCTCGTCTTCCGCTCGACCGCATCGGTCGTCGCGCGCCAGCTCGAAGCCGGCATCGACATCGGCAATGACGGCGAACAGGGGCGCGAAAGCTTTTTCACCTACGTACAGCACCGGATGACCGGCTTCTCCGGGCGCAGCCAACGCCCGGTGATGAGCGATCTCGTGCACTATCCGACCTTCCTCGCGCTCAAGGCGCCCGAGTTCGCGCGCGTTCAGGTCGACCTGATGCACGCGCCGATGGCCACCGGCGAGGTGCGTTACGTGGCGCGCGGGGCGATCGAAAAGCAGTGCGACGACTTCCGCCATGCGCTCGCTGCGCAGGAGCGGCAATTCACCGCCGCGTTCATGACCGCGCCTTCGCCCGGAATCGTCGCGGCCGCGATGCTCAATTCACATTACGAATCAATGCGCGACTATGTGATGGCGCTCTCTGGCGCTCTGCGCGTCGAGTACCAGACCATAATCGCGCACGGCCTGGTCCTTCAGCTCGATTGCCCGGACCTCGCGATGGAGCGGCACACGAGCTTCGCCGGCAAGCCCCTGCGCGATTTTCTTGCCTTTGTCGCACTGGTTGTCGAGGCGATCAACCGCGCGATCGAGGGCCTGCCGCGCGACAGCGTCCGGATGCACGTCTGCTGGGGAAATTACGAAGGGCCGCACAATGACGACGTCCCGCTCGAGGCGATTATCGAGCACCTCTACCAGGCCAAAGTCGGCGCGCTGATGCTCTCGATGGCGAATCCGAGACACGCCCACGAGTACCGCTGCTTCACGCAGCATCCGCTCCCGCGCCATCTCAGACTGATCGTCGGCGCGATCGATACTACCTCGAACTACGTCGAGCATCCCGAGGTCGTCGCGGAGCGAATCGAGCGCGTCGCGCTGGCGATCGGCGATCCCAACCGGGTGATGGCGGGCACCGATTGCGGTTTCGCGACCTCGGCCGGGCTCGGCGAGGTTGCCGATGAAGTCGTGTGGCTCAAGCTCAGGGCGCTGAGCGACGGCGCCGCCATCGCGAGCAAGCGCCTGTTCGGCTGACGAACCTTCCGTCGTTGGATTCAAGGATGCGGGCCCGCGGGCCTGGATCGTAGAGGGATGGCGACCGTCCCGCGCAAGGTTTCATCATGCCAGTGCGGCGGCGGCAAGAGAGTTGAGGACCTCCGCCGGATAGGCCTGCACCCGGCAGCTGTCGCTGTACAGCAGATCCATGGCGAAGAAGTGGATCTTCGGCTCCACTCCGCCGATCACCGGCCGCGCCTCGCCGAAGTCGACCTGGGCATGCCCGGGATCGAGTCGCAACGGCACGAACATCTCGCGCTGCCGCTGCCGCCGTTCGTGCACGTAGTCCTTTACGATCATGATCCCGCCATCATATCCATGCTCATCCCGCAGCCGCTCGAAGATCCTTTTCGCCTGCCAGCCGCTTCTTGCCCGCCTCCAGGAAGTCCTTCGACCAGCGATAATAGAGGTTCTGGTTGATGCCCTCCTTGCGGCACATGGCCTTACCCCTTTATGTATTCCATAAGAATTATCCAAAACCACCACGCCCCGGCCGAGCGGTGCAGAGACCGGAGAGTTTTGAACCGTCACGTGCACGCGATAAAAACCCGGGATTCCAATAAGGGAGGAAGGTGCGATGAGCGGAAGTCTCAGCGGCGCGAAGCCGAGCGGCGCGAGGAAAGTGTCGAGACGCGCATTCCTGGGCGGCGTTGCCGCCGGCGCAGGGGGCGCATGGGCGCTCTCCCACGGCCTTGAACAGCTCGGCGACGATCCGGCGAAGCCGCCGCAACTGTACGAATACTTCCTCGACAATTTCTGGTTCGAGGCGGCCGACCTCGAACACCAGCAGATAAACGCTCCCCTCAAGGGCAGCCACAAGGCCGACATCGTCATTGTCGGCGGCGGCTTCACCGGGCTTTCCTCCGCTTTCCATCTGAGCCGCAGATTTCCCAACAAGCACATCGTCCTGCTCGAAGGCGCCTGCTGCGGATACGGCGCCAGCGGCCGCAACGGGGGCTTCTGCGACGCGGGCTTCTCGGGACTGATGGAGTGGGTGAACAAGGTGGGCCCGGAGCTCGGCCGCAAGGCCTTCGACGCGAGCCTCTACGGCATCGGACATATCAAGCGGATGGTGGCGGAACACGGCGTGGCCTGCGACTTCGAGGAAAATGGCGTGCTCGAAGCCGCCATCGACGAGGAGCAAGCCGCCCAGCTCGAGCGCCGGCTTCAGACCTACAAGTCGATGGGGCTCGACGCCGCGCTGCTGCATGGCAAGGAACTCGAGGCCGAAATCAGATCGCCGCGTTACATCGCCGCCCTCAAGTTCCCCTACGGCGGCATTCTCAACCCGGCGAAGCTGGCGCGCGGCATCAAGCCATTGGTCGAGCGCGCTGGCGTCGAGGTTCGCGAGCGGACCCTGGTGATGCGTGTGACTCCGGGTAAGGTGCACCGCGTGGAAACTGAAATGGGCGACATAAGCGCACCGGTGCTGGTGCTCGCCCTCAACGGATACTCCCCGAGGCTCGGTTTCTTCCGCGATCGCGTGTTGCCGCTTTGCAGCTATGTGATCGCCACCGAGCCGTTGACCAAGGCGCAGTGGGAATCGATAGGCTGGAAGGGCCGCCAGGGCCTCTCCGACCTGCGGGTGCTCTTCGACTACCAGCGTCCGACCGCGGACGGGCGCATCGTGATCGGCGGTTCGGACGCGCCCTACTTCGCCGGCGACGCGCCGAGTTCCGGCAACTACAGGCCGGCCCTCGAATTACTCACCCGCAGCCTGTTCAGGACGTTTCCGCAACTGGAAGGACTGCGAATCGATCATGCATGGGGCGGCACGATGGGCTTCACGATGGATTTCACGCCGTCGGTAGGGGTGATGGGAGATCACAAGAACATCTTCTATGGAGTCGCCTACAACGGCGAAGGCGTCGCATTCACGCAAACCGCGGGACGTATCATCTCCGAACTGATTGCGGGCGAGCAAAGCGAATTCACCGAATTGTTCGTGGTGAATCACAAGATGCCCTATCTCGGCCCCGCCAGTCTTCGCATCGTGTTCGAAAGGCTCTACAGATGGTACCTGATGCGCAACGCCGGCAGAACCGTGCGCTGAGCTTTCAAGAGTCGCCGTTGCGCCCGCATCTGCGCGGCCGCTCGCTCATTCGGCGTCGTTACCGAAAATTAGATCCGAACATATTGATGATGCAGCCCTTCGAGGAGCGGCACCCGCCGCATCAATTCGATAGCGATTCTCGCAGCCGCTCGAATTCCGGTTCAGATGAAATTTTTAGTAACGACAGCCAATTTAAAGCGGTCCCTCCCGTCTTCCTTTTCTCTCTAGCTGGTGCGCGAATGCAGGTAGGCCACGCAGCCGTTTAAGCTGGTCATTCGCGGATAGTCCGCTTCCGGAATATCGACTCCGGTCGTTTCGTGAATAACGATCGCGAGGTTCAGGATGTCCATCGAGTCGAGGTCGATTTGCTCGCGCAGATCGACGGCCGGATCGATTTCGCTCAACTCGACCTCGGGCGCGATCCTATGTAGCTCGCGCAGAAAGAGCGCCTTTATCTCGTCGTCGGTCACAGGTTCTCCGGCTCCTGTAATAGACGCTCGATGGCGGTGAGGAACAATGCGCCTCGATGACCGTCGCTCGCGCGATGGTCGCCCGACAGGCTCGCCATCATAACCGGTCTCGCGCCGACCATTGCGCCGCTGGCCCACGGGCGCTCGACGATCTTGCCGAAACCGACCAGCGCAACCTGCGGCGGATAGATGACTCCGAAGACGCTTTCGACACCCTCGTCGCCGAGACTGGTGATGGTGATTGTCGCATCGGCGATTTCGGAACTGCGAAGCACTCCCGCGCGCACGCGCTTAACCAGATCGCGCAGACTCGCCATGATCTCGCTGAGGCTCTTCCTGTCAACATCGTGAATCGCCGGCGCGATAAGGCCGCCTTGCCGGATCGATATCACGACGCCGACGTGAACCGCCTCGCTTGGTTCGAACGCGCCATCGATCCAGAAGCCGTTCATCTCGGGTATCTCATGAGCGGCGAGCGCGACGGCCTTCAGCAGCAGCACGGAATAGAGCAGCCTCTCCGTCACCGGACGCTTGAAATTCTCCGCCTGCAGCCACCCCATCGCTTTGCTCATGTCGATGTGAGTGCCGAGGTAGTAATGAGGTATCTCGCGCTTCGAGCGCGCCATCAACGCCGCGATCACTTTGCGCATCGCCGCGTGATGATCGATCGGCGCGACCGCGGCCTTCGGCCGCGCCGCTGGTGCTGGTCCTTCAATGGGCGCGGCAACCCGAGGTGCAGGAGCTGGTGTCGGCGGAGCCCCAGCGGCGCGCTCGACATCGGCCTTGGTGATCGCACCTTCGGGACCGGTCCCCTTGACAGTCGCGAGATCGACCTTGAGTTCCATCGCGACTCGCATCGCGAGCGGCGAGATACGCGCGCGATGGGGCGCAGCAGGCTTCAGCATCGGCTTCGCCATGACACGCGCAACAGCAGGCGGAGTCGGTGGAGCGGGCGCGAGAACCACCGGCGCGTGCTCAGCGGGTTTCGGTTTGGCCTCGTGAGCGGCAGCGACAGCCTCGCCATCTACGGCAAGCACAGCCAGCAGCGTACCGACGGGGACCTTTTCTCCCTCGGGCACGACGATCTTTTGGATGACGCCGGTCTGGAAAATTTCCACCTCGATAGTGGCCTTCTCGGTATCCACCACGGCAACTATATCGCCGCGCTTGACCGCGTCGCCCGGCTTCACCAGCCATTGCAGGACAGTCCCGGCTTCCATATCGGCGCCAAGCGAAGGCATCAGGAAATCAGCCATGACCGCCCATCATCCGCGTCACGGTTGCGACGATCGTGGACGCTTGCGGCAGCGCCGCCTCCTCAAGATGCCGGGCATAGGGCATCGGAACTTCGGCGCTGCAGATGCGCTCCACCGGCAGGTCGAGCTCGTAGAACGCCCCTTCCATGATGCGCGCGCTGATCTCTGCCGAGATGCTACCGCTGCGCCATCCTTCGTCGATAACCACCGCGCGATGCGTGCGCATGACCGAATCGAGGATCGACTCGGTGTCGAGCGGCCGCAGCGTGCGAAGATCCACGACCTCCGCATCGACCCCAGATGCCGCAAGTTGCTCGGCAGCTTGAATCGTCTTGCCCAGCGTGCCGCCGTATGTGATCAGACTCACGTCCGTCCCCGCGCGCCGTACTGCGGCCTTTGAGATCTCGACCGCGCCCGCATCGACGGCCATCTCGCCCTCCATGTTGTACAGCGTGCCGTGCTCGAAGATGAGCACCGGGTCGGGATCCTCGAGCGCCGTCCATAGCATCCCGCGCGCGTCTTCCAGGGTGGCCGGCGCGAGCACCTTGATGCCGGGAATATGCGCGTACCATCCTTCGAGGCTATGCGAATGCTGCGCCGCGAGTTGCCGGCCGGCGCCCGTGGTCATCCTGATCACAAGCGGAATGTTGATCTGGCCGCCCGACATATGGAGGATCGTCGCCGCGTTGTTCACTATTTGGTCGAGCGCTAGCAGGCTGAAGTTGACCGTCATGATTTCGACGATGGGCCGCATGCCGTTCATCGCCGCGCCGATTCCCGCGCCGACAAACGCGGATTCGGAAAGCGGGGTGTCACGGATGCGATCGGGGCCGAATTCCTCCAGCAATCCTTTGCTAACTGCGTAGCATCCGCCGTAAGCGCCGACATCTTCGCCCATCAGGAAGACGCGCTGATCGCGGATAAGCGCGTCGCGGATCGCCTGGCGCATCGCCTCGCGATAAGTGATCTTCACTTTCTGCGCGTCCGGGCTCACGTCGGCTTCTCTCCCGAGTACGCGAAACGCGTAAGGTCTTCGATCGGCTCCCAGGTGCCGGACTCGGCGAATGCGATCGCTTTTTCGATCTCTGATGCGACCTCATCTTCGATGCGCTTCATGTTCGCGTCATCCAAAACGCCTTGTGTTGTCAGACGATTCTGAAAGGTCGCGATCGGGTCGCGTTTCTTCCATTCCTCGACTTCGCGCTTGTCGCGATAAAGCTGCGGATCGTACATCGAGTGCGCGCGGAAGCGATAAGTCCGGAATTCGAGAAAGCACGGCCCCTCGCCGGAACGCACGGCGAGCGCCGCTCGCTGCGCGGCTTCCTCGCACGCGACGACGTCCATCCCATCGACCGGCCACGAGGCAATTTCGTATGCCGCCGCTTTCAGGCTCAGATCGGTTTGCGACTGCGCGCGCTTGAGCGCCGTGCCCATCGCGTAGAGATTGTTCTCGCAACACAGCAGGACCGGGAGCTTCCACAGCGCCGCGAGGTTCATGCATTCGTGAAACTCGCCCTCGGCCACAGCGCCGTCACCGAAGAAGCATGCGGTCACGCGCTGGCGATGTTGCAGCTTGTCGGCCAGCGCGAAACCGATCGCCAGCGGCAGCCCGCCACCGACGATTGCGTTGCCACCGTAGAATCGCGTCGCCGCGTCGAACAGATGCATCGAGCCGCCACGCCCGCGGCTGCATCCTTCCTGCTTGCCGTACATCTCGGCCATGATCGAGTCGGCCGAAACGCCGCGCAGCAGCGCATGTCCATGCTCGCGATAGGTCGCGACGACAGCGTCTTCCGGCCTCAGCGCGCGCATCGCGCCGACCGCGACGGCTTCCTCGCCGATATATAGATGGAGAAATCCGCGGATTTTGGACGCGCTGTACAGCTCGGCGGCTTTTTCTTCGAAGCGGCGGATGCGGACCATGTCGCGCAGCAAGGCGATCGCGTGCCCGGCGTCAAGGTTTGGTGTCGCGATGGTTGGTTGCAACGCCACGATCTACGAACTCTCCAGCGTCGAGATGTCGCCCTCGGGAAGGCCGAGTTCGCGCGCCTTGAGCAGTCTGCGCATGATTTTTCCGCTGCGGGTCTTCGGCACGTTGGCGATGAAGTCGATTTCCTTGGGCGCGACCACCGCGCCCAACCGCTTGCGCGCGAAGCCGAGTAGCTCGCTGCGAAGCTCGTCGCTCGCTACGAACGCCGGCTTGAGCGAGACGAATGCCTTCACGATTTCACCGGCAATCGGGTCCGGTTTGCCGATGACGCCCGCCTCCGCTACCGCAGGATGCTCCATCAGCGTGCTCTCGACTTCGAACGGCCCGATCAGATGACCCGACGACTTGATGACATCGTCGGCGCGTCCAACGAACCAGAAGTAGCCGTCGCCGTCGCGCCGCACGAGGTCGGCTGTGAGATACCATCCGCCCGCAAAGCATTTGCGATAACGCTCTTCTTCATTGAGGTAACCGCGAAACATCGACGGCCAACCGGGCCGCAACACGAGTTCGCCTTCGACGCCGGCTTCGCGAATCTCTTCGATGGCGCCGTCCTTAAGGCGGCGCACTACGCCTGCTTCGATGCCGGGAAGCGGGCGCCCCATCGAGCCCGGGCGAATATCCATCGCGGCGAAGTTTGAAATCATAATGCCGCCGGTCTCCGTTTGCCACCAATTGTCGTGAATCGGAAGGCCGAACGCTTTCTGCCCCCATATCACCGCTTCGGGATTGAGCGGCTCGCCGACGCTCGCGATGAAGCGCAGATGGCGAAGATCGTATTTGCTGATCACCTCGGTCCCGATCTTCATCATCATGCGAACCGCGGTCGGCGCGGTGTACCAGTTGGTGACCTTCTGCTTCTGGATCAACGCGTACCATCGTTCCGCGTCGAACTCCGCCTCATCGATGATGCTGGTGATGCCATTGGTGAGCGGCGCGATGATTCCGTATGACGTACCCGTGATCCATCCGGGGTCCGCCGTGCACCAAAAAATATCGTCGGGATGAAAGTCGAGCGCGAAGCGGCCGGTCATATGATGCGCCACGACAGCCTGATGGACGTGCATCGCGCCCTTGGGCTTGCCGGTGGTTCCGCTGGTGAAATGAAGCAGCGCGAGATCCTCGGGATCGGTCTGCGCGATCTCGAAATCGTCGCTCGCGTCGTTCATCAACTGATGGAAATCTTCGGTGCGTGGTATCGCGCGAATTTCTTCGGGGCGGCCAATCAGCAGCACGTGCTTGAGCCCCGGTATCGAGGCGCGCATGTCGGCGACTTTGCGTTTGTACAGCAGGACCGTGGTCACCAGCACACGGCCATCGCCGATGCCGATCCGTTGACGAATCGGTTCCGGGCCGAAGGCGGAGAAGAGCGGGCAGAAGACGTTGCCTTTTTTCAGCGTCCCGAGCGCGCTGATATAAAGTTCGGGAATACGCCCGGCGAGGATAAACACCCGCTCGCCCTTGCTCAGACCGAGACGCCGCAGCACGTTCGCAAAACGGTTGGTGAGCAGCCGCAGGTCGGCATACGAGAAATCGCGCGTCTCGCCGCCCTTGCCGATCCATCGCAGCGCCAGGTGATTGCGGATCGCACCGGCCGCGTGACGATCGATCGCCTCGTGCGCGATGTTCAACCCGCGCCCGCCGGGCAGGCCGTCGAGTTCGCCCCGGGCCGCGTCCCACGAAAATCCGGCGCAGATTTTCTCGTAATCGAGCAGATTCGGGGCGACCGCCCATCCGCGCTTCGGCTTTTCGATGGTCTCGGAGATCATTAAAGATTGACTCTCCTGGGGGATCTGATGGAGGACCGATATGCCAATCGACCTGAGATTCGATTCAAACGAGGTCCCTCTGCTCACCGATCTTTGCGAGCTTACCATGGCGGCACGCTATTTTGCTCTGCTGCTCAATGGCCGGGATCTCAGCAAGAAGGGCAATCGCAAGCGGCAGGTCGACTACGTGGCGAGGTGTTCGGGGATGAATTGAACCTGAACGGTCGTGCCGCCGTTCCCATGATGGCATGCTACTAACTTCTCTGATAATAAAGAATGAAGCGTCGTTTTTTATAGTGTCACGATGAAAGACAGTCAAGCAAGCCGCACCGCCCAATCGATGGCCATGTTTCGAACGCTCGAATCCGGCCGCCCACCAAAGGAAAGGCTCTTCACCGATGAATTCGCCGCGATGTTCCTGAGTCCATCGATGCGCCTGGCAGCCAGATTGCGTTCACATACATACATCGCGGGCTGCTGGATGGCTCCGGCGCCTTCTCGGTGAGTCCCAACGTGATTCGACATTTGCAGCGCGCGGGAGAGCCATGGACGTTCGGCTTCTATCCCACAGAGCTTCCGTCGTACTTACACGCGCGCGGCCTTGAGCTGAAGCAGGATCTCGGAGCGACCGAGTACGGAGCTCTCTGCATGGGCGCAAGCAAAGACAAAATGAAGGGCTATGAATTCTACCATGTCGCAATCGCAGAGGTTCGGAAACAGGAGGAGACGAGTTGCCAAAGGTAAGTGAAGCTCATCGAGAAAATCGCCGGCGGCAGATTCTGGACGCGGCGATTGAGTGTTTCGCGCACGACGGTTTTCAGCGCACGACTATGGAAGACATCATCCGGGAGGCGGGCTTGAGCGCTGGTGCAATATACAGCTACTTTCAGAGCAAAGACCAAATCATCGAAACGCTCGCTGACGAGCGGCATGAACGAGAGAAGCGGATCATCGAAGCGGCGCTGAATCGAGACGAGTGGGCCGCGTCTCTTCGCGAGCTGTTCCGAAGCTTTTCCTCCGAATTGCTTACCGCATCCAGTGTTCGCAAGGAGCGCCGGCTCGGGATCCATCTGTGGGCCGAGGCTCTCTGCAACCCGAAGGTTCTCACGCTGATCCGACGCGGGATCAATCAGCCGCTAAAGCTGCTGTCGAATGCAATCGCAGAAGCTCAGGGCGGCGGACGGTTGCCAAGAACGCTGAATCCTGAGGCCGCGGCACGTGTTCTGATTGCCATGTTCTATGGGCTGATCCTTCAGCAGGCATGGGATGAACGAACCGACGTAGCCGAGTTCGCCAGAACGGCGCAAGCGATTCTGGCCGCATACTTTTCCTCGAAAGCAACCGCTCATACTCCGAAGATTCGGGAGCTCCGGCCACGCTGAGACGGTGGAGAAATGGCTATTCGTCGACGCGTATTGGGATTCGCTCTTTATCACCAATTCAGATCGGGACTGTAGACGCGCATTAGAACCGCCACTCCGGGCAGCATCGGCGGGAAAAGCATCGCCAGTAGCTGCCCGAACATGTGGCCAGACGGGCGAGGGCTGGCGGCTCGTCAAAACCGCCTACGATGATGGTGGTCTTTCGGGTGCTAGAGGCGAAATCGGGGAACTAAATTCCAATCCTGACCGGGCCGCCGAAGTCGAAACGGCCGGAGCCGCGCTGAGTCTTTCTGTTCGCCATTTGTCCGTCGCGCGACTCTCTGTTAAACCATTTCGACAATAGGCGCCTGATTCCGACGATGACCCTCAGTCACGAAGCCCGCGAGGGGCGGGTTTTCTGGCGGATGACGCCTGCCCCAAGGAGGGTCTATGATGGGCCGCTTTTTGGACCATGCGTAAAATACTTAGGCTGACCGTCCTTCTATTCTGTGTACTTATAAGACCAGTCCTGGCTCAGACTGGCCACCCGGCGCCAACCCCGCTGAGTGCTACCAAGGATGCTTGCACGCTGGCATCAAATGTTTGGACATGCAGCCCCATTGGATTCAGTATCGGAAGGCTTACCCTGACAGACACTCAGCAGATCACGATGGGATTGGGTGCCTTAGCCGGCCAATACTTCACAATTCGACTAACCCAGGATTCTACCGGGGGCCGCATCCCGACTTGGGGCAGTATGTTCCTGTTCCAGAACTTCAGCACTAACTCTGCGAATACCTTCGTTCCGCTCTCTTTTCCCAATTCGGCTGAAAACATTCTATTTCAGTATGACGATGTGCTATCGAAATGGATATATTTGTCTCGCTCCGGTATCCAGCAGATTGCTCCTACAATTCAGGGCGCCGGTACGAACATAGGCGATCACCCGGGTAATGCGAGTTCAGTGCAAGCCCTTTTTCTTCCAGCCAATACTGAGACAGGAGTCTTTGGTGATAATGGAGGTTTTTTTGGGCCAGAAGGCAACGGTGTTGTCAGCTATTATGAGATCCAATCGGGCGTCATCCAGTTCTGCAATTTCGATGCGATCACCACGCTTGCGACGTTTCGTTGTAACACGGTGGGGGACTGGCCCTCGGCCATCGCGCAGACCGCTCCCGCTCAAGTTCCAGCGGGAGGGTGTACTGAATTTCAGGTACAGATGATTGCTTGGAGTGATCCTGCATTGCGCGTGTTTACAGGCCATGTGTGCTACATAAATCCCGGCAACTCGGCAGCCGCCTACGCAACATGGAACAGTGTCTATAATGAGGAGATTCCTATCAACTAGTGAAACCACAAATATTGGCGGGAATCGTTCTAGTGCTCTTGATGCGTTTCACATCAGCACAGGCACAATTTATCGGTGGCTCATCGTTCACGGGAAAGGATTCTCTCGTTGCGACCTGGTCCGGCAATGGGAGTGCTGCGTCGATAGGATTTGCTGCGCTGGGAATGAATCCACCGGCGTTGCAAAACCTGGGCGGCGTGGTCCAGCTTATCCTCGGAAGCTCAACCGCTTGCGCTTGGGCCACGGCGGACTACCGTTGGACAATCATCTCGAATACAGAGGCCGAGGGAGACGGGCTATGTCAGGTGCTCTATTACCGCACCTTCCAGGCGGATGAACGCTTGCCATACAGGTTTCGTTGGTTTGTCACAGTACCCTATGACATCAGGACCTACGTGATCTCGAATGTGTCGGCCGTGGACGTGGCTTCCCACAACAGCGGGAACGGCACGACGCTGACGGCAAGCGGAGTCATGACGACTGAGGTGGGCGACTACTTTATGGCTTTTTATGCGAGCCTTGGGTCGGGAACTTGGACACAACCCTCCAACATGGGGGTCGCCGTTGAGAACGACTATGCGTATAGCGGTCCTGCGAACTTTCGGAACCTTGCGACGCAGGCTTGGGCATACCCAATAGGCGCGACAGGTACAGAAACCGCAGCTATGAGATCATCAGCGCAGTGGGTAGCCGACCTTGTAGCGTTCAAGCCGCTCTATCGAATACTTATCCCGGGCATCGCGCAACCGCTGGCAACTTTTGGTACTTGTGCTCCTTCTGTTGAAGGCGAAATGCAAACGGAATCAAACTCAACGGCAGCGTGTTCGCTAGGAGCTACAGCTACCAGTGGCGGAACCACGCATTGTGCTATTCGCTGTAACGGGACGAACTGGATACAAACGGGCTTATAAGGTCTTAAGCAGGTTGAAAAAAGGACTTTCACAGCGTGCTGTCATTATCGAAAATGCGATCTGGGTAACAGGTCGCATGAAATCGGGTAGGTTGGCGGCTGTGCTTAGTCAAAAGCTAAACCCTGACATATTGGTGATGCAGCCCACCGAGAATTGAGATGCTTGCGATGGCGCCGAGCTTCTGCGGCCACCGATAATTCGGCGCATTCTTTTCCAGTGATAGATGCGTCCGGACCTGATTGTAATAGGAAGCGTAATTCTTCAGACCGCGACGCAACTGTGCTTCGTCGGACACGATGAGGTGATCGAGAGATTCGCCGCGGATCGATCCGATTAGGCGCTCAACGTAGCCGTTCTGCCAAGGTGAGCGTGGCGCCGTCGGGTGATCGCGGATTCGCATTGCACGAATGCGGCGGGTGTAGGTTGGGCCGAAGGCCCCGTCGCGGTCGCGAATCAGGTGACGTGGCGCTTCGTCCCAGGGAAACGCGTCAGTCACCTGGTGCGAACGATCGCATCCAAATCAGAGATCGGATTCGCGAGTTGCGCCGTGTCCCTGCGAAGGATCTGCTGCCGAATCCAAAAAACTGGAGGCGACATCCGAAGCTACAGGTCGACGCACTACGCGGGCTTCTTGATGAGATCGGCTATGCCGACGCCTTGCTCGTCCGCGAGTTACCCGACGGTAAGCTCATGCTCATCGATGGTCACCTCCGCGCGGAGACGACGCCGGACGCACAAGTTCCAGTTCTTGTGCTCGATCTCGATGAAAAGGAATCCGACAAGCTTTTGCTGACGTTAGATCCGCTGGCTGCAATGGCGGAGTCGGACGCCGAGCGGATCACGGCGCTTCTACAGACCGTCCGGACCGACAGCGAAGCCGTCGAAAGCCTCCTGAGACGTACCGCCGGGGAACAGGTATGGCGGATTATTCACCCTGAAGACACGTTCGAGCCCCCGGCGCAGTTCGACCAGGCCGCCGAGCTGCAGAAAAAGTGGGGCACTAGCACAGGTCAACTCTGGCAGATCAGCGACCATCGCCTCTTGTGCGGCGATTCGACCAACGCCGAGGACGTGATGCGGCTGATGAACGGCGAGCGGGCGGGTCTCTTCGCAACAGATCCGCCGTATGCGGTCGGCTATACCGGGGGTTCGCACCCCCAGAGCTGGGCCAACGGGGGCGCCTCAAATCGGGACAAGGACTGGTCGGCCCAATACGTCGAAGCAAAGAGCGCCGACGTGAAGAACAGCGAGGAGGCCGGCGTCGAGCTCTATCGCGGCTTCATCAATATGGCTATCAAGCATGCGATCAAGCGGGATGCGGCCTGGTATTGCTGGCACGCGAGCAAGCGCCACGCGATGGTGGAGAGTGTCTGGACCGAGTTCGGCGCTTTCGTGCATCAACAGATAATTTGGGTTAAGACCCGGGCGGTGCTGACCTACTCGGTTTATCTCTGGCAGCACGAACCATGCTTGTTCGGCTGGATCAGGGGTGAGAAGCCAAAGGTATTCCGAACGGAGGTCAGCAAGCGGGCGGGGGAGTTTCCGACCACCGTTTGGAATGTCCCAAGCTCCGAGGTCGAGACCGACGCTCATCCCACATCAAAGCCCTGCAGACTCTTTGCGCTGCCAATGGAACTGCATACCGGTGTCGGCGATGTCTGCTACGAACCATTCGCCGGTAGCGGCTCGCAACTGGTCGCCGCGCAGCAGATGGGACGCCGATGTTATGCGATTGAAAAGTCACCGCCGTTCGTCGCGGTAGTCCTGGAGCGAATGGCCGCCCTCGGTCTCAAGCCGGAGCTCGCGGATCATCGATGAAGCGCCATCCGAATGGAACCTGGCGGGGTGCGAGACAGCCGGTGGTCGTGTCAGAAGCGGTTCTGAGGGCTCGATGGGTCGAGGCCGAGACGATTCACCTCAAGCGCATGGGGCTATCTTTCGATGCGATCGCCGAACAGATCACCCGCGTCGGGCGTCGCCAGGCACAGGCGATCGTGACGATCGCCGACGGCGTGACGTTCCCGCCTGACTTTCAGATCTCTCGGCAGGCCTGCCACAAAGCATTCAAGAAGGCGGTGGCGCGGGAGCCATCGCTCGCGGTGAGGGAGTCCCGCAAGCTCGATTCCGCCCGCTGCGAGGAAATGTTTTTAAATCTGCAGCCCGGAATCCGCAAGGGCAACCCGCGTTCGATCGAAGCGGGAGTCAAAGTTCTGCGCCACACGGCACAAATCAATGGCTACGCCGCACCGCAGCGGCACAAGCTGACTGCTAAAGACCGCGGCCCCGTTACTATCCTTGACTTTCTAAAGCTCCTTAAGGGTAAAATTCCGGATGGGCCTAGCATCGAGGTTCAGGCTACGCCAGTGGTTGATACGCCGCCGATAGCTATAGAGCCGCCGGCGTATAGCGCGGCCGATGTTGAACTAGCGCGCACCATTCTGGCGACGAAACCAAGGGATGAGGCGCAAGATGGCTTATGACAGACAGTAGCGCCGCCGAACTCGAAATCATCGCGTCGATTCGCAACCCAGTCAAGTTCGCTGCGGAGAAGCCCCAGCCCCAATCGGATGACTTTTCATTCCCGCTGATGTACTTTCTCTCCGACGTTGGTAATCACGCTTCTCTCTCCAGAGAATAGTTCTCGTTTATGGGAATAGACGACAAAAGAAGCAGCGAAGCGATGCGGTGAGTAGCTTTCTCGGGATTCGTTCCGCATCGCCTCGAGATACCACGTAGGCCCGAGTTGTCCGCTTTTCCGCTTAACATTCTCTTTATGAGTAGAACAATTAAGAATGGGGTACAGATTTCAGGCTCGGCTCTCTACGAACCAGAATTCGATACTTATCGCAAGGATGGCGACGTCAGTTCTATGAGGTATCACAACATCTATGGCACAACATCCCATCTCGTGATTGCCTACGATGAGAAAAACAAACGATACCGCGGAGAGCGGTTTTTCGCGCAGTTGACAATGCCCGGTCTTGCAAATGGTGAACGCTGCAAATTCAGCCAGGAGAAGCAGGAAGCTTATCGCCGTTGAACCGGAGCGCGCAGCATTTGCAGGCTTCGCCGAGATGAAACTCGAGGGTCCCCTGCCCTCGTCGCGCGACTTTCACTGACCGCACGCTCGGACGCCCGGCGGCGAATTCAGGAGTAGGGCACAATCATGATGAAGGAATTGCCTTTATCCAAGGTCTACCAGTTGCTCGAACCCGGTCCGGTGGTCCTGCTCACGACTGCCCGCAAGGGCCGCGCCAATGTTATGACGATGTCCTGGCATATGATGGTCGAATTTGAGCCGCCGCTGGTGGCCTGCATTGTCAGCAGCGCCAATCACAGCTTTGCCGCCCTGCGGTCAACCGGCGAATGCGTGATCGCCGTGCCAGCGCTGGAACTGGCGCCCAAAGTCGTGAAAGTTGGGAACTGCTCGGGGCGCGACCTCGACAAGTTTATGGCGTTCGGACTAACGCCGATACCGGCCGCACGGGTTGCGCCGCCTCTGGTGGCCGAATGTTTTGCCAATCTTGAATGCAAGGTGGCCGACACCAGCCTCGTGAAGAGATACAACCTCTTCGTCCTCGAAGTGCTCAAGGCCTGGAGAGATCCGGCACAGAAGAATCCTAAGACCATCCACCATCAGGGATACGGCAAGTTCATCGTCGATGGCGAGACGATCAAGCTGAAGTCGAGGATGCGATAGTGGTCGCCGCAAAGCGTACTCTCACGGGGCACCGCGCTCGGCCGCCGTCAGGAAGGGATAATCGGTGTATCCGGCGGCGGCGCCGCCGAAGAAGGTCGCTCGATCGGGAACGTTCAACCGGGCGCCCATACGCAGGCGGTCCACGAGGTCCGGATTGGCGATGTAGAGTCGGCGGAAGGCGATGAAGTCGGCCAGATTGCGGCGGCGTGCTTTCCGGGCCAAGTCCAAATCATAGCCGTTATTCGCGATGTAGAGGCCTCTGAACGACCGCCGCACGATCTGGAGATCGAATCCGCCTGGAACCTCACGTGGACCCTGCGTTAGACCAGCACGGCGCGCCCCTTAGCCGAGCGATCGAGTCTTTTCAGTGAATCCATTTCAATTCTCCGTGTCGAGCACGCAACGTGACGATTGTCGAGCTATCACATCCAGTGTTAGTTGAGGTAGCTGAGGGCCAGTCTTACTCACGATGAACAGGGAGAAAATTACCCGGTGACGAACAACGAACAGGAACGCGACGCGTGGCTCGCGCAAGTCAGTGAGGCTGCACTCGAGCCGGAACTGCCGATAGTCGATCCGCATCATCACCTGTGGGACCATCCCGGCAGCCGCTACATGCTCGATGAGATAGTCCGTGACACGGCGTCGGGGCATCGCGTGCTCGCGACGGTGTTCGTCGAATGCCTTTCGATGTATCGCGCGGACGGCCCGGAGCCGATGCGGCCAGTCGGCGAGACCGAGTTCGTCAACGGCATCGCGGCCCAAAGCGCGAGCGGGCAATATGGCGAAACGCGGGTCGCGGCGGGAATTGTGGGCTTTGCGGATTTGACCTTGGGAGCCGCGGTCGAACCGGTATTGCAGGCGCATATCGCCGCCGCACCGGCGCGTTTTCGTGGCATCCGGCACGCGGGGGGCTTCGACGCGAGTCCAGAGGTGAGGAATTCGCATACCAACCCGCCCGCGGATTTGTACGAATCGGCGCGTTTCCGCGAAGGCTTTGCCAGGTTGCGCGGCTTGGGTCTCAGCTTCGAGGCGTGGCAGTACCATCCGCAGATGCCGGCGGTGATCGAGCTTGCAAGAGCGTTCCCGGATACGACGATCGTGCTCGATCACTTCGGCGGCCCGCTGGGAATCGGTCCTTACGAAGGCCGGCGCGCGGAGATACTCGGCGAATGGAAGAAGAACATCGCGGAACTCGCGCGATGTCCAAATGTCGTGGCCAAGCTCGGTGGAATCAACATGCCGGTGAATGGATTCGGCTGGCATCGCAGGCCGTCGCCGCCGAACTCGGACGCTCTCGTGGCGGCGACGCGGGACTACTATCTCCACACAATCGATCAGTTTGGACCGCGACGATGCATGTTTGAGAGCAACTTCCCGGTGGACCGGGTTTCATGCTCGTACGTCGTGCTGTGGAACGCGTTCAAGAAGATCGCGGCGGGTTTCACGAGGGACGAAAAAACACAGCTATTCCAGCGCACCGCGTCGCAGCTCTATCGCTTAACGCTCACGCCCAAGGCACCGAGCCAGGCGCCGGCGCGGTAATTCGGGCGCCGTGGCGACGGGGGCCGCCGAGCTTGCCAGCATTGCCTGGAAACTCGTCGATTACGCGCCGATTGAATTGGTTAAATTCCGCCAGGTGATTACCGGCGACCTTTATCTAGACGTTGATGGTGCTCATGTCGTTATAACGTGCGCCGGCGGCAAAGCCCTTGGGCGCGACTTCCTCGATGCGGGCAAGATCGCTTTTCGACAGCTGGCATTTGGCCGCCGCAAGATTCTCTTCGAGATAGGTACGACGCTTGGTGCCAGGAATCGGGACCATGTCGTGGCCCTGCGCGAGCACCCACGCGAGCGCGAGCTGACTCGGCGTAATTCCCTTGTCGCGGGCGATTTCCTTGATGCGATCGACGACCTTGAGATTCCTTTGTATATTCTCGGCGTCGAAACGCGGCGAGATTCTGCGGCGCATATCGTCGGCGGGCAACTCGCGAATGTTTCCGCTGAGGAAGCCGCGACCGAGCGGGCTGAACGGGACAAATCCAATGCCGAGCTCGCGCAGAGTCGGAATCACCTGGTCTTCGTAGTCGCGGGTCCAGAGCGAGTATTCCGACTGTAGAGCGCTGATGGGATGCGTCGCGTGCGCGCGGCGAATCGTATTGGCGCCAGCCTCCGACAGGCCCAGGTAGCGAACTTTTCCTTTGCGCACCAGTTCGGCCATCGCGCCGACGGTCTCCTCGATCGGCACCTTCTTGTCGACGCGATGCTGGTAGTAGAGATCGATGTGATCGACACCGAGGCGCTTGAGCGACGCGTCGCAGGCGGAGCGCACGTATTCGGGTCTGCCGTTGATCGCGCGCTTGCCGTCGGGCAGGACCTGGTTGGCAAACTTGGTCGCGATAATCACGCGGTCGCGGTATTTCTTCAGCGCTTTGCCGACCAGCTCCTCGTTGTGGCCCACGCCGTAAACGTCGGCGGTGTCGAAGAAATTGATCCCAAGCTCGACGGCGCGCTCAAGCGTCGCGATGGATTCGATGTCGTCGCGCGGGCCGTAAAACTGCGACATCCCCATGCATCCCAGGCCCAGCTCCGATACTTCGAGTCCCTGCGCACCAAGTTTTCGCTTTTCCATGACCGAGGTCCCTCACGCTCATATTGACATAGCGGAATAGTGCGGGAGATCGAAAGCGCCGTCACTTTGCTTGCGCAAAACTCCGACGATCACGCACCACAGGGCATTATGAGCAGCGACAGGTTTCCAGTAATCGGGCAAGTTCGGTGGCTGATGGCGGTAGCGCCACTACTTTTGAACCACGCAGTGGACTCTTGCGCGAACCTCGAGATGCCAAGTCCTTTGCCTTGCGATCCAACGCAGAGATCAGTTGATCCATAGATGCTCACGCTACCCGGTTCTCCAACTGGGGATCAAATGGATTCTTAGTGCTTGGTGTTGCTCGCCAATTTCCAGCCAATCATGAGTAGAGTCGGTCATTTTTTGACCTGCCCCGCAAAACTAGGACGACGGTTCGAAGGCGGCGATTTCTGCTGATCCGCCCCGCGAAACTACTACCACCAGGAGTTGAGAAATCGACCTGGCGTGGTCGGTTAGCGCCGGTGTTTCCGGCAGTTTGAAACCTCCAGTAGCTCAACTGAGACCCTCTTGCAAACCGTCCGAAGACGCGGTCGCCGCCGCGGTTTGCCAAGCGTTGGCGAACTCCTCCGGGGTGCTGTCGCCGAGTGCGCTGTGCGGACGGACCCGGTTGTAGTCCTGCCGCCATCGCTCGAGCTTGTCGCGCGCATCCGCCACGCTAAAGAATACCTGTACGTTCAAACATTCATCGCGCAGCCGACCGTTGAACGACTCGATGTATCCGTTCTCGGTGGGCCGGCCGGGCCGGATGAAGTCAAGTTGGACCCCGTGCTGGTATGCCCACACGTCCATCGCCTTGCTCTGAAACTCGGTGCCATTGTCGACTGTAATCGAGACCGGCGCGCCGCGTTCGGCGACGATCTCGGAGAGCGCCAATGCTACCTTCTGGCTGGTTAGCGAACTGTCGACCAGCAATGCCAGGCACTCTCGGGTGAACTGGTCGACCATGGTCAGCACGCGGAACCAGCGGCCGTCGAGCAGCCGGTTGCTGACGAAGTCCATGCTCAGGCGCTCGTGCGGTCGAGTCGCCCTTTGGAGTGGAACTCGTTGGCGCCGTGCGATTTTCCTTCGTAGCTTGGTTCGCACTGCCAATCCGTCCTCCGTGTATAGCCGGTAGATGCGCTTGGCGTTCACGGCCCAGCCCTCCCGCCTGAGCAGCACCGTCAGACGCCGGTAGCCGAAACGCACCCGGCTGGCGGCCAGTTCCCGCAGCCGCATCCTCAATGCTGTCTGCGGGTCCCTGCGACTCCGATAACGCAGCGTTGCCAGTTGGATCGGCAACAGCCTCGACACCCTACGCTCGCTCACCACAAAGGCGGCTTGCGTCCAGCGCCCCAACTCGCGCCGGTGACGAGGCCTTACAGCTTTTTTCGGACGATCTCCTGCAGCATGTGCCGGTCCAGCGACAGATCCGCCACCAGCCGCTTGAGCTTCGCGTTCTCCCCGCGCAGTTGCCTGAGCTCGCGCAGCTCGCTCAGTCCCAAGCCTGCGTACTCCTTCTTCCACACGTAGTACGTGGCTTCGCTGATGCCGTGCTCGCGGCACAGCTCGCTTACCCTAGTGCCGCCTTCCGCCTGGTGCAGCGCCCGCAGAATCTGCTCTTCCGTGTGACCTCGCTTCGACATCCTGGTCCTCCTTCCTCGTGCTCAGAGGACCACACCAAACGCCAATGCCTCAACTTATCGCTGTCCTAGTTTTCGGGTTTTGGGTCACCCTGTTTCTTTCGGCTTCAAAACGGCGGCGACCTGGGGTGTAGCTCGAGATTCTTTAATTTTCCCGACGAGGCGCAAGAGGCCGTCAAGGATTGTCACAGGGTGTGGCGGGCAGCCAGGAACGTAAAGGTCCACCGGAACGATGCTGTCTGAGCCGTTGAGAACCTCGGGATGATCGCGAAATGGACCGCCTGAAATTGCACAAGCGCCCACCGCGATTACAATTTTCGGGTAGGGCACGGCTTGGTAGGTCTTCTCAAGGGCCAGGCGCATGTTCTGAGTGACGGCACCGGTAATCAGAAGTCCATCTGCATGGCGTGGGGACGCCACAAACTGAATGCCGAATCTGCCGAGGTCGAACACTACGGTATTCAGAACATTTACGTCAGCCTCGCATCCGTTGCATCCACCGGCGCTGACCTGTCGAAGTTTGAGAGACCGGCCAAGGATCCGGTGGGTCTGTTCAGCTAGACGACCCGCTAGTTGCAGCGTTTCTCCTTCGGTCAAGACCAAATCATTCCGATTGCTGGCCGCGAGTTGATATTGCGAAGTGAAACGGATCGCTCCTTCGGGACATGCGTTGGCACACTCGGGGCAGAACAGACAGCGACCGAGATCGATCTGCAAATCTCCGTTGCTGGTAATTGCATCTGTCGGGCAAGCATCCGCGCAACTCGTGCAACCGGAAGGACATCGTGCCTGATCCAGCATGGGCAGACCGCGGAATCGCTCCGGTAGAACCGGTTCGGTCTCGGGAAATGACAACGTGCGTTTGCCCTGACGCAGTCGAGTGAGTATCAAGCTCGGCACTGGCTATCCTCAGAGATCGTGACCGCAATAGGAGAGGTTGAAGCTCTTGTTGCACAGAGGAAAATCGGAGATTTGCTGATTGCGCATTGCTATCGCCAATCCCATCCAATTGTGGAACGAGGGATCGACTATCTTATAACGTGCGAAGCGCCCGTCTGCGTCAGTGATCGCGACGTGGCAAATTTCTCCGCGCCATCCCTCGACCAAAGACACTACAAGATGATCGCCGAGTAGCGGCCCTGCCGGCGACAGTATAGGTCCGTCGGGCACGGAGGCGAACTGCTCTCCCAGGAATGCGCCCGAATGCTGAATTTCAAGCCATCGCAACCAGGCCCGCGCAAAGACGTCCCCGCTAGGCCACTTGGATATAGGTATCTGCGCGAATCTGAAGATGCCGCTGGGAAAGTCTTGTCTGATGTCTCGCTCAACCCCGCAGGCGCGCGCCGCGGGACCAACCAGCCCAAGCGCCTCGCATGTTTCTCGCGTTATCGTCCCGGTGTGCTCGAAACGCGCTTGGACCGATGCTGCGCTCCATAGCAGTGCGAGCGCGTCCTCGACATCCTTCAAGGCCGCTTCCAACCGCTGCTGTAGCTCGGCGACAAGAGGCTTACCCACATCGAATCCGACCCCGCCAGGTCTGATCAACCCCCGGCCGAAGCGGCTTCCGCATAGTGCCGCCGTTAAGTTGAGGAAGTCTCCACGAATGCGGCCGCAATACGCTGCGGTCGGGAGATACCCGACATCTCCCGCCAGCGCGCCTAGGTCGCCGGTATGGTTTGCAAGACGCTCGAGCTCCAGCGCTACCCCACGCAGCACTTGCGCCCGGGCTGGAATCGCAGCACCGCCCAAGGCTTCGATTGCTTCACAATACGCAGTCGAATGTCCTATCGAGGTATCACCGCATAGCGTTTCCACCAGATGGATTGTTCGCTTGCCGGGTCCTCCCACGAGTGCCCGTTCGACCCCCCGATGCTGGTAGCCAAGCGATATCTCCAGATGAAAAACATCCTCACCATGACATTGGAAACGGAAATGGCCGGGTTCGATGATTCCCGCATGCACGGGGCCTACCGCGACTTCGTGAACCTCGGGTCCGGCCATCGCGAAGAAATCAGTTACACCCGGAACTGGTGCTGAAGATAAGCTGTTGCCAGACCTATAGGGCGCGTGAAATCGAATCGGCTTCAGCCAAGGATGCCCTTCCGGACGAACCTGCCACTGCTCGGCGATTTCACGCTCGAACCAATGAGCTTGCGGGCATTCGAGCGTCAGGCATGGGTACGACTGGTCGACTTTGGTGCTGAGGATCGAGAGGCTATTCGTCACCGAATCAGCCACGACGGCGATCAGTCGAACATGGCCATTCTCGCCAGGCATCCCGAACAGCGCTGCCAGGCTGCAGGTACTGCTCACCGCGGAGAGAATCGCGGTTCTGAACTCGGCAATCGAAAGATTGGGAATCTCTCGAAGCGGAATTGCTTCGCCAGTGTGAAATGATGAAAGCGGAGTCACCATTTCAACGCTGACCAAGCAGGCGCGCGGCTTCATGGATTGTCCGACTCAGGGCCGGAGGAACGTAGATGCCCATTAGCAGAATTGCAGCGCCGAGTATCGCCGGGACTGCGCTCAGCGCAACACCTCGGCCTGCCGGGACAATGATATCTTCGCGCGGAGTTCCCTGTGCCATTTCAAGCACGGGCGTAGCCATTCCCGCCAGAATGATCGCCAACAGAATCAGATAAGTAATCGCGACGAAAGACCGGCCCTGATCCAGCGCGGCTTTCAGGATCGTGAATTCACTCAGGAACGGGCCGAATGGCGGCGAGCCTGTGATCGCAAGAAAGCCTAACACCCACAGCAGTCCGGATACCGGCAAGACCTGCAAAGCTCCGGAGACATTTTTCGCAGTCTTCGTATGGTAAACAGCCAGCAGGTTGCCAGCGACCATGAACAGCATCACCTTGGTCAGCGAATGATTGATCACATGGAGCATCGATCCGAACAGCCCTGCACCACCCAGTCCCACGCCCACCGCCAGGATGCCCATATGCTCGACGCTCGAGTATGCAAGCATGCGCTTGTAGTCAACCTGGCCGGTGATGAATATGGCAGCTACCGCCATCGAGAGCAGGCCGAAAACGAGCAGCAGCCGCTGGCTGAAATCAACTAGACCGCTCGCGACACAGATTTGATGGATTCTGAGAATCCCGAGAAACGCACAATTGAGCAGAGCGCCGGAAAGCAACGCCGACGCCACTGAAGGCGCCTCGCTGTGGGCGTTGGGCAGCCAGGTGTGAAACGGGGCGAGCCCCATCTTGGTGCCGTAGCCGACCAGCATGAGCACAAACGCCGCTTTCAGCCAGAGAGGATTCAAGTGCGGCGCGTCAGAAAGCAGATCTTTCAGAACCAAAGAGACGGCGGCGGTCCCGGGACTAGTCGCAGCTACCGCAAGGAAGAAAATCCCCAGCAGCGCCAACGCGATCCCAACCGAGCAAATCAGCAGATATTTCCACGTCGCCTCAAGTGAGCGATGATGCCGATGGAAGTAAATCAGTGGAGCACTGGCCAGGGTGGTTGCCTCGACCGCCACCCAAAGAAGTCCCAGATGCTGGCTCAGGGTGACCAGAGTCATCGCGGCAAGAAAGAGAAGGAGACAACCCGTGAAGCTCGCCTCGCGTGCGTTTGAAAAAAGAAACCCTTCCTCGAAATCCGAGTGCGACTCACCGCGCTCTCCGCGCAGGTAAGCAACCGCGTAAAAGCTTGATGCCAGGAAGAGTAGACTGGTGAGCGTCAGGAACAGCCGCCCCAGTGCGTCTTCGGCCAGCCAACCGCTAAGAGCGGGCGCAGGCGGCAGTATCCAGGTTGCAACGCTCAATGCGAATTGCACGAGCGCAGTGGACACAAGAAGCCCGCGGCGGAGCGGATCTGACCCGATGAAGAATGCCGCCGCACCCGCCAGTGCCGGAATCAATATCACTAACAGGATCATGGGACCCGGTCGGAAAGAGTTACGAGCCGGCCGGTATCAATATGATCAAACTGGCGACTGATATGAAATATCGCGATGCCCATCACGAACACTCCAACAAAGACGTCAAGCAGAATACCCAGTTCCACGAGGATGGGCATTTCCAACGCAACTGCGGCCCCAAATGCATACACGCCGTTCTCCAGAGTCAGGTAGCCTAGCACCTGGGTAATTGCCTTGCGCCGTGTGATTAGCAGTACAAGGCCCACCAGGCACGTGAAGAACGCCGCGGGCACCAACAAGAACGAAGTGGGTTGGTTGGGAAGGGGCAGGCGCTGACCCAGCCACAGCGAAACCCCAAGTGCTACCGCTCCGATAATCACCGATAGGTTGTAGCCGATGACCGGCTCGATCTCGCGGACGGTGTCAGCGTCGCGCATGGCTCGAACTATTAGCCACGGCAGTATGAAACCCTTGACCGCGGCGCTGGTAAGCGGAAGCAGCACGCCAACAACGGATGGGTGTCCATCCTGCGCGGCGATGGCCAGGAGACCTAGCAGTATTCCCTGAATTGCAACGGCGCGGATACAGGCGACGAGCCGGCTCGATGCCAGCAGCAGAAAGCCGGTTAGCACCAGGAAGACCAGAATTGCGTTTACCAACTGGTTCATCTCTTCATCTTCGAACCAGCGCCAGAGCCAGACCGGACAGCACGATGGCGGCGACCAACAGTTGCGTTATGCGAAGCAGCCGCAAACGCGCCATCGAAGATTCGATGATCCCGGTTACTACCGCCAGACCGAACATCCCGGCGATCGCGCAGCCGCCGTCGAGCAAAGGGTTGCCCGAATGCCAGGGGACGGCGATCGCGATTATGACTGCGCCCAGCAGCCACATTTTGAGCGCCGCTGCGTACTGGATCATCGCGAAATCAGGACCGCTGTGGTCGAGCACCATAACCTCATGAATCATGGTCAACTCGAGATGCGTGGTGGGATCGTCCACAGGGATACGAGCATTCTCCGCAAGAAACACGACACCCAGACCCGCAATAGTCAGACCCAGCGCCGGCGCGGCCCGCATCCACATGGCGGTAGAAACCGATCCGAGCATGGAAGTAAGCGAAAGAGTTCCAGTCTGCCGGGCCAACGCAGCCAATCCCAGAAAGAGGGCGGGTTCGGCGAGCGCTGAGAATGTGACTTCGCGGCTGGCGCCCATTGCTTCAAAGCTGGAACCGGTATCGAGCGCGGCGAGGACCGTGAAGAACCGGGCCAGCGCCAAAAGATATGCGGCCATCACGAGGTCGCCCGCGAATGGCGCAAGCGCCGGAAAAGCTCCGAAAGGAAGTAGCGCTATGGCGCAGATCATGGCCGCAAGACCCACTACTGGTCCCGCCCGGAAGACCCACGTAGTCGTCTGGCTATATACGGCGCCTTTTCGTAGCAGCTTCCAAAGGTCGTGGTAGGTCTGCAAGAGCGGCTGGCCGACACGACCGGCGGCGACGGCCTTGGTGCGATTAATAACTCCCTGAATGAGGGGAGCGAGCACCATCGCAAGCATCAATGGTAATGTCGATCGCAGACTCATGCGTTACGCCAGCTGCCAAAGCAGAAGCAGGAGGAGCGTGACGGCGATATACAATATGTAAAGCTGAACCTGCCCTTGTTGCAGCGGTCGCAGCAGCAACAGGTCGCGGCCGATAGCGCGGAACAGCGGCCGAAAAATGTATTCCTGGTATGGATCGGGAGTCTCCGTGGCAAGACTGGCCTCCTTCGGAAACAAGCCACGCGGCGCAATCACAACGCGGTGTGTCTGCAACAGCAAATCGAAGGTGTCTGTTAAAGGTTGAGCAAACGACGATGCGGTATATTGCATTCGCCGCGACGGTTCGGCATAGCCACAGTCCCAGGTCACATTTGTGGAGACCGATCGTTTGGAAAGTGCGATCGCGCGGCCTATCGCGAGAAGGGTAGCTATTCCGACCAACGCCCCACTGGTAATGCTCACCAACGCAATGGAGTGTGCGGCAGTCGAGAGGCTTGTACGCACGATCGTCGCCGACAGTCCTGTCACTTCCGAAATCAGCGGAGTCATCGAGTACACTACGCTGGCGCCGAGCAGGCCGATCAATATGCATGCGGCCGCCAATACGACCCCGGGGATCACCATGGCAAGCCCGACTTCGTGTGCTTGCTCGGCGTGCTCGCTTCGCGGTTGACCGAGAAAAACGATACCGAAAGCCTTCGTGAAGCAGGCCGCGGCCAAGCCTCCGATCAATGCAAGTCCCCCGATCGTAGCCAGCATCGGCACGCTATTGACGCCATCGAGGGTCAGCGCTCCTTTGAAGCTCGCGAGATAGATCAGAAACTCGCTGATGAAGCCGTTTAGCGGCGGGAGACCTGAAATCGCCGCCGCGCCAATCAGGAAGATCGCGCCGGTACGTGGCATTCGCCGCAGCAGACCTCCGAGGTGGTCGATCTCGCGGGTATGAGCGCTATGCACAACGTTACCAGCGGCTAGAAAGAGCAGCCCCTTGAAAAGCGCGTGGTTCAGGACATGCAACAAGGCGCCGGCGAAACCCATGGCCGCCACTGCCGGGAGGCCCGCGCGCAGTCCGAGTGTTCCCACCCCCAGCCCCAAGGCGATGATGCCTATGTTCTCGACACTGTGGTAGGCAAGCAGGCGCTTAAGGTCATGTTGCGCCAGCGCGAGCAGGACGCCAATGACCCCGGAAGAGAGGCCAATCCCGCACAGTACCCATCCCCACCACGCCTGAGGGGCACCCAGAAGCATCATGACCCGAACCAAGCCATAGATGCCGGTCTTGATCATGACCGCCGACATCACGGCGGAGACGTGACTCGGCGCCGCTGGATGCGCTTCGGGAAGCCATACGTGCAGCGGGATAAAGCCCGCCTTGGTTCCAAATCCGACCAGCGCCAGCACGAACAGAAGTCCGGCACCCGAGGATGCCGAGAACCGATCAAAATCCAAAGAACCGCTTGCTCTGCCGAGCAGTATGAATAGCACGAGCAGAAAAGCAGTGCCGATATGACTGGCGACAAGATATATCCATCCGGCTTGGCGCGTGCTTTCCTTTTCGTCTTCGTAGGTCACCAGGAAGAATGAGGACAGCGCCATCATTTCCCACGCCATCAGGAATAGGACGCCGTTACGAGCGAGAATGACCACGACCATGCTGGCGACGAGCAGATTGAAAAAGAACCACGGCGTGGCAAGCGCCTTCCTGCCGCGGTAGGCCTCCAGATAATCTGCGCCATATATCGCAGCCAGTGCGCACAGCACGAAAACAGGAATCAGAAAGAAGCCCGACAGCGGATCAAGTTCGAGGAAAAGGCTGCCGTAGGGCACATCCCACGCCATCCGGATTGACTGTGACGGTTCACCAAGCACCACGCGCACAGCGGGAACAATTCCGCACAGGCAGCCGATCAGGATTCCGCCTACTCCGCATATCGTCGATCCTCGTCCACGATTTGCGAAGACCAGTGCCCCTATTGCGCCGGCGCCAAAGGACAGTACCGCTATCAGCAGCGTCGACATGATTCAGGCATGATCCTCGGTTTCGATCTGCGGTTCCTTGAACGCGCGCTCCACGCGCTCAAACTGGGCGAGAATTTCGTCGCGCGCCGCCCGGCGTACGAGAGCCGCCTTCAGCTGCGAGTCGTGCAATGCGAATGAAAGACGCGACAGCAGATGAAGGTGCATGCGGGCGGTTGGGCTGATTAGCAGGAAAATAGCGAAGACCGGCTGGCCGTCGAAAGCGCCGAAATCAACCGGCGTCTCGAGAAAGCACAGCGCGATCGCTGGACTGGAGTTGTTCAACAAGATTGGTCTGCGGACGTGAGGGATGGCGATGCCCTCGCCGATCGCGGTTGAACCAAGTGCCTCGCGCGCCAGTAGGAGCTGCGCCAGCGATTCTCGATCGGTGTTTGACGGCAGCGCCAGACTGTTCACGATTGCACTTAGAACTGCCGCCTTATCGTCGCCCTGCAGGCCATAGAAAATGCCACCCGCATCGAGCGCATCGGCCAATCGAGGGACAGAAATTCCGGTAGAAGAGGGAGCTTCGAAGATCTGCGCGGGAATGTCTATTTCGCGCGACGACGTCCGTTCCAGCAGATCGCTGCGATGCAATCGGTACTGATCATTGACCCGGTCGGCTCGCAGGATTCCCCGCTTGATCCAGTCATAGACTTTCTTTTCGGACACCTTTAGCAGTTTCGACACTTCCCTGACGTTCAATTGCATAAGGACCGGTCTCCATCGTGCGGCACGCTGGTTGCGGCCGTAGCTCTGTCCGCGCCGCAAGTTTCAAAGAAGAGTTCAGCCCTTGCCCGGCTTCAGCAGTCGCACCGCGCCGCGGACCGCGTTACGCAAGCGAGGCAGTCATACGTGACAGACCAGGCATTAAGCTGTTTCTGTCGGCAGTTCGCTCCGCTCCGTATCCTACCCAACAAGGTAATTCATGGTATTTCTAAGCAGTTTGACGTAATCTAGCAACCTTGTCAAACATAATCCCTAAAACGACGGAACCTTCTTCCGGATCAACCGAACGGAAGTCATCACGGCGCCACGACAAACATATAGATCGCAACGATGCCTTCGGCGTGATTCCGCAGCAAGCTGCGCCAGGTCGGGGAAGGCGCACCTCGCCTTCGCACCATGTACTTCGCGACGGTCGCTTGGCTGACTTGGATGCCGAGCTTGAGCAGCTCAA
>Ga0116110_1000153_pt1 | contig 44284 bp, 48 predicted proteins | sample June2015DPH_8_50_FD_89719 | JGI IMG/M metagenome (GOLD analysis project Ga0116110, IMG submission 89719) | Peatland microbial communities from SPRUCE experiment site at the Marcell Experimental Forest, Minnesota, USA - June2015DPH_8_40 | ecosystem: Environmental > Terrestrial > Soil > Wetlands >...
GCAGTCCGGGCCGGCCCAGGCCCAGCCGGCCCAGGCCCAGCCGCGCCAGCCAGGGGAGCCGCTGGCCGGACCGCCGACGCAGGCGGCAGGGTTCCCGGCGGTCAGGTCGACCGATCCTGGTCTGGCCGCCCTTCCCGGCGGACCGTCGGGGCCTGCTGGCTCCTCCAGGCCGCCGGGCTACGGGCCGTCCGGGCCGGAAATCGGACCTGGCCCGTCCGGGGCCGAGCGGCCGAGTCGCCCCTGGTGGCGATCGCCGCTGCCCATCGCCGCCCTCTGCGCTGCCCTGGTGGTCGTGATCGGCGGCGGTGCTTACCTGCTGGCGGGACACGGCGGCGGGAGCACCGGGACCGGGCATGCCGGAGGCGCCGGCACCGTGCTGACCGCCCCGGCCTGCACGACGGCAGTCGCGCACGCGAAGCTGCTCAGCCATGTCACCAGCCAGTCAGTGGCGACCGGCGGCAAGCCGTTCGGGGTGACCGTCGCCCGGGACGGCCGCTACACATTCGTCAGTGCGGGCAGCGACATCGAGATGCTGAGCAACGGCAGCGCGCCAGCCCCGGCTCCGGTCTCGACCATATCGGTGGCCGGGCTGGTGCCCGGCGGTGTCAAGGACGTGACGACCACGCACGATGGCCAGTATCTGGTCGCCGCAGCCGGGGACGGCGCCGTGGTGCTCAACGTGGCTGACGCCGAGCACGGGGCCACCAGCCCGGTGACGGGCGTCCTGACCAGCTCGGCAGGGGCCAAGGCGGGCGCTATCGGCGTCGATATCTCGCCCGATGACCACTACGTTTTCGTCACCCTGCAGGCAGCCGGCAAGGTCGCCGTGTTCAACCTGCAGGAGGCGCTCGACAGCGGCTTCGGGCCGGCCGATTTTGTCGGCTACATCCCGGTGCCGGATGAGCCGACCGGCATCGTCGGCTCGCCGGACGGCCGGTGGCTCTACGTGGCCGGCCTCCAGCGCAGTTCCTCGGATCAGCACGGCACGCTCAGCGTGGTCAGCCTGGCCGGCGCCGAGACGGACCCCGCCAAGGCGGTCGCGGCTACCGTCGCTGCCGGGTGCGGCGCAGACCGGGTGACGATATCAGCGGACGGCACGGTCGTCTGGGTCACGGCCCGGTTCAGCAACGCGCTGCTGGCGTTCTCGGCGGCAAGGCTGCGCACGGACCCGTCGGGCGCCCTGCTGGCGATGGTCAGGGTGGGGGAGGATCCGATCGGCCTGACCCTGGCTGACGGCGGCGCGCGGATGGTGGTGGCCGACTCCGACGACAGCAATGTGCGCGGGGAGTCGGCCAGCCTGGCGGTGGTCAGCACGACGGCCGCGCTAGCGGGCAAGCCGGCCCTGCTCGGCTACATCTCCTCCGGGCTGCTGCCGCGCGTGCTGACGGTGGAGGACGGCAAGACCCTGCTGGTGACGAACTACAACTCCCGTACCCTGCAGGCGGTCACGCTGGCCGACCTGCCATGAGTGCGCTGCGGGCTGAGGCCAGTAGTGTCCCTGGTGATATGCCCTAGCATCGGATGATGGGATACGCGTTGTGAGCGGGTACGCCGGAAATACCCGGCGCCGCGGCGGCCGGCGGCTGACCAGGATCGTGGTGGCCCTGCTCGTGCTGGTCGGGCTCCTGGTCGGCGCGGACTTCCTGGCCAGATCGATTGCGGAGGCCAAGCTCGCCGCGGAGATCCAGAGTCATGGGTTCCCGAAGAAGCCGGATGTGACCATCGAGGGCTTCCCCTTCCTGACCCAGGCCGCCCGCCGGGATCTGACCCAGGTGCGGATCAGCTCCGCGGACGTGCCGGAGGGCCCGCTGACGATCACTAACGTGAACGCCGTGCTGAACGGGGTCCACATCGACTCCAGCCTCAACGGCGCGACGGTCGATCAGCTCACCGGAACGGTGCTGATCAGCTTTCCCGACCTGGCCCGCACGCTGACCCAGCAGGTCGGGCCGCTCGGCTCGCTGCTCGGCGGCGCTGGGCTCACGCTCTCGGACGCCGGCCCCGACGAGGCGAAAGCCAGCCTGGACCTGCTGGTCACGACCGGGTCAGCCACCTGGCGGGTGACTCAGCTGAGCGGCAACGAGCTCAACATCCGGCTCATCTCCAGCAGCAACGTTCCCTCGTCCCTGCTCAGCTCCATCAGCAATATCAACGTGCAGATCCCTAAGCTCCCGCTCGGCATGACGATCCAGAGCGTGCGCATCACCCCGGAAGGGGTCAACGGGACCATATCCGGGCACGATCTGTCCTTCAGCAGCTGACCGGAGGCAGCGAATGAGCGACCCGCAGGTGCTGTCGTTCCGGCCGGAGGCCGGGCAGTTTGCCTGGACGTTCGGCGGCGTCCCGCCGGTGGCGAGCATCCGCCCCGGCACCGTGCTGGAGCTGTGGACAGAGGACTGCTTTGCCGGGCGCGTGCGCGGTCCTGCTGACCTGGTCTCGCAGGTCTGCGAATTCCCGTTCCTGAATCCGCAGACCGGCCCGTTCCGGGTAGCAGGCGCCGAGCCCGGCGACACCCTGGCCGTGCACTTCGTCTCGCTCCGGCCGAGCAGGGACTGGGCGGCCTCGTCGACGGTACCGCTGTTCGGGGCGCTGACGTCGACGCACCTGACCGCGACGCTGCAGGAGCCGCTGCCCGAGGTGGTGTGGATCTGGGAGCTGGACCGCGACCGGGGCACCTGCCAGTTCGCGGCGCGCGACAGTGACTTCACTGCCGAGCTGCCGATGAGCCTGATGCACGGAACCGTCGGCGTGGCGCCAGCCAACCTGGAGGTGCGGTCGGCCCTGGTGCCGGACGCCTTCGGCGGGAACATGGACACTCCGGAGATGCGGGCCGGGGTGACCTGCTACCTGGGCGTGAACGTACCGGGAGCGCTGCTGTCGGTCGGCGACGGGCATGCCCGCCAGGGCGAGGGCGAGACGTGCGGCGTCGCGGTGGAGTGCGCCATGGACACGGTCCTGATCGTGGAGCTGCTCAAGGGCGTGGCCACGCCCTGGCCCAGGATCGAGTCCGACACCCACATCATGTCGGCCGGCTCGGCCAGGCCGCTGGAGGACGCGTTCCGGATCGCCCAGGCCGACCTGGTGCAGTGGGTCGCGCAGGACTGGGGACTGTCCCTGATGGACGCCTACCAGTTCATCACCCAGGCGGTCGAGGCCCCGCTCGCCAATGTCTGCGACACGAACTACACCTCCGTCGCCAAGCTCCGCAAGGACTGGCTGCCGCCCCGCCCGGTCATGCGCGGCATGCACCAGCAACTGCGCGAGCTGGCCCGCGCCTACCAGGGCGGCTAGCCGCCGGGCCGCCCCCCGCTACCGCACGCCCCGGGCCATGGCCCGATCCGCAGGGGCACAGCGGACCCGGTCCCCAGCCGCCAGCCATGACCAGTCAGTAGACGTAGTGCATCAGCGCCTGCACGCGGGCCAGCGTGGCGTCCGCGACCGTCTGGGCGCGCTCGGCGCCGTCGGCCAGCACCTGCCGCAGGTAGCCGGGCTGCCCGGCCAGTTCGCTGCGCCGGGCGCGGATCGGCCTGAGGCGCTCGATCAGCGCGTCCGCCAGCTGGTCCTTGAGCGCGGCCGCTCCCTTGCCGCCCACGGATGCCGCGACGCCCTCGGGACTGGCATCCAGGCACAGCGCGGTGAGCAGGACGAGGTTCGACACCTCCGGCCGCGCGGCCGGGTCGTAGCTGATGTGACGCTCCGCATCGGTCCTCGCGCTGCGGACGAGCCGGGCGGTCTCATCCGCGGTCGCCGCCAGCGCGATGGCGTTGCCCCGGCTCTTGCCCATCTTTGCCCCGTCCAGCCCGAGCAGCAGCGGCGCGTCGCTGAGCAGGCCGTCGGGTTCGGGGAAATACGGTGCCTGCGGGGAGTAGCGCTCGTTGAAGCGCCTGGCGATCGTGCGCGTCATCTCCAGGTGCGGGAGCTGGTCCCTGCCGACAGGAACCAGGTTGGCCCGGCAGGACAGGATGTCGGCAGCCTGGTGCACCGGATAGCTGAACATGAGCGCGCTGGTCGAGCCGCGTCCGGATGCCGCGATCTCGTCCTTGACGGTCGGATTGCGTGCCACCTCGGCGACGCTGACCAGGCTGAGGAACGGGATGAGCAGCTGGTTGAGCGCCCTGACCTGACTGTGCGCGAAGATCGTGGCGCGCTCAGGATCGATGCCGACGGCGAGGTAATCGGCCACCTGGCCGAGTACGAGCGCGGGCAGGGAATCAGGCGCGTCACGATCGGTGATGGCCTGGTAGTCGGCTATCAGCACCATGACATCCGCGCCGGCGTTCTGCAGGCGGACCCGGTTGAGCAGCGTGCCGAACAGGTGCCCGACGTGCAGCGGTCCTGTCGGGCGGTCACCGGTGAGCACCCGGAAACGGCCCGGGGCAACGGCGATCTCCGCCTCCAGCTGGCGGCTCCGGCGCTGGCTTGCGTCGATGGACGGTGGTATCGCGATGAGTGACATGAGTAACCTCCTGGCAGCCGGGATCGTGCGACCTCCAGGCGGTTAGCGTCCTAGCTGCGCAAAAGGGCCGCCCGAAGGCGGCCCGCTGCATGCTCAGGAGACGGCCGCCTTAGCGCGACCGCCACCAGGACATGCAAGGACGCTGAGTCATCATCATGATGATAACGCAATGACGCCGAGCTGGCCTGGCCGTGCGGCTGCCATGCCCGGCGGCCGCCGCGGCCCACGGCTCAGGTGGCAGGTGGCTCAGGTGGCAGGTGGCTGCGGGGCCGTGGGCGCAGCGGCGGGTCGCTGAAAGTGGCATGGCGACGGGAGATGGGCATCCCGGAACGACTCAGCTGATCAGGTACCGGCGGGACAGCGGCACCTCATCGACGGGCGCCGCGGCGAGCACCCGGCCGTCCAGCCGAACCGTCCCGTCCGCGTGGTCGACCTCGACTGGCGGGCAGGCCCGGCCGGCGATCAGGCTTGCCCGGCGCACCGAGCGCGTGCCGCGGACGGCGGTGAAGCGCCGCCGGCTGCCCAGTTCCCGCTGTATTCCGGCGTCCAGGGCGGCCTGCGACACGAAGGTCACCGACAGCGAGGCAGGAGCGGCGCCGAGGCCGCCCCAGTGCGCGCCGTACCGGCGCGGCTGCGACTCCTCCACGCTCGCATTCCCCTCGCCGAGCGCTCCCCACGCGACATGACCCGCCTTCAGGATCAGCTCCGGCCGGACACCGAAATAGGCCGGGCGCCAGAGCACGACATCGGCCAGGCGGCCGGGAGCCAGCGTGCCGACCTCACCGGCGATGCCATGGGTCATGGCCGGATCGATGGTGTACTGGGCGAGGTAGCTCAGCACCCGCTCGTTGTCGTCGGCGCCGAGACCGTCCGCCGTCAGCGAGGCTTCGGCGCGCGGCACCATGCGGCGGACGGCCGGCGCAGCGGGCCAGCCCTGGCCGTCGAGGGTCGATCGCCATGCCTTCATCGCGTGCGCGAGCTGCCAGGTCCGGCGGACGGTCTCGCCGATCCGGCCCATTCCCTGCGAATCGCTGTTGATAATGCTGATCGCGCCGAGATCGTGCAGCGGCCCTTCGGCGGCCATGCTGGCCGGGTGCACCCGCTCCCCGGCGAGCAGGCGGTCAGCCGGGTCGGTGCCGGAGCCGCCATGGACCGCCATGATCATCTCGGGGTGCTCGGCCGCGGCGCCCGTCCCGTAGGGAATCGTCGGAGTGGTGGAGGAGCAGATCACGCTCGGCTCACGGACCAGGCCGATCAGGTCGGGGATGTGGCCGCCGCCCGATCCCTCGACGTGATAGGCGTGCACCGCGCGGCCGCCAATCGCGGCGACGGTGTCCTCCAGCTCGCACGACTCATTGAGCCCGTCGGTGTGCAGCGCCACGGCAACGTCGTGCTGATCGGCGAGCCGCAGGACCGCGTCGATGATCTCCGGATAGGCGCCCCAGTCCTCGTGAATCTTCAGGCCGACGGCGCCGGCCGCCAGCACCCGCTCCATGGCCGCCGCGACATCCGTCCGCGCGCTGGCCTGCAGGCCGAGATTCACGGGCAGCTGCTCGAACGCCCGGAGCGTGCTGCTCATCGCGGCCGGGGGCTCCTCGAAGCCGGCCGTGATCAGGGTGGTCACGCCGGCCGAGAGGGCGACGGGGACCAGCCGGGGGGTGATGAGGTGCACGTGCGAGTCGACCGCGCCAGCGGTCGCGATCAGACCGTAGCCCATGATCGGCAGGGTGTTCGGCCCGATGGTCATGTCGACGCCGCTGGTGATGTCGGGATTACCTGCCCGCCCGATGCCGACGATCCGGCCGCCGGAAATGCCGATGCTGGTCTTCACCACCCCGAGCAGCGGATCCACCAGCAGCACGCCGGCGACCAGCACGTCCAGCTCGCTCGCCGCAGCGGCCCGGTCCTGCTGGGTCATCCGGGAGCGGATGTTCCTGCCATAGCCCCACTGCGGCTCGTCCCCGTAGCCGACGTGGTCATCCTCGACGCGCAGCCAGAGATCGGTGTCGCCGAGCCGCACGCGATCACCGGTGGTCGGGCCGAACCGGCGGCTGTAGGCGTCCTGGCGGATGACTGCTGCCCTCATCCCGGGTCCGGGGCAGCGGCCCGGACCGCCACCAGGTCGACGTCCCTGACCTCGCCGGGCGCCCAGCGGATCGACTCGCCCGCCGGGATGTCCAGCCGGTACCCGGTGGCAGCCGCGCGGTCGAACTCCAGCCGCGGGTTGACCCGCCAGAAGGGGTAATGCGACGACACCCGGATCGGCCTCGCCGACCGGCTGGTCACCCGGATGCGCCGCCGCGCCAGGCCGGCGCCGAGCGGGATCTCGCGGTCAGGCCGGCGGATCCGGCCGGGCTCATCACCGGCGCCGGCATGGCTGCCGCCCGTGCTGCTCAGACCCGTGCTGCTCAGACCCGTGCTGCCGGAGTCCGGGGCCAGCGGATCACGCAGCACCACCAGGCGCATCCCGTCGCCGAGCAGTACCTCCAGCCGGATCTCCGCCAGCAGCGGAGCAACGCCGTCCATGAGGTCGTCCTGGCTGACGGCGGCCCGGCCCGCCGCCGCTACCTGATCGAGTGATCCTCCGGCCCGGGCCGCGCGATGCATCTCATCGCAGATCAGGGCGGTCGCCTCCGGGACATTCAGCCGGACGCCGTCGCCGCGGGCCCGGCGGGCCAGCTCGGCCGCCAGGAAGATCCTGAGCCTGTCTTCCTCGGTCGGGCTCAGGTACATGCGTCATCCTCGGTCAGGCGACATCCTCGGTCGGGCGATGCTGCGCCCGGCCGGGCGGCCCGGCGCCCTGGCAGCGACCGTGCGGCGCGAGCTGGCCATGATTGTAGGCATGAGCGCGGGCAGAATGTGGCCATGCAGGTCATGTCGGTCACCGGTCCCGTCCAGCCAGCCGATCTGGGCGTGGTGCTCCCGCACGAGCACGTGTTCACCAACCTGGTCCGCGAGTATCGCGGCACCGGACTGCTGAATGATGAGCACCTGGCCCGCCGGGAGCTGGAGCTGCTGCGCGCGGCCGGCGGCGGCACCCTGGTCGACCTCACGCTGGACGAGATCGGCCGCGACCCGGCCGCACTGCGCCGAGTGGCGGAGGCTACCGGCGTCACGATCGTCATGGGCTGCGGCCACTACCGGGATCCGTACCTGGACCGCGGCTGGTTCGACCGGCACGCCGTGGACGCGATCGCCGAGGAGATGGTCCGCGACATCGAGGAGGGCGCGCACGGCACCGGCATCCGGGCCGGCATCATCGGCGAGATCGGCGCCGACCAGCGGTACATCTCAGCGGCCGAGGAACGGTCGTTCCGCGCGGCGGCGCGGGCTCACCGCCGCACCGGGCTGACCATCAGCACGCACGCGGCCCGCTGGCCGGTCGGCACCGAGCAGCTGCGGCTGCTCGCCGAGGAGGGCGTGGATCCGAGGAGGGTGATCATCGGCCATGCCGATACGGTTCCGCTGCCCGAGTACCACCTCGCGCTGGCCCGGCAGGGCTGCTACGTCTCGTTCGACTCCATCGGCACCGGTACCCCCTACGATCTGGGCCGGGTGGCGGACTACGTGCTGGCCCTGGTGCGAGCGGGGCTCGGCGCCCGGGTCCTGCTGTCGCACGACATCTTCCTGCGCGGCCAGCTGCACGCCGATGGCGGCTGCGGCTACGGCTACCTGCTGACTGACTTCCTGCCGCTGCTGGCGGATGCGGGCCTGGACCCGGCGGAGGCGCGCAGCCTGGTCACCGCCAACCCGCAGGCGGCCCTGACCGGCGAGTCGCCCGGCTAGCGCCGCGGCCACAGCCAGTCCTTGATCGCGCGGTTGATGGTGACCGTCACAGGGCGCCAATCCGCCACGCGATCATGAAATGCCCGGGCTCGGCGGCAACGAGGCGGGTATCAGGTTAACAATGACTGTTCGGCCGTTACGGGTGCCATTGCCACCTCTGCGCCGCACTGTTACCTTGACTCCATCTAGCGCCAGCCGAATCAGGAGAATCATCGTCGGCGGAAAGCCGGGCATGAGCAGCTGCCGTCGCCGTGATGCGGTGGAAAGTGAGGCATCAGGTGGCCGAAAGTTCCGCTCCCGCCGGACCAGTTGTCCCGCCCGCGCCGCGCGGCGCCAGCCTTTTCGTCCGGCAGTCATCCGGGCTCGTGCGCGAGGTCAGTGTCCTTAACGCGCTTTTCTATAACGCGGCGGCGTTCATCGGGACGGGCGTCGGCTGGTACACCGCCTTCTACGGGCTCGCCTTCCTGCCGGTCGGCCTGCTCGGCCCATTCTCCACCTACGGCTGGGCTGCCATCATCACCGCCGTTTTCGGCATCCTGCTCGCGCTCATCTTCTCCTCGCTCGCGACCGTCATGCCGCGCTCCGGCGGCGACTACGTCTTCACCAGCCGGTTCATCCCGAAGGCCGGGCCGTTCCTGGCCTGGCTGGAGGCGTTCATGCTCTGCTTCGCCTCCCTGGCGGTCATCGCGTTCGAGATCCCGGTCGTGCTGCGCAACCTGCAGATCGACGGCCTGATCGTGTGGGTGGGCACCGGCTCGTCGTTCTTCAGGCACGCGAGTAACTGGTTCAGCTACGGCGGCTCGATCACCGAATGGCCAGGGTTCATCGCCAGCATCGTGGTGCTGCTGCTCGTCCTGCTAGTCGTGATCCAGCCGACCCGCAGGCTGCACCGGATCGTCACCGTGCTGGCCGCGTGCGGGATCGGCGCGGCCGTGCTGATGTTCGGCTTCGGGCTGCCGCTGGCCAGCCGGGCCAGGCTGGACGCCAACCTGCCGCGGTTCACCGGCATGACCGCAGCCCAGATCCAGCGGGCGGGCAGCGCGCTGGGGACGACCGGGCACGGCGTGAGCTTCCACCCGTCCACTTTCTCAATCTTCATCTTCCTGGTCCTGTTCAACTACATCGGCTTCCAGTACAGCGCCTATATCGCCGGCGAGGTCCGCGGCAACATCAAGCGCGGCATCATGATCGCGGTGCTCGGCGCGCTGTCCATCGGCGTGCTGCTCAACTCGGTGTACGTGGACTTCCTGTCCCGGCGGCTCGGCTTCCAGCTGCAGGTCAGCTGGAGCTCGCTGTTCTGGTCCAATAGCCCGCACACGCCGCTCGGCCAGCCGAACGCCACCCCGCTGCTGGCCGCGATGTCCCGGCCAGGCGGCTGGTTCCTGTGGCTCGTGATCAGCTTCTTCGGCGGCGTGCTGCCGTTCATCCTGATCCCGGTTTACATCAACTTCATGAGCCGCATCATGCTGGCCTGGGGCCTGGACCGGCAGGTGCCGAGCTGGTTCTGCGCGATCAGCGAGCGGGTCCGGGCGCCGCTGAACGCCATCCTGACCCTGGTCGGGATCTCCGCCGTCCTGGTGGTGTTCGAGAACTTCAGCTTCCTGCCCGCCAGCGTCGCGGCCGGCGGCAAGCTGAACCTGGCCGGCTCGGCCTGGTTCAGCGGGCTGTGCGCGCTGCTGGCCTGGCTCATGCCGGGCATCAACGCGATGGTTGCCCCCTACACCCGTCCTGATCTGGTCCGGAGCGCGCCCTGGCGGCGCTGGCTCCCGGTGATGGGCGGCGTCTGGCTGGTCTTCGGCGGCATCGTCTACTGGTTCGCGGGCATCGACCCGATCGTCCAGTCCGTCAAGCACCTGCTGCAGCCGCACGCGCCGCAGAGCCTGCTGAGCTACCTGAATACCTCCGGCGTGTCCTTCACCCTCGGCGTGGCCGTCGTCGGGATCGTGATCTACGTGATCCGTAATGTGCAGAACCGCGCGCAGGGCATCGACCTGTCCCTGCTCTACAAGCAGGTCCCGCCGGACTGACCAGCCGGATGGGATCGCGGATGAGTGAGCGGCGGTCAGCCGACGTGCTGCTGCGGGGCGGCGCGGTCTACCGGGTCGACGCCGCGCGGAGCTGGGCCCGGGCGGTAGCCGTCAGCGGAGACCGCATTCTCGCCGTCGGCTCCGACGCCGAGTTGCGCGACCTGGTCACCAGCCGCACCCGCGTGATCGACCTGGGCGGCCGGATGCTGCTGCCCGGCTTCCAGGACGCGCACGTGCACGCCTCCGGCGGCGGCCTGGACCGGCTGCGCTGCGACCTCACCGAGGTGCGCGGCCGAGACGGCTACGCCGCGCACGTCCGCCGCTACGCCGATGAGCACCCGGACGAGGAGTGGATCACCGGCGCCGGCTGGTACATGGACGCGTTTCCGGGCGGCGTCCCGGTCAGCGCCGACCTGGATGCCGTGGTGCCCGGCCGGCCCGTCTTCCTGATCAACCGGGACCACCACGGCGGCTGGGCGAACTCGGCCGCGCTGGCGCTGGCCGGGATCGACGCCGCCACCCCCGACCCGCCGGACGGCCGGATCGAGCGGGACGCGGCCGGCAGGCCGGCCGGCGCGCTGCAGGAGGGCGCGATGCGGCTGGTCGAGGCCGTCATCCCGCAGCCCAGCGCAGCGCAGCGCGTCCAGGGCGTGCTCGAGGGCCAGCGCTACCTGCACGAGCTCGGGATCACCGGGTGGCAGGAAGCCATCGTGGGCGACTACCCGGGCGTGCCCGACTGCTACGAGGCCTACCGCACCGTCGCCGCTGACGGCAGGCTGACCGGCCGCGTCGTGGGGGCGCTGTGGTGGGACCGCACCAGGAGCCCGGCTGAGATCGACGCGCAGATCGACGAGCTGGCCGAGCGCCGGGCCGACGCACGGGACGGGCCGTTCCGCGCCACCACCGTGAAGATCATGCTGGACGGGGTCTGCGAGAACCACACGGCTGCCATGCTGGCGCCCTATCTCGGCGGCCCCGGCCAGGACGGCGACGGCCAGCACGGCCGCGGCAGCCATCCGGCCGGGCTCAGCTACCTGGACCCCGCGGTGCTGCAGCAGATGGTGACGAGGCTTGACCGGCTCGGCTTCCAGGTGCACGTGCACGCGATCGGTGACCGGGCCGTCCGGGACGCGCTGGATGCGTTCGACGCCGCGCGGGCCCGGAACGGCCCGAGCGATCGGCGCCACCACATCGCCCATATCCAGGTCGTGCACCCGGATGACCTGCCGCGATTCCGGCGGCTCCATGTGGCAGCCAATGCCCAGCCGCTCTGGGCCTGCCATGACCGGCAGATGACCGAGCTCACGCTGCCATTCCTCGGCCCGGAGCGGTCCGCGCAGCAGTACCCCTTCGGCAGCCTGTCCCGCAGCGGTGCCATGCTGGCCTTCGGCAGCGACTGGCCGGTGTCCAGCCCGAGCCCGCCCTGGCTGCTGCACGTGGCCGTGAACAGGACCGCGCCGTGGGATGTTTCCGGCGAGCCCGACCCGCTGAGCCGGGAGCCGCTGCTGCCGGCCGAGCGGCTGGACCTGCCCACGGCCCTGGCAGCCTGCACAGCGGGCTCGGCGCACGTCAACCATCTCGACGAAACCGGCAGCATCCAGCCCGGCTATCTCGCCGACCTGGTGGTGCTTGACCGCAACCTGTTCGAGCACCCGGCAGCGGAGATCGGCCAGGCCGCCACCGAATTGACCATGGCGGGTGGCCGTATCGTGTACACGAGGCCTGGTTTCGGCGGATAGCGGATAGCGGGAGCCGCGGCGGGCCAGATCGGAGAGGCGAGTGCCGTTTCGTGCCAGGAAGGCGAAGAAAGACGTCGTCCGGCTTTATATCGTGTCGGATTTCCACGCGTCCGCGCCTGCCTGGCGCAAGATGCTCAATGCCATCCGGCTGAATGTCTACAAGGCCGATGCCGTGCTCTACGCGGGCGACCTCACCGGCAAGGCCATCGTCCCGGTGGTGCGCACCGGCGATTCCTGGGAGGCCGAGCTGCTGGGCCAGAAGCGCCACCCCCGCAGCGAGCAGGAACTGCAGGACCTCGACCGTGATATCGCGGCCCTGGGCTACTACCCGTTCCACACGACCCGGGCCGAGGTGGACGCGCTGCACGGCGACGCCGGAGCGCTGGACGCGCTGTTCGCGCATCAGATCCGCGAGCAGGTGACCGAGTGGCTGGAGCTGGCCGCCGAGCGGCTGGAGGGCAGCGGCATACCGCTGTTCATCATCCCCGGCAATGACGATCCGTACGCGATCGACGAGCCGCTGGCGGCCAGCAAGTACGCGATCAACGTCGACCGCAAGGTGGTGGAGATGCCGGGCGGCCTGGAGGTCATCGGCCTCGGGCTGTCCAGCCCGACGCCCTGGTCCACCCCGCGGGAGATCTCCGAGCACGACTTCCGTGACACCATCTTCCGGCTCAGCGACCAGGTGAAGGACCCGCGCCGGGCCGTCCTGCTGACCCACTGCCCGCCGTATGACTCCGGGCTGGATATCGCGCCGCTGCTGGACGACAACATGCGGCCGATCGTGTCGGCCGGCGACCTGCTCCGCGGCCCGGTCGGCTCGACCGGCGTCCGCGAGGCGATCGAGCAGCTCCGGCCGCTGCTCAGCGTGCACGGCCACATCCATGAGTCGGCCGGGGAGGCCAGGATCGGGTCGACGCTCAGCCTCAATCCCGGCAGCGAGGCAGCCTACGGCGTGGTTCGCGGCTTCCTGGTCGACATCAGCGCGGACGGGATCGAGCGCTCCTTCCGGGTGGAGGGATAGGACCATGACCGACACCACGGAGCCGGAGGCCGGGCCCGAGGACGCGAAGTCCGAGGCACTCGCGCTGATCAGCGCGGCCACCGAGGAAGGCATCACGGTCCGGCTGCTCGGCGGCCTGGCGGTGCGCGTGCTGTGCCCGCAGTTCCCGCCGCGGCCGAGCCGCGGCCTGCAGGACATCGACCTGGCCGCGGCCACGCCGTCCCGCAAGGCCCTGCAGAAGTTCCTGCTCGACCAGGGCCACCAGCCGGACAAGACGTTCAACGCGCTCTACGGCCACAAGCAGATGTACTTCGTCTCGGCGGTCAGCGGCCGGCCCATCGACGTGCTGATCGACCGGCTGGAAATGTGCCATGAGCTGGTCTTCCGTGACCGGATCGGCCGGCTGCCTTACACTCTGGACGTGCTGGATGTGCTGCTGTCGAAGCTGCAGATCGTCCAGCTGAACGAGAAGGACGTCCGGGACATCGTCTACCTGCTGGCCGCCTACCCGGTGGCGCAGAGCGGCGAGCCGGGCACCATCTCGCTGGAACTCTTCCGGCCGATCGTCGGGGAGGACTGGGGCTGGTGGCGCACGGTGACGATGAACCTGGAGAAGGTCCGGGCGCTGCTCTCCGACCGCGCGGCCGACCTGGTGCCTGCCGGCGCGAGCTGCGACCCGGCGGAGCAGGCCGCCGCGATGCTCACCGCGGCGCACGAGGCGCCGAAGTCGATGCGGTGGAAGATGCGGGCCCGGGTGGGTGACCGGATCCGCTGGTACCAGGAGCCCGAGGAAAGCACGCACGACTGACCGCGGCGCGCCGTACTACCTGGTCGCCGGGGCTGGAAAGCTGGCCTTTTACAGCAGTATCGGCAAAATTCGGCATGCATGCGGCGCGGGGTGCGCAGGTAGCCGTCGCGCCCGGCATGCCGGAGAATGGGGATCATGAGCGATCTGCCCCGCCATGCTGTTACCCGCACGGCGAAACTGGCGACGCTGCCCGTCGGCTTCGCCGGCCGGACCGCGCTGGGAACCGGCAGGCGCCTGGGCGGCCGGCGAGCTGAGCTGGTATCCGAGGAAATCCAGCAGCGCACGGCAGAGCAGGTCTTCAGGGTGCTTGGCGAGCTCAAGGGCGGCGCCATGAAGCTCGGGCAGGCAATATCGATATTCGAGGCCGCGCTGCCCCCGGAGATCGCCGGCCCGTATCGGACGACTCTGGCCAGGCTGCAGGAAGCCGCGCCGCCGCTGCCCGCCCGGACTATTCATAGGGTGCTCGCGGCCGACATGGGCGAGCAGTGGCGGGCCAGCTTCGCTGAGTTCGACGACCAGCCGACGGCCGCAGCCTCTATCGGCCAGGTGCACCGGGGCATCTGGCATGACGGGCGCCAGGTTGCGGTCAAGATCCAGTATCCGGGCGCGGGCAGGGCGCTGATCAGCGACTTTAACCAGCTGAGCCGCGTGGCCCGGCTTTTCAGCGTGCTCATGCCCGGGCTGGACGCCAAGCCGCTGCTCGCCGAGCTGCGGGACAGGGTGGCAGAGGAACTCGACTACCGGCTGGAAGCCAGCTCTCAGGAGGCCTTCGCCGCAGCCTACGCGGGCGACCCGGACGTCTCCGTACCGCACGTGGTCGCCGTCACCGACCACGTGCTCGTCAGCGAGTGGATGGACGGCACCCCGCTCGCCAGGATCATCGCCGATGGCACGGCTGCTGAGCGGGACCGGGCCGGCGTCATGATCGTCCGTTTCCTGTTCTCCGGCCCGGCCCGGGTCAGCCTGCTGCACGCCGACCCGCACCCGGGCAATTTCCGGCTGCTCGCCGATGGCCGGCTTGGCGTGCTCGACTTCGGGGCTGTCAACCGGCTGCCGGGCGGCTTGCCGTCCTTCTTCGGCAAGATGCTGCGCCTCATGCACGAGGACGGTGACCTCGAGGAGATCGAGGCCGAGCTCCGGTCGCAGGGGTTCCTGCGCCAGGGCGTCAGCATTGACCTGGCGGCGCTGCGCGCCTTCCTGGCACCGATCGCCGAGCCATCTAGGATGGACTCGTTCAAGTTCAGCCGGGAATGGCTGCGCGCTGAGGCGGCGCGGGTAGCGGACCTGCGTTCATCCAGCGTTCTGCGGCGGCTCAACCTGCCGCCCTCTTATGCACTGATCCACCGAGTATCAACGGCTGGAGTGGGCGTGCTCTGCCAGCTCGAATGCGAAGGGCCATTCCGGGCCGAAATGCTGAAGTGGATGCCGGGTTATACGGACGCGGCCCGGCCCGCGCCGCCGCGGCCCGTTGCTGCCCAGCTAGCCTGGACAACCGGATCCGCGCAGCCGGCCCGGTCGGCCAGGTCGGCCCGGCCGGCCAGCTCCGCGCGGCCAGCGAAACCCGCGCCTCGCGTGAAATCGGCCCGGCCGACATGGTCCGGGCCGCCAGCCAGGCCAGGTCAGATGACCTGGCAACAGATGAATTGGGAGAACATCATGGCAAAGCTGCCGCGCCCCCAGGCGCCCGCGATATTCCGTGCCATGTTCCCGGACATGGTCGAGTGGCTGGAGTCGCCATGGACGGGCCCGCCGCCCTTCATGGCGGCCCAGACGTTCCGGGTCGAGGAAACGGTCCAGGACAACCGTTACGTGATCCGGGCTGAGCTGCCCGGCCTGGACCCGGAGAAAGACATCGAGGTCGCCGTCGACGGCAGGACCCTGACGATCCTGGCCGAGCGCCGCCAGGAGGACAGCGGGCCCTATCGCTCAGAGTTCCGCTACGGCTCGCTCAGCCGGTCGGTCAGGCTCCCCGCCAGGGTGGACGCAAAGGACGTGACCGCGCGCTACGAGAAGGGAATCCTCGAGGTCAGTGTCCCGGTGCGGGAGGTGAAGCCGGAAGGCAGCCGGATCCCGATCGAGAAGGCAGACTGAGGCCGGGCGGCTCCTGCCGTCTCGTGGCGCCCGCTGCAGCGGGCGCCACGGCGCCGTCTCGCCGTTTCGCCGTCACCCGATCGGAAGGGTGACCCTCCAGGGGTAGTCCAGGCCCGCATGGCGCGGCGATAGGCGATACTTGCCTGGTGGACCCGTTTGAGCGACGGCGCTCGGTGGAGGGCCGACTGGTCCCGCGCATGGAGGCGTTGGCCCAGGCCGTCGCGGAGCGCGCGGTCGAGATTGTCGTGTCCGCGGTGGACATGAATGCGCTGCTGGACGGGGTCGACCTGAATGCCCTGCTGGACCAGGTCGACTTCGACCAGGTGCTGGCCCGCATTGACCTGGACCAGATGGTCGGGCGCCTGGACCTGAACCCCATCCTCGCCCGTATCGACGTGGAGGCGCTGGTCCAGCAGACCGACCTAGGGGCAGTCATCGCGAGATCCTCCAGCGGTGTCGCCAGCGAGGTGCTCGACGTCTTCCGCAGCCAGACCGTCGGGCTCGACGAGCTAATCGCCCGCTGGATCGGGCGGCTCCGCCGCCGCCCCTATACCGGGCCGCCCGGCCTGCCCGGCAGGCTGCCGGCCGGGTCAGGGTCATGACTGCGCGCGCGGGCGATGCCCCGCGCTCCAGCCCTCCGGTCATCGCCCGGGAGACCCTGCAAGGCAAGTGCGCGGGCTTCGCATCGCGTTTTGTCGCCTTCGGCGTAGACGTGGGAATCAGCCTCGGCGTGTTCATGCTTGCCCTGGCCGCCATCTCGTTCGCCGCGAGGGTGCTCACCGGCACGAACATCGCCTGGAACAAGGGCGACATCTGGGTGGTCGTCGCGTATGCGGTCTGGGAGTTCATCTACTTCGCCCATTCCTGGGCCGCGAGCGGCAGGACGGTCGGCATGGCGCTGTTTGGCGTGCGAGTCGTGCGAGACGACGGCACCGACGTCAGCGGGCGCCGGGCGGTCGTGCGCACGCTCGCGCTCCCGTTGAGCTTCCTGCTCCTCGGGCTGGGTTTCGCGGGCATCCTGCTCGGCGGCCAGCGCCGGGCACTGCACGACGTCATCGCCGGGACGGCGGTCATCTACTCGTGGGATGCTCGGGCGGCGCGCCTGCGGTTCCTGTCCCGCGGCTGATCTCTGACCAGGCCATCCGCATCGCCGCCGAGGGGCGCAAGTCGGAAAGATCTCTCCTCAGCCCGCACTGCTTCGCTTCGACGCGCGGATCACCGAGGAGGGCGGCAGCGACGTGCCCGCGACCTGGGCCGCTGCCCGTTACTAATGCCTGCGCAGCCCGCCGGCCGCCCCCGTGGGCGCACGATCAGGATCGCATAGGTTCAGATGACTGGAGCCGACGGACCGAGGGTCGGCCGCCCGGTCCGCTGTGCGGCAATGGCTGTACTTGCCGGCGGCTGTTCGGCGATGATGAAAAATTATGTTTTCGAGTGCGAGGCCTCTGCACGACGTAACTGTATGGGCGCGCGGCAGTGGGCTGGAGATCGTGCTCCTCCTGACTGGCGCGATACTGCTGACACGTCTCGCGACCTGGCTGGGCGGGAGGGTCACAGACCGGATCGACGCCAACGCCAGGGAGACAGACGCGCTGGTCCGCTCGGAGGCGTCGAAGCACCGGCACGCACTCACATCGGTGATCACCTGGGTCACCCTGGTGGTCATCTACTGCGCGACCGGAGTGGCCATCCTGCAGCGCCTGGGTATCCCGGTCACGAGCCTGGTAGCCCCGGCTGCCGTGGCGGCCGTCGCGCTGGGGTTTGGCGCCCAGCGCATTGTCCAGGACATCCTGGCTGGCTTCTTCATCATCACCGAGCGCCAGTACGGCTTCGGGGACCTCATCCGCCTGTCGGTGCCAAGCCTGCCCGACCCTGCGACCGGGACGGTCGAGGACGTCACCTTGCGGGTGACGACGGTGCGAACTGCCGACGGTGAGGTGGTCATCACCCCCAACGGCCAGATCACCCAGGTGACCAACCTGTCGCGCGACTGGGCACGTGCCGTGGTGGACGTGCCCGTGCCGGCTGCCGCGGACGTCAACCGGGTCAGTGACCTGCTGCGGCTGATCGGAGATGATGCGTACAAGGAGCCGGAACTGCGCAGTCTGCTGCTTGACCCCCCGGCCGTCATGGGTGTGCAGAGCATTGACGTGGACCATTTCCAGGTCCGCCTGGTTGCCAGGACGCTGCCCGGTAAGCAGTTCGACGTCGGGCGGATGTTGCGGGTCCGGATCGCGGCGGGACTCCGGCGCGAGGGCATCAACCTGCCGACCACCCTGGAGACCACAGAACCGGCCGGGACGGACTGATGCGACGGGTGCGCCGGGTGCGGACCTCCACCTGGGTCCTGACCGCCGTCTTCCTGGTCGCCCTAGCGGCCTACCTGTGGCTGGGCCCTGACACGGCCGCAACCAGATCCCAGACGCCGGCGCATCCCGCAGGCTCGTCCACGGCGGTGCCCTCCACATTCCGGCCGACGACTAAGCCAAGCCCCACTCCGCGAGTCACGCCGGCAACTCCGGTGCCCACGACCAGTGCGCCGCGGCTGTCCAGGACGCCTCACCCGACCGTCGCCCCGACTGCGTCGTCCTCCACGCTTGGGACACCATCCCCGTCAGCCACCGGCTCCACGTCCCCCTAGCTCGCGAGGGCGCGAGAGCGCGGGGGTCTGGTCAGCGCCCGATCATGCCGACCGCCCGGCTCTCCGCCTGGTCTGCTGAGCGAGGCTGGCCGCGGCACTGAAGACCTTGCGCTTGACAAATCAAGCAGCGCTCAGTATAGTTAGCAATACACAGACCCTGAGGAGAAGCCATGACCGAAGCCCGCACCATGGGCCGCGAACTGCAGGACGAAGTCCTGAGCACGGTCCGCAAGAGCCAGAACGCAGTCGTCGAGGCGATCCAGGCCTGGACCAGCAAGGTCCAGTCGATCACCCCGGAGCTGACCATGCCGTTTGCCGACAAGATGCCCAAGCCGCACCAGCTCGTCGCGGAAGCCTACGACTTCGCTGAGCGCATGCTGGCCAGCCAGCGGAAGTTCGCCGAGGACATCCTGAAGGCGACTGCGCCGCTGACGGGCGCCAGGAACGACGCCCCGGCCAAGAGCAATGGCGCCGTAGCTAAGTAACCCCCAGTCGCGCGGCGGATCCAATGCGGTTCGCCGCGCGATCGTTTCGCTTGCGATCATTTACCCGCGGCCGGTGCGAACTCGCTGATCACTCGCTCCGCGCCGATATCTCGCGAGGACGTCGTCGGACAGCTGTGGCCAGGCCTGCGCTGCCCAGGGGCCGAAGTCGCGGTCCGCGAGGCCGGCGCAGGCGATGCCAGCGTCCGGGTCTACCCACATGAAGCTGCCGGAGCGGCCGTAGTGACCGAAGGTCGCGGGCGAGTTCCTTGATCCGGTCCAGTGTGGTGTCTTGCCGCCGCGGATCTCGAATCCCAGTCCCCAGTCGCAGAGCGGCTGACGGCCGTAGCCCGGCAGGACACCGGGCAGGCCGGGGAAGGCTGTCCGGGTCGCGTCCGCCAGCAGCTGCGGGTCGATGAGCGACGGGCTGAGCAGCTCGATCGCCAGCGCAATGAGGTCACTGAGCGGCCCGGCGGCGCCCGAAGCGGGGGAGCCGTTGAGGCGGGTGTGGAGCAGTCCCAGTGGCAGGCAGATCTCGTCGGCCAGCAGCAGCTCGAAGGACTTGCCGCTGCGCATGGCTGCGGTTTCGGCGGCGATCTCGATGCCGCGGTTGGAGTAGATTCGCTGCCGTCCGGGCTGGCTGAGTATCGCGTCGCCGTCAAGTCCGAGCCCCGATGCGTGGGCCAGCAGGTGCCGGATAGTCGAGCCTGGCGGCCCGGCCGGCTCATCGAGGTCGAGGAGGCCGCGCTGCACGGCGTCGAGCGCGACCAGGGAGGTCAGCAGCTTGGTCACCGACGCCCAGGGGAACGACCGGTCAAGCGGGCCATATGATGCCACCAGGCCAGCGGCCGAGACGACCGCCACCACGGCCGTTCCCACTGGCCAGGACGCGACCTGACCCAGCGGGCTCCCCATGTTCTCCTGCCTCGGCTCCAGTGCAGTCGCTCGACCGGTGATGCGTACGGCCAGGCCATCCTTCCATCTGCGAGTCGCGGCCCATGTCTGCCGGGCCGCCCCGTCTGTACCCGATTGTGACAGACAGTGGGACGATGGCGATGCGCCGGGCTCGCTGCTGGCGCGACCTGGCGTTGCCGATAGGGGATCCCATGCTGGAAGATCTTGACCCGGCCGAGACGCGCGAGTGGGTGGATGCGCTCGATTCGGTGCTGGCGTTCGAGGGCGCCGATCGCGCGTTCTTGCTGCTGGATGAGGTGATCGGGGAGGCCAGGCGCAAGGGCGCCAGGGTCCCCTACAGCGCGACGACACCGTACCTGAACACCATCCCCCCTGAAGAGGAGGACCGGCTGAGCCCGGAGGAGCTGGCCCTGGATCACCGCGTCCGGTCGCTCGTCCGGTGGAACGCCCTCGCGATCGTGCTGCGTGCCAACGCCGAGTCGTCCGAACTGGGCGGCCACATCGCCAGCTTCCAGTCCGCGGCGACGCTTTACGATGTCGGCTTCCAGCATTTCTTCCGCGCCCCCGACGGCCAGCATGGCGGTGACCTGCTGTTCATTCAGGGCCACTCCTCGCCGGGCATTTACGCCCGCTCGTTCGTGGAGGGCCGGCTGACCGAGGATCAGCTGGAGAGGTTCCGGATGGAGACCGGCGGTGGCGGCCTGTCGTCGTATCCGCATCCGTGGCTGATGCCGGAGTACTGGCAGATGCCGACCGTGTCGATGGGCCTGGGCCCGATCATGGCGATCTACCAGGCGCGCTTCCTGAAGTACCTGGCCAGTCGCGGCCTGGCCGATACCGCCGGGCGCAAGGTCTGGGCTTTCCTGGGCGACGGCGAGACCGATGAGCCAGAGTCGCTGGGCGCGATCTCGATGGCCAGCCGGGAGAGGCTGGACAATCTCATCTTCGTGATCAACTGCAACCTGCAGCGCCTGGACGGGCCGGTCCGCGGTAACGGCAAGATCATCCAGGAGCTGGAGGGCATCTTCCGCGGTGCGGGCTGGAACGTGATCAAGACGATCTGGGGCACCGCCTGGGACCCGCTCATCGCCCGGGACACCACCGGCCTGCTGCTGAAGCGGATGGAAGAGTGCGTCGACGGCGAGTACCAGGACTTCAAGTCCAAGGACGGCGCATACGTCCGGGAGAAGTTCTTCGGCAAGTACCCCGAGCTGCTGGAGATGGTGGCCGGCATGACCGATGAGGAGATCTGGGCGCTCAACCGCGGCGGCCACGATCCGAACAAGGTCTATGCCGCGTACTCGGCGGCCGTGCGGGCCACCGGCCAGCCGACCGTCATCCTGGCCAAGACCATCAAGGGCTACGGCATGGGGGAGTCCGGCGAGGGCCAGAACATCACCCACCAGCAGAAGCACATGGCCGATGCCGCGCTGGTGCGGTTCCGCGATCGTTTCAGCCTGCCGCTCACTGACGCCCAGCTGGCCGAGCTGCCGTTCCTGCGCTTCCCTGATGACAGCCCGGAGATGGCCTACCTGCAGGAGCGGCGCCGCGCCCTCGGCGGCTACCTGCCGGCCCGCCGCAGCCGCTCCAGCGAGTCGCTGGACGTGCCCGGGCTCAGTGCCTTCGGCGGCCAGCTGGCCGGCACGCCTGGCCGCGAGATCTCCACCACGATGGCGTTCGTGCGCATCCTGAACACGCTGCTGCGCGATAAGAAGATCGGCAACCGGGTGGTTCCGATCGTCGCTGATGAGTCCCGCACCTTCGGGATGGAAGGCATGTTCCGCCAGTTCGGCATCTACAGCCAGGTCGGGCAGCTCTACCAGCCGGAGGACGCCACCCAGCTGATGTACTACCGCGAGGCGCCCGATGGCCAGATGCTCCAGGAGGGCATCAACGAGGCCGGCGCGATGTCCTCGTGGATCGCCGCGGCAACCGCGTACAGCACCAGCGACACGCCCATGATCCCCTTTTACATCTTCTACTCGATGTTCGGCTTTCAGCGCATCGGCGACCTCGCCTGGGCCGCCGGGGACTCGCGGGCGCGCGGATTCCTGCTGGGCGGGACATCGGGCCGTACCACCCTGAACGGCGAGGGCCTGCAGCATGAGGACGGGCACAGCCACGTGCTGGCCTCGATGATCCCCAACTGCGTGTCCTACGACCCGACGTATTCCTACGAGGTCGCGGTCATCATCGCCGACGGGCTGCGGCGGATGCTGGCCGAGCAGGAAGACGTGTTCTTCTACATCACGCTGATGAACGAGAACTACGAGCATCCGGCACTGCCCGAGGGCGCCGAGGCCGGCATCCTGAAGGGCATGTACCTGCTGCGGGACGGCCCCCTCGCCTACCCCGGCGCAGCGGCCGGCGGCGCACAGCCGGCGGCGAGGAGCAAGACGGCCGGCAAGGGCCGGGCGGCGGCCGGGCCGGGCGGCGAAACGGCCCGCCCCCGGGTTCAGCTGCTGGGCAGCGGCACCATCCTGCGCGAGGTTGTCGCCGCTGCCGACCTGCTGGCCGCCGATTACGGCGTGATCGCCGACGTGTGGAGCGCGCCGAGCTTCACCGAGCTGCGCCGCGACGGTCTCGCAGCCGAGCGCTGGAACATGCTGCACCCGGCGGAGTCGCCCCGGCGCAGCTACGTGGAGACCTGCCTGACTGGCCGGCCGGGCCCGGTGATCGCCGCTACCGACTATGTGAAGTCCTTCGCCGATCAGATCCGCCCCTTCGTGCCGCGGCGCTACCGGGTTCTCGGCACTGATGGCTTCGGCCGGTCGGACTACCGCCGGAACCTGCGCCGCTTCTTCGAGGTCGACCGGCATTACGTCGCCCTGGCCGCCCTGTCCTCGCTCGCCGAGGACGGGACGGTCCCGGCGGCCATCGTCGCCGACGCGATCTCGCGGTACGGAATCGATCCGGGCAAGCCAGATCCGACGACGGTATGACCTGGCAGCAGGGCGCCAGAGAGAATCCGCCACCGGCATCGCCTGAGGGGAGCAACCGTGCCCGCTGCAACTGAAGTCAGCGTTCCCGATCTCGGGGACTTCGCTGACGTTCCGGTCATCGAGATTCATGTCGCGGTCGGCGATGTCGTCAGCGCCGAGGATCCGCTGATCACGCTGGAGTCGGACAAGGCAACGATGGACGTCCCGTCGCCCGCAGCCGGAACCGTCCGCGAACTCCGGGTCCAGGTCGGCGACCGAGTCGAGAAAGGGTCGCTCATCCTGCTGCTCGACACCGGCACCGGGCTCACTCAGCCGCCGCCGCTGACCGATCAGCAGGAGCCGCCGGGCCAGGACGCCGCCGACCCGGTCGCCGCGGCACAGGAGCCGGCCGGCCGGTCAGCCGCGGCAGTCCCGCCGCCAGCGACGCAGGCCAGCGCGCCGGTCACGGCCGCAGGCGCCGGGCCGCCCGCTGACTTCGACGGCGTGCACGCAGGCCCGGGCGTGCGCCGCCTGGCCCGCGAGCTGGGCGTGGACCTCAGGGCTATGCCCGGGACCGGCCCGAAAGGCCGCATTACCAAGGAGGACCTGCTCGCGACAGTCCGCGGGCCAGCCGTCGCCACGGCTGACGGCACGGCCGCCGCGCCGGGGACGGGCGCGGGCATCCCGGAAATCCCGGCACAGGACTTCTCGAAGTTCGGCCCCGTGCAGATCCAGCCGCTGTCGCGCATCCAGCGGCTGTCCGGCACGCAGCTGCACCGGTCCTGGCTCAACATCCCGCACGTGACTCATAACGACGAGGCCGACATCACCGACCTGGATGCTTACCGGCGGGAACTTGACACCGCCGCCAGGGCCGAGGGCTACCGGGTCACCCTGCTGGCCTTCCTCATGAGGGCTTCCGTCTCGGCGCTGCGCGAGTTCCCCAGGTTCAACAGCTCGCTGACGCCGGAGAAGGACGCGCTCATCTACAAGGGCTACTACCACATCGGTGTCGCGGTGGATACGCCCGACGGCCTGGTGGTGCCGGTGATCCGCGACGTCGACCGCAAGGGCATCCTGGAGCTCAGCCAGGAACTCGGCGCGGTCTCGGCGAGAGCCCGCGACGGCAAGCTCGGCCTGCCCGAGCTGCAGGGCGGCTGCTTCACCATCTCCAGCCTCGGCGGCATCGGCGGTACTGGCTTCACGCCGATCGTCAATTCCCCTGAGGTGGCGATTCTCGGCGTGGTGCGCTCCACGACCGCTCCGGTGTGGGACGGGACGGCGTTCGAGCCGCGGCTGATGCTCCCGCTATCGCTCTCCTACGATCACCGGGTCATCGACGGTGCGCTGGCGGCCCGTTTCGCACGGTACCTGTGCCATCTGCTTGAGGACATCCGCCGGCTCGTGCTGTGACCGCCACCCGGCGCCCCGCCTGACAGCCGCCCGCCACCCCTGGAGCCTGACGTGGACATCCGGATCCCGGACATCGGAGACTTCGCCGACGTGCCCGTCATCGAGGTGCATGTGGCCCCCGGCGACGTCGTGGCGGCCGAGGACCCGCTCATCACCCTGGAGTCCGACAAGGCGACAATGGATATTCCCGCCCCGGTGGCCGGAACTGTCGCCGCCATCAGGGTCGCGGTCGGCGACCGTGTCTCCGCCGGTCACCTCATCGTGAACCTGCGGACAGGCGAGGTGCTCGAGCCGGAGCCGGCAGCGCCATCCGCTGCTGCTGCGACCGCCGCGCGCCCGCCCGCGCCCTCGCCTCTTGCCGGACCAGGGACGGCGCAGGGCGAGCTCATTGCGGAAGTGCTCGTCCTCGGCGCCGGACCAGGCGGCTACTCGGCGGCCTTCCGGGCTGCGGATCTCGGCAAGAAGGTCGTGATGGTCGACAGCGGGCCGACACTTGGCGGGGTCTGCCTCAATGTCGGCTGCATCCCGTCCAAGTCGCTCCTGCACGCCGCCAGGGTCATCGCCGAAACCCGGGAGATGAGCGAGCACGGCATCGTGTTCAGCGCTCCCGATATCGACCTGGACAAGCTGCGGAGCTGGAAGGACGGCGTGGTCGCCCGGCTCACCGGCGGTCTGGCCGGGCTGGCCAGGCAGCGCAAGGTCACCACGATCCGCGGCTACGGCCAGTTCACCTCATCACATCAGCTGCAGGTCGAGCTCGCCGACGGCGGGACCACGACGGTGGGTTTTGAGCAGGCGATCATCGCGGCCGGCTCCCAGCCGCTAACACTGCCGTTTATCCCGCGCGACGATCAGCGAGTCGTGGACTCCACCGGCGCGCTGGAGCTTGACGGGATACCGCAGCGCCTGCTCGTGCTGGGCGGCGGGATCATCGGGCTGGAAATGGCGACGGTCTACCACGAGCTGGGCGCGAAGGTCACGATCGCCGAGCTGATGGACCAGCTCATCCCCGGCGCGGACAAGGACCTGGTTAACCCGCTCGCCAAGCGGGTCGCCGCGCAGTACGAGAACATCTACCTCAAAACGATGGTGACGAACGTCGAGGCCCGTCCTGAGGGCCTTGTGGTGTCCTTCGACGGTGCGAAGGCCCCGGCGACTGACACCTTCGACAGGATCCTCGTCGCCGTGGGCCGCCGCCCCAACGGCCAGCTCATCGGCGCGGAGAACGCCGGCGTCGCGGTTGACGACCGCGGGTTCATCCCGGTCGACAAGCAGATGCGGACCAGCGTGCCGCACATCTTCGCCATCGGCGACGTTGTCGGCCAGCCCATGCTGGCGCACAAGGCCACGCACGAGGGAAAGGTCGCCGCCGAAGTGACGGCCGGCCGGGGCAGCGTTTTCGACGCGCGAGTCATCCCGTCGGTCGCCTACACCGATCCGGAGGTGGCCTGGGCCGGGATGACCGAGAACGAGGCGAAAGCTTCTGGCGTGAAGTACGGGAAGGGAGTGTTTCCCTGGGCAGCCAGCGGCCGCTCGCTGTCGCTGGGCCGTGACGAGGGCATGACCAAGCTGCTGTTCGACGAGGGGACCGGCCGCGTCATCGGCTGCGGCATCGTCGGGCCCTCCGCTGGCGACCTCATCGCCGAGGCGGCGCTGGCGATCGAGATGGGCGCCGACGCGGCCGACATCGGCCTGACGATCCACCCGCACCCGACGCTCTCGGAAACCATCGGGATGGCGGCGGAGGCGTTCGAGGGCACCATCACCGACCTCTACCTGCCCAGACGGTGACCGAATCCGGCTCGGATCGGACTGCGCGAGGGGGTCAGGAAACGGATTCACACTGAACACGCCAGACTTTCCATATCGGGCAGGAGTTGATGACGCAGATGGATACGCCGAGGATTCTTACTGTCACCATCGAAGTGAACGTGCCCGGGCACATCGAGGCGTACAAGCCCGATCAGATCGGCGCCGCGGCGCTGGAGTTCGCCAGGTCCCTCAGGAGATTCGGCGCCGATCCAGACAGCAGCAAGGTCTCCGTCAGCTATGTCTACGACCGGTGGGCACACGCCTATCCAGACCCTCAGGCCTCGCACCCGACGGGCTGACACGACGATTTGGCGCGAGACGGGGAGGCAGGAGCCGGCTGCGGATCACCAGCACGCTCAGCAGCCCCCAGCTAGCCGTTCCGAGGCCCTCACCCGGTTACGGACCTGAGGTTCCTGCGATTATGGGCAACCGGACCGAATTACCTAGCCTGGCGCTTCGCGGGCCGCCGCCGCATCCGCAGGGTGCCCAGGAGAAGGGCACCCATCAATACGACAATGCCGATGATCAGCAGGTACAGCAGGCCCTTGACGACAACGCCCACGATGCCCAGCGCGATCGCCACGATCACCAGCAGGAGAAACAGGGCAATCAACGGACCCTCCGCTCAGTTTCGGTTGCTGCTCAGCGGCGGGCCAGCCGCCTTTCGCCGCCCCCGCCAGGCTCGTACGTCATGCCGTAATGCTTGAAGATCGCCTCTTCGTCGCCTGCCGGCAACTCGCCGTCGATGCCGATCGACGGGGCATCCTTCACTTGTCTCCTGTCATAAGAGACCTTGAGGTACCCCGGACCGACGGTCGCCCGGTCCAGAGGCACGAAGACGAGCCGGTGCCGGGTCGGCATTCCGACCCTGACCGTGCCGAACGACGGCAGGTCGGTGGCTGTGTCAACGTAGACGGCCTCCAGCTCGCCGATCTTGTGACCGTCGGCGTCGACCACGTCGTGGCCGCGCCATTCCCGGATGTTGGCAGCCTCGAACACGCCTGTCTTCCTTCCTGCGGCGCCCTCTATGGCCTGTCCCATGGGAAGAACCGCAGACACCCTCGCCGGTTCACCGTAGGTGTGCCCGACCCTTGTCGTGGCTGTCCCACAAGGCTTGCCCGCCGAGTCATCTCGCGCCGTCTGGCAATACAAGCATAAATCTGTTCCCTCTGACATGGAGTGCCAGCGGCCCGCCTGCAGCGAGATCGAGGCATGCAGGCAGCGCACGCAGCGCTGGCCATCGGGGCGGCTAGCAGGAAGCCGCCACCGGGCCGCCTGGTTCTCATTCCCTGCGGCCCGGCGGTCCGGAGGGGGTGAGATCTTTCGGCGACGTCCGCGACAGCACGGTGATCCCGGCGGCCATGACGGCGAAGGCCAGGATGGCGACGGCAATCCTGGCCGGGCTGTCGGTGAAGCGCTCGTCGAACAGCCATACGCTCAAGATGATGCTGGCGAACGGGTCGGTGACGACCAGGACCGGCTGGGAGATGCTCAGCGGCCCGACATGCAGCGCGGACTGCTCGAGCAGCGTGCCGGTGACGGCGGCGGCAGCGAGCGCGTACACGGGCCAGCGCGTCAGCATCCCGCCGATACCGAACGTGGCGAGGGTCTCGGTTGCTGTCTTGATGAAGGTTGCCATCAGAGCCCATGCGAGCGCGGCGGCCGTTGCGAAGACGGCGGCCCGGCGCACCGGTGAGCCGCGCATTCCGAGCAGGGCGAGCGCGGCGATGCTGCCGCCGAACACAGACACAGCCGACACCCATTCTGCGGTCTCCGGTGCGGGATGCCCGCCGGTGGGCTCGGCCACAATGAGGAAAACCGCGAGCGCCACGCAGACGACGAGCACGGCCGCCCACGCGGCGCGGGCCACGTCCTGGCGGATCCATACCCGGCGCAGCACCAGCACGAAAACCAGCTCAGTGACGAGGATGGGCTGGACCACGGACAGCTGGCCATGGTGCAGGGCGAGGGCCTGGAAGCTGAATGAGCCCACCGCCGCGACACCGCCCAGCAGCCATAGCGGCTGCCGGACCAGGTAGCCGACTAGGCGCCATCCCTTCTCCCGCTTCGGGGCGCTGGTGCTGGCCGCGTGCTGCGTCATCAGGTTGACCGCGTTGGAGAACGCGGCGGCCAGCGCGAACACCACGCTGAGGGTCATGCCCGTGCTCCTGTTCCCTGCGCCATGCCCGCGCAGCCCGAGGTCAGAGCAGGCGCGCGAGGCCGTTGACTGCCCTGCAGGCGCCGACGAGCAGTAAGACCACGGCAATGAGCTCGCGCGCGTGGCTCATGAGCCAGTCCTGGGAGCGCTTGATCCCCGCCCTGGTGTCCTCGGGCCGGACCAGCAGGAGCACTACCGGGATGAGCACGTGCGGCGCCGCGAGATATTCCCCGCCAGGCGTGCCGCGCACAGCGCCGATGAGCACCACGAGCGCGTACCGGGGCTTGCTCAGGATCCGCTGCGCCCACTCGTGCCCCTTGAGGGTGCCGCCCGGCTCCTGCCTGGGTAGTGACCGGAACCGGGGCTCGGCGCCGGCCGTCAGCAGCAGGTCAACGCCGAGCAGCTTCGGGTTCAGCGCCGCGAGAAATGCCAGGCCGAAGAACGTGGCGTTCATCTGCGGCCAGCCGGCATCGGCTTTCCCATCGTCTTCCCGATGGCCAGGGGACAACGGATACTCACGGCTCGGGCAGCGGTAGCCCAGGTCGCGGCCCTGAAGCGGCCGTTGCTTCTCCCTGCTGCCGGATCGCCGCCCGTCAGTGCTCCCAGACTGACGCACGCTCGGTCGAGCGCGCATCACCTGCCTGACAGAATCACCTAGGCAGGATTCTGCGTGACCACCTGCTGGAGCGGCAGAGGCGGCTCGGGCATGAGGCTCAGCCTGATCGCCTGCCCTGCTGGCTTCGGGAAGACCACGCTGCTCGCGGCGTGGCGCGAGGCAGAGGTGGCGCGGAGGCCGGTTGCGGCGGGCCCGCGTACCGGGCCTTGCCGCCCACCAGCCCGGCCAGGGCGCTGGGTGCGGTCGGAGCGAAGTCCCCCCACGCTGGAGCCGGTAACGGACCGCCCAGGTCACCTGGAACGGCGGTTCCTGCGCAGGCCCATAGCGGTCACCGGTTCGGTTGACGAGCGCACAGACTATCCCAGTGCCGGTACCGTGACATGCTCCGGCTCATAACTGCACGTCACAAGGCAGATGCGCACGTCAGGACCTATGCCGGCTAGCATGCCCGGAGTTCCCGCCGGTGTAGCTCAGTTGGCGAAGCAGCCGTCTTGTAAACGGCAAGCTGAACCTGCTGTGACCTGGCGCTTCGCGCTCAGCGCTGAGAAGTTCGGCACGTATTGGGCATGCCGAAGACGAAGCCCTCTGATCGCGCTAAGGCGCCTCTCGGCGCCGTTGTCCGGCGTCCGCGGGAACACGGAGCTTCTCCGACAGTGGATCAGACGCAGTCGTACGTCGGCTGTCGGCGCTCCGCAAGTGAGTTAGCGGCGGGGCGCGAGGAGGCGTTGCAGCGCAGTTCGGCATCCCTCCTCGAATGACAGCTGGCGGGATTCATGTGCTTTGATGACCATCCACAGGGCTGTGAGAACTGAGCAGCCTTGGAGGATGCAATGGTCAGTGTCGTCCAACTGCCGGCCGTAGCCGCGGAGGAAGGCATCGCGCAAGTCTGGCCTGTTCTCCCAGATGCCGAGATGCAGGCGGGCCAGGTCGCTGATCCATACGTCCGGGCGTGACCACTCTAAGTCGACGACGTAGAGTCCGCTGGCCCCGATCAGCCAGTTCCGCGGGGTGTAGTCGCGGTGGCAGGGCACGCTGACTTGGCTGCCGAGGGCTGCCAGCGCCTCGACTTCCGCGCGGGCGGCCGCTAGTTCGCGCGGACACCGACGGTAATGCCCTAGTCGCCGACGGGATGAAGACCGGCGGGGACGTGTTCCTCGACCAGGAAGTCATCGCTAAAGGGCTGATATCGCTCCGATCGGCGCGGGTGGGCGGATCGGCATGGCTGGGACACGTCTGCCAGGCAGGCGCCACGAGCGGACTGGATGCTGCCGGGATGCAGGTAGCGGGCTCACTTGTCTAGAAGCCGGCGGAGCAATTCGACGGCCGGGTCAGCCTCGAAGGGACCGTGGCAGGGCAGCTGGCGGACTCCTGGGCGCAGCATGGCCGGCGGCGGAACGGGCACTGGCCGGCCGGCGGCCGGCTGCGGCTCGATGGCTTCACCTACGGCGGGATCGGCGGTGACCAGCCAGCGACCGTGCAGCAGCGGCTGGCCTGGATCCGCAGCCAGTACCGGCAGGGCCCCTCGGGCCGGTGGGCAGGGTTCGCCCCTCAGCCCTACGAGCAGCTCGCGACGGTCCACCGGCAGCCCGGACGCGACAGCGACGCCCGCACGATCAGCATCGCCCGCCGCGCTGATCTTCGCCGGTACGGCGACCTCGCCAGATACCAGAGGGCCGCCAACTGGCTGCTGGACAAGACCATCAAATACGGCTACCAGACCTGGCGCGCCGCCGCCGGGCTGGTCGCCGTCTACGTGATCTTCCTCGTGGCGTCGGTGATCGCGCAGCACCACGGCCTGATGATTCCGGCGGGGAACATCACCGGCCTTCACCCGGTCCCGGTAGCCACGCGCTGCATGGCGGATTATCCGTGCTTCTACCCCGCCGGGTATGCCATCGACGTTGTCATCCCGATCGTCAATGTCCACCAGGCCGACAACTGGGGGCCGAACGGACACGCACCGTGGGGCTGGGCCTGGGCGACGGCGACCTGGCTGGCAACCGGGCTCGGCTGGGCGCTCGCCACCCTGCTCGTCGCCGGCTACACCGGGCTCGCCCGGCAGCAATAGAAACCCATCAGCCAGCGGGCTGCCAGCCCCAGTCCCGGCCGACGGTCGTCAGATGAGACAGTTGGATGCCAACTTGACGAACAGCAGGTAGGGGACCTAGGTGCCAGTGCCAGTTCCCTGAATGACGTTCGGGATCAGGTCACCCGATGCGCTGACGGCCTGATCGAGCGCTGTCTGCGCATTGCTGAGGGCATTGTTCCCTGCGGTCATGGAAGGGTTTGCCGCGGTCATCCCATTCATGTCTGGCGAGTTGGACAGCGTCTGTGCGGCTGATAGGTAAGCGGTCGCGGCTGACTTCCAGTCTGCGGCTGCCACGGCGAGCTGACCCCCGCCGCCGCACGCTGGTGCGGGGTTTGCCTGCAAGGTGGCAGCGTCGTTCTCGAAGGCTTCCAGGTCAGTGATCCACGTGTTTATGTCGCTCGCAGTATTGCCACCATTCATCAGGTCCCCGACGACTGCGCCATCGTCCCGGTTGTAGTTAGACAAGTCCTGGTGGATGGCGTCCAGCATCTGTGTGCCGCGGTTAGCCAGCCATGCGTTCAGCTGGTGTCAGGTGCGATGCCTGCGCGCTAGCCGGGCTGACTGCGGGCACTGCGGCGCCGGGCGCGTGATAGCCGCCATGGAACACCGATGCGCCGACGCCCATGTTGGCTCTGCTCTGCGGCTGCCACATGCTGCTGTCCTCTCAGTTGCCCGGCTGCTCAGTTGCCCGGCTGCGGGATCGTCCGCGTCGAGTTGGTACACGGGGGGAGCAATACGTCTGGCTGATGCCGGTCTCGTTGTTCGTCATGGTCTGGTTGCACACGCCGTCGCAGGCCTCACCGGCCGGAAGGTTCCCGTGCAGGTCAGGACAGCGGCGAGGGGGGCGGGGCGTCAGTTGCGTGCCAAGTGAGCGGCGGGCTAGTGGAGGCCCGCGTAGTCAAGACCAGCGTCGGTAGAGCTTGAACAGACCTTCCCGAAGTGCCAGCGTCTTGTCCCAGTCGTCCTTCAGAGGATCCGCGCCGTACTCGGTGATGCACGCCCTGATGATGCTCTCCAGCGACACGCGGTCTGTCGGGTGATGCGCTTTGGCCGACATCACGGCGTCGTCGGCGAGCTGGGTGCGGCCGATGTGGATGTGGGGACGCTCGACCCTGGTTCCCGGATGCCAGTGATATGACCAGATGATTTCGCCGCTGGCAGCTTGCAGCTCGTAGTCGTAACCCCGAGTGCTAACCCGCCACGGTTCCTGTCCGGGCTGGTCATTCGGGACGATCTCGTACTGCATGCAGACCCGGAGCATCAAGACCGGCGCTCCCGGCGGGTACCGGAGGGAGATCGGCTTGTCATCGTTGACGGTGAGGGCATGGGTCTTGCCTCGGATAGCGCGACCACCGGGCGATAACGTGATCTTGGCCCGTGCGACGCAGGCCAGGGACTCCTTCAGCGGTTCCAGGAAGGCATCAACCGCCTCCGTGGGAGTTCTACCGGGCAAAGGGGATCAGCATGGCGACACGGGTGATGGCCGGGTCGTCCATCCCCTCATAGTCCCCTGCATCCCACTTGGCCAGGAACTCGTCTCCTGAGATGTTCAGGACTTCGCGGGCAGCGCGATCGAGCACGGCCACGCCCTCTTCGGGGGTCGCCTCCACTACCTCGACCCCCGCGTCTGACCTCGTGTCGTGCATAGGGTGATCCTCCCTCTGCGCAGCACTCTCAGTTACTCCTGGTGAGCTAACTGTAGCTATCCGTACCCTCCACCTCAGGTAAGCAGGCCTGTTCGCGCAAGTCCAGACCTAATCCATTACAAATGACTCCCGATAGTAGGAACAGGTTCACAAAATAGGTAATCGGGCTGCGGTCCCACCCCGCAGCGCGGGCCGTGCATGCGAACGCCCGCATATGGGGCGCCGCTCCCGCCGCTCCCGCCGATGCTGGCGCTGTCAGGCGGCGCGCTGGGCATCTTCCCAGTCCACACGGTCATACCAGTCTCTTTCCTGCTGCTCCTGGCTGGTCAGCCTGCGCCGTACCCCCGTCATCCCTAGCCGGGTGTCTTCCCCGCGGAAGTACGCCTCTGTAGGCCGCGGATTCTCCTGCCAGAAGTTCAGCAGCTCCTCGCTGGCGTACTTGCGGGCCCTGGCCTCCGGGCCCCGGAACAAGGTCCGCTCGTCAATGCCAGCTTCCCGGCTGCGCCGATTCAACATGTAGCCCTTGGTCGCGGTCTCAGCCGCCAGCCACTGCCGCTCTACCTCGCTGCCCGCTGCGTGCGCCGGTCGGCCCATCGCTGGCTGCGCCGGTCCTGCGCGGCCTGCCTCCGCTCGTTGCGCACATCCCGGCGGTGCAGCTCGTCTAGCACCTGGTCGCGGCAACGCGGGTTGCCTTCGGGGCACCGGGAATAGTGGGCGGCCAGGTCGTCATCGCTGGCGCTGTGCAGATACCGGGCAGGCAGCACCACCGGATAGTGCTCCGGGTGTGCGCGGAAGCCCCTGCAACAGGCATGGGTACAGGGCCGGTTGACCGGCTGCTCCCGGCGGATCCAGTGCTTCCAGAGGTCGCGCGTGTTGTACGGGGCCACGGGTCAGCGCCTCACTGCGACTAGCAGCACGAGCCCGGCCGCAGCGCCGAGCACGGCGACGGCCAGGCGGTCACGGCGGCAGGCCCGGCAGCCCGTCAGCTTCGCAAGGAACTCGTGCCGGGTCATGGCTGCCCTGCTCCGCCGGCGCCGAACGATGCGTAGGGCGTGACGGCGCAGCTCCACTTGTAGGGCTGGCCCGCCGGGCTTGCCGGCCTGGCCGTCGAGCTGGTGGAGCAGCCCAGCAGGCCCCCGCCGAGCGTGACGGCCACGGCGACCACAGCCGCGGGTATCTGCGGCAAGATGCCTCCTGGACGCAAAAAAACCGCAACGGAGTCTGCCGGGGCCTGTCGCGGTGCGATCCGCGCTCTGCCCCGGAGACCGGGCCGTTACGGTCAGTCGCAAGGATCCCGCTGGCTGCGGGCCTGGCCCTAACTTAGCAGCGGGAACGCCTCCGGGCGGGCCGCGCAGCGCGGCTTGCCTGCCGACTCGGGCGTGCCCGGCTGTGCGGGTGAGGGTGCGGGTTATGCCGGCCCGGCGGCCGGTATCGCCCCGTGGTCGGTGGCGCCCCATATTCGTTCTTCCGGCCACGTGTTGCACCAGTTACAGGCCCAGCTCAGATTGTCCAGCGCGTTGTCGCCGCCGTTGAAGCGCGCGACATCGTGGCCGAGGCTGCCGATGCGCCTGCCCACGTGCCCCCAGGGCTGGAGCCGCCCGTTAGCGAAGGGCGCCCGTTCGACGGCCAGGGAGTTGCAGTAGCGGCACCGGCCGCGGGCGCTCATCAGGATGCCCAGCACGTCAGCGGCAGTGATGCGCAGGGCGGGCGGCCCGGACATGAGCCGGGCACTGTTCGCCTTATGCGCCTTCCGGGCGCACCACGCGCGGCGCTCCCGCTCCGTGGTACGCGACAGGTAGTCATCCCAGGATGAATACTGCGGCGCCGGGACCGGGATAGCCCGGTCGTAGTCTCCCGGCTGACCGCGCGGCGCTGGCCGGAGCTGCGCCTTCATCTTCCTGCGCTCGGACGGGGGCAGGGCGCCAAGGAACGCCTCCAGCTGCGCCAGCGTGGGATTCTCCGGTAGCGGCCCTTGCGCTGCCTTCTTCCTGTTGCTCATCGTGCTGCCCTTCCTCCATGACTGGCAGGCTGCCCGCCTCTCTGCCCGGCCCGGCCACATTTCCCTCAGCGCTCTGTCCGCTGCGCCAGTGCCGGGCTCCCCTGGTGAACCGCCTACAGCCGGTGGCCGACCCTCGTGCCGAACGGGCCCGGCAGCGAGATCCACGGGCCCCGGACGCTGGACCAGTACAGATCCACGCCGCGGCGCCCGTGAGCCCGGCCGTGCCGGTAGTTGGCATGGGAATGGCCCAGGTGGAACAGGGCGTAACCGACGACGACCAGGACGATAACAGTGATCACGGCTTCTCCTCGGTGCTGTGCTCGGATGAGATGACGTACAGCCGCGGCCGGGCAGCCTCGATCGGCCGGGCGCGCGGCGGCGAGATGGTCGCGGCGGCCTTCAGCGGCTCCAGCTGACGGGCGGGCCGGGGAGCCCCGGCCGCGTGCCAGCGGTGCACGCGGAGCCCTGCGTAGGCCATTGCGCCGAGCACGGCCAGGCCGAGCCCCGACGCCAGGATGATGGCGGTGATTTCCAGGATCTCGCCCAGGACGTGCAGGCCGGTGTGCGCGGCATGCTCGACTGGCTTGCGGATGAGGACGGCGATGACGACCAGGACCACGGCCACGGCGGCCAGGCCGCTGCCGCGGTCTCCGCAGCCCGAGGCAGTGCAGGCCGGGGCACTTAGACATGGTTGTTCTCCTTCGTGGTGTCGTCGCGCTCGGCGCGGGCGGCGCTGATGAACCTGTGCACGGCGACGGCGCCCAGCCGGTAGTGACGGCCGGTGGCCTTGCACTTCGGGCAGGTGATGATCCGCTGCCGCCAGCGGGTGCGGACGATGCGCTTGCCGCCGCAGCGGCGGCACCGCCGGGTCGGGCTGATGGCCAGGAACAGCGCCCAGGCGGCCAGCAGGCCGAGGACTAGCAGGATGTGGGTCAGCATGGCCGGTCACCTGCCCTGCGCTACAGCGCGGGCGCCGTCTGCGTAGCCCTCGCCGTAGCCCTGCTGTAACCCTCGGCGATTCCTGCCGCGCGGCCGGCCTCGATGCCCTCGCGGTAGACCCGGCACGGGTAGCGGCTGCAGTCGGTGTCCCGGCAGTCGGCGTAATCGTGCTTAGCCGCCTTCCGGGCTGCGGCGGCGGCGTCGCGTCGTGCTGCCGCCTCGGCCCGCTTGTGCTCGGCGGCCCGCCTGGCGAAGTCGCCTTTCCCGCTCGCGCAGACGTGCGTGAGCGGGTTGGAGCGCGGCTGCCCGCATGCGCCGCAGGTGCGCAGGCTCATCTCGTCCCCCTGTTACCGTCGTGACGCTCCCGGCCGCTGGCGCTGGACCTGGAGATCTTCCTGCGGCAGTCGGGAACGCTGTACCTGATCGCCGATCCGGCCGGGAACGACGACTCGCCGCTGTCGCCGCTGTTCGCCGCGATGGCGAATGAGTTCCACCGCCTGATCGTCCGCAACACTGAACTACGCCGCCGGGATGATCGGCCAGGCCAGCGACCACGGGCGGCTCGATCCCCCGCTCTTGATGGCCCTGGATGAGGCCACCCAGATTTGCCGGGTTCCGCTGGACAAGTGGCTCGCCCACTCCGGTGGCAAGGGAATCCAGATCGCCACCGTGGTGCACGGCGAGGCGCAGCTGGCTGCCACCTGGGGCCACCATGGGCGCCGGGTGATCCTCGACACCAGCGGCTGCAAGGTCGTGCTGCCCGGCGTCGATGACCCCGACACGCTGGAGCACCTGTCCCGGGTCTGCGGCGAGCACGCCTTCCGCGAGCGCGGACGCGGCGAGCGCGGCCGGGACGCCATCTGGACCCGGTACCCGGTCATGACCCCCAGCATGATCAATCAGCTGCCGACCGGGTTCGCGCTGGTCAAGTGGGGAAACTCGGCGCTGACCATCGCGAAGATCGCCGCCGCCCGCAAGGACCGGATGATCCGTGCCGACCAGGTGCGCTACCGGCGGCTCCCGGCCGCTCCCATCGAGCTGCCGGTCCCGATCTGCGAGCTGCCGCAGGACGCGATCCCGGCGGATGTGGTGCCCGACGATCTGGCGGCGCTGCCGGATGTCCCGGTGTCCGCGCCGTCGGGCCAGGCCTACCCGTGGGATGAGGGCCAGGCATGACGACCACCCCGGACGGCGGCCTGGCTGCCGCGCTCAGAGTGCAGGCCGCGCACGACGACAAGATCTCGCTTCTGGAAGAGGGCCTGGCGCTGCTGGCCGAGCGGGTCAGCGAGATCCGCGAGAAGCTCGACGGAGACGCGGGCGGCGGAGTGCCGTACCGGCCGATACCCGCGCCGCGCTGGTGGTCGCTGAAAGGCGGCCAGCGCGAGGCCGCCATCAGCCGGCTGCGCGGCTGGGTGCGCACGGTCTACCAGCCGTCCTACGGCCAGGTGGCGGCCGGGCTGCCGTCCTGCTGGGCACACCATCCGTTCTGCCTGTTCGCGCTGGACTGGCTCAGCGAGCTGCACAGCGTCCTGTACCTCCAGCCTGGCCGCACCACCCCGGTCCTGACCGCGCAGGCGGAATGGCAGTCACGGCTGCTGCCCGCGATCGCCGAGGCCATGCGCCAGGAGTGCGCCTCCTGCCCCCGAAGCGGTCACCCGGGCGGCGGTCATGACTAGCACCTCGCCGCAGCTGGCGGCGGCGCTGCGGTACGCCGCCGCCGGGTGGCCGGTGTTCGCCTGCCAGCCCGGGTCGAAGGTGCCGCCCGAGGGCAGCCGCGGCTTCAAGGACGCGACCACCGACCCGGACAAGATCGGATGGCTGTGGCGCCGGGCCGACGCCGGCGCGAACGTGGCGATCGCCACCGGAGCGCCAGGCCCGGACGTGCTGGACGTGGACATCCACGACGGCGCACCCGGCTGGAAGTCCTGCGCCGAGCTGCGCCGGGCCGGACTGGTGCCCGACGCCATGGCGGAAATACGCACCCCATCGGGCGGCGGCCACTTCTACTACCAGGGCACCGGCCAGCGAATCGCCAAGATGCCCGCCCACGGCATCGACTACCGCGGCGCGGGCGGCTACGTGGTGGCCCCGCCGTCCCAGGTCGGCGGCCGCCCCTACGTGGTGGTGTCCAAGCAGGCCAGCCCGGCCGTGTTCGACTGGGCCGCGGCCCGGGAGCACCTGGACCCGCAGCCGCAGGGCCAGGCCATTGAGCATGACCAGCCGGGTCGTCGGCCGGGGTCGCTGGATCACCTGGCCCGGTACGTGGCCGGGCTGCAGCCAGGCAACCGCAACGACGGACTGTTCTGGGCCGCCTGCCGGGCTGCCGAGTCCGGCGACCGGGACGCCCTGGCGGCCATCGCGGAATCGGCGCGCGCGATCGGGCTGAGCGAGCGGGAGATCACCGCGTCGCTGCGATCTGCCGAGCGCACCGCCACCAGTCAGCCCGGGCCGCCGGCGGAGCCGCGCCCTTTCGCCCGAGTGCCGAGCCGGCAGGCCGAGGCGGGCTGAGATGACGCCCGCACCTCAAGAAAGCCGCCGCGACGTTACCGGCGTGATCTACCTGCTGCACTTCGACCGGCCGATCGGCAACACCCGTAGCAAGACCGGCTACGCCCAGCACTACACCGGATGGGCATCAGACCTGGTCACCCGGCTCGCGCAGCACATGTCCCGCAGCGACGCCAAGATCGTGCAGGCCTTCCGGCAGGCGGGTATCGGCTGGGAACTGGCCCGCACCTGGTCCGGCACCCGCGCCCGGGAGCGCCAGATCAAGGCTCAGGGCGGCGCCGCCCGGCACTGCCCCGTCTGCAAGGGCCAGCCACCGCAGGTCGCCGCTACGGCGATTGAGGCCAGTTACCGCGTAGCGGTCCCGGCGCCCCGCCAGGCCCCCGCCCCCGTGCCGCCAGTCCCGGAGCCGCCGCTGTGGGAATCCATCGTCGCCCGCCTGGACACGGCTGAGGCGGCTGCCCTCCTGGCGGAGCTGGCCGCCGCCGAGCGGGCCGCATGGACCGCCGCCGGCCCGGACGCCGGGCCCGAGTGCGAGCGCCGCCTTGACCTCGCCTGCGACGTGTCCCGCCTACGCGGCGAGGAGGCCAGCGCCGCCGAGCGCCTGGCCGAGGGCCGCGCCATCGCCGAAGCCGAGCAAGCCCCAGACCCCAACCCCCGAAGGAGCACCGACGTGGAACCGATCAGGACCACCGCCACGGCGCCCGAGGCAGCCGCGCTGCCGGACGGCACCCCGCACCCCGACCCCTACCTGGCCGAGCGCGGCTGGCAGGCCCACGGTGGCGTGTACGTCAGCCGCGGTGCCGACCGCGGCCAGGACGTCACGGCCCGGCTGCTGGACATGCCCATCGGCGAGCGGGCCGCGATCCAGCACCGGGCCGCTGAGATCGAGCGAGAGGCAGGTGCGTGATGAGCTGGCTGCGCTACGAGTTGACCCCCGAGGACGCGGCGACCTGGACCGCGATGGACGCCAGCTACGCCCGGTACCAGGCCGTAGAGCCGCCCGCCGACGCTGCCGACGGCCGGCTCTACGCCGAATGGGCCGACCTGGACGCCGAAGCCGAGGCCGAGCGGGCCCATGCCGAGCGGGCCCATGCCGAGCGGGTGGCCGGGCGGCCGATGACCTGTCCCGAGTGCGGCGAGGACGCCCGCGAGCAACCGCCCGCAGACCTGGTGAACTGGCAGGCCCACGGGATCGCCGAGCCGGGCTGGTCGCACCGCGACAGCAGCGCGCTGTGCCCCGTCCTCGGGCCATCCGGCGGCTACCAGCCCGCCCAGCCGCAGGCCGCCCAGCCAAGGCCAGAACCCGACGCCGGCGTCGCCCGGCTGGACCCGCCCGCCACCTTGCAGGTTGCCCGCGACATCCGGCAAGCGCAGACCCGCAGCCACCTGACCCGCCAAGCCCAGCAGGAGCAGCCCGGCGCGATACCCCGCCAGTACATGGCAGCAGCCATCCGCCGCCTGGATGTCACCGGCCCTGGACCGGTCCTGCGCGGCCGCGACGCAGCCGCGGACACCACGGCTCGGCAGCCCGAGCGGGAGGCAGGCGAATGATCCCCGCCGACCCGCAAGCAGCCCGGCCCGAGCCCGGAACGCTGGCCGACCTGGCCGCCGAGTCCATCCGGACGCTCAACCACCTGACGCCCGAAGCCCTGGAGTATCCCGGTGACCTGTACGCGGTCATCGCCAGCCTCAAACTGCTCGCCCAGCGACTGCCCCAGCTGCTCGGCCAGCTGTCGGGCTGGCTCGACCACCAGCACACTGCCGGCCGCATCGCCCACGACACCCGGCAGGACGCCGAGCCCTACGTCCAGGACGTCACCAGCTCGCTCGCGCAGGCAGCCGCGGACGCAGCTGCCCTCGCCGACGCCCTGAACGTGGCGCACAACGCGTGCTCCGGGCTCAAAGCCGCCGACCCGCCCGCCGAAGGCACCGCCGGAACGGAGGACAGATCATGAGCCAGCGGCCGCACAACGCGACAGCCGCGCGGCCCGCGGGCCATGACGGGACCCCGGCGGAAATCGGAGCAGATCAGGCCACAGCCGCACTCGCTCCTGTTGCGGGCGAGCGGGATGCCGGGCAGTCGCCGGCGGCGCCCGGAACGCAGCATTCCGATCCGGTGCTTGCGGCCCGCGGAGGGCTGACATGCGAGCACGGCCACGGCATCTACATCCGCCGCGACCCCCAGCTCAGCGCCGACCGCGAAGCAGGCTGCATGACCACCGGAGTCATCTGCACCGCCGACCCCGCCTGCCGCCACCCCGCCCACGTGGAGACCGGAATCTGCTCCCACCACCGCCGCGCTCAGCGCCATGCCCAGATGCAGCGGTCACCGTCACTGACCATCCGCATCCTCGGCCGAGCCCTGGAACATCGCCGCGAACAGGAACGGGAGGCCGGCTGATATGCACACCCCAGCCGCCAGCCACGGTGGCTGCGGGCCGACTGGCATTGGCGCGCAGCGGCGCCTCCGCGCCCTCATGGCCCGAGCCTGGAGCCCCGAAGCCATCGAGCACGCCACGGGCCTGCCCGCCGCCGATGTGCGGCGCGCCCTGGCCGACCGGCGGCGCGTCAGCCCCGAACTGGCCTGCGCCGTCGCCCGTGTCTACGACCAGCTCTGGGATACCCGCCCGCCCTGCAGGACTCATGCGGAGCGAGCAGCCGCGGACGCCCATCGCGAACACGCCGAATGGTGCGGCTGGCCTCCGCCCATGGCCTATGACGACGACACCATCGACCATCCCGACGGCGACCCCGCACCTGGCTGGAAGCGAACCGGGCGCACCACCATCCCCGCTGCCGACCTCGCCGAAGACGCCCGCTGGGTCCGTGAGTACGGCGGATACCGTCACGCCACTCCCGCCGAGGTCGCCGTGCGGCTCGGCGTCAGCAGAGCGGTGCTCGGCAAGGCCCTGCAGCGAGCCGCCCGAGCCAACCGGGAAGGACGCGAGGCGGGATGACGACGCTCCGAGGAGCAGAGGAGAAGCTCACCATCGTCGAGGTCTGCGCCGAGCTCAAGATCTCCCGCTCGACCTTCTACGACTGGCGCGCCAAGCGGCGCGGCCCGCGCTGCATCACGCTGCCCAACGGCAGCCTCCGGATCCGCCGCCGCGACCTGGACCGCTGGCTCGGCACCCGCGAAGACGCCGCCTGATGGACACCACCTACGACGTCCGTGTCTATAAGACCGAGGTCTACCGCGGCACCCGGGTGTCCAGCCACAAGGTCCGCTGGAAGACCGGGTCGCGAACCTGGAAGCGGCCGTTCCGCAATGCCGCCCAGGCCGAGGTCTTCCGCGCCGAGTTGCTGGCTGCCGCGCGCAAGGGAGAAGCCTTCAACCTGGCCAACGGCGAACCAGTGTCATGGCAGCGCGACGAGCCCGGCACGAGCTGGTACGAGTTCGCGTGCACCTACGTGGACATGAAGTGGAAAACGGCGTCGGCCAAATACCGCCGCGTAATCGCCCAGGCCCTCGCGGCAGCTACCACGGCCGTCCTGGCAGACAGCTACGACAAGCCGGACGACGCCGATCTGCGCGGAGCACTGGTGAACTGGGGCTATAACTCAAAGCAACGAGCCAGCGCGCCGACAGAGATCGCGGACATCCTCCGATGGCTGGTCCGCAACACCCGGCCAGTGTCCGACCTCGCCGATTCGGCTCTCTGCCGGCAAGTGCTCACCGCCGCGACGTCCCGACTGGACGGCAAACGCGCGGCCGCGACGTCGGTCCGCCGCAACCGCGCAGTCTTGTTCAACGCCCTTGAGCATGCAGTGGAACTCAAGCTTCTGAACGACAATCCCGTCGCGAACCTGAAATGGCGGGCGCCCAGCGCGACACAAACCGTGGACCGCCGCGTCGTGGTCAACCCAGCCCAGGCCCGGCTGCTGCTCGCGGCCGTCGAGTCGCAGCTGCCCAGCGGGCCGCGGCTGGTGGCCTTCTTCGGCCTGCTTTACTACAGCGGACTGCGGCCCGAGGAAGCCGTCGGCCTTCGGTGCGGCGACGTGATCCTGCCGGACGCGACGAGCGCTGAGCGAACCGGGCAATCAGCCGAGCCCAGAGAATCATGGAGCGAAGTCCATCTCAGACGCACGAGGCCCGACGCTGGCGGCCAGTGGACCGACGACGGGGCCAGCCGGGACCGTCGCGGTCTGAAGCACCGAGCCGAAGGCGAGACGCGCACAGTCCCGTGCCCCCCGGCGCTGACGAAGCTGCTGCGCCGGCACCTGGCGGAGTTCGGCGGGCACGCCGCTGCGCCGTTGTTTCGCGGGGTGCAGGGCAGGCCGCTTGCCACGATCACATACCGGCGCGTCTGGGACAAAGCTCGGCTCACGGCCCTGTCGGCCGAGCAGTACCAATCCTCGCTGGCCCGGCGCCCCTATGACCTGCGACATGCATGCCTTTCGACCTGGCTCAACGGGGGAGTGGCCCCCACCCAAGTTGCTCAGTGGGCTGGCCACAGCGTCGAGGTCCTGCTCCGGGTCTATGCCAAATGCCTCGACGGCCAGCAGGACATCGCCAAGCGCCGCATTGAGGTCGCGCTGGACACCTCGCGGTGACCGAATCACACTCGAAATGCGTGGCCGATCGTACACGGATTACTGCGGAGCGTGAATTCTCCGTTGCGCAGACGGCGGCTCAGTGCGCGCGATCGCGAGCCACGTGTCCACCGGGCGAGATACTCGGTGGTGTGGGCATGGTCATCTCCTGCCTGCGCAGGTCTGTATTGACCAAAAGGGTGTTCTTGACGCCAAGGCGTTCTTGCCCAATTTAGACCATTACACGTAGCAAAGACTAGTAATGGCCCGAATTTCTCTAACATATTTACAGACGGCCCTTTACATGAGACGTTGCATGCAACGATGGCAGTTCGGGCTGCTTACTGGCGTGCTATCTGGGGGGGCTCGTGGTAAAGGGAATCGCGCCGATGCTCGTCAAGAGGAAGCCGTCGTGGACCAGGCGTCACGTCAGCCAGTTGATGCGCGTCCCCGCGGGCGCGGTGGCGTCAGCCGTGGCTCGCTTCGCCTGGTCGGCGGGTATGGCACCGGCGGCCAGTGCTAAAGGGCTGGCGATTCGGCGGCATTCTTTAATAGTGGCGGCCGCCGTGGCGCTGGCGTTGCCGGTGACGTCCGCTTTCAGCCCGCCCCCGGGCAGGTCGGCTGCAGGACTTGCGACGCGCCAGGCCATCAGGGCCAGCGTGGCGGGGACAGCGCACCCGGCCGCTGTCCCTGCGGCCTTGCAGGCGGTGCTCGATAGGAAGCTGCGCTCGCAGCCAGTCACCATGCCGGGCGGGCTGACGATGTCCTGGGGGACTCGCGGCTCGGTCAGCATCCGCACCGCGCGCGGTGCTCGTCTCGGGCTGCGGCCGCTGTCGCTTGGCGGCTCATCCCGGGCGTTCTCGCCGGGACCCTTTGTGTTCGGCCGCAAGAGCGTGACCGAGCGCCTCGGCCTGGGGGTCACTGCCTGGTACAAGACGGCGGCTAGCGGGCTTGAGCAGGGCTTCACTGTGTCACGCCGCCCGGCAGGGACTGGCAGCCGCTTCTCGATCGTGCTGGCCGCGACCTCGCGTGTCCGCTCCTATAGTGCTGAAAGCGTGGTGCTGTCCGGGCGTGATGGCCCTGTCCTCACTTACGGCGGCCTTAGTGTCACCGACGCCGCGGGCCGGCCTGTGCCTGCCCGCCTTGCCGCTGGCAGCGGCCAGGTGAGAATCGTCGTGGACGATGCGCATGCTTCTTTTCCGCTGACCGTTGACCCGTACATCGTCCCGGCGTCCACACCGTCGGCTGTCATTAACGGAGTCGAAGGCTCGTACGAGCAACTTGGCTACTCTGCCGCGTTGTCGGCAGACGGCCAAACCGCGCTGGTCGGCGTCCGGGATGCGAATAATGGCGACGGCGGCGCCTACTTGTATGTCGAATCCGGCGGAACCTGGCCGGCGACGCCCACGGCCGCCTTCACCGCGCCGGCGGGCTCGAGTGATTTCCTCGGTGCCTCGGTAGCGCTATCGGCCGACGGGAATACGGCCCTGGTCGGAGGGGGACTGCCGGGCGACTCGATCCCCGACGTCGCCTACCTCTACACTGCAGCTTCGGGCTGGTCGAACACGCCTGCCGCCATGTACTCCTACCCGCTGTCCAGTTCCGGGCCGGTAGCCGTGGCGCTATCGGGTGACGGCCAGAACGCCCTGATAGGCGTGCAATATGCGAATGGCAGCCTCGGGGCGGCATTTCTGTACACAGA
>Ga0116110_1000162_pt1 | contig 43878 bp, 48 predicted proteins | sample June2015DPH_8_50_FD_89719 | JGI IMG/M metagenome (GOLD analysis project Ga0116110, IMG submission 89719) | Peatland microbial communities from SPRUCE experiment site at the Marcell Experimental Forest, Minnesota, USA - June2015DPH_8_40 | ecosystem: Environmental > Terrestrial > Soil > Wetlands >...
AACAACGTTTAAAATCTACCTGCCGCGGTTCGAGGCCGAAACCGCACAGGTTGCCTCTGGAGAGGTTGCCGTTAAGCCCCCGGCCGGCACTGAAACCATCCTGTTGGTCGAGGACGATGAAGCGATTCTGAACCTCGGTAGGATGATACTAGAAGAGCTGGGCTACAGGGTTCTTGCAGCGCCGACCCCACGACTCGCCATTCATCTTGCCAAGGATCATGCGGGAGACATTCACCTGCTTATCATGAACGTGGTAATGCCGGAGATGAACGGGCGGGAACTGGCAGAACAGCTTAGTGTTGTACGCCCGAACCTCAAGTGCCTGTATATGTCAGGCTATACTGCCGACATGGTGACACATCGCGGCATTATGGACGCAGGAGTAAATTTCATTCAGAAACCTTTCGGAAGGGATAGTTTCGCGGCAAGAGTAAGGCACATTTTGGACAACGTGAAATAGATGGCCAAAAGATCGTGCCGGCGTTGTTCTTCCCGCCCATGACAAAATAAACTATGCTTCACTATGCCCCCGCCGATCATTGCTGGCGGGGTTTGTTTTTGACTATTCGTCAATTGGGGCTTTTTGAGGCCTTTGACCCTATATTTTTGTATGTAATTAGTGTGATTACGCATGTTTTACTCCAATCCACCAAGACATAATTTGCCCAGCGTTTCAATGAGTCCCTCCATTTTGCCCGGCGATCGCATCCTCCTGAACAAAGCGGTCTATAATACTCAAGCTATTAAGCTCGGGGACGTGGTAATCTTCACCTACCCCGACGACCGCCGCCTCAACTATGTAAAACGAATTGCAGCGCTGCCGGGCGACACTGTTGAAATTCGGGAGAACATTCTCCTGGTCAATGATCTGCCGCTCGATAATCCGATTGCCCCGGGACTCGTTTTGGATTTCAAGCCAGAGGGGGGCCAGATCATCATGATGGAGGAAAACGCCGCTGCCATCTACCTAATTATTGTGGATTCGGCCAACCCTCAGAACATGGCCAAGATCACTGTGCCTCACGGACACTGTTTCCTTCTGGGCGACAACCGCAGCCAAAGCACCGACAGCCGGAATTTTGGTCCCGTCCCGACTAGTGATATTCAGGGCAGGCTCGATTATATATACTGGCCGGCCAAGAGCTGGTCGCGTTTGGGGCTCTATCCCCACAAATGAAATTATGGGATCCAAAGACCGCAAACTCCGACTTTGCTGAATTCCGCAATAGTTCAACGAAACGTTCTGTGGCTGGTTGCCGATTTTCTGCCTGGCTGCGGGTCTTTTGCGATATGACTCGAAGAACTCCGTCTTTGCCTGTTCGGCCCCCGCTGCACGCTGAATATTGGTTCCAAAATCAAGGTGCTCGGAGTATATTTCAAAACGCCCTCATTGTGGTTAATGCCCTTTGATTATCCCTGCACGAAGAATCTCAAGTTGACCTTTCAGGCCGGGAGGCCATACGACCATGTCCAAAACGTTTACGCATCTGTTTGCTCCGTTGCAAATCAAGCATCTTACCCTGAAAAACCGTATCTGCATGTCGCCGGTGAGCACCAATTTTTCCACTCCCAAGGGGGAGGTGACGCCGCGCCTGCTTGATCACTATGGGGCGAGGGCGCGTGGAGGGGCCGGTTTGGTAATCATTGAGGGAACTTGTGTCCACCTCAGCGGAAAAGCCTTCGTGAACCAACTCGGAGCTTATGAGGACGGTTTCATTCCAGGGCTCGAGAGTCTGGCCCGGACCATCAGGGCAAATGGCGCTGCAAGCATCATGCAGCTTCACCATGGCGGACGGCAGGCCAACCAGAAGATTTCCGGCATTCAACCCCTTGCTCCTTCGGCCGTTGCCTGTCCTATATCTCGGGTCATGCCCAAGGAGATGACCCATCAGGAGATTTCGGAAATAAAAGAGGCCTTTATCGAAGCTGCCTCCAGAGGCAAAGAAGCAGGATTTGATGGGGTGGAGTTCCACGCCGCTCACGAATATCTGATCTCTGAGTTTCTCTCGCCCCACACTAACAAAAGAACCGATGAGTACGGCGGGGGCCTGGAAAACAGGCTGCGGCTCCTGGTCGATATAATCCGGGGCGCCCGGCTCAAGCTGGGGCCCGACTTTATAATCTCTGTGCGAATAAATGGCGAGGACTACATACCAGGGGGGCTGACCATCGCTGACGCAATTGAGATAGCGAGGGTGCTGGAAGCCGAGGGCGTAGACATTCTCAACGTATCGGGCGGGGTCTACGTAACGCCGCATCTGGTCATCCCTCCACTACCTCTTGGCCCTGGAGTTCATCTCCACCTCTCCGCTGCTATTAAGGGCGCCGTGAGCATCCCGGTGATCGGAGTGGGACGGATCACCACTTCGGAATTTGCTGAACGGGCCCTGGCAGAGGGTAAGGCAGACCTTGTGGCACTGGGTCGAGCTCTTGTTGCCGACCCCGAGTGGCCCCAAAAGACCTTGGATGGCAATATAGAAGATATTCGGCCTTGCTTGGGTTGTAACCAGGGATGCATAGACAACTTGCTAAGGCACAAAGATATCACCTGTACGTTGAACCCTTCGGTGGGAAAAGATCGGGAATATGCCTTTGGAGCAGCGGAACATCCTCAAACTGTGGTAGTCGTGGGGGGAGGACCTGCGGGAATGGAGGCGGCCCGTGTAGCTGCACTGCGCGGGCACAAAGTGTTCCTTTACGAAAAGTCGGGCCGCCTGGGAGGCCAACTCAATCTCGCAGGCGTCTCGCCCCACAAGGAATCCTTTCAGGGGGTGGCGCGGTACTTCGAGGGGCAACTGAAAAGCCTGAATGTCGCCATATGCCTGGGTGTTGAAGCGGACCGCCGCCGCATCCTCGACCATATGCCCAATGTTGTCATTCTCGCCACCGGGTCTGTCCCGGCGCAACCCCCTATATCCGGTCTGAATGGACCCCGTGTGGTGCGAGCGCATGACGTGCTGGCAGGCCGCGTGGGGACCGGTTGTAAAGTGGCGGTCCTGGGCGGTGGAATGACTGGTTGCGAGACGGCCCATTACCTGGCCGGGCAGGGCAAAGAGGTCGTGATTTTGGAACAGTTCAAGCGAGCGGGTCAGGATATTGGACCTGCCCGCCGCTCCCTCTTGTTCGAGGCCCTAAAGGAGGCGAAGGTGCACATCCTGACGAACTGCGCCGTTCATTCCATAGAGGAAGACCGGGTGAACTACCTCAAGATGTCTGAGGAGCCTCCTGTGCATGAGGCCCTGTCCGGGATAGACACCTTCGTCAATGCGCTTGGTGTTCGTCCCTTCGATCCATTGTCCGAGGAGCTTAAAGATTACGGCGGCCGGCTGGAGGTGATCGCCGACGCCCGTTCCCCGGGAACGTGCCTGCAAGCCATCGCCCAAGGGGCCAGGGCGGCTGTTTCCATCTGATCTCACCAGGGAGGCCCTGCGCAAAACCTTATGGTGGTAAAGGAGGAAATCCATGGCAAATCCCTTCGTACATGTTGAGTTGCATACCCAAGACCCGGAAAGGGCCAAGAAGTTCTGCACGGAATTGTTTGACTGGAAGCTCGATGATGTGCCGGACATGAACTATACGATTATCAATGTTGGAGAAGGGACGGGGGGAGGCATGATGAAGAGCCCAATGCCGGATGCGCTGCCTCAATGGGTGCCGTACGTCCTGGTGGACGACATTGCAGTCTCTACCGAGAAGGCCAAATCCCTTGGCGCCGCGGTCCTCGCCGATGTCACCGAAATTCCCGGCATGGGAAGTTACAGCATGCTCCTCGATCCGACCGGCGCGGCCTTTGCGCTCTGGCAGCCTAAGATGCCCGCATAGAGTCTCGATGCATCTTTAGCCTATTCCTCGACGGGAACCCTTTCAGGCATCTTGCTTTTCAAGACGCTACGCTGCTTTTTCTCCTCCAGCCGGCGGAGATTCGCCGCCCGGATCACTAGCGTCTTCTTTCTTACCGGGACCTGCCTGACCGCATCCCGCAGTAGTTCAACGAAACGGTTGCTGGCCGGTTCCCGATTGGCTGCCTGGCTGAGGGTATTTTGCGATATGACTCCAAGCATTCCGTCCTTATAAACTCTTTGACGAGAAAGAAATCAAGCCCACCTGAAACCGCTTTATAAACCGGACAACTGAAATGACACCATTTGGAAATAGGACCGTCACAATTCAACTGTAGACTAAAAAACTTCTATCTGGTGGGCTTGTGCATTTGCCGAGGGGGTTTCCATGCTACAGTTGAAACAGGTATCGATAACCTACCCCAATGGGTTCACAGGCCTGCAACCAGTGTCAATCACTTTCCGAGCGGCCCAAATCACTGTGCTCCTGGGGGAATCGGGCGCCGGCAAATCGACCCTGCTTCGCAGCCTGAATTTCCTGAACAGGCCAACCTCCGGAACGATCGTGGTGGAAGGTCTGGGCGAGTTGAACAATTCCAAAATCATCGGGGAACACCGAAGGCGAACGGCGATGATTTTTCAGCAGCACCAGCTTATAGGCCGGTATAACGCTTTCAATAATGTTCTTATGGGTCGCGTGGCTTTCCATGGCAGGCTAAGGGGCCTGTTCCCATTGCCAAGGGTTGAGCAGCGGCTGGCTCTTGAGTGCCTCGAAAGAGTCGGTTTAATCGATAAGGCATTCGAGCGGGTGGATAAGCTCAGCGGTGGCCAGCAGCAACGGGTTGGCATAGCGAGAGCTCTGGCACAACAGCCCAAAATCATACTTGCCGACGAACCTGTTGCAAGCCTCGATCCGGGAACTGCAAACACTATCCTCTCTCTTCTGCTCGCAATATGCCGGGAAGATAGAATACCCGTTGTTCTTAGCCTTCATCAGCTTGAATTTGCAAAAACCTACGCGGACAGGATCGTTGCCCTCTCCGGAGGCAGAGTCGTTTTTGACGGCCGTCCTGATATGCTGCGCGGAAAGTTGCTTGGCGAAATATACCGTAGCGGCGCCCTCGCGGCGTAATGTTTAATACGAGTCCAGAGTATTGGAGGAATTTTATGAAAAAGTGGAGTTATCTTGCGGTGTTCATGATCATGGTAACCTTTGCGGGAATTGTGCTGGCTTCGGTAGACCCCGATCCGGCCATCCTTAAGGTTGCACTTTTGCCGGATGAGAATGCATCAACTATCATCAAGAAAAATGAGAATCTTAAAGTGTATTTGGAAAAGCAGCTTGGGAAAAAAATTGAACTCGTGGTCACCACGGATTATTCGTCGATGATCGAGGCCATGCGGCACGGCCGGTTGGATCTCGGGTACTTCGGCCCTCTGTCGTATGTACTGGCAAAGAGCAAAAGCGATATCGAGGCTTTCGCGTGCCTGAGCGAAAGCGGAAATACGACATACAATTCTGTAATTATCGCCAATGCAAATGCGGGGATCAACAGCCTTGAAGACATTGCAGGCAAGGACATGGCGTATGGCGATACGGCCTCGACATCGAGTCATCTGATCCCCAAATCGATGCTTGCAGAAAAGGGCCTTATTAACGCCAGGGACTACAACGAACATTTCCTGGGCGCCCACGACGCAGTAGCCCTGACCGTGCAAAATGGAAAGGCGCAGGCCGGCGGTCTCAGCAAGATCATTTTTGAAACCCTGGTAGAAAAAGGCATGATCGACCCAACTAAAGTAAAGGTTATAGCGGTATCCAAACCTTTTCCTCAGTATCCATGGGCGATGCGGTCGAACCTCGACCCCGAACTCAAAAAGAGAATCCGCTCCGCTTTCCTGGACATGAAAGATCCTGAGGTTCTGAAGGGTTTTAAAGGTGCAACAGGCTTTGGCCCAATGTGCGACAAGGACTACGATATTGTTCGCGATCTGGCTAAGGTGCTGAATCTCGACCTTGCCAGGATGTGATCGGGCAAAACCATCAAAGTGTGTTTACAAACCAGTGTTTTCAATAATGGCTAAAACTGCGTGCAGCAAAATGATTTCGATAAGCTAATCCGAGGGCTCCGGAGAAGTTGGTACTCTAAAGCTTTGCAGATGGCGGTGATCCTCGTGATCATAGTCATCTGTTTCTATTATGTAGGTCTGCTGGACGGTCCCCGCCTCAAGGATGGGATCCCAAGTATATTCCAACTGATGGTGGAGAGCATGCCACCCGATTTCAGGGATGCCGGGAGCTGGATAAGGCCGATCTTTGACACGCTTGCAATGAGCATCGCTGGAACGGCCCTTGCCATTTGCTTTTCACTGCCCATTTCGGTTTGTGCAGCCAGGAACACCAGCCCGCATCCGATTTTATATCAGGCATCGAGATGGGTTCTCAATGGACTGCGCTCCATCCCCGAATTGATAATGGGCATCATTTTCGTAGCGGCTGTGGGGTTTGGTCTCTTGCCGGGTGTCCTGGCGCTGGGACTCCATTCAGTAGGAATGGTGGGCAAATTCTTTGCTGAGGCGATCGAGCACGCGGCCGTCGAGCCGATCGAGGCGGTCAAGGCCGCTGGGGCGGACAATATTCAGGTGATTCTGCACGGCGTGCTTCCCCAAGTTCTCCCCCAGATGATGGACGTCTCCATTTACAGATGGGAATACAATTTCAGGGCTTCCACGGTTATGGGCATGATAGGCGCCGGTGGAATCGGATTTCAACTTGTCGCATCGCTTCGTATCATGCAGTACCGGGAAGTCTCTGCAATTCTTTTGGTAATCCTGTTCATGGTTACCGTGGTGGATACCCTGGGATCGCGCCTTCGAAAACGATTCAAGTAATTTCAAGGCTGGAGTAGCGCAATGAAACCACGTGTAGTTGTTACGCATTGGATACATAACGAGGTTGCGGATTACCTCGGAAGTTCGTGTGATCTCCTGCTGAACCAGACTAGGCTCACGCTCCCTCGATCAGTAATTACGGAAAGGACGGAGGGGGCGCACGCAATCATGGTATTCATGCCGGACAGCTTAGATGAGGAGTTTCTCTCCGCCTGTCCGAATCTGAAGGTTGTGGCTGCGGCGCTGAAGGGCTACGATAACTTCGATGTTGATGCCTGCACTCGGCGGGGCATCTGGTTTACCATTGTTCACGATCTCCTGACGGTTCCTACAGCGGAACTGGCAATCGGTTTACTGTTGAGCCTGACGCGAAGGATGCTGGAGGGAGATCGGTTGGTGCGAACCGGACAGTTTGCCGGCTGGAGACCGCAGCTCTATGGGACCGGGCTTAGCGGAGCGGTCTGCGGGATCATCGGACTTGGGGCCGTTGGAAGAGCATTGGCCAAGCGGTTGAAGGGTTTTGACGTGAATGTCATATATTCCGATATCGTTCCGCTGCCTGCATCCGAGGAAGAGGAGGCTGGCGTCCGGAGGGTCTGTATGGAGGATCTGCTTCGGAACAGTGACTTTGTATTTCCGCTCGTGCCTCTACGGCCTTCGACTTTCTATCTTATCAATCGAAAGACCCTCTTACTCATGAAAAAGGGAGCATTCCTCATAAATGTCTGTCGTGGGTCGGTGGTCAATGAGGAGGATGTAGCCGATGCGCTGCGGTGCGGACAAATTGGAGGATACGCGGCCGATGTTTTCGAAATGGAAGACTGGGCAAGAAACCAGAGGCCATCCGCCATATCCCCTTATCTCATCCGGAACATTGAGAATACTTTCTTCACCCCGCATCTCGGATCGGCTGTCGATTCCGTTCGTCGCGAGATCGCCATGGAGGCAGCACGCAACATTATCCAGGGCCTGAACGGGGAAGTTCCAATGGGTGCGGTCAACGGGCCTTTTTCATAGACGGTAAAGGTTAGGCGCGCGGCTTATCCGCGTCGCCCCCACCCGATTGTCACGGCAATGAACTATAACTTGTCTGCGTCCCAATTCCACGTTTGGCCCTTGACGTTCCAGGCGTTGCCCTTCATATGTCTGCCGGAGATTCGACCCTGCCGTTCGGCGAATTTCTTGTTTGTTTCCATGTAGATCGTATCGCCATGCTGTTTCCAGGTACCGTTCTTGTAGAAACCTTGCGGAGACTTGTAGTGCAAGGCGCCATCCGGTTGGAAGTGGTACTCGTAGTAATCGCCATCGGAATCTGTACCAGCCCAGATAGTCCCAGCGACGCTTGGAGTCGAAGAATGGCTTGGAACGGCAGACGGCTGATTGGTCTGCTGTGCGGCGACAAGAGCCGGCAGCAGCATGAGCATCAAGAGTGCAAATACCCAATATCTCTTCATATCGTTTGTCCCCTTTTGCAGTGCCTAAAAATCATTGGGTGCGGATCTCACCCCGCCTAATCTTCGACCGGGACTTTCTTAGACCTCTCCTGTTTCTGGATGCTACTGCTGTCGCGCGGGAAGTCGTTTCTTCCAGGATTGGGGCTCACGGTGAAGATGCATTACGCCAATTATGAGCAGGGTATTGCCCCTGACCTGGTAGATTAGTCCGTATGGAAAGCGCTTCGTGCGACAGCGCCTTGTTCTCTTTGAAACCAAGGGCCAAGCTTCAGGGTATTCGGCGATTCTGACTATTGTTGCCGTGACCTCATCAGAGAACTCGAATCCAAGTCCTTCAGTTTGGGCATTATAATAACGGACGGCCTCGATGAATTCTGATTGTGCCGGCTCAAGGAACTGGACGTTCATCGGGGCTTCTTGTCAATCTGCTCAAAAACCTGCTTTGCGGAAATGGCCTGAATTTCGCCGCGGTCAAATGCATCCAACCGCTCTTCCGCCTCTTTCCCCCACAACGCGTCTATTGCCTCTTGAGATGGCAGGTCCAGGCTCGACAGGAGACTCTCTGCGATTTCTGCCCGCTCGGCAGGGGTGAGCGATAATGCCTCTTTGAGAACCTCTGTGCCTTTAGATGACATGCTAATCGATCCTTTCTTGCCAAAATTTTAACACAAAAGGCTAGCTTAGAGCGAGATGGTTTTGCCTTATGCAACTGACCGGGCGATGAGTGTCTTCCGCCTAATCCTCGACCGGGACTTTCTTAGACCTCTTCTGTTTCTGGATGCCATGCTGCTTCTTCTCATTCAGGCGGCGGAGCTTCGCCGCTCGGCTCACTCGTGTCTTCTTTCTTGTTGGGACCTGTTTGACAGCATTGCGCAGAAGTTCGATAAAGCGCTCGACAGCCAGTTCCCTGTTGGCGGCCTGGCTGCGGGTCTTTTGCGATATGACTCGAAGTACGCCATCCTTGCCTATGCGGCTGCCAATGCGGCGCACAATAAGCTCTTTCTGCTCAGGGGAGAGGCTGGGGGAGTTTGCCACGTCGAACCAGAGCGTCACGCGAGAGCTCACCTTGTTAACGTTCTGGCCTCCGGGTCCGCTGCTTAGGGATGCGGTGAACCTGAGTTCATCCTCGGGCAGAGAAACTTTATCTGTTATCTCAATCATGCGCCTTTGCAATCACCGGCAAAAAGTTTGCCTCTCCAGCGGGATCGCTATTTCTCAAGGAGCCTTACCGTCCCGTCATCGAGATCATATTTGGCGCCTACTATCTTTAGCTTTCCCTCATCGACAAGCGACCGGATTACCGGTGACTGTTTGAGCAGGGATTTGGCAACCAGTTTGATGTTGTTGTCAATGGCCGATTCCACGAAGTCCGATTTACTGGGGCCCTTGACATCTTTTTTAGCCTGCTTGACCGCCGGAGCAATCGTTTTGATAATGGCGCCGATATTTCCGTGCGGAGGGCCTTGCGACTCCACGGCAGCAGTCACGGCGCCGCAGCGTTTGTGACCAAGGACCATGACCAGAGGGCAGTTGAAGTGCTCGGCGGCATATTCGATGCTTCCGAGAATAACGGGGTCCGGAACGTTGCCGGCCACTCGCACGACGAAGATTTCACCCAACCCCTGATCGAAGATAATTTCGGGAGGGACCCTCGAGTCCGAGCAGGCAAGGATTATGGCAAAAGGTTTTTGCCCGGTTGTCAGGGACTCCCTTATACTGGGAGTGCTCGTCTCCCGAATCGTTATCTGGTTTGATACAAAGTGCAGGTTTCCATCCATCAGTTTGCTAAGAGCTTCATCTGCCGTAAGACCGGGGCCTGCTTCAGATGCGGACACAAGCGCTGAGGCAAACAACACAAAGCATAAACATAGAATAGACAATAAGCGATGCTTCATTTTACGGCCTCCTGGAATTTGGGGGTCTTGTGTTATGAATCAATCTATAATTTGCTGCATATCATAATTTGTTTCAAGAGCAAAAGGCGGGAAACGTGTCTGGATCAAAATTAAAAAGCCGAATCGGTGGGGCGGACCGATCGGCTTTGAGGAGGAAAGAGTTTATTTTCGCCATATTAGTAGAGCAACTTTGATGCCAAATCGGGCCAAAAAATATATCACTAATAGTTATAGCTATGTAGAGCAGAATCAGTAATTATTATTATAGCTAAATCACGACATAAAGCAGCCATTTATTGGGAATCACGCCATAATCGCGCCTCCAAACGGTGGCTTTGGATGCGCTCGGCGGGATTTTCGAATTTTCAAAATTGTCTGGATTCCAGGATTATCTGAATTTCTCGGTGGAAGAGACCTCTGTTCGGTGGAAGAGACCTCTGTCGTAGAATAGTTCAAGGTACACCAGAAGCGCTAAATACAGAGACCACATATCGAAGAGCGCAGCCAACCCCCTTTGGGGGGATTTCCGCATTCCTTCACATGTTCATCAGGCGGCATTAGCCGTGCATTTCCTGGGCAATCTCAACGGCGCCGCTCACGAAAGCCAGGGCGATGCAGCGGGCGTAATCCTCACTGAGAGCGTCCCCCTCAAGCCTTTCGTGTTCGTAGCTCTCGCAGCTCTGGCAGGAAAACCCTGGCCATTTATTACGAATGGTGTGGTCGAGACATTCACCATAGTTTCGGCAGAACACGTTTCGTCTCACCTTGTCGCAACTTTCCACAGCCATGTAGCGTTCCGGTTTTCTACTTCCCACGACAGCCTCCTCAAGTTTTAAGGACCATGTTTATGGTCCATTAAATAACTGCCCGTACGCTGAATTGATATAAGGTCAAGCAGGGTATTTGAATACTTTATCACTGTATTTTCCTGGCATGGATATACTGGCAAGTAGAGCGGCTTATTTGTCGGATTATTTCTATCAGCTCGAATCAATTAAATTTCCCTCCTCAGCACGAGTCCGCAGGTCATGCAGCTAAGGTGACATGAGTCTTTTTCGCTCGCCGATATCGCTGCGGTCATTTGTTTTGGGCCTCCGGCTGACCGGAGTGATTAAGAACATTCACCAGCACTTCGACTTTTGCATCAGCGCTGAGATCCGTTTCGATTTTCAGGACAGCCTGTTTGCGGGACCCGGTCGGAACATTCTCCAGCTTTGGCTGGACCTCGAGGATGAAGCCCGTTTGATCTTCCAACGTCTCCTGCCAGACCGACATAAGGTTCTGGTCATAGGTTAGCTGGGTAATCTCAAAAGGTTTGTTCCGATTGCTGACGACCACTACTCTGCCAACACGTTCCGGCTGGCCGGTGCACAATTTTCCGATCAGAATATTTTGCGGCTTTGCGGAGATCTCGCCCTCGATAAACCCACTCACACGGATGATTATGTCAGGTTTCTGAGCCAGATCGGTATCCAACTTGATAAACCCGCCGTAGTTTCCATTACTTATCTTATTGGAAACCCTCAGTCTGTAGTGCTCTCCCTCTGCGACTGTTTCGAGCGTGTAGGCTATGTCTTCACTGAGGTTGCTCTCAGTGCCTGAAATATGAAAAGGAGTAGATCCCTCCAGGTCCAAAACGGATTCGGAGAGCTGGTCGGGCATTCCCCTAAACAAAATGTTCGTTGAAGGTTTGACATCGACAATGGCCTGGACAGTCCCCTCGATCCTTACGACCATCTCCGGGTTATTCGGATCGTTGCTCAGGACGGTTGCCTTTTTGAGAACCTTCCCCTGAAAGTTTTTCAGGTTTACCTTCACTATCACCTTTCCCTCGCCACCGGGAGGGATTGCCGGATCGAACCGGGCGGCTGTGCACCCTCACTCAACCCGGACGCGCTCAATATTGAGCGGGACCTTCCCGGTGTTTCTGACGGTGAATTCGTGTTCTATCTCGGTGCCTTCCATGACCACGCCGAAATCATATTCGGGCTGCTTTATCTGAATCGACGGGTGAGCCGTGGCCGCAGGAGCCTGCTGCCTTGCACTTGGCGCCGTTGTTGCGGTGAAAGCGGGCGAGGAGCAAAAAGCGATGCAAAGAGCGACAGCGATAGTAGTTTTTTTCCGAGCGCAAGTTTTCATTCGGTTTCCCTTCAGGTACGGACATCGGATATTTGAACTCAGAGGGCTGATATCGCAATTTGTAAACTCGTGTCTTCGCCCTCAGGCAATCGTCTCACTTGTTCATCAGGTCATGGACTGCAACGATCTCGATTCCTTTTTCACCGAAATAAGCAGCCCCTTCCTGCAATGATCTTAAAGTTGTCTTACGGGGATGTCCAATAGCGAGAGCCGTGCCACGGATCTTGGCTATCTCCACAAGTCGTGCAATTTGGGAGCGAATGGCTTCCGCAGATGGATCGTCATCAAGAAAAACGTCACGCTTAAGGGTCGGAATCTTCAGTTCCCGTGCCACTTTCCACCCTTTGCTCTCATTGGTCGTCATACTGTCGACAAAAAAGAGACCGCGTTCTTTGATCTCAGAGAGTACGGTTTTCATGACCTGGGCATCTTGGGTCATCCGCGAGCCCATGTGGTTGTTGACCCCATCGAAGTAAGGGGAAGTATCGAGGGCCGCCTTGATGTTCAGTCGTATTTGATCGGCCGGCATTGAAAGCATGAGCGCCCCGGGGCCCGGGCTCACTTTGGGGTTCAAAGGCTCCATCGGAAGGTGAAGCATGACTTCCCTGCCTTCCAGATGGGCGAGTTCTGCGATCTCGCGGCTGTGCGCCAGGTGTGGCAAAACAGACAAGGTCACAGGGAAAGGAAGCGAGGCGAATTGTTTGGCGATCCCTACGTCGGTTCCAAAATCGTCTATAACGATTGAAACTTTCGCCCGCGTAGGCGAGATATCCGGGGAGGCCACGCCAGCGGGTTGAGGCGGGGGCTTAGCCTTGGGCGCGTAGGCGAGAGGAGGTAAAGCTTGGCGCAAGGGCAACTGAGCCGCATTATCGCTGCCCAAAGGTGATCTCTCGGTCTTTTCTTCAGACTGTTCCGCAACGGGGGGTAAATCACCGAACTGTTCCCGTTTTGGGCTTGCCGGTTCCACTTTAGCGCCTGATGGCGCAGTGCCGCCTTGGGAGTTTTTTGCCGTCTTCGGGTTCGACAGGTCGGCAGTCGCCGGATCAGGAAGGCGGCGGTTTTGTGCGGCGAAATAGATAAGAGACGTCAAAAATATGACTGCGACTGCCCATGCAACCAAAAGAGGAATTGGAGGCCGTTTTTTCGGGGCGGGGGGACCTCCCTTTGGACGGTCTTTTTTGCGCCCGCCCCGTGTCCTCGAGGTTTCAGTCCGTTTTCCCGGCGGCAAATTCTTTTTCTCCGGCTGCCTGCCTTGAGTCATTCAGACCAAAGCCGTAAGGTTGCCATTCTCTTACTTATTCTGCGTTTGAGCCAGTATTTTGTAGCCCTTGAGCAGGTCGAGTGCCCGCCGCACCTGGTTGTCTGCTTCAACCAATTTCTTCCCGTTTGAGGGAGCACCCGTTTCCCCCTTGCTCTGAGTCTCCAGCTTCTGGTTTTCCATATGCCTCGGGAGATCTTTTTCCCGAATACGCATCGAGTCTTCGCCCTGAGTCTCTTCGCCTTTAGGATTCTCCTTTTTTACTACGATGTCGGGCGTGATTCCTTTGGCCTGAATGGACTTGCCCGAAGGAGTATAGTAGAGCGATGTGGTAAGCCTGAGGGCTGAGCCGTCGTTAAGCGGAATAACCGTCTGAACCGAGCCCTTCCCGAAGGTCTGCTCACCCATGATGATAGCTCTTTTGTTGTCCTGGAGCGCTCCTGCAACGATCTCTGAGGCGCTCGCCGACCCCGAATTAACCAGCACTACAACCGGATAGGTATTTGGCTTTGCTTTCTTGTGGGCCTCGAAACGCATTTTTTGGTTTTCAAGCCGTCCACCAGTGTACACGATCAGCCCTTCGTCCAGGAACTCATCGCTCACTTCGACCGCCTGATCGAGCAGACCGCCTGGATCGTTTCTCAAATCGACTACAAGTCCCTGTAGCCCTTGATTCTCAGATTCGAGTTGGTTAAGCGCCTTGCGCAGATCGTTTGCCGTTCCGCTCTGGAAACTCGAAATCCTGACGTAGCCAAACCCGGGCTCAAGTGAGCTTGACTTTACACTCTGAATAGTGATGATGTCCCGGACCAGCTCAAATTCGAGCGGTTTCTGCTGGCCTTTCCTCAAGATCGTCAGCTTCACCTTGCTGCCCTTGGGGCCTCTCATCTTCTGCACCGCATCCATCAGGGACATGTCCTGGGTGGGCAGGTCATCGATTTTCAGGATCTGATCATTCGCCTGAATGCCTGCTTTATCAGCCGGGGTATCCTCGAGCGGGGAGACAACCGTCAAAATGTTGTCCCGAATGGTTATCTCTATTCCAAGGCCGCCGAACTTTCCCTTAGTCTCGATCTGAAGTTCCTTGTAATCCTCAGGCTTCAGAAATGAAGAATGCGGGTCGAGTTCCCGAAGCATGCCGGTTATAGCCCCGTACATAAGCTTCTTCTGATCGGTCTTTTCTACGTAGTTGTCCTGTACGATTGAGATGACGTCGCTGAAGAGCTTCAAATACTGATAGGCGTCCTGGTTTTCCGGGGTATTTGTCTTGGCCTTGAGAGTCGGCCATCCACCGAGGGCCAAAATCACTGATACGGCTGCAATGAGAAGTACAAGTTTGCGGGTCTTCGACATAGGATTTCCTTATTGTATTGAATTTTAAAACCGGCGGCGCAAAAGACCCCGGATTTTAAGACATTCAGTGCCCCGCTGCTGCCCAGGGCGCTCTGAAAAAACAATTATAACCTATCAAATTTAACAGCGCTGCCTTCAAAGGGCAACTCAATTTTTATGCCGGAACAAAGACGGCGGGGTTGGGGCCGTGCAGCCGCCGAGATCCCGTGTATAAGCCCAAAGCACTAATCGGGCCAAAAGCATTCAGCATCTGAATTAGAAATTGGAAGGAACTTTAGTATGATTCACCCTAAAAATATAAGTCCACTCACACACGATGTACCAAAATATTTTTGATGTTCGTGGCGATGCCGTTTCTAAGGTTGGGATGGATACGCCGTAGTAAACACGAACACGGTCGCATCTATAATCGGTTATTAAACTCCGTCCGTGCTCAGTTAGTCTCCGCACCAACCTTATGAGCGCATTCAGGGCATATGCCATGGCTGAAGTCGGCTTCAGAATGGTCGCGAATATAGGCTTCGATCTGCTGCCAATAGCCCTGATCATTACGTATTTTCTTGCACCAGGCGCAAATAGGCAGCAAGCCTTTCAATGCTTTGACCTTGACAAGCGCTTCCTGAAGTTCTGCGATAAGCTTCTCTCGCTCTTTGCGCACCCGTTCCCGCTCTGAGATGTCTCTTGCAATAGTCGATACCCCGATAATGTTGCCGGCGTTATTTTTGATAGGAGAGATGCTTAAAGAAACACCAATGTCATGGCCGTCCTTGTTTCGATAGGTGGCTTCATGGTGGAAAATACGCTCACCACGACCTACTCTGTAAAGCAAGTTTGATATTTCGTCAAGGTGGGCGGGCGGTATATGTAAAGATGTGGATATCTGTCCGATTGCTTCTGCGGCGGTATAGCCGTAAAGGATTTCAGCAGCCTTATTCCAGCTCGTGATTACGCCGTCCAATGTCTGTGATATTATTGCGTCATCGGAGCCTTCGACAATGGCCGCCAATTGTCTGCTGGCCTCCTCGGCCTTGCGGCGCACATCGATTTCGATCTGGAGCTTGGTATTGGCTTGCTGGAGTTCCCCTGTGCGTTCCAGAATAACCTCTTCCAGATGATCACGGTATCTTCTCAGTTCTATATCCGCATGTTTTTGCACTATTGAGTATCGGATGGAGCGCTCCAGGAGTTCGGCAGTGATTTGTCCCTTGACCAGGTAGTCAGATGCGCCGGCCTCCATGGCTTTGACATCTACATCGTATCCTCCCTGGCCGGAAAGCAGGATAAGCGGAATCTCACACCCTCGTAAGGCTGCCTCGCGCAATAGCTCCAAGCCGCTTCTTGCGCCAAGGCGATAGTCAAAAAGGCAAACATCGTACTCAATACGGGAAATCTCCCGCAAACCCGCTTCATATGTATCCACCCATTCCAGCCGAAACGTTGTCGAACTAATCTCTGAGAACAGGCTTTTCAAAAGTGCGTAGTCATCCTCATCATCTTCGATAAGAAGCACGCTAAGATATTGTTTTTCCATTGTTTAGTCCCGCATAAGTGGAGCGTTCAGTAAAAGCCTCACGTTGATATTCGGAATCCCGGAGGACGCTTGCGTCTATTAGGACTCACGCTATCCAATAGAAATGATAACTCAGAACCAGCCGATATGATAGAAAATATAACTGTAGGGAACTGAGATGGCCTGCTCTGGCGTAGTTTGCTCAGAGGGTCGCGCGGCTTTGCCGGCATCTTTTTCCTCACCTCATTCATCCGGTCTGGCCTCCCTAAGACGCGGCGGCTATTTCGTCCTTCTTGCAGCTCTCGTCGTGGAAGCGGTCCATAATTTTCGCTGGGCACGCGGGCAGAATAATTTCGGCAGAATTGTTTCTGAATGCTCCTTTTTCCGGCCTTGCTAAAGTCTGAATCTTTTTCCTGATCAGGCCCCTCGATAGCGTGAATGGTCATATCACCTCCTGGAATATCGCAGCACGCCGCAGTGTAAAATAAAAAAAAAGTTCTTTGTACATTGTCAACTATATTCGGGTACGGTTCGTCATTATAGTGAATTCAGAAGGCAAAAATCTGCAGGAAAGGGACAGCCCGCATTATCAGCCAAAGAGGGAAGGGAGGTAATTGAAATGAGATTGGCCCGCAGCTTAAAAATAGCTCTGGTTGTGATGGTGATTCTGTGTACGCTTTGCATGGCGGCGCCCGGCTATGCCTGGCACGGCGGACACGGCGGACACGGTGGATGGCACGGTGGATGGGGTTGGGGCTGGGGTTGGGGCGGTGGCCCTTTTTGGGGGGCATATGCCTATCCCTATTATGGGTATGCTTACAACCCGTATTATGGGTATCCTTACAACCCCTATTATCGGCCCTACTATTATCCCTATTATCCTTACCGTTATTGATGCTAGATAGGGGTGTGCTTCCATATCGGACGCCGTGGTGTAACAGCCAACGGGTAGCCTTGACAATGGCAGGGCCTCCTAGGCTCCTGTCATTTTCTTGCTGTGCCGCTGTCCGAGGTGTTTCGTTCCCATCCTCAGATTGATAGGAGCTCACGGGCCCATACCACTAGGCTTATCAAAAGCAGGCGGATAAGTTTTTTTCCTTTTTCATCCCTGAAACTTCCCTGTTTGTCAAATTTGGACCCTGCGCTTGGTATAATCACCTCAGATTCCAACCCGCGATTTTTGCCCTCCCGCACGTACTCTGCGGCAAAGAGTCAGGAGGACGTGCTGTTCGCTTGCTCTGGTTGCCGGATTCGCTGGATGAGTTGATAAGCATTCAAGATTTTTCTGTGGATTCCGATTATTGTATAAGGCCTGGTTTTTGTTCTTTTGAGGTGGCCTTGTTTGGAGAAGAGTGCTGTCATGAAAATGTTCAATTGTAATGTGCTTTTGGCTGAAGACAATCCTGTAAACCAGCATGTAGGGCGCACAATGATGGAGGCCTTTGGATGTCGTGTCGATGTGGCCTCAAATGGCTCTGAAGTGCTGGATCGGATGGAATCCACCAGATATGACATCGTTTTCATGGACTGCGAGATGCCCGTGATGGGTGGTTTGGAAGCGACTCGCTTAATCAGACAGAGGGAGAAGCAGCAGAGGAAGCCCATGGCTACAATAGTGGCGCTTACGGCGTATGGCGCCGATGAGGACCGCTGCCGATGTCTCGAAGCAGGAATGAATGATTATCTGGGCAAGCCTTTCCGGATGCAGGATCTTTCCAGTATGATGGAAAAGTGGCGCGGCGGGGTCTCTGTGCCGAATTCATCGGCGAGCTGTCAAGCGTTTCAGTCGGGTTCGGGACCACAGGAAAATGTCACCGAAAATTACCTGGATCGCGATGACCTGGATAACATAAGGTCGCTGGGACCAAATGGCCCCAGGATGCTTTCTGCGGTTATAGGCATTTATTTGGATGACTCCCCGATTCTGCTCGACAAACTAAGTGAAGTTTTCAACGCGGGTGATGTGGAAGGCGTTGCCAAAGCGGCGCACGCGATGAAATCGACCAGCGCCTGCCTCGGAGCGACTGCTCTTGCTGCGATGTGCAGGCAGCTCGAAGATCTCGCCCGTGAAAGCTCCATAGATGGCGCCGACACGCTGATTGCCAAGATTCGATTGGAGTATGGGAAAGTGAAAGCAGCGCTGATGCGAGAGATTCAAAAGGGGCTTTGATGGATGATTTGTTTAGCCTAGACGATAAGCCGGTTGCCCTGGTCGTGGATGATGATCGAGGGACGCGCCTTATTGCACGCACCCTGCTGGAGGAATCAGGTTTCATCGTCGAACAGGCAGCGGACGGGATCGAGGCATTGTCCTCCTTTGAGCGCTCCAAACCCGACATAGTGCTGCTCGACGTGGTCATGCCGGAGATGGACGGCTTTGCCGTTTGCAAGGAGATAAGACACAGATCGGAGCAGGGCCGTCACATTCCCGTGCTGATGATGACGGGGCTGGATGATATAGATTCGATTCATCGCGCCTACGATGCGGGCGCGACTGATTTTATTACCAAACCGATCAACTGGACCATTTTCCAGCATCGCCTGCGCTACATATGGCGGTCGAGCCTTGTGAGCGAGGATCTCAGAAAAAGTGAGATGAAGAACCGGGCGCTTATCGGCGCCCTGCCTGACCTTTTACTTCGGATCACCAGCGATGGCCGGATCCTCGAGTCGCGTGAACCGGCCGGCTTCGACCAGATCTTTTCCGGTAACGGACTGTTGTCTAAAAAAATCAATGAAGTTTTTAGCGAAGAGGTTTCCCGGCCGATTATGAAAAACCTCGATCGGGCGCTAACTTTTGGCGGGATGCAGTTTCTCGAACATAACCTCCAGGTGGACGAAGATGCCCGGCATTATGAGTGGCGAATTGTGGGCAGCGGCAAAGATGAGGCCATGGCGATAGTACGCGACATTACGGAGCGCAAAAGGACCGAGGAGCGCATATTCCGCCTGGCTTATCACGATATCCTTACCGGATTGCTCAACCGCAATTCTTTCAAGGAACATCTGGCTCAGGCGCTTGCTCAGGCCCAGCGTCACGACCGTTATGTTGCGACTCTGTTCCTTGATCTGGACAGATTTAAGCGCATAAATGACACCTTTGGCTACAAAGTCGGAGACCTGTTACTTCAGGGCGTCGCCGAGCGGATACGGGAAGGCCTTCGCAAATGCGATAAACCGGCCCGCCATGTGGACAGCATTTCACGGCTTGGCGGAGATGAGTTTACGATACTGCTGGCGGAAATAAGCGATATTCAGGACCCGGCCAAGGTTGCAAAACGTCTCCTGGAAACTGTATCAAGACCTCTCATCATAGCCGGCCACGAGATATTCATGACCGGGAGTATCGGGATCACGGTCTATCCTATGGATGGGGAAGACCCCGATACACTGCTGAAAAACGCCGATGCCGCAATGTATAGCGCCAAAGAGCAGGGCAGGAACAATTACCAGTTCTACTCCGAGGCGATGAATGCTTCATCGTTCAAAAGACTCTCATTGGAAAACGGGCTCAGGAAGGCGCTGGACCGTGAGGAGTTCGTGCTTCACTATCAGCCCCAGGTCGATATCCATTCGGGCAGGATTGTAGGTATGGAAGCCCTACTTCGCTGGCATCATCCCGAACTGGGAACCATTTCTCCCGCTGAATTCATTCCTATGGCCGAAGAGACTGGCCTGATCATGCCCATAGGTGAGTGGGTATTAAACACCGCATGCATTTATGATAAGACCCTGCAAGAGATGGGATTGCCTCCCAAACGCATGGCCGTCAATATATCAAGCGTTCAGTTCAGGTCTCAAATACTGGTCGATACGATAACGCGCGCCTTGAAAATATCGGGCCTTGATGCCTGCTGGCTCGAAATCGAACTCACCGAGAGTTCCATTATGAAGAATATGGAAGAGTCCTCCTGTATTCTGCGCGAGCTTAAACAGATGGGGCTGCGGGTCGCCATCGATGACTTCGGGACCGGCTATTCATCGCTAGCCTACCTTAAACGATTCCCACTGGATATCCTCAAGATAGATAGCTCATTCATTCGTGACATTCCGGGCGACGGGGACAACGAGGCGATTGCCACGGCAATTATTGCAATGGCGCACAGCCTCAATCTGGAGGTTATTGCCGAGGGGGTCGAGACCGAGGACCAACTTTCGTTTCTGCGAAGCCATAAATGCGGCGGGGTGCAGGGGTATTTCTTCAGCCCTGCCTTGCCTGGCGAGCAGATGAAAGAGTACCTTAAAAAGGAGCCGGAATTGATGGCCTGGACAGCCAGCCTAGCCAGGCCCCTGCGCGTTGCCGGAAATGGATCGTGATGAAACCGGTGGAAAAAACGATCTGTGGCCGGAATGGCGAAGGGAATTATTTCGGACTGAAATATCCTTTCGGCACGACAACTATACCACGGGGAGTTACGGTAAATCTCTCCCTGTCCGCCTGCGGGTTTATTCCAATTTCAGTGTAAGACGGGATAACGTTTTCTTTGTCTATGATTGCTTTTTTGATTTTGCAGTGACGGCCCACTTCCACATGGTCCATGATCACGGATTCGTCAACCTGCGCCCAGCTTCGCACCGTTACATCCCAGGAAAGCACCGAACTTCTTACTGTCCCTCCGCTTATTATGCAGCCAGGTGAAACCAGTGAATCCACCGCAGTCCCGGTTCTCGGTTCGTCGTGCTCGGGATAGTTGAAAACGAACTTGGCCGGCGGGTACTGGCGCTGTCGTGTCCTCACAGGCCAAAGAGACCCATAGAGGTTGAAGAAGGGGTCCACGCCGGTCAAATCCATGTTGGCGTTCCAGTAGGAGTCGAGCGTACCCACATCCCTCCAGTACTGCGAGTCGCGGGTCGCTTCCACCAGATGAAGCCTCCTGGATCCGTCGGGATCTACCTGGCGGATATAATCGGAAATCCGGTTCATGCGCTTGTAGGGGTAAGCTTGGATTTTGAGTTTGTCTATGAGTGTGGGGATTATGTCTTTTCCGAAATCGTCATAGTCTGTTTTGTGAAGCAGGTCCAGTAGCAGGTCGGTCCTGAACAGGTAAATCCCCATCGAGGCAAGACACCGCTCCGGATCGTCTGGAATAGGCTTCGGCTCCTTTGGCTTCTCCTCCCATGTGCGGATTCTGAGATTGTCGTCCACTTCAGCAATCCCGTATTCATGGCCTTGTGACCGGTCCACTTCCAAAAGAGCCACGGTCACGTCGGCCTGGACTTTTTCGTGATAATCCCGAAACGCAGCATAGTCCATCTTATACACATGGTCCCCGGAGAGGATCAGAAGGTGCCGTGGCATCTCATGCTCGATCAGATACAGGTTCTGGCGCACGCAGTCGGCTGTCCCGCGGTACCATTGTTCTCCCGTTCTCTGTTGAGGGGCAACTACTCGCAAATAATGGCCGAGATCGCCGGAAAATATATTCCAGCCCTCTTCAAGGTGGTCCACCAGGGATTGTGATTTATACTGTGGAAAGATCAGAATCTTGTAAAGCTGAGAATTGATGCAGTTGCTCAGGGGGATGTCGATCAGCCGGTATATGCCCCCAAAAGGGACAGCGGGTTTGGATCGGTCCTTGGTGAGCGGCATCAGCCGCTTACCCCTGCCTCCGGCCATGATGACAGTAAGCACATCTTTCATCGATCCTGCTTTCTGTTCCCCATGCCTACTTGAGTAGATTCATCGGGTCCGAGGGCAGTCGGTTGCCTTCGTATTTGACCTCTCCGTTTTTGCCCAGCAAGACGAAATGGGGTATTCCCTCCACCCGATAGGAACGCGTGACCTTCGTATCAGCGTCATATAAGACGGTATAAGGCGCAGGATTGGCATCTTCGAAACGCTTCACCTTCTCCAGCGAATCTCCGCTGCCTACATCGATCGCAAGTATTGCAAGATCGGCATCGGGGACGGACTTGCGCAGCTCAGCTACCGCAGGGCGCGCAGCCAGGCAAAAATGGCACCATGTGGCCCAGAAATAGAGAAGAACCGGCTTTTGTCCTTTAAACTGGCTTAGAGTTACGGTTGTTCCATTCAGGTCCTGGAGTTGAAAATCAGGCGTAGCTACAGCCGGCGCCGTATCTTTTTGCTCGTCAGCGACGGCCGGTAAACCGATTAGAACCGTTATCAACAAAATGAAGGAAAAGAAAAGCGCCCCGAACATTGTGCCGCTTTTAAAACAGTTCATATTAAAAACCCTCCACTCTTTACGAGGAAATATTCCGCCGCCAGAATCATAAGCACTCCGAAGACCCTCTGCACCCGAATCATCCATATCCCGGATCGCGGCAACGAGGTGAGCAATCCGGTGAACGTACCCACTATAATCACGAGCGCGCCCAACCCGATTGAAAAAGAGAAAAGCATTCCAACCCCAAGGGCGATCTGGTGCTGCGCCGCAACCATGGCCAGAAGAACGCCCAGAATGGGGGTGGTGCAGGTACTCACCACTAAAGCCGATGCCCCGCCAAGTATCATGCTGGTAAAAACATCGTGGCCGGAAAACTCCTTCACCCTCAGGCTATTGAGAAAACCGGGAGGTACAAGGGGGACCGCATCGAGCATCACGAGCCCGAAAAAAAGGCAAAGATTGCCGACGATAAGGTAAGCCCAGAGGCTGGCGGTAAGAGCCCCGAACAACTGTCCGGTCAGGGCCGCAAAAATGGCTAAAGCTGAATAAACAATCGACATGCCCAGGACATAAAAAAGCGAAAGCAAAAACCCCCTGCGCCTGCTGCCGTTCGCCTTCCCGCCGATAAAGGCAACCGTTATCGGCATCATGGGATAGGTGCATGGGGTAAAGCTCGCCAGAACACCTCCGGCAAACGAAAGAAGTATTGCAAGCCACGGGGAGCTGTGAGCGATTCCCTCGAAATGGCTGATCCACTCCATAAAAAAACCCTTCTCAAAAGTGCCGGCTCCGGTTTAGACGGGGTCAGCTAATGGTTTACGAATCCCTTTGCCTTGCCGAATCTTTTCTGTTGGCAGGCCAGGAAAATCCACATGATGGCAAAATTTGCTCGAGCACCTTGATGCTCTGGATTTCCTTTCTGGTATGATAGCAGAACCAGTCGAGAAGTCCCATCAAAAGAGGCGCCTTAATTTCCCGGCGCATTCGAAGCCGCCATGTTCTCTCAAGCGGAATCTTGCGCAAATAATGTATTAACGCCAATGTCCCCGAATCCAAAGCGACATAGCTGGTATTCGGACAAATGTGATCCTCGCATACAAGTTTGCCGTCTGCCGCCTGCCAAAACCATTTGTTGGCGGTTTTCAACTTGCGTTTGCAAATCGCGCATCCGTCCAGGGCAGGCATATATCCCATCAAAAACTGAAAACGCAACAGCGCCAATACTAACACATTCTGCGGGTCTTTGTCCCGTTCCAATCTTTCCAGGGTCTCCTTGTGAAGAAGAAACGGGTCGAGGTGGGATTCCCCTTCGGGGACCATTTCAAGAATGATTTCGGAAAAAAGCGCTGCATATGCCCATTTCTCGATGTCTGCGCGCATTGGGAGATAAGGTTCCACCAGTTTGCAGGCTTCGATCCAGATAAAAGAATTCCTTTCCCGGCACTCCACACGCACAAGGCTGCACGGCTCAAATACATTGGCGAATCTTTTCCTGCTTCTCCTTGCGCCCTTGGCAATTCCGCGCAATCTCCCGAACCCGGCGGAGTGAAACGTGACGAGGCGATCAGATTCGCCATAGTCGCGTGTGCTCAAAACGATTGCATCGGTTTCGAATGTTTTCATTTTTCCCGGCCGACCGGGCTCAACTCCTTAATCGATTAAGTATATTAATACATGTAGGGCAATTTGTACAAGAAGGCTTTGATAAGATTCGGGTGCAGGGGCACCTGAATTGTGCCCGGCAAACATACCCGTAATCGGCGCCAAAATTGACTTCCGGCTGACAAAGCCAGGGTCTTGAACTCCTGATTAATATTCTCGCACACGCCGCAAAAACCTGACCCCCGGTTCGAAGGGGAAAAGGTATTGACTATTTTCCCGTTAGTATGCATTTTAATTCACGAGCTTTCCTGTCCCCCATGGCGCTCATTCTTTGCGCTTTGTTGCGCGGTTTGCACTATGCGTCAGCGGGGGCCATCGTCAGTCTGCGTTGGGACCTTCAAAAAAATGTTAACGCTGACCCTGTAGCAAGGAGGTTTATTTTGTCCGCTTAGTTTCAAATTAACCATCACATGGCGCCTTCTAACTTCATTCTCAATTTATTTTTCGGTTTCCACCCCTGAGGAGGGCTAAGATGAGCTCGAGGACCAAGGATGATGCAAGGGATTGGGTGAACAACGCCAAATCATTTTATAGGGCCGCAGGCAAGAGGATCGCTCTTGCCGAATTTACCAACCCTACGGGAATGTTTATCCAGGACGAAATGTACATTTACGTGCTCAACCCAAAGGGAACCATGCTGGCCCATGGAGTAAACGAGAAGTTCGTGGGAGAGGACTTCATTGACCTGATGGATTCAGACGGAAAAAAATTCATAAGAGAGATAGTGGATGTGGCCAATACCGAAGGGAAGGGCTGGGTCGAGTATAAATGGTATCATCCGACCACCAAACAATGGCTCCCCAAAGTGGCTTACTTCGAGAAAGTGGACGATTTGATAATCGTAAGCGCTATTTACGGGCAATAGATCCGAATCCGGATACCGGATAAAGACTCCAGGTTTCGCTGAGTATCCGGTATCCGGCACGCAGCATACTTTTTTGCGCGAAGGTCTGCCTCAGAGGCGGCCCTGCACGCAATCGGCGGGCGCCGCTCTCCACGCTACGCAGGCCCGCACCGGCAGCCGCATATCAACTTTTGATCGTCTCCGCGCCGCCGTTTGCAAAGTATCGATTATAAGCGTTCAGATAAGCGCGGGCGCTGGCCTCTATCACGTCCGGACTGGTTCCTATACCCGAATAGATCGTATCGCCGATCTGCACCCTTACCATGGCCTCACCAAGTGCGTCCCGGCCCATTGTAACCGCCTTAAGGTCATAATCGCGAAGCTTGCCCGAAACTCCGGTGATTCGCTCTATCCCGTTGAAAACGGCGTCAACCGGACCATTCCCAGTCGCGGCGTCCGTGTAAAGTTGTCCGTCCCTCTCAAGAGTTACCGATGCGAGCGGGACCATTTTGCTTCCGCTCATGATCTGCAGGCTGTGCATTTTATATGTTTCAGGCGCCTTGGAAACCTCGATCTCAACGATCGATTGAAGATCCTGTGTGCCGATTTCTTTTTTACGGTCAGCAACATCGATGAAACGATTGTAGACGCGCTCAAAGACTTCGGGAGCGACCGAAAAACCGAGTTCGGCGAGGCGGTGCTTGAGGGCGGCTCGCCCTGAGCGGGCTGTGAGCACTATCGTGTGCTGTTTTATCCCCAGGTCCTCGGGTCTCATGATTTCGTATGTGGTCCTGTCCTTGAGAACCCCGTCCTGATGAATCCCGGCAGAATGCGAAAAGGCGTTGCTTCCAACTATCGCCTTGTTCGGCTGGACGGGGATGTTCATGATCCTGCTCACCATTCGGCTCGTACGGTATATCTCTGAGATATCGATGGCCGTAGTCGCCTGGTAATTTGCAAACCTTGTCCTGAGCACCATTACGATTTCCTCAAGGGATGCGTTTCCAGCCCGCTCCCCGATGCCGTTGATCGTGCACTCAACCTGGTCCGCTCCATTGCGAATAGCGGCGATACTGTTGGCGACCGCCAGCCCGAGGTCGTTGTGGCAGTGGACGCTCAGAAGGGCGCGGTGAATGGAAGGAACGGTCTCGCGAATTCTGTGGATAAGGTGGCCGAATTCCTCGGGCAGGGCATATCCTACGGTATCGGGAACATTGATAACAGTTGCCCCGGCCTGAATGGTCGCCTCGATAATACGGCACAGGAAATCGAAATCCGTCCTCGACCCGTCTTCGGTGGAGAATTCAATGTTATCGCACAGGTTCCTTGCATATTTTACCGCCCCCACAGCCATCTCCAGAGCGCTTTCACGGTCTTTCCGCAGTTTCTTCAGTATGTGAATATCCGATGAGCCAAGGAAAACGTGAATCCGCGGTCTTTGCGCCTCGCGGACCGCCTCCCATGCCATATCGATATCCTCTTTCACCGCGCGGGCAAGGGCCGCTATCACCGGGCCTTCGACCTGTTGCGAAATTGCCCTGACCGCCTGGAGATCGCCTGGAGAAGAGCAGGGGAAACCCCCTTCAATTACGTCAACTTTGAGCTTTGCAAGCTGCTGGGCGATTTCAATTTTTTGTCTCTTGTTGAGCTTAGCGCCCGGGACCTGTTCCCCATCCCTGAGCGTGGTGTCAAAAATATGTATTTTTCTGCTCATCGTGTTCCCCTTTGTCCATGCCGGCTGTTAAAAATCAAAAAAAGCTTCAAAACGCAAAAAGGCCATGGGGAGAACCCATGGCCTTTAGTTGTCAGTCAGTCTCAGTTTGCGTCATAGGAAGAGAAAGGCAAAAGGTTCTCCGGTCCGGCGAAGCGGACTAAGTAGTAGAATGAGTAGCGCGAGTAGAGTGAGGGAAGTGATCATGCTAAGTCTCCAACGTAATGCATTTTCTCACGTTCGGGTCCATATACCCGCCCGAAACGAACAAGTCAAGACCGAATACCGTAGGCAATGGCAAAACAGACCGCAATCTCCGCGAAAAAAATGAGCATGTTGAGAACGTATTTCCTGATGGGGAAATCTTCGATTATACGATTTGCTGCTTGCATGTTGTCGTATGCCTGTTTTGTATCCATCTAAAAATCCTGCCTTGCAGATTATATCGGCTAATCGGCGGATTCGATTAAGCCTTAAAGTTGCTTGCCCCAAGTCATATCTCGCTATTATATTTGCCATGGCGAAAAGATCAAGCCTTTTTGAAAATCGCAATGGTGGAAGGATCGCAGCGTGGTTGGTGAAGATCTATGCTGGAGTACAGCGGGGCAGGTGAGAGTCGGACTCCGCTTTGTCCCTGACGATGTTCTCGGGGTAATGGAAAAAATCCACAAGGCCGGAGCTGAGGTGTGGGTCGTTGGCGGCGCGTTGCGGGATTTTCTTCTCGAGATCGAACCAAAAGATTGGGACCTTGCAACCAGCGCAAGCACCGGGCAGATCGTCTCACTTTTCCCAGGGGTGATCCCGGTGGGAATCCGGCACGGCACTGTTCAGGTCCGCACAAGGACCCGCGATATTGAAGTAACCAGCTTTGAGCCTCACGGGGAGGCCGGAATATTGAAAGACCTCGGGCGGCGGGATTTTACGATCAATTCGCTTGCGCTTTCATATCCGCACGGTGACCTGATCGACCCGCATCGAGGCCGCGAGGACTTGAAAGCGGGTCTGATCAGGGCGGTTGGAAATCCTCGGGACAGGTTTTCTGAAGACCCGCTGCGGATCGTTCGGGCCGCAAGGATTTGCGGAATTTACGGCTTTAGGGTCGATAACACCGCTTTAGACGCCATGCGGGAGTTGTCTGGAAAGCTTCAGAGCGTTTCAGGCGAGCGGATTCGCAACGAAATACTCAAGATACTCCTGGCCGCCAACGTGTCCGGGGCTTTTGACCTGCTCAGAAAGAGCGGCGCACTTGGAAGGTTGCTTCCCGGCCTCGATGCGCCCGTGAACATCGAAACCGGCATGGGATCAGCCGTCAGCATCTTCGATCATACCCTTGCATGTATCGTTAATTGTCCGGAGACAATTCGGGTAAGGCTTGCCGCTCTTTTTCACAAAATAGCCGCTTCAACTGCCGAGGCGGGAGATGACGGGCAAAAGATGGACTTAAGGCGCGAAAGCGCCCGAAGCGCAGGGGAAACAATGAAGATGTGGAACATGTCGAACAAAAGCATCCATGAAGTGTCCACGCTTGTTGCACAGCAGCTTCCTCCGGCGGCGCCCTTCTGGAAAGACGCCCATATCAGGCGGTTCATAGCGGCTGTCCAGCCGGAGCTTATCGACGATTTCATAGCGCTTGCCGAAGCCGAAGTCCTCTCCGGAGGGTATGTGGAATGCGGAATCGAAGAAATCAGGCAGCTTCGAGCCAGGATGAAAGTACAGCTAGACCGGATGTCGGCTCTTAGCGTGCGCGAGCTTGCCCTTGGCGGACATGATGTTATGAAAATTCTCGATCTTCCGCCGGGGCCGGAAGTGGGAAAGGTTCTCAATCATCTGTTCGACCTGGTTCAGGAGGACCCGGACCTGAATACGCGCGAGAGCCTTGCCCGAATAGTCGAGTCAAACTACAAGGCGGCGGATCTGTAAACAGAACCAAAAAAACAGCCGGGACGACATCGCCGTGTCGATCCGGCTGCTTGTTTATATAATGAAACAGTTTATGGAATGCGACGGACTAAGCTGCCGGCTTGCTGACCAGGGGGCCGCCCACCGGCAGGACATTCCTGCCGAAAACTTGCAGAAAGATTACATGAGCCATCATGTACCATGCAAGAAGAGCGCAAACGACCAAATCCCATGCGGTAATGATCAACAAATTTTTCATGCCGGCCAAAAAGACCAGATCAAGGCCGATAAAGCCCAGCAAAAGTGTAAGGAAGGTAAGAAACATTGCGGTGTGGACTGCAAACGAACCGATCCACATGATTGCCGTATAGATGGTGAACCCTACGAGAAACATTCCAACATCGGTACCGGTAATCTTAAGATGATCTCCAATAAAACTGTTTGGTGCGTGCTGCAGGTCCATAACCAAGAAAATGAACGCCAATGCGATCCAGAAAGCGCCATAGGATACAAAGGCGCTGTAGCCGAAATTGTTCCCGGCCTTGAATTCCTGGAACCCTGCTATGAGTTGTGCACCCCCGCCAAACGCTAAAGCGGTGCAAAAAACAATCCCGCTCCCGCACCAGCCCAAGTTATGAAACTGAAGCAAAAGCGTTGTCATGCCAAAGCCTGCCAATCCAACGACTGCCGGATTTCCCGTTCCTTGTCCAGCCATGGTAAACCCCTCCTCAAAGAGAATGCGTCAGTGAAAAATGAATTTCAACTTCGGAATACAAGGCTCGAATCAACGCGCGTATTATCAAGACGGGGGGACTGCCACCACCTCCTTTCCAGTGGAATAGCGAAGCGAGGACATCAGCTTGGAACAAGAGTGCACAGATGGATTTAGATCAGCATCTCTAGCATCAGCGAAGAAAAAGAGCAGCAATAGAACTCGCTCGCGCATGAACACGAAAGAACGCTTCAGAAAAAAAAGCGCGGATAGTTATTTTAAAATCTTCGCTTTTATCAGGAGTGCGGAGAGTCTATTGTATGAAAGATATAGTGTCAAGCTAATTGAACTAAATGGCACAAAAACCGGCCGGATTTTGTTCATTTTTCGCCAAATTAATAAGGGTCTTCCGGCAAATGCATACCTGTGTTTGGGTTTTTGCCCCGAAGGGGCTACATATAATAGCCCACGATCTCTACGCTCCGCGAGGTGCCCCCTGGGGTTGTGACGCCAACAAGAACCTGTTTTTACCCTGTAGGGGTTTCATAGCCAATCCCTTGCTGTTTAAGCGCGCCGTTATTTCATCGTAAATATTCTTTTTATGTAACCCTTTCAGGGTATTACAAATAATTCGTGTTCCTATTCTCCCCAGGGTGGCGCTCCGCTTACCCTGGGCTACACTATGCAGCCCTTTCAGGGCAAGAAAGTCAAAAAGCTCCCACAGGGCGAGTTCACAGCACACAGATACTCTCCTTCCACGTCTTGCAGGTACTCGTTTGCCGCATGAACCACTCTTGATTGCCAAACCAGGGGGCCTTTGCGAGTTACTTAAACTGGGGAGCTCTCGTTAGTGGGCCGCTTGCATGAGTTCATCGACAACCACGCCCTCCGGGAGAAACGCATTGGAATTCAGGACCATATCCATATGTCCGGTTTGCGGCACAACAACGACACGGATCCTGGGATTGACGGCTGCGATTTCCGGACCGTAGGCGGCAGCATTGAAGATTTCGTCCGTTTCGCCGATCATGACCACGGTCGGTTTGTCAATCTTTGCCACAGCCGGTTCCCAGGGCCTTGGCAGGGATAGGGACGTCAACAACGCATGGCTATAAACAGTGGCGCGGTTCCCTTGGGGATTTGCTTCCGTCGCAAAAGCAACGACCGGCAGATGATCCAGGATGTGTACTCCAAAGCGATTGAGAATCGACAAGGCTATGATGCGTGGTACGGCAGCGTTGGCCCAACCACCCGCATTGGGCTTGGTTCGTGCTTTTTGAGGCGCCCAAAGGCGGAGAGAGGGCTACAAAGCCGTCAAATTGCCGGCTCAGACGATCCGCCGCAACTTTCAAGGCAAATGTTCCGCCCGAAGAATGGCCAAGCAGGATTTTCTTTTCGGATGCCTGGGTGCCGTCGATCTTATCGAGCAGGTCAGCCAGATCATCCAGCGGCTGATCGATGTAGCTTACATCACCCAGTTTTCCGCTTTCGCCGTGGCCGCGCAGATCTATGGCATATACGGTATGTCCGTGCGCCTGCAAAGCTGCGGCTATGGCGTGCATGGCGATGGAAGACCCGGTTGAACCATGAACGGCAATTACCACGCCTCGGCCCGGCCGGCCTTCATAGAGCCGATAGGCCAGCTTTTGTCCATCGCGGGCCTGATAAAACTCAAGCGGGGGAAGGCTTTGAGAAAAGCCGGCGATCAGGGCGCTATCTTTCACCACAGCTTCAAGCGGCGGCGGGGCTTCAGGGTGGCTGAAAAGTATCATGGCGCCAAGAATGATAACGGGCGCCACAAGAATGGCAGAAATAAGGTAAACGAGATTTTGCATAAGTTTCATGGCCTTACTAATTAACCTTCGGCAACCGTTTCCAGCAATACCCTCACGGTTTGGGCCAAAACCTCATTATCGGTAATCAATGGCGGCATCAGGTAAATGGTGGCGCCGAGCGGCCGAATCAGGATGCCCTTTTTCAGTGCCCTCAGGCAGACGCCTCGGGCGCGATCTGCCCCGGTTTTGCCTTCTTTTTCGGTCAAATCCAACGCGGCAATCATTCCCAGGCAGCGGACGTTCACCACACCGGTAATTGCCTTAAAAGCCTCGAAGTGCTCAGCGAGGACCTCCCCTGAGCGTGCGGCTTTTTCCACTATATTTTCTTCCCCGTACACATTCAGGCACTCGATGGCCGCCGCAGCCGCAATGGGGTTACCGGCAAAAGTGTGCCCGTGGTAAAATGTATGGTCCTCGGGTTCATCAGTAAAGGTTTCGAAGATTTCCTGTTTCACCACCGCCGCACTGATTGGAAGATAACCCCCCGAGAGACTTTTCCCAAGACAGACGATATCCGGGTCAATGCCTGCGTGTTCAAAGGCAAACATCCTGCCGGTTCGTCCAAAACCCATGGCGATCTCGTCTACGATAAGCAGCACTCCATTTTCTTTGCAAAGCTCGCCCAGCCTTCGCAGGTATTTGGCCGGATACATTCTCATTCCGGCGGCCCCCTGGCATAACGGCTCCACAATTACGGCCGAAAGCTCACTGGCGTGCTCTTTGACCGTGCGCTCCAGGGAAGAAAAGCACTGCAAACCGCACGTCTCGGGATCTGCCTCGAAGGGACACCCGGAGCAGTCCGGGGCTTTTACCTGGTAGACCGGGAACAGCAGGGGCCGGTATGCGCTGTGAAAAGAAGGCAGGTACCCAACTGCCATCGCTCCGATGGTATCCCCATGATAGGCGTCCTCGAATGCGGCAAACCTGTAACGGCCACTCTCCCCCTTGTTGTGCCGGTACTGAACGGCAATCCTTAGCGCGGCCTCCACCGCGCTGGCCCCATCGCTTGCGAACAGCGTTCTCCTGTTCCTGTCGGGGAAGAGCCCTACCAGTTTGTAAGCAAGCTCTGCTGCGCAGGGGTGCGTAAGGTTGCCTAGAATACTGTGCTGGAGTTTGCCGGCCTGACCTATGATGGCCTGGACGAGTCTTGGGTGGCTGTGGCCCAGGTTGCAAGCCCACCATGAAGAAATTGCATCCACGTACCGGTTGCCTGCGCTGTCGAAAAGGAATACTCCTTCGCCTCTCGTCATTACGGGGAAACCGTCCCTTAGCGCCGAATGTTTCGTGTACGGGTGCCACAGACTTGCCAGATCAAGCTCGAGATAGTAATCGGTAATGTTCTTCATAACTTATCCTGTTTCAAGATGCCTTTTTTCCGGAAACAGCCAGTACCCTGTAACCCCTGTAGCTTCGAATAGCACCGCTCCTACGGATTATGCGAAATACATAATGTTAGAGGGTATTAACTGCGCACAATATCTTCTGAAAACCTGAGGACTGATGCCGTTTTCTTCAGCCAACTCGGCCATATACGGAATGCGTCCCAGCACTCGTGCTTTTCCCATCCTGGCGATTGTTTCGACGTTGTTTTCCTCGATTTCTCCCCAGCCCGCGCTTGTAGTCTCACAAAAAATTATCCCATGCAGCGTGAGGCCTGAGCGTTCAATCTCCCCGATCGAAAGCAGCGTATGGTTTATTGAGCCCAGACCGGGGCGGGCCGCCAGGATAACCGGAAGCCCCAGCATCGCCATCAGGTCGATCATTGTTTGATTGGCGGAAATGGGCGCCAGCACGCCTCCCGCGCCTTCAACAACTACTCGATCGTGTTTTCGGAGCAGGCTGCTAAAGGCCTCAAGAATCCGGTCAAGCGAAATTTCACGGCCCGTTTTGGCCGCAGCGAGATGAGGCGAACACGCGGGTTCGTAGATGAAAGGGACCATATCGTGCAGTTCGTCGGGGTCCGGCCGCAGTTCAGCCATCCGGAGGCAAAACGTGAGGTCGGGGCTTTGCAGTTCGATGCCTGGCCTGCCGCCCGCCCCGCCGTTCGTCCTTAGAGGCGCAGTCGAAGACAGCGCCGGACCCGGCCGGCGGTCCCACCGCCCGCCGGTCTGGACCGGTTTCATAGGAACGGCGTCGATCCCGGAGGCGCGCATCGAGACCAGCACGGCCGCCGCTGCAATTGTTTTGCCTGCGTCCGTGTCGGTGCCCGTAATAAAGACTCCTTTTCCCGGTGGAATCATCTCGTCTTCCTCGTATAATAGATTTACATATATGAGTTATAATAGCTTCACATCGCGGAGCGCGGGAGGCGACCGCATTGGGTGTCTAACGGACGCTTTGTGTGGGCGCGGGATGCCTTGCCGTTACATAAAGAACTCGGTAGGTTGCGAATACCCCGCCGCCGGGGGCCGCAAATGTCTGCTCGTAATATCCGATCAGCTTTCGTAATTCGGTTCGGTTGAGCAGCTTGCATCCGCTGTTCGCTGTCCCCGTAACGCCCTGCCGGTTTAGGCTTCGAAGAAATCCGCGCGCTGAGTCATAGCGCTCCCGGAAGACTTCCTGGCTGCTTCGCTCGACCCTGAGTTCCGCCGCCGCAAGTGCCTCCAGGACCTGTTCCGCGTCCGGCAGGCATACCGGGGCTGTCTTGGTGGGAAACAGGCACGTTCGAGCGGCACGGAGTTCCTCGAGTGTCCCCTTTACCATCAGCGCCGAAACAAGGCTTCCTCCGGGTTCGAGCATGCCGGCGAGTCGTTTGACTGTCTCAGATACCGGGGTCATCCAATGCAGGGCCGAACTGCTGATAATCAAGGCAAAATCCCTGTCGGGGCGAAACTGCCGGGCATCGGCCACATGCCAGTGGATGCGGCCGCGTTCCCCGATCCGCTCTCTGGCCAGATCTATCATCGGGCGGGCTACATCTACGGCATAAATCAGGGCGCGCGGGAAACGTCTTCTCAGCAGTTCAGTCAGGGACCCCGTCCCACAACCGATTTCGAGGATGCTGTCGATTTTCTTGCCGGCAGGTAACGAAGCCGCAAGCTTTTCAGCAACTGTGCGCTGCACGTTGGATTCATCGTGATAAGTTTGCGCGGCTGCGGCGAAGCGTGCGGAAATCGATGATGAGTAAGCAGTCTGGTTCATCTGAGTGATTCCTGAAACTTTAGAATTCGATAGGTAACTTCCTTCGCGCGCTGCTCGATGAGAGAATGACCGGCGGAAGGCAGCAATTCGACATCTGAGACCGGGAGCTTTGACACCAGGAATTGGGCTGCCTCCCGTGGCACGATCCTGTCCTGTCTGCCGTGGATTATGAGGCAGGGGGCGGTTATTGCCGGCAGAGCGTCGCGCAGGTCCGCGCGTGCGAGATATTCGAGCCCTTCGATAAGGGAATTCGTTCCCCGTTCGAGTGCGTTCTGTGTTCTGCGTGCCAGTTCATCTTCCTGGATGCGAAGAGGATAAAGCGCCTGCTGGAGAAAATCGGCGATCACCGCTTCAGGGCTTCTTTTCAGCCCTCGGATCATTGCGCGCAGAACGGCAGGGGCGACCCCCGCGCTATATCCGGTGTCTGAGCAAAACCGCGCTGTTGCGCTCAAAAGCACCAGGCCGCAGACTTTTTCCGGATAATTGGCCGCCGCCTCGATCGCCGCGATGCCCCCGGTTGACCATCCAACGATACAGGAAGGCTCGGCTGACTTATTGAGCTGGAGGGCAATTGCGCTGGCATATGGGGAAATTGAAACTGCCCCTTCTCCCGTACCCCTCTGGTGGTCGTAGGTTTTCCCTTTGGTTCCGCCACGTCGCCTGTCCCGGACGTTGGTCGCGGGTACGCCGGGGCCGGCAAGCGAAAGAGAAGTGACCCGATGGGATTCCGCCATAGCCTCGGCCAGCGGATGCATGGCTTGCGTTCCGTGCGCCCAGCCGGAAATGAGCAGGACCGAAGGTTTTTTCATTTTGCATCCCCGCTGGTAATACCAGGTTGTACCTATAATTTGTTCTGTCAGGGCCGGGTCGTGCATCCCGTCCCCTTTGCATTTTTTTACTGTTAATCCTGTTAATCCTGTCTGAAAAGCTTTGCCTCGGCGGCAATTTCTCCGGCGGCCCGCTCCAGGTCTTCATCGCTGTGGTCCAGCGTGACCGAAAGCCTCAGGCGGGCAGTTCCTTCGGGCACCGTTGGAGGGCGAATAGCCACGGCAAGTATGCCTTTTGATTTGAGTCGCTGCGCGACTGCGAGCGTCTTGGCGTTTTCGCCGATGAGCACCGGAATGATCTGGCTTTGCGAGTTCAGGGTGTTAAGGCCGGCATCCTGAAGCCGTTTCCTGAAATTTGCAGCCCGGCGAAGAAGCTCTGCGCCCGGATTGCCTGCCTTTTGAATCACGGCAAGCGCGCCCAGAGCGCTTCCCACAACTGCCGGTGGAAGTCCGGTCGTATAGATAAACGCTCGAGCGCGATTTACCAGCAGTTCCCGCAGAGCGGACGAGCATGCTATAAACCCGCCGTATCCGCCGAGCGCCTTGCTTAGTGTGCCCATTGACACACTGATGCTTTCCTCGAGGCCGTTTTCCCTGATCAAACCGCTCCCGCCCGGGCCGAATACGCCTGTCGCATGCGCCTCATCTACCATTACCATCGCTCCGTATTCGACAGCCGTGGAAGTTATATCGGCAAGCGGGGCGATATCTCCGTCCATGCTGAAAACGGACTCGGTGACAACGAGTTTGCGGCCGCCTCCAGGGCACTGTTTCAAAAGGGTTCGGAGATGGTCGGGGTCGTTGTGGTGGAAACGCTTCAGGTTGGCCCGGCTGAGCACGATGCCGTCGATGATGCTGGCATGGGCCAGTTTGTCGGCAAATATGTGATCGCTGCGCCCGGCGAGCGACGTTATGACGCCGGCATTGGCTAGAAATCCGCTGCCGAAGACCAGGGCCGCGGGATATCCCTTCAAAGCGGCAATTACCCGCTCCAGTTCATCATGTGGGTCAAGGGTGCCTGTTATCAGTCTGGAAGCAGTCGCCCCGCAGCCATACGATTCTAGGTATTTACGGCTTGCAGAGATTGCTTCCGGGTGGCGTGCAAGCCCCAGGTAATCGTTTGAGGAAAAATTGAGAAACGTCCTGCCATCGATCTGTATCTTTCCACCGGCCTCGCTGAAAACCGAAAGACGGCGCTCGAGGCTTTTTTCTCGCAATTGGGCGATCTCTTCATCGATCCACGCCTCAAAACGCATATTCGACCTCGAGGTCTCGGAGCATCTGAAGGTCCCGGTCCACGTCGCCGCCGGCAACAGTCAGGAGCGAGCCTATCATCATTGAATTGGCCCCGGCGTGGAATATCATGGACTGTAAGTCGCCCAGGTGCACGCGCCCGGCGCAAACCTTCACCTCGGCGCGGGGGTTGGTCAGGCGAAACATGCTCACGGTGCGCAATATATCCAGGGGCTTCATGATTTCCATATTCTCGAGCCTTGTCCCGGCGATGGGAATCAGGAAATTGAGAGGAATGGAATCAATGGCTTCGCGCGCCAGGGTCAATGCAAACTCGACCCGTTGCTCAAACGATTCGCCAAGACCGAAAATTCCGCCCGAACAGACCTCCAACCCGGCTCTCCTGGCGTTCCTGACCGTTTCCAGACGCTGCTCCCAGCTATGTGTGCTGCAGATTTGCGGGAAAAAGCTCTGCGCGCTCTCCAGGTTGTGATGAAATCTCTTCAGCCCCGATGCCTTTAGGGCGCACAGTTGATCGTAGTCCAGGCACCCGAGCGAGCCGCACCAGTTCACGCGCCGATGTTTCTTCTGCCGCACTGCGCTGCACACGCGCTCGACCCCGTTTTCTGAAAGCGCGCAGCCGCTGGTGACTACCCCAAAATGCGTAACGGGAAGCTCTGCGGCTGCATCGAAAGCCTCGGCCATTGCTTCTTTTGAGCAGAGCGGGGTGGTCTGTATATCGGTATTATGGCAGGATGCCTGGGCGCAAAATCCGCAATCTTCGGAACAGGCCCCGCTTTGCGCGCTCAAGATCGAACACAACCGCACGGAGTTGCCGAAAGAGCGGTAGCGAACCGTACTTGCGGCAGCGAAAATCCGGGGCAGATCGGCGGCAGGGGAGCGCAAGACATAAAGCGCCAGCTCCCCGGATATAGGTTGATCGTTTTCCGCCGCTTCCCGAATCGATTTCAATTCCCCGTTTTCCATCCAATTTCACCTTTCCGGTTAATGTATACGATGGTTAACCTTATGGAGACGATCCGGTTAACCATTATTGCACTTTTTATCACATAATCGAGTAAATGAAAGAAAAATCTTGGTGTGCAGAACGAAAACGAAAAGGAGAAAATACATATGGGGATATGGAAGTCACCGTAACTGGTCTTCTGGAACTAGGCAAAAGGCCGCTCGTTGTTTGGGGCGCAGATGGACATTGCCTGGCGATCTTATTCGCAAGGCCCTAGAAGAATGTGGCAGTAAACAGGGCGTGGTGGTATATGTGATAAATTACGAACTGAAAGACCGGCTTCGGGGGGCTTTCATTGTTGAAGCAGGCCTGAGGCTATAAATCTCCACAGATCAGTTTAGTCTGATACAGCCAACTCTCTCAGTTGTTGCGGAATCCACTAAAAGGGGATGCAGTGAGTTGGCCCCACTGCGGGAAGAAGTCGCATGCGGGATCTTAGCGGTAAGGTAACTCAATTTTTTGAATTCTTCAGCACCCAAAATCTGGGGCAAATGGCGAATTTTCTAAAAGAAGATGCCCGCCTTTTTTTTCCAAAGACTCAGCCGCTAATCGGCAAGGAAAGAATCCTCAAATTCTTCCAGATTCTTTTCCGCCAGTATCCTGAACTCACCTTTACGGTCGAGCACACCATTGCCCAACAGGATAAGGTCGCAGCCCACTGGAGAAACAGGGGAATCAACAGGAAGAATGAGCCCTATGAGAACGAGGGAGTGACGCTGTTTTTCTTAGAAGATGGGCTGGTGTCCCTGATGAGCGACTTTTTTAAAGATACTGGAAAGTTTTGAAGTTCGCTATGCGAGCTTCATCACTCTGTCCACCTCAGACCAAAGGAGTAGCCTCATGGCAGATGACAAGCGCAGCCCTACGATACGGGACTTGATTGGAGATATCGCGCCAAAGCTGGCTGAACTTACCGATGACGTTCTTTTTGGAGACGTGTGGGAAAGACCGGGTCTTTCCAAGCGCGACCGCAGCCTTATCACCGTCGCGACCCTCGTTGCCCTGAATCGAACGGCGCAGTTGCCCTTCCATCTCGCCCGTGCACTCGAAAACGGTGTGACCAAAGAGGAGCTTGTGGAGGTAATCACGCACCTTGCATTTTATTCGGGGTGGCCTACGGCGATGTCTGCGATCACGCTGGCAAAGGGCGTGTTCAAAGAGCATAGCTAAGATCGCGTGGACAAGAGCGCCGCAAAACAAAGGTGCGCCTGCCGCTATCCCGTCCGCTGCTTCGCGCCGTCAGGGCCGCAGCTGAGCCTGGACGTTTATAAATTGGGCTGCTATCGTGGCGGACCCGTCTCCATGAAAGAACCATTTCAGGGGCCGGAGGAAGTCTGGTCCAGTGGGTAAAACCCCTGAATCCAAGGGTTTCTATTTGGAAGGGAAATCACGCAATGAAATTCAAGGCATTTATTATTACTATCATTGTTGTCTTGAGCCTTTCCGGTAAAGGATATCCAAACCCGGGGGAGAATACGCCCTCCGCTGCCGGGAACCAGCCCGCGTTACAGGAAATCGTGTTGTGCCCCACCAAGAACCAAACGGCCGGGGAGCTTTACAACAAAGGTTTGGAGTTGTCGGGCAAAGGTGATTTTGAATCAGCGATGAAGGCATGCTCCAGGGCAATCGAACTGGATGCGAACTATTGTGATGCCATGGATAACCTGGGACAGTTGCTTCGCAGACAGGGAAAGTTTGAAGAGGCGGTCTATTGGTATAAACGCTCCATCGGGGTCTTGCCGGGTAACCACGTCGCCCATCTCAACCTTGCCGTCGCCTATCGTTATCAGGGCAAAATGGACGACGCCATCTCCGAGTACCGGGTCCTTTTGAAAATGAACCCGGATGATCCCGAGGTCTACTACGGTCTTGGAACGGTATATCTGGCTTCGGGCGAACTGAATGTTGCATCCGAGCAATTTAAAAAAGCCGAGCAACTCTACCTTAAGCTCAATTCTCCGCTGGTCGCGGACGCGCATTATGAGCTGGGCGTGATCTACTACCAAATGAAAGATTATGGTAAGTCAATTGAATATCTCGCTAGAAGTCTTCCCGCGAAACAAAATGACCCGAGAGTGCATTACGCTCTTGGGCTCTGTTATCTTGAGGAAGGCAAAGACCTCAATCAAGCCCGGAAGTACTTGAAAAGAGCAGAGGAACTCGGCGCCAATATCCCGCCGGAAGTGCTGCGTAAGGCTGGATTATAGGATGCCAAAATCCGTGGGTTATGGAAAAGTGCCATATCAGAGTGATGAAAAAGGGTTCTCTGGTGGGAGAAACGCCTGAATATTGCCAATGACATTGTCATTCCGGCGGAGGCCGGAATCCAGGCTGTTTCCCAAATAGCTGATTTTAATGTAAAAAACACTGGACCTTGGCCCGCCTCCAAACTTGGAAAACAATATGGAAACTGTATCCCTGGTTCTTGGAAGTGGTGGTGCTCGCGGATTAGCGCACATTGGTGTTATTCATTGGCTTGAAGAAAATGATTACAAAATACAATCAATAGCCGGTTCCTCAATTGGTGCACTAATAGGGGGAATATATGCGGCTGGAAAACTGGATGAATATGAACAATGGGTGGGTTCGATAACGAAAGTCGACATAGTCACTTTGCTTGATCTTTCATGGGAAAAGAGCGGACTGGTTAGAGGCGATAAGCTCATCAATACTTTGATTAATTTAGTTGGAGATCGATTAATCGAAGATCTCCCAATTTCATATACTGCTGTTGCGACTGATATAAAAGGCCAGAAAGAAATATGGATAAAGTCAGGTAGTCTTTTTGATGCCATAAGGGCGTCTGTCTCAATACCCCTTCTTTTTACTCCGTTTAAGTACAAAGGAGTCGTTCTTGTTGATGGAGGGGTTTTAAATCCTGTGCCTATTGCGCCAACGTTTGGTGATGAAACTCATATGACTATTGCCGTAAATCTGGGCGGCCCGGCGGAGAGTCCGGATAAACTGAGTGCCATCAAAGCTGCTCCAAAGGTCCCTTCATCTTCGTTTCGTGAAAAGATCAATCGCTTTATAAACCGCCTCCAACAATCCGTGACAAGCAGAGAGCGGGATTGGGGGGCGTACAATATCGCCATGCAGGCGTTTGAGACTATGCAGAGCGCCATAGCACGACATAAGCTTGCCGCCTATCCACCAGACATTGTCATCGAGATTCCCAGAAACGCATGTCAGACCTTGGAGTTCGATCGGGCGCCCGAGATGATTGATTTGGGATATAGAAGGGCGAAAGAGTGTCTGGCTCGAGCTGAGGAACTGGAACGTTGAATGCTAACAAACAAGGGAACTTTTCGATGTTCGGACTTCATTCGGTTTTAGAGCTATCGACTCTTATCTGAAAACCTGGTCCAGGTCTGGGTTCTCCCCAGGAGTGGAATCCCTATATAGCCCCTTACCTTGAGACGATCCTCTCCAGCCATTGAAAAATTGCACCGGTATGTCTCTCCATTCTCGGGGTTATAAATCTTACCCTGCCAGGAATTATCCCCTTCATAATGAAATCCGAATATCAGGGGCAAACCGACAAGAGTTCGATTTCGAAGAGCGGGATTTGGGTTATGTCTGTCTACCTTGGGCATGCCGGGCATCAGTTTGTCAGTGAGCGGATAGTTGGGTTCTTCCAGGCTGGAGATTCTTCCGCAGTAAAGTGACCCGCATCTGTATATCTCGAAGAGCGCATCATGATCCTGAGTATTCCAGAAGCCTATTACGGAATCGGCATCGACCGCCCCGGCCGGGGCAGCCGTCAGGATTATCGAAAACAGCACGAGATGGGCGATGCTTCTGGACATTACTACCTCTCCAACCGTTCACGATACGCCGCAGCAAGGGGCACAGTTCACTGCCGTCCCGCTTCGGTCTAACGTATACGATTATAATATAAATTCACTACTGTCCGGTAAAATTTGAACCCATATGGGTCTGCCCGATATAACTGACTAAAATGACGTGGCAATGATGTAATATCATGGCTGATATGAGGTTTAGAAGTGTATTTTTAGGGTTAAAAACGATCATCTAACGCAAGCCGAGCTACGCGAGCCCCAGCCCGGCTTAGAGCTATCATTTTGTGGTAGAAAAGGAGCTTTTAAGCCCTGATAAGGCCAGTGTTTTTAACATTTATCCATAGATACCGAGTTATTACCTTGGTCCGACCCCAAAACTGTTAACTGAGCCAAAGGGGGAACAATCCAATGAAACAGGAGCGAAAGCCCATGATAATTGAAAAGCCGCTCGTCCTGATGTTCGAGGCCGACGGTAAAGTGGTAACCCACATTCACCCAGGTTCTCATAATTACCAGCATTACGGACTGTTGATCTGCGATCTGGTGAGGCACGTAGCTGCAGCATTTAAAGTAAATGAGGGTGAGGTGTGGAATTGGGTAGACAAAGAGCGAGCCAACCCGACGACGGATATAAGGCAACCTTCGTAAAGGTAATGCCCGAAGAGGTAATGGTGGACACTTATTACAATTACAATGACCTTTCCGAAAATGAAGTAGAAGGGGTGGATTTCAGAATCCGCTGGCGCGAGGGCACCACAGGTTACTGCATAATGGCCCCACACGGAGGCGAGATCGAGCCGGGAACCTCGGAGATCGCGGATGCCATTGCTGGTGATGACCATGCATTTTATTCTTTCGAGGGAATGAAACCAAGCGGGAACTCGGTGCTTCATATTCCAAGCACATGCTTCGATGAGCCGAAGGCCGTTTGGCTTGCAAAAATGTCGGAAACAGTCATTACAATCCATGGCTGCGCTGATAAAGATTCCTCGGCCTTTATAGGCGGCCTGGATTCCATGCTGATTCACAAGACCACAGAACGTCTGCAGCGTCAGGGGTTTTCAGTCGAGAAACATCCAAATCAAAATCTCCATGGGGTCCATCCAGACAACCTCTGTAACCTGTCTGCAAGCGGCAAGGGGGTACAGTTGGAACTAACGAAGGGTCTGCGCCGCCAGATGCTAACCGATCTCACTCCACGAGGAAAAAAGGTTGAGACAAGGGTATTTTTTGAGTTTATCCTCGCTATTCGGGAAGCGTTGGATAGGAGGGGACGGTAAAAGTGGATTCTGGCCTGCTGATGAAGATTCAGGGAGTCGCCTCGGAGACAAGAAATGTGAGGAGGGGATTTTTTGCAAAGCGACCTCGACGGAAAAGCAATCTGCCCGAAGTGCAAGGGGACAGGACAATGTCCTAAGTGTAACGGTACTAAATCGGTACTCGTGGTATCCCCGAGTGTTCGGAAAAGGAGACCATGTCCTAAATGCTCTGCAACTGGTGAGTGTCCGAAATGCAAAGGGGATGGCAATGTGGACTGGATAGACGTATTGTTTTGGGATTAGACCGCATTCATGTCCCACGTGCCTCTCAGATCAATGGCCAGTCGCATTCGAGGTCGGAACGCGAAGACCCAAAGCCGGTCCCTTTCGATTTATCATCTTATATAGCTTGCGTGTTCAGGGGGGGCATCATCGCAAAGCGCAAAGGGGTCGGGCCAAACTAACAAATGGAATTTACCTGACAATAGGCCCAAATCATGGCTTATTTGGGCCTTAGAGGTGCATTTTTGGCATCAAAAATGACCGTTTAACCGGATAGTGAGTTGCTGGATATGGCCGGAGCCAAACGACCTGCAACCCTCAACCTTCCCCTTACACTCTTTCACCCCTTCCTGCTTTTTGCCGTTTCCATTGCCGTTTCTACTGCCGCTTCAGGATGCCGCTTCTCGTTGCCGTTTGGCAAAACAAAATCACTGTGCGTTACAATACCGCCGACCAATTGCAGATCTCGAAGGAATCGGGAAGGTGAAATTGACCTCTCACTGCTCACTACTCACTGCTCCTCGCGTAGCGATAGAACCAAGAGGAGTTATTTTTAATTGTTCACTGCTCCCTGCTTCCCGCTTCCTGCTTCCCGCTTCCTGCTTCCCGCTCCTGTTATCACCTGTTATCGCAGGGAAGCTGATCAAAAAATGTAAATTAAATCAGTTTGTTATGCGATCGGCCCCTGTATTTCCCCTGTATTTACAGGAATTACAGGAAGCCAATGAAACTCTTTGACAAATGAATATGAGTATCGGATTTTCACTTTTAGGCGCTTAAATCCTGAATCCGTGCTGTTTCTGTGAGAAGATTCCTTCGTGTTCGTGTTCTGGTTTGTCTCCTTCGTGCTCGTGACCTTTTTGGCTCCGTCCTCCGCCCTTCGTTCTAATACCAAGTTGCGTTCAAGTGTGTACCAAAAGAAGCTGAAAAACTTGGGGAACTTTGCCCCCCGCACCCTCACTACGTTCGGGTTCGCGCTTACACATTGGACCGATGCTCGACGCTGGACCCTCACTGCGCTCAGGTCCGGGCTTGACATCTCTAACTTGGTTAGAAGCTTCAAGTCCGGGTGCGATCTTTTGTGAGCGCCCAGTCCGGGCACGATCTTTTTGTGAGTGCCCAGTTCGCGCCCGATCTTTTGAGAGGGCGCACCCCCTCGCAGCTTCGCTGCTATT
>Ga0116110_1000171_pt1 | contig 42687 bp, 47 predicted proteins | sample June2015DPH_8_50_FD_89719 | JGI IMG/M metagenome (GOLD analysis project Ga0116110, IMG submission 89719) | Peatland microbial communities from SPRUCE experiment site at the Marcell Experimental Forest, Minnesota, USA - June2015DPH_8_40 | ecosystem: Environmental > Terrestrial > Soil > Wetlands >...
GGGCGGGCTCAGCCGGGCGGGCTCAGCCGGGCGGGCTCAGCCGGGCGGGCTCAGCCGGGCGGGCTCAGCCGGGCGGGCTCAGCCGGGCGGGCTCAGCCGGGCGGGCTCAGCCGGGCGGGCCGGACGGGGCCGACGGGCCGCCGAGCTGATTGTGATCGTCCGGCAGTTCGCGGTGCCGGTCGGGCCCGCCGCCCGGATGGCTGCCGCTAATCCACCGGCTCACCATGATGGCGCCCCACGGGCCGACGATCCAGGCAAACCAGGGATAACCGAAACCGGACAGCGCCCAGATCACCACGAGGACCAGCGTGATACTGAACCAGGATCCCCAGGCAGCCCGCCAGCCCGCCGAGAACCGGCCATGCGGGCGAGCCGACCGGATAGCGCTGATATGCGAAGAACTTCCGGGTATGTAGCCACGCTGCCGGGGCAGCGAGGCATCCGGCAGCTTGTACAGGTCAATGCCGGGCAGGTCGGCCAGCAGCTCGTCGAGGTCACCCATCGTCTTGGCCGCGAACGCCTTGTCCAGCCGCTCGTCGAACTCCTCAGCGGTCAGCCGGCCGACCGCATGGTGCTCGCGCAGCAGCGTCGCCACCCGCTCCCGGTCCTGGTCTGACGCCCGGATCCTCGGGTCAGGCGTCATAGGCACCTCCCCCGCTGCTCCGCGCCTCGGCCGGCACCTGCGGCGCCGCCTCGCCCCCGGCCTCGCCGCGCACCGCCGCGAGGCCGCTGGTGCCGCCGTCGGGCGCCGTCAGCACCCACGGGCCGTCGGCGGTGATGGCCACCGTGTGCTCGAAGTGAGCCGACAATGAGCCGTCCGCGCTGACCACGGTCCAGCCGTCGTCCAGCAGCCTGGTCTGCGGCCGGCCCAGGACCAGCATGGGCTCGACCGCCAGCGCCATTCCCTCGGTCAGCATCGGCCCTTGGCCGGGGCTGCCGTAGTTCGGCACGGGCGGGTCCATGTGCATCTTGGTCCCGATTCCGTGCCCCACATACTCCCGGACGACGCCGTAGCCGCCGCTGGCGCGGGCACTCGACTCCACCGCGTGCGAGATATCGGTCAGCCGCCTGCCCGCCGCGGCTTGCGCCAGCCCGTGCCAGAGGGCCCGCTCGCACGCGTCGAGCAACCCGGCCAGCCCGGGCGGCACCGCGCCCACCGCGACGGTCACCGCCGCGTCGCCGTGCCAGCCGCCGACAATGGCTCCGCAGTCCACCGACAGCAGGTCCCCCGCCGTCAGGATCACGTCGGGGCTGGGGATGCCATGCACGATCTGCTCATTGACCGAGGTGCAGATGCAGGCGGGGAACCCCAGGTAGCCCTGGAATGATGGGACAGCGCCCGCGCCGCGGATCTCCCGCTCCGCGATCGCATCCAGCTCAGCCGTGCTGATCCCGGGCTCGGCCGCGCTGGCCACCGCGAGCAGGGCCGCCGCTACCACCAGGCCGGCCTCGCGCATGATGGCCAGCTGGGCGGGAGTCTTGATCTCGATCGGCCGCGCTCGCGTGCGCCGCATGCTGCCTCCTCGGCGGTTCCCCTTTAACCGTACCCGGAAGGGCGGTCCGCCAGCCTCAGCGGATAAACCGGCGCAAGGCAGTCATGGCCCGGTCGGTGATCTCCTCCACCGGCCCGGTGGCGTCGATGCCGAGCAGGGTGCCCTCGTCGGCGTAGAAGGCGATCAGCGGCTGGGTCTGCTGCGCGTAGACATCCAGGCGGTGCCTGATGGTCTGCTCGCGGTCATCGTCCCGCTGGAACAGCTCTCCGCCGCAGTCATCGCACTGTCCCGCCCTGGCCGGGGGATCGAAGAGGACATGCCAGATCCGGCCGCACTTGCGGCAGGTGCGCCGGCCCGACAGCCGCCTGACCACCTCGTCGTCGTCCACGACGAGCTCCAGCACGATGTCGAGCCTGGTTTCCCATCCGGCCAGCATCTTCTTCAGCGTCTCGGCCTGCGGCACGTTCCGCGGGAAGCCATCGAGCAGGAAACCCGTGTGCGCGTCGTCTTCCTGCAGGCGGTCCCGCACCATGGCGATGGTGAGCTCGTCCGGCACCAGGTCGCCGCGGTCCATGAATGCCTTCGCCTGGCGGCCCAGGTCAGTGCCGGAACTGACGTTGTAGCGGAAGATATCGCCTGTCGAGATCTTCGGGATCGCCAGGTGCGAGGAGATGAACTGGGCCTGTGTGCCCTTGCCCGCACCGGGGGGGCCGACGAGGACGACTCGCACTACCGCAGGAAGCCCTCATAATTGCGCTGCTGCAACTGGCTCTCGATCTGCTTCACCGTATCGAGGCCAACGCCTACCGCAATCATGATGCTGGTGCCGCCGAGCGGGAACTGCGCGGTCGCGTCCAGCAGGCCGATGGCAACGATCGGGATGAGCGCGACCAGGCCCAGGTAGAGCGAGCCCGCGGCCGTCAGCCTGCTGAGAACGTAGCTCAGATATCCGGCCGTGGGGCGCCCTGGCCGGATTCCGGGAATGAAGCCGCCGACTTTCTTCATGTTGTCGGCTACCTCGGTCGGGTTGAACGTGATGGACACGTAGAAGTAGGTGAAGAAGATGATCAGGACGAAGAAGGACAGGGCGTAGGCCGGCTTGGCCGAGGTGATCGACAGGTTGTTGTTGACCCACTCCGCCCATCCGCTCGTGGCATTGTGCCCGAACAGGTTGGCGGCCAGCTGGGGGATGTACAGCATGGAGGAGGCAAAGATGACCGGGATCACGCCGGCCTGGTTCACCTTGAGTGGTATGTACGTCGATGTCCCGCCGTACATCTTCCGGCCGACCATCCGCTTGGCATACTGCACCGGGATCCGCCGCTGAGCCTGCTCCATGAAGGCCACGAAGGCGATGATCGCGATGCCGACCAGCAGTACCATCGCGAACACGAAGGCGTGCTTGGTCTCGTAGATCTGCTCCATCTCACCCGGAATGACGGCGATGATCTGGGTGAAGATCATCAGCGACATGCCGTTGCCGACACCCCGGTCGGTGATCAGCTCGCCCAGCCACATGATCACGGCGGTGCCCGCCGTCATGACGATGATCATCGTGGCGATGGTGAAGATCGAGTCATTGGGGATGAGCTGCGCGGTGCAGCCCTGGATCAGGTTCTTGGACCTCGCCAGCGCGATGATGGCGGTGGACTGCATGATGGCGAGCCCGATGGTCAGGTACCGGGTGTACTGGGTGATCTTCGCCTGGCCGGCCTGCCCCTCCTGGCGGAGGGTTTCCAGCCGCGGGATCACCACGGCGAGAAGCTGCAGGATGATGCTCGCGGTGATGTACGGCATGATGCCGAGCGCGAAGACCGTCAGCCGGTTCAGCGCACCGCCACTGAACAGGTTGACCAGCTCGAACAGGCTCGTGTGGCTGGCCGTGTTCAGGCAGGTGTTCACCGCTGACTGCGAGACGCCGGGCGTCGGGAGATTCGCTCCCAGCCGGAACACGGCAATGATGAAGAGCGTGAACAGCAGCTTCTTGCGCAGGTCAGGCGTTCGGAACGCTCGGATGAACGCGGTCAGCATGCGCAGTCCTTTACTCGGTCAGTCAACGTCATCTGCCGCCCATGGCGCGGTCTGGAGGCCCGCTCACCGCCAGCGCGAGATGCACGCCGCAGTCTAACGCCCCCGCGGCACTCCGACAGCCCAGCGCGGGGACCGGGAACCGGCGCAGCGTCAGGCGCGGCCAGGGGCATCCCCTCTGGCCGGGCCTGACGTATGACCACCGTCATCTCACAGTTCGGTAACGGTGCCGCCCGCAGCGGTGATCTTCGCCCGCGCCGACGCGGAGAACGCGTGCGCGGTGACCCGCAGCGCGGCATCGGTGTCGCCCTGGCCGAGCACCTTCACGAGCTCGCCGGGCCGGACCGCGCCCTTGGCGGCCAGGTCCTCCGGCGTCACGTCGCCGCCGCCGGGGTAGAGCGCCGCCAGCCGGTCGATGTTCACCACCTGGTAGGTGGTCTTGAACCGCAGGTTCGAGAAGCCCTTGAGCTTGGGCAGCCGGCGATGGATCGGCATCTGGCCGCCCTCGAACCCCGGCGCTACCTGGGTACGCGCCTTACTGCCCTTGGTCCCGCGGCCCGCCGTCTTGCCCTTGGATGCCTCGCCCCGGCCCACCCGGGTACGCGGCGTGTGCGCGCCCGGCGCAGGCCGCAGGTGGTGGATCTTCAGCCCTGCGCGGCCACCAGGCCCGGCCGGGCTGGCGGTCCGCGCAGCCTCGGTCTTGCTGGTGTCTGCCATCGCTAGTCAACCTCCTCCACGGTGACCAGATGGCGCACCGCCTTGATCATGCCGCGGATCTCGGGCCGGTCGGCCTTCACGACCACGTCGCCGATCCGGTGCAGGCCCAGCGAGCGCAGCGAGTCACGCTGCGCCTTGTTGCCGCCGATCTTCGACTTGGTCTGGGTGACCTTCAACTCTGCCATTGCTGCTCCCGGTCAGCTGTTCTCGGGCGCGGCAGCGGTCGCCGCTGCCGCGCGGGCCCTCAGCATGGCCGCCGGCGCAACGTGCTCAAGCGGCAGGCCGCGGCGGGCAGCGATCTCCTCGGGCCGGTTCAGGCTCTTCAGCGCCGCGACCGTGGCATGCACCACGTTGATCGGGTTGGAGGAGCCGAGCGACCGGGACAGCACGTCGTGCACGCCCGCGCACTCCAGCACGGCGCGCACCGGGCCGCCGGCGATAACGCCGGTTCCGGGGCTGGCCGGCTTCAGCAGGACCACGCCGGCCGCTTCCTCGCCCTGCACGGTGTGCGGGATCGTGCCGGCGATGCGCGGCACCTTGAAGAACGACTTCTTGGCGGCCTCGACGCCCTTCGCGATCGCCGCGGGGACCTCCTTGGCCTTGCCGTAGCCGACGCCGACCATCCCGTTGCCGTCGCCCACGATGACCAGAGCGGTGAAGCTGAACCGGCGGCCGCCCTGGACGACCTTGGCCACCCGGTTGATGGTGACGACGCGCTCCAGGTAGGCAGTGCCCTTCTCGGCCGCGCCGCCGCGGCGGTCGTCACGACGGTCGCGCCGTTCGCCGCCGCCTCCGGAGCCGCGCCGCGGTGCTGGTGCCATCAGATCTTCCTTTTCTCATGTGGTCCGTGCCTGAAGCCGGCCGCGCTCATAGCGCCAGCCCGCCTTCCCGTGCGCCGTCAGCCAGCGCGGCGAGCCTGCCGTGGTAGGCATAGCCGCCGCGGTCGAACACGGCAGCCTCGATGCCGGCCTGGCCGGCCCGCTCGGCGAGCAGCGCCCCCACCTGCCGCGCCTTGGCCGTCTTGTCCCCGGCCGCCCCGCGGATGGTTGCATCCAGGGTCGAGGCGGATACCAGGGTAACGCCGGCTACGTCGTCGATCAGCTGCGCGAACGTGTTCCTGGCCGAGCGGGTGACCGCGAGCCGCGGCCGCACGGCGCTGCCCGCGACCTTCTTGCGAACGCGCAGATGACGCCGCTGCCGTGCCGAGACACGCGCGGCGGTCCGGCCGGTGATGCGGCCGTGCGCCCTGGTCCTGGTGCCAGACGACATTTCTACTTCCCAGCCTTCCCGACCTTGCGGCGGACTTGCTCGCCCTGGTACCGCACGCCCTTGCCCTTGTACGGGTCGGGCTTGCGGAGCTTGCGTATGTTGGCGGCCACCTCGCCGACCTGCTGCTTGTCGATGCCCTCGACGACGAACCTGGTGGGCGTCTCGACCCGGAAGGTGATGCCGTCGGGGGCGCGGACCGGGACCGGGTGGCTGAAGCCGAGCGAGAACTCCAGGTCCTTGCCCCTGGCCTGGACGCGGTAGCCAACGCCGACGATCTCCATCGTCTTGCGGTAGCCCTCGGTCACCCCGGTCACCATGTTGGCGATCAGGCTGCGCGACAGGCCGTGCAGCGCGCGCACCTCGCCCTCGTCGCTCGGCCTGGTCACCGTCAGGGTGCCGTCGGTCCGGGCGACCTCAATGGGCTCGGCGATCTGCACGCTGAGCTTGCCCTTCGGGCCCTGCACCGTGACCTCGCGGCCGTCGATGGTGACATCCACGCCGCTGGGGACCACGACGGGCATCCGTCCGATTCGTGACATAGCTGGCTCCCCTACCAGACGTAGGCGAGGACTTCCCCGCCTACGCCCTGCTTCTTCGCCTGCTTGTCGGTCATCAGGCCGGCGGACGTTGAGAGGATCGCGACGCCCAGCCCGCCGAGCACCTTCGGCAGGTTGTCCTTCCGCGCGTACACCCGCAGGCCTGGCTTCGACACCCGCTTGATCCCGCCGATCGAGCGCTCGCGACTGGGCCCGAACTTGAGCGCGATGACCAGGCTCTTGCCGATCTGGGCGTCTTCCACCCGCCAGCCCGCGATGTAGCCCTCCTGCTGGAGGATCTCCGCGATGTGCACCTTGATCTTCGAATGCGGCATCGCCACGGTGTCGTGGTAAGCCGAGTTGGCGTTGCGTATCCGCGTCAGCATGTCTGCGACCGGATCGGTCATGGTCATAGCCTGATGGCCCTCCTCGCCGCGGTTTCCGTTCCGGACCTTCGGCGTGGTCGGTGGGCGCTGGTCGCGCCCAGGTTGGTCTGTGGTGCCGCGCGCTGGCGCGCCCGGTCATGGCTGCCGGACGGCGTCACCAGCTGGACTTCGTGATACCGGGCAGCTCGCCGCGGTGCGCCATCGACCGGAAGCAGATACGGCACAGGCCGAACCTGCGGTAGACAGCACGCGGGCGCCCGCACCGGGAGCACCTGGTATAGGCGCGCACGTGATACTTCGGCGTGCGCTTCGCCTTGGCGACGAGGCTCTTCTTCGCCACTTGCTCAGTTCTCCTTGAACGGGAAGCCGAGCTGCCGCAGCAGTGAGCGGCCCTCAGCATCGGTGGTTGCGGTGGTGACGACGGTGACGTCCATGCCGCGCTGCCGGTCCACCTGATCAGGGTTGATCTCGTGGAACATCAGCTGCTCGACTAGGCCGAACGTGTAGTTGCCGCGGCCGTCGAACTGCCGGTCGGACAGCCCGCGGAAGTCGCGGATCCGGGGCAGCGCGGTCGACAGCAGCCGGTCGAGGAACTCCCACATCCGGTCGCCCCGCAGCGTGACGTGGGCACCGATGGGCATGCCCTCGCGCAGCTTGAATTGGGCAATGGATTTCCTGGCCCTGGCGATGGCCGGCTTCTGGCCGGTGATCGTGGCCAGGTCCCTGACCGCGCCGTCGATCAGCTTGGCGTCGCGGGCGGCCTCGCCGACGCCCATGTTGACCACGATCTTGGTCAGCGTGGGCACCTGCATGACGTTGGCGTAGCCGAACTCCTTGCGCAGCGTGGTCGCGATCTCGGCCGTGTAGCGCTCCTTGAGCCTGGGCGGCTTGCGCTCGGCCAGCGATACGGAGCCGCCGGCGGCCTGCTGCTCGCCGTCGCCCGCGGCCCGATTGCTCCTGGTGGCAGCCATCTACAGTTCCTTACCGGTGGCACGGGAAACGCGGACCTTCCTGGAGTCCTCGTCCACCTTGTATCCGGCCCGGGCCGGCTTCTTGGTCTCGGGGTCAATCAGCTGGACGTTGCTGACGTGAATCAGCGCCTCCTGGTTGACGATGCCGCCTTCCTTGGCGCCACGCCGGCCCTGATAGTCGACCTTCGTGTTCTTGCGGATCATGTTGACGCCCTGGACGAGCACCTTCTGCTTATCCGGGTTGGCCAGGATGACAGTGCCCTCGCGGCCGCGGTCCTTACCCGCGATCACGATGACCCGGTCACCCTTCTTGATCTTCATCCCCGATGCCTTTCCCTTGGCCGCGTGCTGGGCGGCCGCCTTCCGCCTGGTCATCACAGCACCTCCGGCGCCAGCGAGATGATCCGCATGAACCGCTTCTCCCGCAGCTCCCGGCCCACCGGCCCGAAGATGCGGGTGCCACGGGGATCGCCGCCGTCCCTGATCAGCACGGCTGCGTTCTCGTCGAAGCGGATGTAGGAGCCATCGCCGCGACGCCGTTCCTTGCGCGTGCGCACGACGACCGCCTTGACGACGTCGCCCTTCTTCACCCCGGCGCCGGGGAGGGCATCCTTGACGGTCGCGACAATGACATCGCCGATGCCCGCGTATCGCCTGCTCGAGCCCCCGAGCACCCGGATACACAAGATCTCCTTGGCACCCGTGTTGTCGGCGACCTTCAGCCGCGACTCCTGCTGGATCACGTCAACTCCTGCTTCTCGCGCGCCGGCCTCGGGGTGAGGACGGGCGGGTCCTGGCGGGCCCCGGCGGAACAGCTACCGCCGCAGTCCTTGTTACTTGGCCTTCTCCAAGATCTCCGCGACACGCCAGCGCTTGGTGGCCGACAGCGGGCGGGTCTCCATCAGCAGCACTCGGTCGCCGACACCGCAGGCGTTCTCGCCGTCGTGCGCCTTGTACTTCTTCGTACGCCGGATGACCTTGCCGTACTTGGGGTGCTTGACCCGGTCCTCGACAGCGACGACAACCGTCTTGTCCATCTTGTCGCTGATCACGAGGCCTTCGCGTACCTTGCGGTAGCCGCGCGAGACTGCGGCGCCCTGCTCGTCACTCATTCTCGTCCGCCTCCTCTTCCAGCCGCACAATGCCGAGCTCGCGCTCCCGCTTCACCGTGTAGATGCGCGCGATTTCCTTGCGCACGGCGCGGAGCCTGCCGTGGCTCTCCAGCTGGCCGGTGGCCGCCTGGAAACGGAGGTTGAACAACTCGATCTTGGCCTCGGCCAGCTTCACTTCAAGCTCTTCCTCGGTCGAGGTCCGCAGGTCGACGGCTGCCAGTCCCTTGGCCATCACGCCTCCCCTGCTTCACGCTTCACGAATTTTGCCCCTTCATGGGCACAGCATCGGCAGCTTGTGCACGCCAACATCAGGCCTCACCGGCTTCACGCTTCACGAATTTTGCCCCTTCATGGGCACAGCATCGGCAGCTTGTGCACGCCAACATCAGGCCTCACCGGCTTCACGCTTCACGAATTTGCACTTCATCGGCAGCTTGTGCATGGCCCGGCGCAGGGCCTCCCTGGCTACCGGCTCGCTCACTCCGGACAGCTCGAACATCACCCGGCCCGGCTTGACGTTGGCCACCCACCACTCGGGCGCGCCCTTGCCGGAGCCCATCCGGGTCTCGGCCGGCTTCTTGGTCAGCGGCCGGTCCGGGTAGATCGTGATCCAGACCTTCCCGCCACGGCGGATGTGCCGCGTCATGGCGATTCGGGCGGCCTCGATCTGCCGGTTGGTCACGTACGAGTGCTCCACCGCCTGGATGCCGTACTCGCCGAAGGTCACCCGGGTGCCGCCCTTCGCGGCGCCCGAGCGATCCGGCCGGTGCTGCTTGCGGTGCTTGACCCTGCGCGGGATCAGCATGGCTCAGCCCTCCTCGGCTGACGGGGCGGTGGTGCTCGGCCCGGCCGCCGCTGGCGCAGTGCCCGCGGGCTCTGCCGGGGTCTCCGGGGCTGCCTGCTCCCCGGCCCGGTCACGGCCGGCGCCAGCGCCCCGGTCGGTCCCGTCCGGCGAGCCGGGCCGACGGCGCGCGCCGCGCTGCGGCGGGCGCTCCCGGTCCCGGTCCCGGCGCTGGCCGGCCCGCAGCGCTGCGGCTGCCGCCTCGCGCTCGGCTCGCGTCTGGGCGGCCTCGCCGCGGTAGATCCAGACCTTGACGCCGATCCGGCCGAAGGTGGTGCGGGCCTCGTAGAAGCCGTAGTCAATGTCGGCGCGCAGCGTGTGCAGCGGCACCCGGCCCTCGCGGTAGAACTCCGAGCGCGACATCTCCGCGCCGCCGAGGCGGCCGGCGCACTGGACCCGGATGCCCTTGGCCCCGCCCTTCATGGCGGTCTGCATCGCCTTGCGCATCGCACGGCGGAAGGAGACCCGGCTGGACAGCTGCTCAGCCACGCCCTGGGCGACCAGCTGGGCATCGATCTCGGGGTTCTTGACCTCGAGGATGTTCAGCTGGATCTGCTTGCTGGTCAGCTTCTCCAGGTCGCTGCGGATCCGGTCGGCCTCGGCGCCGCGGCGGCCGATCACGATGCCGGGCCTGGCGGTATGAATGTCGACCTGCACCCTGTCCCTGGTGCGCTCGATCTCCACCTTGGAGATGCCAGCCCGCTCCATGCCGCGCTGCAGCATGCGCCGGATGGCGACGTCTTCCGCAACGTAGTCCTTGTACAGCTTGTCGGCATACCAGCGGCTCTTGAAGTCGGTGGTGATGCCCAGCCGGAACCCGTGCGGGTTCACTTTCTGGCCCACTAGCGGGTCCTCTCCCTGCTGTTCGAAGCACCGCGGTCGGAAACGATGACCGTGATATGGCTGGTGCGCTTGTTGATCCGGTAGCCACGGCCCTGCGCCCGCGGCCGGAAGCGCTTGAGCGTCGGCCCCTCATCCACCCAGGCCCGGCTCACCACGAGTGAGCTGGCGTCCACCGGCCTGGCCTGCCCGGCATTCGCGATGGCACTGGCCAGCACCTTGCCGACGGGGTCGCTGGCCGACTGCGGCGCGAAGGCCAGCGTCGCCTGGGCCTGGTCCGCAGGCAGCCCGCGGATCAGGTCCACCACGCGGCGGGCCTTCCGCGGCGTGACGCGAACGAACCGCGCCTTCGCCCTAGCTTCCATGTCTTGCTCTTTCCTGTCTGACCGGAGTGTCTGTCGGGTGCACCGGCTACCGGCGGCTGCGCCGGTCGTCCCGGACGTGGCTGCGGAACGTGCGGGTGGGGGCAAACTCGCCGAGCTTGTGCCCGACCATCGCCTCGGTGATGAACACCGGCACGTGCTTGCGGCCATCGTGCACGGCGATCGTGTGGCCGAGCATCGCAGGAACGATCATGGACCGGCGCGACCACGTCTTGATCACGTTCTTGGTGCCCTTGTCGTTCTGCACGTCCACCTTCTTCATCAGGTGGTCGTCCACGAACGGGCCCTTCTTCAGGCTACGAGGCATCGTCAGGTACTCCTACCGCTTCTTCTTGCCGCGCCGACGGGTGATCATCTTGTCACTGGGCTTGTGCGCCCTGCGGGTCCTGCCCTCGGGCTGGCCCCAGGGGCTGACCGGATGCCGGCCGCCGGAGGACTTGCCCTCGCCACCGCCGAGCGGGTGGTCAACCGGGTTCATGGCGACGCCGCGGACGCTCGGGCGCTTGCCCTTCCACCGGTTCCGGCCCGCCTTGCCGAGCTTGATGTTGCCCTGCTCGGAGTTGCCCACCTCGCCGATCGTGGCCCGGCAGCTGGCATCCACGAGCCGGATCTCGCCGGACGGCATCCGCAGGGTGGCGCGCGCGCCCTCTCTGGCCAGCAGCTGGACGCCGGACCCGGCCGACCGGGCGATCTTGGCCCCGCCGCCGGGCCGCAGCTCGATCGCGTGCACCACGGTGCCGGTCGGGATGTTGCGCAGCGGAAGGCAGTTGCCGACCCGGATGTCCGCGGTCGGGCCGTTCTCCACCCGGTCGCCCTGGCTCAGCCCCTGCGGAGCGAGGATGTAGCGCTTCTCTCCGTCGGCGTAGTGCAGCAGCGCGATCCGCGAGGTGCGGTTCGGGTCATACTCGATGTGCGCGACCCTGGCCGGCACGCCGTCCTTGTCGTGCCGCCGGAAGTCGATCAGCCGGTACGCGCGCTTGTGGCCGCCGCCCTGATGCCGGGTGGTGATCCGGCCGTGCACGTTCCGGCCGCCATGCGAGTGCAGCGGGCGCACCAGGGACTTCTCCGGATCGTCGCGAGTGATCTCGGAGAAGTCGGCGCCGCTCGCCCCCCGCCTGCCCGGGGTAGTCGGCTTGTACTTGCGGATGCCCATGTGCTTAAGCTCCTATGGCCGCCCGGCTACGCCGGGCCGCCGAAGACGTCGATCCGGTCGCCTGCAGCCACGCTGACAATCGCGCGCTTGGTGTCCGGCCGCTTGCCCCAGCCGAACCGGGTCCGGCGGCGCTTGCCCGGCCGGTTAATGGTGTTGACGCCAGTCACCCGGACGTTGAAGACGGCCTCGACCGCCTGCCGGATCTGGGTCTTGTTCGAGCCCGGCGCGACGATGAACGTGTACTTGTTATCGTCAGCCAGCCGGTAGCTCTTCTCCGAGATGACCGGCCGGACCAGGATGTCCCGAGGGTTCGAGGTCTTGTTCACGACTGTCCGTCCTCCTGGCTGGCTTCCTGCGCGGAAGCCTCGGGGGCCGCCGGGGTCTCGGGTGCCTCATCGGCCGCGGCAGCGTGGCGGGCCCCGGCGGTCTCAGCGGTCCGGCCGACGCCGGCCCTGGCCACGAAGCTGTCCAGGGCCTCGCGGGTGAACACCACGTGCGAGCTGGTCAGCACGTCGTAGGTGTTCAGCTGGCCGGAGTCCAGCAGGTGCACGCCCGGGGCGTTGCGCAGGCTCTTCCAGGTCAGCTGGTCAGTGACATTGACCACGACCAGTACCTGGCCGAGGACCGGGGCGACCCCGGTCACCGCGGTCAGGGTGGCGACAGCATCCCTGGTCCTCGGCACGTCGCCGTCGACCAGGCTGCTGACCACGTGCACCAGGCCGTGCCGGGCGCGGTCGGAGAGGGCGCCGCGCAGCGCGGCCGCCTTCATCTTCTTCGGCGTCCGCTGCTCGTAGGAGCGGGGGGTCGGGCCGTGCACCACGCCGCCGCCGGCGAACTGCGGTGCCCGGGTCGAGCCCTGCCTGGCCCGGCCGGTGCCCTTCTGCCGGTACGGCTTCCGGCCGCCGCCGCGCACCTCGCCGCGCGACTTCACGGCGTGGGTGCCCCGCCGGGCGGCCGCTTCCTGGGCCACCACGACCTGGTGCATCAGCGGCACGTTGACCTTCGCGTCGAAGATCTCCGCGGGCAGGTCGGCCGCGACCGTGACGTCCGTCCTGGCTGCCGATGCCTGGGCCGCGCGCGGCTGCGCCGCCGCTGCGTCACTCCTCTTGGCCGGGCTCATCTCGCCTCACTTGTCACCGGCCGCCCGCCGGGGGCGAGCGGGGTCTTGACGGCGCTGCGGACCAGCACGAGTCCGCCTGCCGGGCCGGGGACCGCGCCCTTGATCAGCAGCAGCCCGCGATCGGCGTCCACGCCGTGCAGGGTCAGGTTGGCCGCGGTCGTCCGCTCGGCGCCCATCCGGCCCGCCATCCGGACGCCCTTGAACACGCGCCCCGGATAGGCACAGCCGCCGATCGCGCCGGGCGACCTGTGCTTGCGCTTGGTCCCGTGCGACGAGCTCAGGCCCTTGAAGCCGTGCCGCTTCATCACGCCGGCGAAGCCCTTGCCCTTGCTCCGGGCCGTCACGTCCACCAGCTCGCCGCCGGTGAACACCTCGGCGGTGACTTCCTGGCCGAGCGTGTAGTCGGTGGCGTCGTCGGTCCGCAGCTCGACCAGGTACCGTCGCGGCGTGACGCCAGCCTTGGCGAAGTGGCCGGCCACCGGCTTGTTCACCTTGCGCGGGTCGATCTCGCCGTAGCCGAGCTGCACGGCGGCATAGCCGTCAGCGTCCGGCGTCCGTACCGCGGTGACGACGCACGGGCCGGCCGCGACCACGGTGACGGGCACGATCTTCCCGTCATCGGCGAAGACCTGGGTCATGCCGAGCTTGGTGCCCAGGACCCCTCTGATCTGCTTGGTCATCTCGGTGCGTCCCTTTAAAGCTTGATCTCGATTTCGACACCCGCCGGCAGGTCAAGCCGCATCAGGGAGTCGACGGTCTTCGGCGTCGGGTCGATGATGTCGATGAGGCGCTTGTGCGTCCGCATCTCGAAGTGCTCGCGCGAGTCCTTGTACTTGTGCGGCGAGCGGATCACGCAGTACACGTTCTTCTCGGTAGGCAGCGGCACTGGCCCGGCGACCCGCGCGCCGGTACGCGTCACCGTGTCGACGATCTTCCGCGCCGAGCTGTCGATGACCTCGTGGTCATACGCCTTGAGCCGAATGCGGATTTTCTGTCCCGCCATGTGGCTTCGATGTCCTTCTGTGTTAGCCCCGGGAGTGACCCCGGGATCTCCCTGGCCGCCCGCTCGGGCCGGCCTGCGCCGGCCCTCGCGCTCGGCCGCGAGAGGCCCTGTTACTACCTACCGAAGTCCCCTCGCCGTCGGCGCTGGGGACTGCTCACTTCCGCTGCCTCGCATCGCCCTCGCGGGCGACCGCGGAACGGGCCCGGGGTTTCCCCCGGGCCCGCTGCTTACTTGATGATGTTCGTGACCCGGCCCGCCCCTACGGTGCGGCCGCCCTCGCGGATAGCGAAGCGCAGGCCCTCCTCCATGGCGATGGGCTGGATCAGGTTGACCTTCATCTCGGTGTTGTCGCCAGGGAGCACCATCTCGGTGCCCTCGGGCAGGTGCACGACCCCGGTCACGTCCGTGGTCCGGAAGTAGAACTGCGGCCGGTAGTTGTTGAAGAACGGCGTGTGCCGCCCGCCCTCGTCCTTGGACAGGATGTAGACCTGCGCCTCGAACTCGGTGTGCGGGGTGTTGGTGCCCGGCTTGATGATGACCTGGCCGCGCTCCACGTCCTCGCGCTTGGTGCCGCGCAGCAGCAGCCCGGCGTTGTCACCGGCCTGGCCCTCGTCGAGGATCTTGTGGAACATCTCGACGCCGGTGACGGTCGTCTTGGCCGCCTTCTCCTTGATCCCGATGATCTCGACTTCCTCACCGGTGTGGATCTTGCCGCGCTCGATCCGGCCGGTCACGACCGTGCCGCGGCCGGTGATCGAGAACACGTCCTCGACCGGCATCAGGAATGGCTTCTCAACGTCGCGGACCGGCTCGGGGATCGAGTCGTCGCAGGCGCTCATCAGCTCGATGACCTTCTCGCCCCACTCGGTGTCGCCCTCGAGCGCCTTCAGCGCCGAGACCCGGATCACCGGCAAGTCATCGCCGGGGAACTCATAGGTGCTGAGCAGCTCGCGGACCTCAAGCTCGACCAGCTCGAGGATCTCCTCGTCGTCGACCATGTCGGCCTTGTTCAGCGCGACCACGATGTACGGCACGCCGACCTGGCGGGCCAGCAGGACGTGCTCGCGGGTCTGCGGCATCGGGCCGTCAGTCGCGGCGACCACCAGGATGGCGCCGTCCATCTGCGCCGCACCGGTGATCATGTTCTTGATGTAGTCAGCGTGCCCGGGGCAGTCGACGTGCGCGTAGTGGCGCTTGTCGGTCTGGTACTCGACGTGGGAGATCGAGATCGTGATCCCGCGCTCCTTCTCCTCCTTCGCGTTGTCGATCTGGTCGAAGGGGGTGAAGGGGTTGATGTCCGGGTACTTGTCGTGCAGCACCCTGGTGATCGCCGCGGTCAGCGTCGTCTTGCCGTGGTCGATATGACCGATGGTGCCGATGTTGACGTGCGGCTTGGTCCGCTCGAACTTGGCCTTCGCCACTGGTGTCTCCTCGTTGCGATCGTTTCCCCACCGCGGTGGGGTCAGGCGCTCACGCGCGCTGGCTGGTTCTGTCGTGCTGTCACTTACTGGCTACTCGCCGCGTGCCTTGGCGATGATCTCCTTGGCGATGCTGGGCGGGACCTCGGCATACGAGTCGAACTGCATGCTGTAGTCCGCCCGGCCCTGTGTCCGGCTGCGCAAGTCCCCCACGTAGCCAAACATCTCGGACAGCGGGACGAGGGCACGGACCACCCGCACCCCTGACCGCTCCTCCATGGCCTGAATCTGGCCACGGCGGCTGTTCAGGTCGCCGATAACCTCGCCCATGTAGTCATCCGGAGTCCTGACCTCCACGGCCATGACCGGCTCCAGCAGGACCGGATCGGCGCGCCCGGCGGCCTTCTTGAAGACCATCGAGCCGGCAATCTTGAAGGCAAGCTCGGAGGAGTCCACCTCGTGGTAGGCGCCGTCGATCAGGCTCACCCGCACGTCCACCATCGGGTAGCCGGCCAGCACGCCGAACTCCGCCGCTTCCTGGCAGCCCGCGTCGACCGACGGGATGTACTCCCGCGGCACGCGGCCGCCATGGATCTTGTTCTCGAACTCGTAGCCGCCGCCGTCCCCGCCGGTCGGCTCCATGTTGATGACCACCCGCGCGAACTGGCCGGCGCCGCCGGTCTGCTTCTTGTGGGTGTACTCGACCTTCTCGACCTTGCTCCGGATGGTCTCCCGGTAGGCGACCTGCGGTCGCCCGATGTTGGCCTCGACCTTGAACTCCCGGCGCATCCGGTCGACCAGCACCTCCAGGTGCAGCTCGCCCATCCCGGAGATGATGGTCTGGCCGGTCTCCTCGTCGGTCCTGACCTGGAAGGTCGGGTCCTCCTCGGCCAGCCGCTGGATCGCCGTGCCGAGCTTGTCCTGGTCGCCCTTGGTCTTCGGCTCGATCGCGACGTTGATGACCGGCGCCGGGAAGTTCATCGACTCCAGGATCACCTGGTTCGACTGGTCGCTGAGCGTGTCGCCGGTGGTGGTGTCCTTGAGGCCCATCACGGCGACGATCTGGCCGGCGATGGCCGACGGCCGCTCCTCGCGCTTGTTCGCGTGCATCTGGTAGATCTTGCCGATCCGCTCCTTGCGGCCCTTGGTGGAGTTCAGCACCTGCGTACCGGTCTCCAGGCGGCCGGAGTAGATCCGGATGTAGGTCAGCTTGCCGAGGTGCTGGTCCGACATGATCTTGAAGGCGAGCGCGGCGAACGGCTCGCTCACGTCCGCGTGCCGCTCGATCAGCTTTCCCTCGTCGTTGACCGCGTGACCCTTGATCGCCGGGACGTCCAGCGGGCTGGGCAGGAAGTCCACGATCGCGTCCAGCATCGGCTGCACGCCCTTGTTCTTGAACGCGCTACCGCACAGCACCGGCGTGACGCCGCCGGCCAGGGTGGCCCGGCGGATGGCGGCGATCAGCTGCTCCTCAGTGGGCTCGGTGCCCTCCAGGTACAGCTCCATCATCTCCTCGTCGTTCTCGGAGATGGTCTCCACCAGCTTGTCCCGCCAGTCGCGGGCAGCCTCGGCGTGGTCGTCCGGGATGCCGACGATGTCGAACTTGTCGCCCTTGCCGTCGGTCTGCCAGAGCATCGCGCGCATCCGGACCAGGTCGATGACACCGCGGAAGTCGGCCTCCACGCCCCAGGGCAGCTGGATGACCAGCGGGGTCGCGCCCAGCCTGTCGGCGATCATGTCGACGCACCGGTGGAACTCGGCGCCCACCCGGTCCATCTTGTTGACGAAGCAGATCCGCGGCACGCCGTAACGGTCCGCCTGCCGCCAGACGGTCTCCGACTGCGGCTCTACCCCGGCCACGCCGTCAAAGACCGCGACGGCGCCGTCCAGGACGCGCAGCGACCGCTCCACCTCGACGGTGAAGTCGACGTGGCCTGGCGTGTCGATCAGGTTGATGGTGTGGTCGCGCCAGCTGGTGGTCGTCGCAGCGGACGTGATCGTGATGCCGCGCTCCTGCTCCTGCTCCATCCAGTCCATGGTGGCGGCGCCCTCGTGGACTTCACCGATCTTGTAATTGATGCCGGTGTAGAACAGGATCCGCTCGGTGGTCGTGGTTTTGCCCGCGTCAATATGCGCCATGATCCCGATGTTGCGAACCTTGGCGAGTTCGGTGGCGGTCTGCGTGGCAGCCACTAGTCTCAGATCCTCGATCTCTCGTATCCGTTGCGGGCCGGCGTGCGGCCCGGCAGGTGTGGTGTCAGCTCTGGGTAGTACCTGGCCGGCGCTCGGGCTACCAGCGGTAGTGAGCGAAGGCCTTGTTGGACTCGGCCATCTTGTGGGTGTCCTCGCGGCGCTTGACGCTCGCCCCGAGGCCGTTGCTCGCGTCCAGCAGCTCGTTCATCAGCCGCTCGGTCATCGTCTTCTCGCGGCGCTGGCGGGAGTAGGTGATCAGCCAGCGCAGGGCCAGCGTGGTGCTCCGGGAGGCGCGGACCTCCACCGGCACCTGGTAGGTGGCGCCGCCGACTCGCCGGCTGCGGACCTCCAGGGTCGGCTTCACGTTGTCCAGCGCGCGCTTCAGCGTCACCACCGGATCGTTGCCGGTCTTGTCCCGGCAGCCCTCCAGGGCGCCGTAGACGATCCGCTCGGCCAGCGAGCGCTTGCCCTCCTTGAGCACCTTGTTCACCAGCGCGGTGACCAGCGGCGAGCCATAGACCGGATCGGTGACCAGCTGCCGCTTGGTCGCGGGGCCCTTGCGCGGCATGTCAGCTCTTCTCCTTCTTCGCGCCGTAACGGCTGCGGGCCTGCTTCCTGTTCCTGACCCCCTGGGTGTCCAGGGAACCGCGGATGACCTTGTAACGGACACCGGGGAGGTCCCGGACCCGGCCGCCGCGGACCAGCACGATCGAGTGCTCCTGCAGGTTGTGGCCCACGCCGGGGATGTAGGCCGTGACCTCGATATGGCTGGTGAGCCTGACCCTCGCGACCTTGCGGAGCGCGGAGTTCGGCTTCTTCGGCGTAGTGGTGTAGACGCGCGTGCAGACCCCGCGGCGCTGCGGGCTGCCCTTGAGCGCCGGGGTCTTGGTCTTGGCTACCTTGTCCTGGCGGCCCTTGCGGACCAGCTGCTGGATGGTGGGCACCGCGTCCCTATCCTCTCCTGTCGCCTTGCGGCGCGACTTCTTTCAATCTGTCCGTCATCTGTCCGTCGCGCCTTGCGGCGCCATTCCCGTCCGGTCCGCCTCATGGGCGCGGCCGTTCGTCCTGCGCATACCTGGCCTGCGGTTTCTCCCACCTGGCCGACCCCCGAGGTCGGGTGTGTCGCCGTGGCTCACGGCGGTCCCCGGACCCGAAGACGAGCCCGGGACGACGAGGTGGGAAGTGTCATGCTCGCCCGGCTCATGCGACCCGGAGGGCCGCCGACGCTCAGGCAAACACGCGCCCGTTAGGCACGGGCACGGAGAACTAGAATAGCGAACCCGCAGCACGTTGGTCAAAGCGGGCCGGTTTCCTTGCCCTCCGCCAGGGATTAATAGTAGCCGATCGGGGAGATGGGCACGCCCGTTTCACCGGCGTGACGGATCCGCCCGCAGGCCCTGGCAGCCCGGGCCGCCAGGCCAGCACCGAGGGATAACCCGCACCCGCATGCGGAGCCCTCCCGCCGGGGCTGACAAGACAGCCACTCCAGTCAACCGGGCTGCGGCCCCGGAAATTCCCCGGGGCCGCAGCCCGGTCACGCGACCTCCCGCGTCCGCCCGGCCTCGCGGCCGGGGCGGCTGCTACCTGTTATAGGCGCCGAAGTCGTACTCCTCGAGCGGGATGGCCTCGCCAGAGACCTGCTGCCCGAAGGAGTAGTCAACCCCGCCGTCATAGGAGGCCGGGGGGTAGACGGCCGCCCGCGCATCCTCCGTCGGCTCGACCCGCAGCCCCCGGTAGCGCTGCATGCCCGTGCCCGCCGGGATGAGCTTGCCGATGATGACATTCTCCTTGAGCCCGACCAGCGCGTCCGAGCGGGCGTGGATCGCCGCGTCGGTGAGCACCCGGGTCGTCTCCTGGAACGACGCCGCCGACAGCCACGACTCGGTGGCCAGCGACGCCTTGGTGATGCCCATCAGCACCGGCCGGCCGGACGCCGAGGTGCCGCCCGACTCGACCACCGAGCGGTTCAGCTCCTCGAACCTCGGCCGCTCCACCAGCTCACCGGGCAGCAGCTCGGTGTCGCCCGATTCCAGGACGTTCACCCGCTTGAGCATCTGCCTGATGATGATCTCGATGTGCTTGTCGTGGATCGACACGCCCTGCGACCGGTAGACCTCCTGCACCTCGTGCACCAGGTGCAGCTGCACCTCGCGCGAGCCGAGGATGCGGAGCACCTCGTGCGGGTTCACCGCGCCCTGGATCAGCTGCTGGCCGACCCGGACGTGGTCGCCGTCCGCCACCAGCAGCCTGGCGCGCATCGAGACCTGGTAGGAGACTTCCTCCGACCCGTCGTCCGGCACGATCACGATCTTGCGAGCCTTGTCCTGCTCGTCGATCCTGACCCGGCCCTCGACCTCGCTGATCGGCGCCATGCCCTTGGGGATCCTGGCCTCGAACAGCTCGGTGATACGCGGCAGGCCGTGGGTGATGTCGAGCCCGGCCACACCACCGGTGTGGAAGGTCCGCATCGTCAGCTGGGTACCGGGCTCGCCGATCGACTGGGCCGCGATGATGCCGACCGCCTCGCCGACATCCACGCGCTTGCCGGTGGCCAGCGATCGGCCGTAGCACTTCGCGCAGACGCCGACCTTGGCCTGGCAGACCAGCACGCTGTAGGTGCGCACCGACTCCACGTCCGCCGCGACCAGCGCGTCGATCATGGACTCGGTCATGTCCGAGCCGCCAGCCGCGAGCACCTTGCCGTCGGGGCCCTCGACGTCCTCCGCCAGGGTCCGGCCGGTGCCGGTGTTCTCGATGCTCGCCAGCCGGCGCAGCTTGCCGTCGGTGCCCTTCTCGGCGATCCGCATGGCCAGCGACCGGTCAGTGCCGCAGTCCTCCTCGCGGACGATGACGTCCTGCGCCACGTCCACCAGGCGCCGGGTAAGGTACCCGGAGTCGGCGGTACGCAGGGCGGTGTCGGCTAGTCCCTTGCGGGCACCGTGGGTCGAGATGAAGTACTCGACCACGGACAGGCCCTCGCGGAAGCTGGACGTGATCGGCCGGGGGATGGTCTCGCCCTTGGGGTTGGAGACCAGGCCCCGCATGCCGGCGATCTGCCGCACCTGCATCAGGTTGCCTCGGGCGCCGGAGTTCACCATCATCCAGACCGGGTTGGTCTCGGGGAAGGCTGCCTCCATGTCCTGGGCCACGTCAGCCGTCGCGTGCGTCCAGATCTCGATCAGCTCCTGGCGGCGCTCATCGTCGGTGATCAGGCCGCGCTCGTACTCACGCTGGACCTTGTCCGCCCGCTTCTCGTAGGTGTCCAGGATCGCCGCCTTGTTCGGCGGGGCGATCACGTCCTCGATGGCGATGGTGACGCCGGCCCTGGTGGCCCAGTGGAAGCCGGCATCCTTGAGCTTGTCCAGCGCCGCGGCGACCTCGACCTTCGGGTATGTCTCGGCCAGCTCGTTCACGATCGTCGAGAGCTGCTTCTTGCCCACCTCGTAGTTCACGAACGGGTAGTCATCGGGCAGCGTCTCGTTGAACAGGCTCCGGCCGAGGGTGGTGGTCAGCCGCAGCGGCTGGCCGGGCACCCAGTTCTCCGGCGCGGTGTACCCGACCGGGGGCACCACGTCGCGCAGCCGGATCTGGATCCTGGCCTGCAGGTCGAGCTCGTGCTTGTCGTAGGCCATCAGCGCCTCGGACAGGCCGCCGAACACCCGGCCCGCGCCAGGCGCGTCCGGGGTCTCCCTGGTCAGGCAGTAGATCCCGATCACCATGTCCTGGGTGGGCATGGTGACCGGCTTGCCGTCGGCCGGCTTGAGGATGTTGTTGGTGGACAGCATCAGGATCCGGGCCTCGGCCTGGGCCTCGGCCGACAGCGGCACGTGCACGGCCATCTGGTCACCGTCGAAGTCCGCGTTGAACGCGGTGCAGACGAGCGGGTGAATCTGGATGGCCTTGCCCTCGACCAGCTGCGGCTCGAAGGCCTGGATGCCGAGCCGGTGCAGCGTCGGCGCGCGGTTCAGCAGCACGGGGTGCTCGGTGATGACCTCCTCGAGCACGTCCCAGACCACCGGCCGGGCCCGCTCCACCATCCGCTTGGCCGACTTGATGTTCTGCGCGTGGTTCAGGTCCACCAGGCGCTTCATCACGAACGGCTTGAACAGCTCGACCGCCATCTCCTTGGGCAGGCCGCACTGGTGCAGCTTGAGCTGCGGGCCGACCACGATGACTGAGCGGCCGGAGTAGTCGACGCGCTTGCCCAGCAGGTTCTGCCGGAACCGGCCCTGCTTGCCCTTGAGCATGTCGGACAGCGACTTCAGCGGCCGGTTGCCCGGCCCGGTGACCGGGCGGCCGCGGCGGCCGTTGTCGAACAGCGAGTCGACGGCCTCCTGCAGCATCCGCTTCTCGTTGTTGACGATGATCTCGGGCGCGCCGAGGTCCAGCAGCCGCTTGAGCCGGTTGTTCCGGTTGATCACCCGGCGGTACAGGTCGTTCAGGTCGGACGTGGCGAACCGCCCGCCGTCCAGCTGCACCATCGGCCGCAGGTCCGGCGGGATCACCGGGATGCAGTCCAGCACCATGCCCAGCGGGCTGTTGGTGGTGTTCAGGAACGCCGACACGACCTTGAGCCGCTTCAGCGCGCGCGCCTTCCGCTGGCCCTTGCCGGTCCTGATGATCTCGCGCAGGCTGGCGGCCTCGGCCTCGAGGTCGAAGCTGCCCACGCGCTCCTGGATGGCCTGGGCGCCCATGCCGCCGCGGAAGTAGCGGCCGAACCGGTCCCGCATCTCGCGGTAGAGCAGCTCGTCGCCCTCCAGGTCCTGGACCTTGAGGCCGCGGAACCTGTTCCAGACCTCGTCGATCCGGTCGATCTCGCGCTGCGCGCGGTCGCGGATCTGCTTGCACTCGCGGTCGGAACTCTCCCTGACCTTACGGCGCGCGTCGCCCTTGGCGCCCGCGGCCTCCAGCTCGGCCAGGTCCTTCTCCAGCTTGGACTGCCGGGCCTCGATGTCGGCGTCGCGGCGCTGCTCCAGCTGGCTCTTCTCGACCGTGATCTTGGCCTCGAGCGAGGGCAGGTCGCGGGCGCGCGCCTCCTCGTCCACGTACGTGATCATGTACGCGGCGAAGTAGATGACCTTCTCCAGGTCCTTCGGCGCCAGGTCCAGCAGGTAGCCGAGCCGGCTGGGCACGCCCTTGAAGTACCAGATGTGCGTCACCGGCGCGGCCAGCTCGATGTGGCCCATCCGCTCACGCCGAACCTTGGCCCTGGTGACCTCGACGCCGCAGCGCTCGCAGATGATGCCCTTGAACCGGACCCGCTTGTACTTGCCGCAGTAGCACTCCCAGTCACGGGTCGGGCCGAAGATCTTCTCGCAGAAGAGCCCGTCCTTCTCCGGCTTGAGGGTGCGGTAGTTGATGGTCTCGGGCTTCTTGACCTCGCCATGCGACCACAGCCTGATGTCGTCGGCGGTGGCTAGGCCGATACGCAGGTCGTCAAAGAAGTTGACGTCTAGCACGTTTCTTGTCCCCTGGGGTAGATCGGATCAGACCTCTTCAACGCTGCTCGGCTCGCGCCGGGACAGGTCGATGCCAAGTTCCTCCGCTGCGCGGAAGACATCCTCGTCGGTGTCGCGCATCTCGATGGCCGCGCCGTCACTGGAGAGCACCTCCACATTCAGGCAGAGCGACTGCATCTCCTTGATCAGCACCTTGAAGGACTCAGGGATGCCGGGCTCGGGGATGTTCTCGCCCTTGACGATGGCCTCGTAGACCTTGACCCGGCCGAGGATGTCGTCGGACTTGATGGTCAGCAGCTCCTGCAGCGCGTAGGCGGCGCCATAGGCCTCCAGCGCCCAGACCTCCATCTCACCGAACCGCTGGCCGCCGAACTGGGCCTTACCGCCGAGCGGCTGCTGGGTGATCATCGAGTAGGGGCCGGTGGACCTGGCGTGGATCTTGTCGTCCACCAGGTGCAGCAGCTTGAGTATGTAGATGTAGCCGACCGCGATCGGGTCCTTGAACGGCTCACCGGTCCGGCCGTCGAACAGCATGGCCTTCCCGTTCTCGCCGACCAGCCGGTCACCGTCCCGGTTCGGCAGCGTGCTGCCGAGCAGGCCGGTGATCTCCTCCTCGCGGGCCCCGTCGAACACCGGGGTGGCCACCCTGGTGCCGGCCTCGGCGCCGTCGGCGCTGATGCCCTTGAGCCGCTTCTGCCAGTCGTCGTCGCCGTCGACCTGCCAGCCCGAGCTGGCGACCCAGCCCAGGTGGGTCTCGAGCACCTGGCCGACGTTCATGCGGCCGGGCACGCCGAGCGGGTTCAGCACGATGTCGACGGGCGTGCCGTCGGTCAGGAACGGCATGTCCTCGATCGGGAGGATCTTGGCGATGACGCCCTTGTTGCCGTGCCGGCCGGCCAGCTTGTCGCCGTCGGTGATCTTGCGCTTGGCCGCGACGTAGACCCGGACCAGCTCGTTCACGCCGGGCGGCAGCTCGTCGCCGTCCTCCCTGGTGAACACGCGGACGCCGATGACCTTGCCGGACTCGCCGTGCGGCACCTTCAGCGAGGTGTCACGGACCTCGCGGGCCTTCTCGCCGAAGATCGCCCGCAGCAGCCGCTCCTCCGGCGTCAGCTCGGTCTCGCCCTTGGGCGTGACCTTGCCCACCAGGATGTCCCCGGTGACGACCTCGGCACCGATCCTGATGATGCCCCGGTCGTCCAGGTCGGCCAGCACCTCGTCGGAGACGTTCGGGATGTCCCTGGTGATCTCCTCCGGGCCGAGCTTGGTGTCGCGCGCGTCGACCTCGTGCTCCTCGATGTGGATCGAGGACAGCACGTCGTCCTGGACCAGCCGCTGGGACAGGATGATCGCGTCCTCGTAGTTGTGGCCCTCCCACGGCATGAAGGCGACCAGCAGGTTGCGGCCCAGCGCCATCTCGCCGTTGTCGGTGCACGGGCCGTCCGCGATCACCTGGCCGACCTCGACCCGCTGGCCCTCGATGGCCACCGGCTTCTGGTTGAAGCAGGTGCCCTGGTTGGACCGGCGGAACTTGGCCACCAGGTAGTCGGTACGGGTGCCGTCGTCGTTGGCCACGGTCACGTAGTCCGCGCTGACCTGCTCCACCACGCCGGCCTTCTCGGCGACGATCACGTCGCCGGCGTCGACCGCGGCGCGGTACTCCATGCCGGTGCCGACCAGCGGCGCCTCGCTGCGCAGCAGCGGCACCGACTGGCGCTGCATGTTGGACCCCATCAGCGCGCGGTTGGCGTCGTCGTGCTCGAGGAACGGGATCATCGCGGTCGCGACCGACACCATCTGCCGCGGCGAGACGTCGATGTAGTCGACCTCGTCCGGCCGGATGTAGTCGACCTCGCCGGCCTTCCGGCGGACCAGCACGCGGTCCTCGATGAAGTTGCCGTCGTTGTCGATCGGCGCGTTCGCCTGCGCGATGACGTGCCTGTCCTCCTCGTCAGCGGTCAGGTAGTCGACGATGTCGGTCACCTTCCCGTTCCTGACCTTGCGGTACGGGGTCTCGACGAAGCCGAACGCGTTGACCCGCCCGTAGGAGGACAGCGAGCCGATCAGGCCGATGTTCGGGCCTTCCGGCGTCTCGATCGGGCACATCCGGCCGTAGTGGCTGGGGTGCACGTCGCGGACCTCGAACCCGGCCCGCTCCCTGGACAGTCCGCCAGGGCCCAGGGCCGACAGCCGGCGCTTGTGCGTCAGGCCGGCCAGCGGGTTGGTCTGGTCCATGAACTGGGACAGCTGGCTGGTGCCGAAGAACTCCTTGATGGAGGCGACGACCGGCCGGATGTTGATCAGCGTCTGCGGCGTGATCGCCTCGACGTCCTGGGTCGTCATCCGCTCCCGGACCACGCGCTCCATCCGGGCCAGCCCGAGCCGGACCTGGTTCTGGATGAGCTCGCCGACGGTACGCAGGCGGCGATTCCCGAAGTGGTCGATGTCATCCGTTTCGACCGGAATCAGGGCACTGCCGGACTTCATCTCCTCCTCGCCGACGTGCAGCCGGACGAGGTACTCGATGGTCGCGACGATGTCGTCCTCGGTCAGCGTGCCCTGGTTCACCGGCAGCGACAGGCCGAGCTTCTTGTTGACCTTGTAGCGGCCGACCTTCGCCAGGTCGTAACGCTTCGGGTTGAAGTACAGATTCTCGAGCAGGGCCTGGGCCGACTCCCGCGTCGGCGGCTCGCCCGGACGCAGCTTGCGGTAAATGTCGAGCAGCGCGTCGTCCTGGCCGGTGGTGTGGTCCTTCTCCAGGGTGGCGCGCATCGACTCGAAGCCGCCGAACCGCTCGAGGATCTTCGCCTCGTCCCAGCCCAGCGCCTTCAGCAGGACGGTGACGCTCTGCTTGCGCTTGCGGTCGATGCGCACGCCGACGCTGTCCCGCTTGTCGATCTCGAACTCGAGCCAGGCACCGCGGGACGGGATCACCTTGCAGCTGTAGATGTCCTTGTCCGAGGTCTTGTCGACCTGCCGGTCGAAGTAGACGCCCGGCGACCGGACCAGCTGCGAGACGACCACGCGCTCGGTGCCGTTGATGATGAATGTGCCCTTCGGCGACATGAGCGGAAAATCGCCCATGAAGACCGTCTGGCTCTTGATCTCACCGGTCGAGTTGTTGATGAACTCAGCCGTGACGAACATCGGGGCGGAGAAGGTCATGTCCTTCTCCTTGCACTCCTCGGCGGAGTACTTGGGCGGCTCGAACCGGTGATCGCGGAACGAGAGGGACATGGTCCCGGTAAAGTCCTCGATCGGGCTGATCTCCTCGAAGATCTCTTCGAGGCCAGACTGCTCGGGGAGTTCTTTGTGCCCAGCGTTCTTCTCGGCCTCTATCCGCGCGCGCCAGCGCTCATTGCCGAGCAGCCAGTCGAACGAGTCGGTCTGCAGGGCAAGGAGGCCCGGAACCTCAAGCGGTTCCTTGATGCGGGCGAATGAAACACGACGTGGACCATGAGCGGTAGCTGAAGCGCTGCGCAAGGCTGCCAACAGGGGTCCTTCCGAACTTGTTACGGACGGTCACCGCGCGCACGCGAAGCGCCCTGCGGACATGCCGCGAAGGGGTTCGTGGATGCCGAGGACGAGTGGGTGCAGCGCAAATTGGCAGTGTAGTCCAAGGACACACCGCTGGTCAACTGTACGTCACTATGAGGTTCACGGTTGCAGGCAGCATCGCTCCTCAGCAGCCAAACGTCAAGCCCGCAATGGGCTGTGTCGCGAGCCTAAGCCATGTGACGAGAATCACAAAAAGAACTTCGTTTGGGGAGGGCGCAGACCGGGTATTCAACATCTTCGGCCCTGAAGCCGCCCGATCATGCCAGCTGCCCGCCGCCCGGGCGATGCCGGGCGGCGGGCAGCTGGCTGACGGAACTGTGCTGGCGGGCGGACCTTACTTGACCGTGACCGTCGCGCCTGCGCCCTCGAGCGCCGCCTTCGCCTTCTCCGCGGTCTCCTTGTTGACGTGCTCGAGCAGCGGCTTCGGCGCGCCATCCACCAGGTCCTTGGCCTCCTTGAGCCCAAGGCTCGTCAGGGTCCGGACCTCCTTGATGACCTGGATCTTCTTGTCTCCGGCCGCTTCGAGGATGACGTCGAACTCGTCCTTCTCCTCGGCCTCCTCGGCAGCGCCGCCGCCACCAGCCGGGGCGGCCATGACGGCGGCGGCCGGCGCCGCAGCCTTCACGTCGAAGGTCTCCTCGAACTGCTTCACGAACTCAGAGAGCTCGATCAGCGTCATCTCCTTGAACGCCTCGAGCAGGTCGTCGGTGCTGATCTTCGCCATTGTGGTGATTCCTCCGTGTTACTGGCATCTTCGTTACTGGCATCTTCGCCAGTGGCCTGCCGGCCACCTGGCTGGTTCCTTATGTCCTGGTCCCTCGGGTGGCCGGGCTCAGCCTTCCCCGGCCTCGCCTTCCCCGGCCTCGCTGGCCGCCTGCTCGCCTGCCGCATCGCCATCGGCCGCTGCGGCCGATGCGTTCGCGGCCGGCTCCGCCGTGGCCGGCTCCGCCGGGGCAGAATCTGCCGGGGCGGAATCTGCCAGGGCGGAATCTGCCGGGGCCGGGGCCGCGCCATCTCCCTCAGCTGCCCGCTTCTCCTCGAGCGCGGCAGCCAGCCTGGCCATCTGGGTCGGCAGCGCCGCGAACGTGGCGGCGGCGTTGGCCATCGTGGCCTTCATCGCGCCGGCCAGCTTGGCCAGCAGCACCTCGCGCGGCTCGAGATCAGCAAGCTTGACGATGTCCGCCGGACTCAGCGCCCGGCCATCGAGCACGCCGCCCTTGATCACCAGGAACGGGTGCGCCGTGGCGAAGTCACGCAGTCCCTTCGCCGCCTCGACCACGTCTCCCTGCACGAAGGCGATAGCCGAGGGACCAGTCAGCAGGCTGGTCAGATCGGCGGTCACGCCGGCCTCAGTGGCAGCGATCTTGGTTAGCGTGTTCTTGACCACCGCGAAGGTGGCATGCTCGCCCAGCGACCGGCGCAGCTCGCCCAGGTCCGCCACCGACAGGCCGCGGTACTCGGTCAGCACCGCGCCCGACGAGCTCTGGAATCGCTCGGTCAGCTCGGCGACCGCAGCCACCTTCTCTGCCCTCGCCATGGGCCTCCCTTCTCCATCCGGACCGGCCCCGCGAGCGGGAGCAGCCCGGCCTCAATGTCCTGGCGTCGGCGAAGGCTGGGCAAAGGCGAACGCCCCGGCCGCAGGGGCACGGGGCGTGACCGCTTCGGGCGCTGAAACGCCGCCGCGGTTAAGCTCGTTCACCTGCGCGGGCCGCCGCTCTCGCGGACCTTCAGTCACCGCGCTGGAGGCGGTGACAGCCGACGGTCTCTGGCAGCCCACAGCGTACGCGCCCGCGCCGGATCTCGCCAAATCGCCTGGGCCGCCGGGCCCGCGTGCGCGGGCCCCCCGGAAGCCGGCAGTTCCCGGTGATCACGGAGCCCTGTCAGTCGCTATGACTGACAGGGCTCCGTGATCATGAAAGTTACCCGCCGCGAGAGCGGCCGGCGCATGGCCGGCCCGGCCACGAGGGCCTAGCTGGCGGCTGCCTCTTCCAGGCTGTCAGACAGGTTCCTGGTCGCGCTCGGGTCCACCGGGATGCCCGGCCCCATCGTGCTGGTGACGGTGACCTTCCTCAGGTAGCGGCCCTTCGCGGCGGCGGGCTTCAGCCTGATCACTTCCTCCAGGGCCGCGGCGTAGTTCTCCACCAGCGACCGGTCGGGGAACGACGCCTTGCCGATGATGAAGTGCAGGTTGCCGTGCCGGTCGACCCGGAACTCGATCTTGCCGCCCTTGATGTCGGACACCGCCTTGGCGACGTCGGCCGTCACCGTCCCGGTCTTGGGGTTCGGCATCAGGCCGCGGGGCCCGAGCACCCGGCCCAGCCGGCCGACCTTGCCCATCAGGTCAGGCGTGGCTACCACCGCGTCGAAGTCCAGGAAGCCGCCCTGGATCCGCTCGATCAGATCGTCCGAGCCCACGTAGTCGGCGCCCGCCGCGGTGGCCTCGGCCGCCCGCTCGCCCGTCGCGAAGACCAGGACCCGAGCCGTCTTGCCGGTCCCGTGCGGCAGGTTGACCGTGCCGCGGACCATCTGGTCCGCCTTGCGCGGGTCCACGCCCAGCCGCAGGGCAACCTCGACCGTGGGGTCGAACTTCGTCGGGGAGGTCTTCCTGACCAGCGCCACGGCCTCAGCCGGGCTGTAGAGCTGGCTGGCGTCGATGGCCTCTTCGGCCTTGCGATATGCCTTGCTGCGCTTCATGTCCTGTCTCCTTACTGCTCAGGAGGTCGTGGTCCGCGGGCCAGCGCGTGGCCCTGCCACTGGCCGGACCGCCCTTCGGCCCGGCATCCATCGTGAGTGCTAACAATTCCGCACGCTGAAATCAGCCCTCGCTGACCGTAATTCCCATCGATCGCGCCGTCCCGGCGATGATCTTCTCGGCGGCCTCCAGCGTGGTCGCGTTCAGGTCCGGCATCTTGGCCTGGGCGATCTCCCGGACCTGGGCTCTGGACATGGTCCCGACCTTGCTCTTGTGCGGCTCGCTGCTGCCCTTCTGGACCCCGGCCGCCTTCTTGATCAGCTCAGGGGCTGGCGGCGTCTTGGTGATGAAGCTGAACGTCCGGTCCTCGTAGATGGTGATCTCGACCGGGATGACGTTGCCTCGCTGGTTGTCCGTGGCAGCGTTGTACTGCTTGACGAAATCCATGATGTTGACGCCGTGCGGGCCGAGGGCGGTGCCCACGGGCGGCGCGGGAGTCGCGGCGCCCGCATTCAGCTGCACCTTGACGACCGCAGCGACTTTCTTCTTCCTCGGAGCCATCTTCCTCAGTTCCTGCCTAACTCTGGTTGTGCCTGCCTCTGATCGTTCCTGCGAGGCACGGCTGTCCTCGCACCTGCGGCGCCGGTCAGCGCCATGGCGGTCAGCTCGGGGTGCGTTCCGGCGGCGGCCTCGATCAGATCTTGCTGACCTGGTCGAAGGACAGTTCCACCGGGGTCTCGCGGCCGAAGATGGACACGAGGACCTTCAGCTTCTGGGTATCGGAGTTGACCTCGCTGACGGTTGCCGGGAGGGTCGCGAACGGCCCGTCCATGACGGTAACGGACTGGCCGACCTCGAAGTCCACCGCGGCAGCCCGCATCGTCTCGGCCTTCTTGGCCGCCTTCTCCTCCGGCACCGGGGCGAGCAGCGCGGCAACCTCGTCCAGGCTGAGCGGCGACGGCCTGCTGGACAGGCCCACGAATCCGGTGACGCCCGGCGTATTGCGCACCGCCGCCCAGGACTCATCCGTCAGATCCATCCGGACGAGGATGTAGCCGGGCAGCACCTTCTCCTGAACCTGCTGCCGCTTGCCGCCCTTGACCTCGATCACCGCATGCGTGGGGACCTCGATCTGGAAGATGTAATCCTCCATGTTGAGCGACTGGGTGCGGCTCTCCAGGTTGGTCCTGACCCGGTTCTCGTAGCCGGCATAGGAATGCACGACGTACCAGTCACCGGGCAGCAGCTTCAGTTCGGTCTTGAACGCGGCCACCGGGTCGCCGTCTTCCTCCGCGGCACCGTTCTCGGCAGCGGCACCGTTCTCGGCAGCGGCGGGACCCGTGCCCCCGGCCGCGACCTCGGCCTCAGCCGCGACCTCAGCCTCAGCCGCGACCTCAGCCTCAGCGGCGGGCTCGGCCTCAGCGGCGGAGTCGCCGGGCGCGCTCAGATCGCTCTCGGCGACCGGATCGGCCACGGCCGCTGAGTCGGCCTCAGCCTGCATGGCGAAATCCTCGTCAGCGGACTCCGCAGCGTCGCCGGCCGCGGCCGCCGCGGTATCCGGCGCTGGCGTGACGCCAGCCGCGCCGGTGACGGCAGCCTCGGCCGCATCGGCGGGCGCGCTGCCGGTCACGCTGGGCTGGCCGTCGGTAGGACGCTCGGCCGACGGACCACCGACCTGCGGTTCGGGCTCGGACACCTTAACTCTTTCCCTCTAGAGCTCTTCTTGCGCGGTCCCGGTCAGCTGCCACTGCCAGCTGCGCGACCGCGGGCACTCGCTTCCATCACCGGGCGCGGCCACAGCGATCGCCGGGCACACCCGCTCGTGTGATCATGCTGCCACGCTCGGCAGATGCTCACTACTCGCCAGCGAAATCCTCAGCCGAAGATAGCCAGCACCAGCTTCGTGAACCCGTAGTCCAGGCTCGTGACGATCGCGACCATGATCAGGATGAAGACAAGGGCAACAGTCGTGTAGGTGACCAGCTCCCTGCGAGTCGGCCAGACCACCTTGCGCAGCTCATCGACCACTTCCCGGACGAACCGGGCGGGCGATACCTTATCCCGCTTGGCTGCGCCGCCGGGCTTGGGCGCCTTCTCCGGCGCTGAGCCACGTGTCTGAGTTGCCATACCCTCACCTGAGCAACGATCCGCTACCGGCTGACGCCGCCATCTCGCCCGCGATTTCGCACGAGCCGCACTCGCAGGGCAGGAGGGACTCGAACCCCCAACCGCCGGTTTTGGAGACCGGGACTCTAGCCAATTGAGCTACTGCCCTGTGACGGCCTGTGCGGGCACGCACAGGCCAGCCTGGTGGAAGGCCACCAGATGCAGAAGTGTACGTGGCCGGACGCGCGCCGTCGAACTGCATCAGCTGCTCCGACGGCACGAAGTTTCGGGCGCACCGCCCGCGGCGGCCGGCCAGCGCCCTGACCGGCCCGTCGGGACCGGTGCTCGCCATCCGCGATCCAACGGCGGCCAACCTCGCAAATATTCCCTGACCTGCCTATACCGGATGCCGGGGCGGGCTGGCTAGCGCCAATCGTGCCGCCGGTGCCCGGCCGGGATGCGATCATTGGAGCATGAATTCAGCGCCGCGCAGGATCTCCGCCCGGGTCTCGGCGATCGCCGAGTCAGCCACGCTCGCCGTTGACGCGAAGGCGAAGGCGCTCAAGGCGGCGGGCCGGCCCGGCATCGGGTTCGGCGCGGGCGAGCCCGATTTCCCGACGCCTGACTACATCGTCGAGGCGGCTGCGCGCGCCTGCGCGGTGCCGAGATTCCACAAGTACACGCCGGCCGCCGGCCTGCCCGAGCTGCGCGAGGCAGTGGCCGCGAAGACCGCCCGCGACTCGGGCCTGGACGTCTCCCCCGCCCAGGTGCTGATCACCAACGGCGGCAAGCACGCGGTCTACGAGGCGTTCGCCACCCTGCTGGATCCCGGCGACGAGGTACTGCTGCCGACGCCGTACTGGACGACCTACCCGGAGTCCATCGGGCTGGCCGGCGGCGTGCCGGTGCCGGTGCTGACCGATGAGAGCACCGGCTACCTGACGTCCGTCGAGCAGCTGGAGGCGCACCGGACGGAGCGGACCAAGCTGCTGGTGTTCGTCTCGCCGTCCAACCCGACGGGTGCCGTATACCCGCCCGAGCTGGTGGCGGAGATCGGCCGCTGGGCAGCGGCCAGCGGCATCTGGGTGGTGACCGACGAGATCTACGAGCATCTCGTTTACGGCGACGCGCGATTCGCCTCGATGCCGGTGGTGGCACCGCAGATCGCCGACCGCTGCGTGGTGCTGAACGGCGTGGCGAAGACGTACGCGATGACCGGCTGGCGGGTCGGCTGGATGATCGGGCCGCCGGACGTGATCAAGGCGGCCGCGAACCTGCAGTCGCACGCGACCTCCAACGTCTGCAACGTTGCCCAGGCAGCGGCGCTGACGGCCGTGTCCGGCGACCTGTCGGCGGTGGAGGCCATGCGGGCTGCCTTCGACCGCCGCCGCCAGCTGATGACCCGGATGCTGAACGAGGTGCCGGGGGTGGTCTGCCCGCTGCCGGAGGGCGCGTTCTACTGCTACCCGTCGGTCAAGGGAATCCTGGGCAGGGAACTGGCCGGCCGCCGGCCACGGACCAGCGGTGAGCTGGCCGAGCTGCTGCTGGATGAGGCCGACGTGGCCGTGGTGCCCGGCGAGGCCTTCGGCACGGACGGCTACTTCCGGCTGTCCTGCGCCCTGGGTGACGCGGACCTGGAAGAGGGCGTCAGCCGGCTGGCCAAGCTGCTGAGCGGGGCGCGCTGACGGACGCCGTTCCCGCCGTCGCGCCGCCGTCCGCGCGCCCGCTGGCCGGCCGCGTCGGCGCGGCCCCGGCCGGCTGCGAGACTGGGCTGATGGCCCGGCCGCTTGCCGCCCTTCCCAAGGCTCACCTGCATCTTCATTTCACCGGCTCGATGCGGCACGCCACCCTGGTCGAGCTCGCCGCCGCGTACCGGATCCACCTGCCCGAGGCCCTGGTGGCCGACTGGCCGCCGCGGCTGAGCGGGGCGGACGAGCGCGGCTGGTTCCGCTTCCAGCGGCTCTACGACATCGCCCGGTCCGTGCTGCGCAGGCCGGCCGACGTGCACCGGCTGCTCCGGGAGACGGCCGAGGATGAGCGCGCCGAGGGCTCGGGCTGGCTGGAGATCCAGGTCGACCCGTCCGGCTACGCGGCCCGGTTCGGCGGCCTGACGCCCACGGTCGAGCTGGTGCTGGAGGCGGCCGCGGCCGCGGCCGCGGCCGCGGGCGTCGGGATCGGCGTCATCATCGCGGCCAACCGCACCAAGCACCCGCTGGAAGCGCGGACGCTGGCCCGGCTGGCCGCCAGCTACGCCGGACGCGGCGTGATCGGCTTCGGCCTCTCCAACGATGAGCGGCGGGGCGCGGCGGCCGAATTCGGGCCCGCCTTCCGGATCGCCAGGCGGGCCGGCCTGCTGGCCGTTCCGCACGGCGGCGAGCTGGCGGGCCCGGCCAGCGTCTGGGCCTGCCTGGAGGAGCTGCGCGCTGACCGCATCGGCCACGGAGTCGCGGCGGCCGGGGACGGGCAATTGGCAAAACGGATAGCTGCCGCCGGCATCACGCTCGAAGTCTGCCCGACGTCGAACGTTGCCCTGGGGGTGGCCGCCACGCCGGGCGACGTTCCGATGCGGGCCCTGCTGGAGTCCGGGATCGCCGTCGCGCTCGGTGCCGACGATCCGCTGCTGTTCGGCCCCCGGCTGACCGCGCAGTACGAGCTGGCCAGGCAGGTGCACGGGCTGCCGGACGCCGAACTCGCCGAGGTGGCCCGGATGTCAGTCCGCGGGTCGCTGGCGCCGCCGCCGGTCAGGTCGCGGCTGCTGGCCGGCATCGATGACTGGCTGCGCACTCCCCCGGCGGCCGCCGGGCCAGCCAGCGGGGCCGGGGCCGGTCAGATCGAGGTGCCGACCAGGACCGGCTCGATCACCAGGTCGACACCGAAGACCTGACGGACGCCCGCGATGATCTGCCTGGCCAGGGCCAGCAGGTCGGCGGTGCTGGCCGAGCCAGGATTGGTCAGCGCCAGCGTGTGCTTGGCCGAGATCCTGGCCGCGCCGCCGGGCGGGTAGCCCTTGCCGAAGCCCGCCTGCTCGATCAGCCACGCGGCCGGCACCTTGACCTGCCCGTCAACCTGCCCGTCGCCGGCCGCGAAGTGCGGCACGCGGACGCCCTGCCCAGGCTGCCCCGGCCGGGCCGCGGCCCTGCGCTGCAGCTCGGCGAACTGGCGCTGGCTGAGGACCGGGTTGGTGAAGAAGGAGCCGGCGCTGCGGGTATCGGGATCGGCGGGATCCAGCACCATTCCCTTGCCCCGGCGCAGCTCCAGCACCGCGGCACGGGCGTCGGCCAGCGGCACCCGGCCACCCTCGGCTACCCCCAGCCTGCGAGCCAGCTCGGGGTAGCGGACCGGCGCCGACAGCGGGTCGCGGGCCAGCCGGAAGCTGACGTCCAGGATGACGAACCGCCCGGTCGGCGCGAGGTCGCGGGCGGCGTCCCGGCCGGACCGGGTACTGCGGCGCTTGAAGGAGCTGGTCCGGTAGCCGAAGCCGCAGTCAGCGGCGGAAAGCTCGGTGACCTGGTCGCGCAGCCGGTCGTAGGCGCGGACGGTGACGATGGTCTCGGCGACATCCTCGCCGTAGGCACCCACGTTCTGGATCGGGGTGGCCCCGGCGAGTCCGGGGATGCCCGAAAGGCACTCCAGCCCGGACAGCCCCTCGGCTGCGCACCAGGCGACCAGCTCATCCCAGTTCTCGCCGGCCGCCACCGTCAGGCTGGCCGCGTCGCCAGCGGCGGTGACGCTGATGCCGCGGGTGGCCAGCTGCACCACGGTGCCGGGAAAGCCCTCGTCGGCCACGACCAGGTTGCTGCCGCCGCCCAGGACGAGGACCGGCTCGGCCTCCAGGTCGGCCTCGCGTACGGAGCTGATGACCTGCTCATCGCTGTCGGCCTCGACCAGGCGGGCAGCCGGCCCGCCCAGGCCGAGCGTCGTGTAGCCGGCCAGCACCACCCGGTCCCGGACCATCACCACCGTGTCCCGCTCCCCCCTGCCGCTGGCCGGCCTCAGGGCAGCCGGACGACGGCGCGGGCCCTGGTCAGCACCTTGGTGCCGGCCGACCGGGCGGTCAGCGCCAGGACGACCCGGTTGCCGTCGAGCTTCTCCTCGATCGTGCCGCTGACGTCGATGGCCGCTCCCGTGCCGTCGTCGGGGACCACGACGGGCGAGGAGAAGCGCACGCCGAACTCGACGACTGCCGATCCGGGGCCTGCCCAGTCGGTGACGTACCGGCCGGCCTGGGCCATGGTGAACATGCCGTGGGCGATGACATCCGGCAGCCCCACGGACTTCGCGATCCGCTCATTCCAGTGGATGACGTTGAAGTCGCCGGAGGCACCGCAGTACCTGACCAGGCTGAGCCTGGTCACCGGGTACCGGGCGGCGGCCAGTTCCTGGCCGGCCTCGACCTCGTCATAGCTGACCTGACCGCTCACCGCGCTCTCCTGTCCTTCGCCGGCCGCGCTAGGCGGCGCTGCCTCGTTCGACCAGGGTGGATATGGCCGTGCAGACGTGCTCGCCCTCGACGGTGCGGATCTCGGTCCGGGTCGTCAGCAGGGTGTTGCGCCCGGCTGCCTTGATGTCGGTGATGGTGGCCTGCGCGGTGACGACGTCTCCGGCCGTGACCGGCCGTGAGTACTCGAAACGCTGCTCCCCGTGCACCACCATGGCGTAGTTCAGGCCGAGCTCGTGGTCGGTGATGACGCTGCTGCCCGCGGCCGCGCTGATCACGATGGCGAACGTCGGCGGCGCGATGACATCGACGTGGCCGGCTGCCCGGGCCGCCGCCCGGTCCCGGTAGACCGGATTGGGATCGCCGATCGCGTCCGCGAACTCCGCGATCTTGACGCGGCTGACCTCGTACGGGGCGGAAGCCGGGAATGTCCGGCCGAGGTAATCCTGGTTGATGGGCATGCGGCTCCAGCCTCAAGTCGGTCTCGGCAAGTCGGTCTCGGTGCCGGTCCTGCGGGCGTCCGCCGGACGGGTGACGGGCAGCAGGCCGCCGTTTCGGACGAATCCGGCGGCCAGTGCCGGTAACGTTCAGGGCCCGGCATTCAGGGGGCCGGGGCAGCGGGTGCCGGGATCGCGGCCGGACTGGCCGATCCGGCGCTAGCGGGTCTCGCGATGCGGCCGGTGGCACCGGCAGTTCGGGCAGTACTTCTTCAGCTCGAGCCGGTCCGGGTCGTTGCGCCGGTTCTTCCTGGTGATGTAGTTACGGTGCTTGCACTCCTGGCAGGCCAGGGTGATCTTGGGCCTGACATCTGTCGCAGCCACGAGGGAGTGCCTTTCTGTCGCAGGAACATGTGGTCGGGCCTGACCGGGCCGTGGCCTGGTCAGGCACCAACTCCGAGCGCGCCGGCCGACCCGGGATATTCCCGCGCGCCGGGCAGGCGCGCCAGGCTCGGCCCGCTGGCAGCATACGCTGCCCCGCAGCCGGCGAGTTCGTAGCGGAGGCCGGACTTGAACCGGCGACACAGCGATTATGAGCCGCTTGCTCTGCCTGACTGAGCTACTCCGCCCTGAGCCGCCACTCGCCGCCCGCCCTGCAGGCGGGCACGGTAGCCAGGAATCCCGTCGCGAGCGCCGGGAGCACATATCTTACAGGGATCCGGCACCGGCTGCGGCGCTCCGGCACCCGTCAGCCGCAGCACGCCTAGCCCGGCCACTCGAAGCTGGTGACAGCGCCGCTCGCTATCTCCACGGTGCCCGCCGCCGCGTCCTGGCTCAGCCAGACGGTGTAGCGGCCCGCCGGCACGCCCGGGTAGACAGCGGCGTACTGCTGGCCGCTGCCGACCCGGCGCTCGCGGACCCGCGCATGCGTCCGGCGGGCAGCAGCCGCACTGCCCGCGGAGCTGATCTCGATCTCGCGGCCGTTCAGCCGGGCCGGCGTCCGCACGATCAGCGCGCCGACTCCCGGCCCGAGGTCGAGCACGACAGTGCCCGGCCCGGTCGGCCCGCACGCGGGCTCGGACATGGCAGCTCTCCTGCCTCCCGGACGGGTCCGGACGGGTCCGGACGGGTAAGGCTGTCATGGCCGCCGCCAGTGCTAGCGACGGCGGCCATGACCGGCGGGTGCGGACGCGCTGTCAGGACGGGTTGCTGAATCCGCAGTGCGGGATGCCGAGGTAGGGAAATCCGCGCAGGTACGGCGTCGCCACGCTCGCCGGAGTCAGCCCGTCGGTCACGATCCTGGCTGCGGCATCGGGCGCATAGCCGGGATCGATCAGCGGGTAGGTGAGCCCGGCCAGCGCCCGCAGCTCGATCGTCACCACGTCATCGAAGACCCGGCGGCCATTGGGGTACCCGGCCAGGTCACCGCCGAGAACGCCGAGGCTGTTCGGATTCTGCGATGGCCGGATGGCCGTGTTCAGCCGCAGCATGTCCGCGAGCCCGGAGCCGGTGCTGTTCTGGAAGCCGGGGATCAGGCCCGGCGGGATCCCGGTCAGCAGGATGGCCTCGATGTCGCTTCTCGGCTTGCCCGAGTCCACCAGGCTCTGCAGGTGCGGGAAGACTCCCGGATAGAGGCCAGGCAGCAGCGCGGACAATTCCGGGCTGGTGAAGTACGAGCTGAACAGCTTGTCGTCGGACGGTGCCAGGGTGTTCCACAGGTCTTTCCTGCCGAGCGGGATCAGCACCTCGTTCACCAGCGGGTTCCCGAGCCTGGACACCTGACGGTAGGGACCGCTGTCGATGTTCCGGCCCCGGTCAGCGTCCCACACCCGGGCCCGCTGCCTGCTGGCCGTGGTCCAGACGCCGATGACGGAGCGCGGGTCGGCCTCGCCGCGGGCGCCGCGCCGCACCAGGTCCTTCAGCGGCACCTGAAGCGCGATCGAGTGGACGTTCAGGTACTTGGTGGTGTTGACGCCGAGCGCCGGCTTGTTAAAGATGTCCCGCCCGTACTGGTCGTGCAGCTGCTCGAACGGGCGCAGGTTGGCCAGGTCGAAGATGGCGCCGAGGTCGACGTAGAAGCCCTCGGCGCGCTGGCCGGCGAAGGCCCGCAGGCCGCCCGGCAGTCCCAGCACGGCGGCTGCGGCCAGCAGCCCGTAGTCGGGCGTCGACAGGGGCCCGATGTTGCAGGGCGGGCACGGCAGGTTCGCCGCGAGCCGCTGCACGGAGTTCTGGGTCACCCTGGTGACCGAGTAGAACTGCCGGCGATTCCAGTTCGGGCTGTCCAGTGATTCGATCGGCCCGGTGTTATACAGGAACGTGTCCGGATCCCGCAGTTCGGTACGGAACTGGAACTGGAAGGTAACGTCTGCCCGGCCGTCGCCGTTGTTGTCGACGTGGATCTCGTAAAGGACATCGTCCCCGAACTCATAGAAGTTCGGCCCGCCGGCCGGCTCCTGCAGCGGAATGTAGTTAGCGATTAACGTGACGGTACCGGGCCGCTCAGGACTGACGAATGCGTACAAGTCAGTGCTGTCGGCGACCGGATCCTGGGCAATCTCCGGTGCTTCACGATGCGATGACATGGGCAACCTCGCTGAGGATTCGGGCTGGGCGGAAGGAACGAGAGCAGGACGGCCGCAGCGGCGGCACCAGACCTGTCACCTGATCGCCCGGGTCAGCCGCGCAGCCAGCGCGGGGTCCGTGATGCGGGCCTGGCTGGTACCGGAGAAGATGTCCATCTCGCCCGTCCTCGCATCGCGCACATGCACCACCAGGTCAGACTGCCCGGCGCCAGGCGCAGGCGCGGCAGCGTCCGCCCCCTCACGGCTGGCGCTCGCGGCGAGAGCCTGGCTGACGGACCCGCTGACGAGTGCGGTCGCGGCCAGCCCGGCGATGCCCGCCCCGGCCGCGCCCCGCAGGACAAACCGCCGGGAAAGCTCGGGCAAAGACCCGTTGCCGGCCGTGGTTACCCCGTCTGACACGGTCCTGCCGTTGTCATCCGTCATGGCATTCCCTTCTGCTTGCCGGTGTCCTGAGCGCGGTAAGGCCGGAGCAGCAGTGTCCGGCATTCCCGCGACACGCAGATCGGCGGCGGCTGCCAGCAGAGCCACGGCAGGCAACTGCACGGCAACGTCCTGACTTCCCCCGTGGCCAGGCCGCAGATCGCCGGCCTGGCGTCATTGTCAGACCTTACTGTCACGCACAGCATTCGGTGCTCAACTACTGGCAGATTGCGGCCGCGCGAGTCGTTACCAGATCTTTATGAACGTCAAAGCCGAGAGCCTGTGTAGCTGCCGGCCTTTGTGCCGTTCTGCCGCGATAGGGGACCTGGCGGCGATCGCCCCGGCGGTTACTGTCCCGCGTTGACGCGGTCCGGCGCGCCTGCCGCGGGCGCACTGTCGTCGCCACGCCCGTGCAGGCGGTCGGTCGCGGCAACCGTCAGGATCACCGCGGCCGCGCAGATCCCCAGGGTGAGCGCCGTCACGTGCGGCGCGAGGATGCCGAGCAGCGCGAGCACGGCCAGCGCGATAAGCCGCGGCACGGAAGTCCGCCGGAAGACCACGGCCTTGAACGCCGTGTGCCCGGCGATATACAGGCCGGTGCCGCCGAGGATCATCCACGACGTGGTGGCCACGCCGCGCGCCGCCGGGCCCTGCAGCACGATCTGGTCGGCGGCTGCGACCACGATGATTCCGGCGACCATGACCGGGTGGATGAAGTGATAAGCCGACCGGCCGAGCCGGCCGGGATCAGCCGACGCGGCGATGCGGCGCGCTCCGTCTTCCGCGCTGCGGTCGAAGTACAGCCACCACAGCCCGGCGCTGCCGGCGAACGCGACGGCGAACGCGGCGATCTCGGCGGCACTGCCGCCGTGGCCGGTGGCCAGCAGGCCGGCGAACGTGGCGCCGATGATGACGATGGACTCGCCCAGGGCGATCAGGATGAAGGCCTGGCACCGCTCGGCGAAGTGACCGCCGGCGATGTCCCAGTCCCCGGAGCTGGACCGGCCGAGGCCGGGGGTGTAGAAGCCGACGATGCCCCCGAGCAGGTCAGTGGCGACCGCGGCCAGCCAGAGAATCCACCGGGCGTCGCCGCTGGACAGGCCGCCCGCCACGGCCAGCGCGCCGCTCGCGCAGCACCAGGCCAGGATGCGCTCGAAGTTCCGCTGCAGCGTCTCACCCGGCAGGGCCACGACGGTGAACGCGCTGCGGCCGATCTGCATGAGGGCGTAGCAGCAGCCGACGGCGAGCCCCTCGCCGTCGAAGGCCTCTGGCAGCGCTGCGGCCATCACCAGGCTGACCAGCATCAGGGCCAGCAGGAGCAGCCGCACCCCGAGCCGCTCCGGATCCAGCCAGTTGGTCACCCAGGTGGTGTAGACCCAGAGCAGCCAGACCATCACCATCAGCAGGGCCGCCTGCAGCGCGCCGGTGACGGTCCGGTGGTGCAGCAGGAAGTGCGACAGCTGGGTGACGGCGAACACGTAGACCAGGTCGAAGAACAGCTCGATGTTGGTGACCCGCTGCTCGCCGCCGGACCGGTCCCGCATCAGGTTCCACTGCCTGGCCTGCGTCACCATGCGCGCTCCCTAGCCGGCCGCGTCCGCGGCGGGCCTCCGGCCCCGGCCACTGCGCCCTCCGCCTGTCCCGCGACTGTCCTGGCCATGATCTTCCGATCATGCCAGTGCGCTGCCGCCGTCCGGGCTCGCGGGCCTATCCGGGCGAGGCGATCGCGACGTCGCGCACCGTATGCACGTCGGTCACCCCGCCGGTGCCGGCCGTGAAGGCCAGCAGCGAGGTAGCCGTCATCGACGGCTCCGGCTGCTGCAGCACCTGCTCGCCGTCCAGCCAGACCACGAGCACGTCGGTGCCGGCTGAGCGGATGACCCGCACGGTGACCTCCTGCGTGCCGCTGCGCAGGACCGGAATGGCCCTGGCGACGGCCTGGATCTTCAGGGCCGTCCTGCTGGCGGCCGCGGAGATGCCGATGAAGTTACTGCCCGGATAGCCAGGAGCCCCGTACGTGATCAGCGCGACCGCGACGCCCGACAGGCCGCCGAACCCGACGAGGGCACCGCTGCCGCCCACCGAGCTCGCGCTCGACCTGGCCGGGCTGAGCAGCGCGAAGGTGAGGCCATTGGCACCGGTCCCGCCGCCCAGCTGCGCGTTGAAGGTGACCTTGAGCCAGCTAGTCCGCTCCGCGACCGGGTACACCACCGAGCCTGCCTGGTTCCGCACCGCTCCGGTCAGCACGGAGTCCGACCCGGACAGGCCGGCGGATCCGTTGTAGGACCAGCCGCCGCCCGGCGGCGGGACAGCGTGACCGCCCGCGGTGATCGATGCGGCCAGGACCGTGTGCCGGTCGGTCAGTCCGCCGGTCGCGCCGGTGAAGGCCAGCAGCACCGACGGCGGGATGGGCACCGTCGCGGACAGGACGCTCGTGCCGTCCACCTTCACCGTGATCTTCTGGCCGGCCACCGACACGCCGACCACATGGGTGCCCCGGCGCAGGGCCGGCACGTGGGTCGATGTCGCGGCGAAGATCAGCTTGCCATCCTGAGAGCCGGTCGCGATGCCGGCGAAGTTGGTCGACGGGCCGTTGTCCCTGGCCGTATCGAGGGTGACCGCCACGCCGGACAGGCCGGCGAAGCCCAGTCCGCCTCCGCTGCCGCCCAGCGAAGCCGGACCGGAGGTGCCGGCATTGAGCAGGCCCAGCGTCATGCCGTCAGCGCCGCTGCCGCCGCCGATCTGGACGGTGAACGTCGCCGACAGCCTGTTGCTGGGCTCCGGCACCGAGTACACGGCTGACCCGGCCTGGCTCGGGGCCGCCGGCGTGAGCACCAGCCCGGTGCCGGACATCCGCGCGCTCCCGTTCAGCGTCCAGCCACCGCCCGGCGGCGGCAGCGAGATCCCGCTGGCCGGCGGGGCGCCGGTGCCCGTGACCGGCACGGTCAGCGTGTGCGGGCCGGCCGCGTCCTTCCAGCTGAGCTGGTAGCTGCCGGCGACGGCTCCGATGCCGGGCGGGGTGAAGCTGATGGGCACCTGGAGGTCGTAGCCGGGTCCCAGCGGCAGCCCGCTGGCCACCGGGTCGGGCGCGCCGAACGGGATCGGCGGCGGCACGGCGGCGGTGACCGTGGCCGGCAGATTGCCGGCGTTGGCGATGTCGATCGTCTGGGTGGCCGTCTGCCCCAGGGCGACGGAGCCGAAGCTGACCGACGCCGGGGTCGGGGTCAGCTGGCTGAGGTCGGCCTGGCCGGTCCCGGACAGGTTCACGGTGGTCGTGGTCTGGTTGCCGTCAGCGTCCGTGCTCGTGATCGCGAACGATGAGGTGTCCGCGCCGGCCGCCGTGGGCGCATAGGTGACCGTGGCGGTCAGCGACGCGCCGGGCTGCATCACGGCGCCATCTGCGGGCAGCCCCGTGATGGTGAATGGCCCGCTGGGCGGAGTGGCCGAATTGACGGTCTCGCTGGTCGCGTCCCCGTTCGTGATCGTGACGTTGACGGGCAGGGTGGTCCCGTCCGGCACGGTCCCGAAGGAC
>Ga0116110_1000199_pt1 | contig 39334 bp, 35 predicted proteins | sample June2015DPH_8_50_FD_89719 | JGI IMG/M metagenome (GOLD analysis project Ga0116110, IMG submission 89719) | Peatland microbial communities from SPRUCE experiment site at the Marcell Experimental Forest, Minnesota, USA - June2015DPH_8_40 | ecosystem: Environmental > Terrestrial > Soil > Wetlands >...
ACCCGGCGGCCGTGCTGGACGCGATAACAGGCGCGTTCGGGCTGGGCCCCGGCGACATCGTGGTCGATCTCGGCTGCGGCACCGGACAGCTGGCCGTTCCCATGGCGAGCCGGGTGCGTGCCGTGCTCGGCGTGGACCCCGAGCCGGACATGCTGGCACGGGCCCGGCCGATGCCCGGCGCGGGGGGCCTGGCTGACTAGCCAGAACAGACTGCCGCCGGCCCTACTAGGATCGATCCGTGGCGACGAAGCCGACACCGGGCGCCGGTCAGCAGCGCGAGGATCCAGCGGGCCGGCCAGCGGGGCACCGTGACAAACTGCTGCTGCTGGACGGGCACTCCCTGGCCTACCGCGCGTTCTTCGCGCTGCCCCCGGAGAACTTCTCCACCACGACGGGGCAGCCGACCAACGCGGTGTACGGCTTCACGGCGATGCTGATCAACGTCCTGCGGGATGAGCAGCCGACGCACGTGGCGGTCGCATTCGACCGCAGCGAGCCCACTTTCCGGCATGAGCAGTACGTTGACTACAAGGCGAACCGGCGGGAGACCCCGGCCGACTTCCGCAGCCAGCTCAGCCTGATCTTCGAGGTGCTGGACGCGCTCGGCATCCCGCGGCTGTCGGTGGCCGGCTATGAGGCCGACGATGTCATCGCCACCCTCGCGACCCAGGCCTCCGCCGATATGGACGTCCTGATCGTGACCGGCGACCGTGACGTGCTGCAGCTGGTCAATGACGACGTGACCGTGCTGATGACCAGGCGCGGGATCAGCGACATGACCCGCTTCACGCCCGCGGCGGTGACCGAGAAGTACGGGCTGACGCCGGCCCAGTACCCGGATTTCGCCGCCGTCCGCGGCGATCCGAGCGACAACCTGCCCAGCATCCCGGGTGTCGGCGAGAAGACGGCCGCGAAGTGGATCATCGAGTTCGGCTCCCTGGCCAGCCTCGTCGACCGGGTTGACGAGGTCAAGGGCAAGGCGGGCGACAACCTGCGCGAGCATCTCGGCAACGTGCTGCGCAACCGCCAGCTGACCGAGCTGGCCAGGGACGTCCCGCTGGAGGCCGGCCCGCATGACCTGCGGCCCGCGGCGTGGGACCGGGAGCAGATTCACCAGCTCTTCGACACCCTGCAGTTCCGTGTCCTGCGGGACCGGCTCTACGCCACGCTGCCGAACGGGATCGCCGGCCCGGCGGTAGCCGCCGCTGCCGCGCCCGCTGGTGACGCCTTCGACGCGGAGGCCAGCGTGCTGGCGCCGGACGAGGTAGCCGGCTGGCTGGCCGAGCACGCCACGGCCGCGGGCCGGGCCGGCCTGGCGGTGAGCGGCAGCTGGGGCCGCGGCACCGGCGACATGGACGGCCTGGCCATCGCGGCGCCGGACGGGGCGGCGGCCTTCATCGACCCAGTGGCGCTGACCGCTCAGGATGAGGCGGCGCTGGCCGCCTGGCTGGCTGACCCGGCCCGGCCGAAGGCCGTGCATGACGCCAAGGGGCCGATGCACGAGCTGGCCGCCCGCGGCTTCGAGCTGGCCGGCCTGACCAGCGACACCGCGCTCGCCGCCTACCTGGCGCTGCCCGGCCAGCGCAGCTTCGACCTGGCCGACCTCGCGCTGCGCTACCTGAACCGGGAGCTGCGCGGCGCGGGAACCGCCGACGGGCAGCTCACCCTGGACATGTCGGGCCCGGCGGAGGCGGCGAATGCGCTGGCGCAGCGGGCTCAGGCCACCGCCGGGCTGGCTGATGCGCTCGATGCCGACCTGGACAAGCGCGGGGCGACGACGCTGCTGGCCGAGGTCGAGCTGCCGCTGGTCGGCGTGCTCGCGCGGATGGAGCGGGCCGGGATCGCCGCTGACACCCACCACCTGGCCGACATGTCGGCCAGCCTGGCCGGCGAGGTGAAGGCGGCTGAGCAGGCTGCGTACTCGATCACCGGGCACGAGTTCAACCTCGGCTCGCCCAAGCAGCTGCAGGAGGTCCTGTTCACCGAGCTGGGCCTGCCCAAGACCAAGCGGATCAAGACCGGCTACACGACCGACTCGGAGGCGCTCACCGGCCTGCTCGCGCAGACCGGGCACCCGGTCCTGGAGTACCTGCTCCGGCACCGGGATGTCGCCCGGCTGAAGAGCATCGTGGACTCGCTGATCCCGATGGCTGACACCGACGGGCGCATCCACACCACTTTCAACCAGATGGTCGCGGCCACCGGCAGGCTCTCGTCGACCGACCCCAACCTGCAGAACATCCCGATCAGGACCGAGGAGGGCCGCCGCATCCGGCAGGCCTTCGTGGTGGGCGAGGGCTACCAGACCCTGCTGACCGCCGACTACAGCCAGATTGAGCTGCGCATCATGGCCCATCTGTCCGGCGACGAGGCGCTGGCCGCGGCCTTCGGCTCGGGCCACGACTTCCACGCGGAGACCGCGTCGCGCGTCTTCGGCGTGCCGCCCGACCTGGTCACCGTGGAGCTGCGCAGCAAGATCAAGGCGATGAACTACGGGCTCGCGTACGGCCTGTCCGCCTACGGGCTGTCTCAGCAGCTGCGGGTGACCCCGGATGAGGCACGGGCCTTCATGGAAGGCTATTTCGAGCAGTTCGGCGGGATCAGGGACTACCTGCGCGAGGTCGTGGCCCGGGCGCGCATGGACGGCTATACCGAGACGATCCTGGGCCGCCGCCGGTACCTGCCCGACCTCACCTCCGACAACAGGCAGCGCCGGGAGATGGCGGAGCGGATGGCGCTGAACGCGCCCATCCAGGGCTCGGCGGCCGACATCATCAAGGTCGCCATGCTCCGGGTCGACAGCGCGCTGCGAGCGAGCGGGCTGCGCTCCCGGATGCTGCTGCAGGTGCATGACGAGCTGCTGTTCGAGGTGGCGCCCGGCGAGCTGGACGAACTACGCGAACTGGTCGAGGCGGCGATGGGCGGCGCGTTCGCGCTCAGCGTGCCGCTGAGCGTGTCCGTGGGCACCGGGCGCAGCTGGGCCGAGGCCGCGCACTGACCGGCCGGCCCGGACCGGCGCTGGGCGGCCAGGAGCCGGCCCCGGGCGCGCCGGGACCGCGCCGCGACAGGGGATCGGGAGGCGTCTGCCGGGCCCCAGGATTGACCGCCCGGCCGGGGTCTCATATGCTGATCGCTGCGCTGTGATTTCTTGCAGTCCGCCATGGTCAGGCAGCCCGCGGGGCCGTCTCACGGCAGGCCGCGGCCGGTCATGCTGGCCAGGCGTGTCAAAGTCACTCCTGGCCTTCCATGTCGGGCTTACCGTACATAGCGCGGCCACCTATCCCTGTCCGTACCCGGAGTCCATCTACACATGACGAGCAGCACCGAGGCCACCTCGACCCCCAAGATAGCGGTCAACGACATCGGTTCCGAGGAGGCCTTCCTCGCCGCGATCGACGAGACCATCAAGTACTTCAATGACGGCGACATCGTCGAGGGAACCGTCGTCAAGGTCGATCGGGACGAGGTTCTGCTCGACATCGGCTACAAGACCGAAGGCGTTATCCCGTCCAGGGAACTGTCCATCAAGCACGATGTCGACCCGCATGACGTCGTCAAGAGCGGCGAGCACATCGAGGCCCTCGTCCTGCAGAAGGAGGACAAGGAGGGCCGGCTGATCCTGTCCAAGAAGCGGGCGCAGTACGAGCGCGCGTGGGGCACGATCGAGCGGATCAAGGAAGAGGACGGCGTCGTCACCGGCACGGTCATCGAGGTGGTGAAGGGCGGCCTGATCCTGGACATCGGCCTGCGCGGCTTCCTGCCCGCGTCCCTGGTCGAGATGCGCCGCGTCCGTGATCTCCAGCCGTACGTCGGCAAGGAGATCGAGGCCAAGATCATTGAGCTGGACAAGAACCGCAACAACGTGGTGCTGTCCCGCCGGGCCTGGCTCGAGCAGACCCAGTCCGAGGTCCGCCAGAACTTCCTCAACACCCTGCAGAAGGGCCAGATCCGCAAGGGCGTCGTCTCCTCCATCGTCAACTTCGGCGCGTTCGTCGACCTGGGCGGCGTGGACGGCCTGGTGCACGTCTCGGAGCTGTCCTGGAAGCACATCGACCACCCGGGCGAGGTCGTCGAGGTGGGCCAGGAGGTCACCGTCGAGGTACTCGACGTGGACATGGACCGCGAGCGGGTGTCCCTGTCGCTGAAGTCGACCCAGGAAGACCCCTGGCAGCAGTTCGCCCGCACCCACCAGATCGGCCAGGTCGTCCCCGGCCGGGTCACCAAGCTCGTCCCGTTCGGCGCGTTCGTCCGGGTCGAGGAGGGCATCGAGGGCCTGGTGCACATCTCCGAGCTGGCGGACCGGCACGTGGAGATTCCCGAGCAGGTCGTGCAGGTCGGCGACGAGATCTTTGTCAAGATCATCGATATCGACCTGGACCGGCGCCGGATCAGCCTGTCGCTCAAGCAGGCCAACGAGGGCACGGTCGGCGAGGCAGTCGGCGAGGACTTCGACCCGACCCTGTACGGCATGCCGGCCACCTACGACGAGCAGGGCAACTACGTCTACCCCGACGGCTTCGACCCCGAGTCGGGCGAATGGCTCGAGGGGTACGACACCCAGCGCGAGGAGTGGGAGCGTCAGTACGCCGAGGCCCGCTCTCGCTACGAGGCGCACCAGCAGCAGGTCGCCGAGGCCCGCAGCAAGGCCGCCAGCGCCGCCGAAGGCGACGACGAGGCCGGCGGCCGCCGCAGCGCCGCCTCGCCAGAGCCGGCGGCGATGGGCACGCTCGCCTCGGACGAGGCACTCGCCGCGCTCCGGGACAAGCTGTCCGGCGGCCAGAGCTGACCGCCAGACGACCCGTATTCATGATCACGGGGATTTCCCTGTCGCTGCGACCGGGAAATCCCCGTGATCATTACTGGTGGCTGGCTTGCTGCGCGTCGGGCTGACTGGCGGCATCGGGGCCGGCAAGAGCGAGGTCTCCAGGCGGCTCGCTGCGCAGGGCGCCGTGGTGATCGACGCCGACGCCATCGCTCATGAGGTGGTCGGGCCCGGCACCGGCGGCCTGGCCGAAGTGGTGGCCGCGTTCGGGAATGACGTACTGGACCCGGGCGGCCAGCTGGACCGGGCCCGGCTGGGCGACCTGGTCTTCGCCGATCCGCAGCTGCGCTCGAAGCTCAACGCGATCGTGCACCCGCTGGTGGCAGCCCGGATGCGCGAGCTGGAGGACACCGCGCCAGCGGGCAGCATCGTGGTTCATGACGTGCCGCTGATCGCCGAGAACAACCTGGCCGGATCGTATGACCTGGTCGTCGTCGTGGACGTGCCGCCGCGCATCCAGCTGGACCGGCTGATCAGGCACCGCGGCCTGAGCCGGGACCAGGCGAAGGCGCGGATCGCCGCGCAGGCAGCCAGGGAGCAGCGGCTGGCCATCGCCAGCATCGTGGTCGACAACTCTGGCTCGCTGGCCGAACTGGACCGCCAGGTCGGCGAGCTGTGGGCCGAGCTGAGGCGGCGGCTGCCCGCCAGCGCGTAACCCGCAGGCGCCCTGCCCGGCTGATGCGCTCGCCGTCCGCGGCCGGGGCGGCCAGCGCCAGCCGGGAAATACTGCCGGAGCGGGCGGGGTTGGCACTGGGCGGCGGGGGCGAGCGCCGGGCAGTAGCCGCCCGGGGAACCCGGGCCAGGGCCCGGCCGGGTTGTCAGACCCGCGGCCTACAGTGGATGAGCGGCCACCGGATGCTGGCGCATGAGGCGCGCGTCACGGTGGCGAGGTGGAGGATTCATGCGGCCGGTGACCGACCTGCAGCGCCGGGTGGCGGCCTTCAAGGTCGTTACCGATATGGTTCCGGCCGGCGATCAGCCGGCCGCCATCGCGGCGATGGAGCAGCGGATCAGGTCCGGTGCCACGGACACCGTCCTGCTCGGCGCGACCGGCACGGGCAAGACGGCGACGGTCGCCTGGCTGGCAGAGCGGCTGCAGCGGCCCGTCCTGGTCATGCTGCCGAACAAGACGCTGGCCGCGCAGTTCGCCAACGAGCTGCGGGAGATGCTGCCGGACAATGCCGTCGAGTACTTCGTGTCTTACTACGACTATTACCAGCCTGAGGCTTATGTTCCGCAGACTGATACCTATATCGAGAAGGACTCCTCGATCAACGACGAGGTGGACCGGCTCCGGCACTCGGCGACCAATTCGCTGCTGACCCGCCGCGACACCATCGTCGTCGCGTCGGTGTCCTGCATCTACGGTCTCGGCACGCCGCAGGAGTACGTGGACCGGATGGTCAAGCTGCGGGTCGGCGAGTCCATCGAGCGGGACGCGCTGCTGCGCAAGCTGGTCGCCATGCAGTACACCCGCAACGACCTGGCCTTCACCCGCGGCACCTTCCGGGTCCGGGGAGACACCATCGAGGTCATCCCGGTGTACGAGGAGATGGCCGTGCGGATCGAGATGTTCGGCGATGAGATCGAGCGGCTCATGACGCTGCACCCGCTGACCGGCGAGGTGATCAGCGAGGACGGCGAGCTGTACATCTTCCCGGCCACGCACTACGTGGCCGGGCCGGAGCGGATGGAGCGGGCGATCGCCGGCATCGAGGCCGAGCTGGCGGACCGGCTCGCCGAGCTGGAGCGGTCGGGCAAGCTGCTCGAAGCGCAGCGGCTGCGGATGCGGACGACGTACGACATCGAGATGCTGCGCCAGGTGGGTAGCTGCGCGGGCATCGAGAACTACTCGCGGCACATCGACGGGCGCGAGGCCGGCAGCCCGCCGAACACGCTGCTTGACTACTTCCCGGAGGACTTCCTCCTGGTGGTCGACGAGTCGCACGGAACGGTCCCGCAGATCGGTGCCATGTACGAGGGAGACGTGTCGCGCAAGCGCGTCCTCGTCGAGCACGGATTCCGGCTGCCGAGCGCGATCGATAACCGGCCGCTGACCTGGGAGGAGTTCGGCGCCAGGATCGGCCAGACGCTGTACATGTCGGCGACGCCCGGCCCGTATGAGCTGCAGCGCGTGGGCGGAGATGTGGTCGAGCAGGTCATCAGGCCCACCGGGCTGGTTGACCCGGAAGTGATCATCAAGCCGACCAAGGGCCAGATCGATGACCTGGTGCACGAGATCAGGACGCGCGCCGAGCGCTCCGAGCGCGTGCTCGTGACGACGCTGACCAAGAAGATGGCCGAGGATCTCACCGACTACCTGCTCGAGCTGGGCGTCCGGGCGCGGTACCTGCACAGCGAGGTGGACACGCTGCGCCGGATCGAGCTGCTGCGCGAGCTGCGGCTGGGCGAGTACGACGTACTGGTCGGCATCAACCTGCTGCGCGAGGGACTGGACCTGCCCGAGGTGTCGCTGGTCGCCATCCTGGACGCGGACAAGGAAGGCTTCCTGCGGTCGGGTACCTCGCTGATCCAGACCATCGGCCGCGCGGCCAGGAACGTCTCCGGCCAGGTGCACATGTACGCGGATCAGGTCACGCCATCCATGCAGCGCGCCATCGACGAGACGAACCGCCGCAGGGCGCGGCAGACGGCCTATAACGCGGAGCGCGGCCTCGATCCGCAGCCGCTGCGCAAGCGGATCGCCGACATCCTGGACCAGCTGGCCCGCGAGGACGCGGACACTGCCCAGCTGCTCGGCGGGGCTGGCCGCCAGCAGAGCCGCGGCAAGGCGCCCGTCCCTGGGCTGTCCTCCCGCGCGCGGGCGGCCGCGGCGTCAGCCCGGCCTGAAGGCGCTTCCGGCGGCGGCCCGGCCAGGGAGGACCTGACCGCGCTGATCGCCGAGCTGACCGAGCAGATGCACGCCGCCGCCGCGGAGCTCCAGTTCGAGGTCGCGGCGCGGCTGCGGGATGAGATCAGGGAGCTGAAGCACGAGCTGCGCGGCATGCAGGCGGCCGGTGTCTGATCACGATCATGCCGCCAGCCCTGTCGCTGCGGCGGGGCCGCAGTTAACGCGTTATAACTTGAGTGAGCGTCCGGTCAGCGCTCAGCCGACGGACAGCGTAGGGTCAGAGTTATGCTGGCCAGCCTGGTCGCCGCCCTGGTGTCGGCCTTCTGCTACGGAATCGCCGCTGTCATGCAGGCGATCGCCGTCAGGTCGGCCAGCAACCGACCGGAACTGGTGGACGCCGGAGCCCCTGGCGGCGCGGCCGCGGCCGTCGATCCGGGCCTCATCGTGCGCATGCTGCGGCAATGGCCGTTCATCGTCAGCATCTTCATCGACCTGACCGGTTTCGTGGCGCAGCTGGTCGCGCTCCGGCGGCTGCCGCTTTTTGCCGTGCAGGCCATCATCGCGTCGAACCTGGCCGTCACCGCCGTGTTCGCGGCCTGGCTGATGCACATCCGCCTCACCTGGCGGGAGTGGCTCGCTGTGGTCGGGGTGGTGATCGGGGTCGGGCTGCTGGGAGCCTCGGCGGGCCCGCAGGGCGCCGCCCGGGTCGGACACGAGTTCCAGCTGGGCCTGATCGTCGCGGTGGTGGGGGTGGCAGTGGCCGGGCTCGCCGCGGCCAGGCTGCCCAGTGCCGCCCGCACCCCCGTGCTCGGCGCCGTGGCCGGCCTCGGTTACGCGGTGCTGGCGGTGTCAGCCCGGATACTGCCCGGCTTCACGCCGCATCAGCTCATCCGGGACCCGGCCGCGTACACGCTCGCCGCGGCCGGGATTGTCTCCTTCATGCTGTACGCCTCCGCGCTGGAGGGCGGTAGCGTCACCGTGGCCACCGCGGCCGTGGTGCTGACCGAGACCGCGCCGCCCGCTGTCGTCGGGCTGCTGTTCCTCGGCGACGCCACCCGGCATGGCCTGGCCGGGGTGGCCGTCCTCGGGTTCCTGCTGGCCGTCATCTGCGCGGTGGCGCTGGCGCGGTTCGGCGAGGGCAGCGAGCAACGTGCGGACCGCCGGTCGGCGCGGCCAGCGCAGGAGAGCGTCCCGGCTGGCCGGCCGGGCGGATTACGGGCCGGCGAGGTGACGGACCCCTAAGTCACGGTGTCTGTGGCCGCCCGGGTGCCGCCCGCCTGATATTCTGATACCCCGTGGACCGGCGGGATTTCCCGCTGGCACTGACCACGGGAGTCTTACATTGGCGATGCCATCGCATGCAGCGCGGCCGGCCAGTACCAAGCACCTCTTCGTCACCGGTGGCGTTGCTTCCAGCCTCGGCAAGGGCCTTACTGCCTCCAGCCTCGGTCGGCTGCTCAAGCTGCGCGGCCTCCGGGTCGCCATGCAGAAGCTTGATCCGTACCTGAACGTCGACCCCGGCACCATGAACCCCTTCCAGCCTGGCGAGGTGTTCGTCACCGACGACGGCATCGAGACCGACCTGGACGTCGGGCATTACGAGCGGTTCCTGGACATCAGGCTGCCAGGCTCGGCCAACGTCACCACCGGCCAGATCTACTCCAGCGTGATCGCCAAGGAGCGGCGGGGCGACTACCTGGGTGACACGGTGCAGGTGATCCCGCACATCACCAACGAGATCAAGTCCCGGATCCTGGAGATGGGCGGCCCTGCGGTCGACGTGGTGATCACCGAGGTGGGGGGCACGGTCGGGGACATCGAGTCGCTGCCCTTCCTGGAGGCCATCCGCCAGATCCGGCATGAGATCGGCCGGGACAGGTGCTTTTTCCTGCACGTGTCCCTGCTGCCGTACATCGGGCCGTCCGGCGAGCTGAAGACCAAGCCGACGCAGCACTCGGTGGCCGCCCTGCGCAGCATCGGCATCCAGCCCGACGCGATCGTCTGCCGGTCGGACCGGCAGATCAGCGACGGGCTGAAGCGGAAGGTCAGCCTGATGTGCGACGTGGACGAGGAGGCCGTTGTCTCGGCGCCCGACGCGCCGTCGATCTACGACATCCCCAAGGTCCTGCACAGCGAGGGCCTGGACGCGTACGTGGTGCGGCGACTGGGGCTGCCGTTCCGCGACGTGGACTGGAGCGAATGGGACGAGCTGCTGCGCCGCGTGCACCGGCCCGCCGAGATCGTGACGATCGCGCTGGTCGGCAAGTACGTCGACCTGCCGGATGCGTACCTGTCGCCGGCCGAGGCGCTGCGGGCAGGCGGTTTCGCCAACGATGCCCGGGTCAACGTCCGGTGGGTCACCAGCGATGACTGCCAGACGCCCGAGGGCGCGGCCCGGCAGCTGGCGGACGTCGACGGGGTGCTGGTTCCCGGCGGCTTCGGCGTGCGCGGCATCGAGGGGAAGATCGGTGCCGTGCGGTATGCCCGCGAGAACGGGATCCCGCTGCTGGGACTGTGCCTCGGCCTGCAGTGCATGGCGATCGAGGTGGGCCGTGACCTGGCCGGGCTGGACGGCGCCAACAGCGCGGAATTCGACCCGGACACGCCGCATCCGGTGATCGCCACGATGGCGGACCAGGAGGACGTGGTCGCGGGCGAGCGGGATATGGGCGGCACGATGCGGCTCGGCCTGTACCCGGCCGTCCTGGCCGAGGGCAGCCTGGTCCGCGAGCTGTACCAGGCCGAGATCGTGCAGGAGCGGCACCGGCACCGGTATGAGATCAACAACTCCTACCGGGCCATGCTGGAAGGGGCCGGGCTGGTCTGCTCGGGCCTGTCACCGGACGGGCGGCTGGTGGAGTTCGTCGAGCTGCCGCGCAGCGCGCACCCGTTCTTCGTGGCGACCCAGGCGCACCCCGAGTTCCTGTCTCGCCCGACCCGCCCGCATCCGCTGTTCAGCGGGCTGGTGGCGGCAGCGCTTGAGCGCTCCCGCGCCGTGCCTGCGGCTGCCGAGGCGGCGGCCGGCGGCGGGCTGCGGCCCGCGGCTGCGGCCCGGGCCGGCGCGCGCTGGGATGCCTGAGCAGGTGTCCCGGGGGGACGGCGGCGACAGCCAGGCGGCCCGGCCCGCCGGGGCCCGGGTCGTGTTCCCGGACGGCCCGGCCGATTCCGTGCCCGCCGGCGCGGAGCTTCGCGACATCGCGCAGCGCTGGCCGGTCACCGCGACAGCCGAGATAGCGCGGGCCCGGATCGTCAATATTCGCTCCGATACGGTGCAGATGCCGGACGGCAGCGAGGCCGCCCGTGAGGTCGTGGAGCACCCCGGCGCGGTGGCCGTGCTGGCCCTGGACGACGCGGACCGGGTCCTGCTGATCCGGCAGTACCGGCACCCCGTCGCCGCCCTGCTCTGGGAGATCCCGGCCGGCCTGCGCGACGTTCCGGGCGAGCCCGCGCAGGTCACTGCCGAGCGGGAGCTGCTGGAGGAGACCGGCTACCGGGCGGCGGACTGGCGGGTCCTCGCTGACTTCTTCACCTCGCCCGGATTCAGCACCGAGCGGCTGCGGATCTTCCTGGCCCGCCGGCTGACGGCTGTCCCGGCCGCCGAGCGACAATACGTACCAGAGCACGAGGAGGCTCAGCTGGCCCTGGCCTGGGTGCCGCTGGATACCGCCGTCCGCGCCTTCCTGGCGGGCGACATGCATAACGGCGTGGCCGCGGTGGGTATCTTGTCCGCGTATGTCGCTCGCCAGGACGCCCGCGGCGGGTTCGAGGCTCTGCGCCCCGCACATGCCCCGGAGCTGCCGTGACTTTAGCGGCACGGGCGTGGGATGGTGAGCCCGCCTGGTAATGAGGCCAGGCGGGAGTGGCGCAGAGGAAGGACATACCCATGAAGGTCGGCGTTCCCAAGGAAGTCAAGAATCACGAGTACCGGGTTGCGATCACGCCGGCCGGAGTGCACGAGCTGGTGCGAGGCGGCCACGAGGTCTTCGTCCAGCAGGACGCCGGCACGGGGTCCTCCATACCGGACGCTGATTTCGTGGCGGCGGGCGCCGCCATCCTGCCGGCGGCCGACGACGTGTGGCAGGCCGGTGACCTGATCCTCAAGGTCAAGGAGCCGGTGGCCGAGGAGTACCACCGGATGCGCAAAGACCAGGTGCTCTTCACCTATCTGCACCTGGCTGCCTCCCGTGAGTGCACGACGGCGCTGCTGGGGTCCGGCATCACCGCGATCGCCTACGAGACCGTGCAGCTGCCGGACAGCCTGCTCCCGCTGCTCGCGCCGATGTCGGAGGTGGCCGGGCGGATGGCGCCTCAGGTGGGCGCCCACCACCTGCAGCGGGACGGCGGCGGCCGCGGCGTCCTGATGGGCGGCGTGTCGGGCGTGTACGCGGCCAAGGTCGTCGTGCTGGGCGCGGGCGTCTCGGGCATGAACGCCGCGGCGATCGCCCTCGGCATGCAGGCTGAGGTGCTGCTGATCGACAAGAACGTCTCCCGGCTGCGCCAGGCGGACGCGATCTACCAGGGGCACTGCCAGACGGTGGCCTCCAACGCCTACGAGATCGAGCGCGCGGTGATCGACGCGGACTTGGTCATCGGCGCGGTGCTGGTGCCCGGCGCCAAGGCGCCCACCCTGATCTCCAACGAGCTGGTGTCCAGGATGAAGCCCGGCTCGGTCCTGGTGGACATCTCGATCGACCAGGGCGGCACCTTCGAGGACTCCCGGCCCACCACGCACGCTGACCCGATCTACCGGGTGCATGACTCGGTGTTCTACTGCGTCGCGAACATGCCGGGCGCCGTGCCGCACACGTCCACCTATGCCCTGACCAACGTAACGCTGCCGTATGTTGTCGAGATCGCTAATCGGGGCTGGCGCGAGGCCCTGCGGCGTGACCCGTCCTTCGCGCTCGGCCTGAATACCCATGAGGGCTCGGTAACCTGCCAGCCGGTCGCCGAGGCGCACGGCTTGCCCAGCATGCCCCTGGCGGAGGTGCTCAGCTGACCAACAGCGTGGCCGGCGCCATCCGGCGCTACCTGGACCACCTCACCGTGGAGCGGGGCCTGGCCCCGCACACGCTGGAGGCGTATCAGCGCGACCTGCAGCGCTACGCGGCGACGCTGGCTGCGGGCGGCCGGGCTGATATCGGCTCCGTCACCACCCAGGACGTGGCCGACTACCTGGCCGGGCTGCGCGAGGGCGACGCGGATCATCCGCCGCTCGCGGCCAGCTCGGCCGGGCGGGCGGTGGTCGCCGTCCGGGGGCTGCACGTGTTCGCGCTGGCCGAGGGCCTGGCCGAGACCGACCCGGCCCGGCTGGTGCGCCCTCCCGCGCCGCCGCGGCGGCTGCCGCGGGCCATCTCCATCCCGGACGTCGAGCGGCTGCTGGAGGCTGCCGGAGGCGGCCTGGCCGGCCCTGGCGGCACCAACGGCACTGACGGCACCAACGGCACTGACGGCGACGGCGCGGCGACCGGGACGCGGAGCGCGGGCGGCGTCCCGGCGGCCGGCGGCGGGCCGGATCCGCGGCCCGCTGCGGCCGGAGCGGTCAGAGCGGGCGAGAGCCCGGCGGCGCTGCGCGACCGCGCCCTGCTGGAACTGCTCTACGGCACCGGCGCGCGGATCTCGGAAGCGGTCGGCCTCGACATCGATGACCTGGACCTGGCCGGGGAGTGGCGGACGGCTACGGTTCCGGCCACCGTCCGGCTGGCCGGCAAGGGCGGCAAGCAGCGGATCGTGCCGGTGGGCAGCTACGCCCGGCAGGCACTGGAGGCCTACCTGATCAGGGCCCGGCCCAGCCTGGCCAGGGCTGCCCGGCACGGCCCGCCCAGCCATGCCGTGTTCCTGAACGCCCGCGGCGGCCGGCTGACGCGCCAGGGCGCATGGGGCGCGCTGCACGCCGCGGCGGCCAGGGCCGGGCTGCCCGCGGTCTCCCCGCACACCCTGCGGCATTCCTTCGCGACCCACCTGCTGGACGGCGGCGCCGATGTCCGGGTGGTTCAGGAACTGCTCGGTCATGCCTCCGTGACGACCACCCAGGTCTACACGCTGGTGACCGTGGACAAGCTGCGCGAGGTGTATGCGGCGTCCCATCCGCGCGCCCTGGGCTAGCCGGATCCCCGGACAAGCCTGATGCCCTTCGTGAGCGGATGCCCTCGGTGACCCGGTCCCCTCCGCTAGGATGATGCCCCGGCTGGCCGGATGAGCAGAATGCCGGCCTGACAGCCATTTCCGCGCAAACGGTGAGTCGGCTTGCCGCCAGTGGTCACAGGCCCTAGGTTCGGGTTCCAGCAGCTGCATTTCTCCGCGGCTGCCGGGGAGGTGCAGTAACTGTGGCAGCGTCCCGGACGTTGGAGATCAGGCCCGGCGCGCTTGGTCCCACCGGTCGGCCACTACCGGCTTTTCCCGACCCCGAGCCGCTGCTGGCCCACGGCCCCGCGCGGATCGTGGCTGTCTGCAATCAGAAGGGTGGCGTCGGCAAGACCACGACGACCATCAACCTGGGCGCGGCGCTGGCGGAGCAGGGGCGGCGGGTGCTGCTGGTCGACTTCGACCCGCAGGGCGCCCTGTCGGTGGGCCTGGGCATCCAGCCGCACGAGCTGGACGCCACCATCTACAACCTGCTGATGGAGCGCAGCCTGACGCCGCAGGATGTGCTGTTCAAGACGAGCGTTGACGGCATGGACCTGCTGCCGAGCAACATCGACCTGTCTGGTGCCGAGGTCCAGCTAGTGCACGAGGTCGGCCGGGAGTTCGTGCTCGGCCGGGTGCTGCAGCCCATCGTGCCCGACTACGACGTGATCATGATCGACTGCCAGCCATCCCTGGGGCTGCTCACGGTCAACGCGCTGGCCTGCTCGGATGGCGTGATCGTGCCGCTGGAATGCGAGTATTTCGCGCTCCGCGGCGTCGCGCTGCTGATGGAGACCATCGACAAGGTGCAGAGCAGGCTGAGCCCGAAGCTGGCCATCGACGGCCTGCTGGCGACGATGTACGATTCGCGCACGCTGCACACCCGCGAGGTGCTGTCCGGTGTCGTGGAGGGCTTCGGCGACAAGGTCTTTCACACGGTGATCAGCCGGACCGTGCGATTCCCTGACGCCACCGTGGCGGGCGAGCCGATTACCCGCTTCGACCCGATGAGTAATGGCGCGAGTTCGTACCGGGAGCTCGCCAAGGAGGTACTTGACCGGTGGCGCCAGGGCGTCCCCGCGGGTCCGGTTCGCGGCGGGTAAGAATGCCAGGAGTCGCTGAGCTCCTGCGCCCGGCGTCCCGGAGCCCTGCGGACGAGGAACAGCGGCAGGCCAGCGGCAGGGAACGTCATCCTCAGAAGATCACCGTCTACATGTCCGGCGTGGAGCTGATGGACCTCGAGCGGGCCAGGCTCGCCCTGCGGGGCTACGGCATCGCCGTCGACCGGGGCAGGATCGTCCGCGAGGCGCTGGCCATCCTGCTGGCCGACCTGGACGCCGGAGGAGAGAAGAGCCTGGTGGCTAGGCGGCTGCGCGACGGCGAATGATCAGCTGCCGGGCCGGCGGCGGCCCGCATCGGATAGCGTCGTGCCCGGAGGACGGCCACGGTGCGAGAGCGCGGACAGCGGACCGGCGAAATGACGATCATGGCAACCGGCGAATCTGGCGAGACCGTGCAGGCTGACGCGGTCCGTGCGGGCCCCGTGCGGGATGGCCCCGCGCAGGAGGGCACCGCCCGGCCGGAGGCCGCCGCCGGCTTTGAAGTCCACCTGGACGTCTTCGAGGGCCCGTTCGACCTGCTGCTGGCCCTGATCTCCAAGCACAAGCTCGATATCACCGAGATCGCGCTGTCCAGCGTGACCGATGAGTTCATCGCCCATATCCGGGCCCTGGCCGACGGCTGGGACCTGGATCAGGCCAGTTATTTCCTGGTCGTCGCCGCGACGCTGCTCGACCTCAAGGCGGCCAGGCTGCTTCCGGCGGGCGAGGTGGACGATGAGGAGGACCTCGCGCTGCTGGAGGCCAGGGACCTGCTCTTCGCCCGGCTGCTGCAGTACCGCGCGTACAAGGAGGCGGCCGCCTTCCTGCGCGGCCAGCTGGCCGCGGCGGCCAAGCGGTTCCCGCGCCGGGTGCCGATGGAGCCGCAGTTCGCTGACCTGCTGCCGGAGGTGCTCCTCGGGCTCGGCCCGGCCGAGTTCGCGGCCATCGCGGCCCGCGCGCTGACGCCGCGCCAGCCGCCGACCGTGTCGACGGCTCACCTGCATGTCCCGCGGACGAGCGTGCGCGAGCAGGCTGAGATAATCAGCGGGCGGCTGCGGCAGCTCGGGCGCGCCACGTTCCGGCAGCTCGTCGCGGACTGCGCGGGGACGTATGAGGTCGTCGCCCGGTTCCTGGCCGTGCTGGACCTGCACCGCGACGGCCGAGTCTCGCTCGACCAGGCAGCGCCGCTGACTGATCTCTACGTGACCTGGGCAGGCGGGGACGGCTCGACCGGGGCCGCCGGCCAGGCCGACAAGGAAGACGAGTAGGACATGCCCAACGAATCGCCCGCCCCGCCCGGCGCCGCCGCTGACCCGGCGCCTGGGCCGGCCGTGCCGGAGCCCGGCCTGCGCGCGAGCCTGGAGGCGATCCTGCTGGTCGCCGATGAGCCGGTATCCGAGCTCGTGCTGGCCCAGATCCTGGAGTACCCCGCCGGGGAGGTCAGCGCCGCGCTGCGGGAGCTGGCCGCCGCTTACACGGCTGAGCAACGCGGCTTTGACCTGCGCGAGGTGGCGGGCGGCTGGCGGTACTACACGCGGGCCGAGTACGCGGCGGTGGTGGAGCGGTTCGTCAGCGACGGCCAGGAGGTCAGGCTGACCCAGGCCGCCCTGGAGACGCTCGCCGTCGTGGCGTACCGGCAGCCGGTCAGCCGGGCCCGGGTATCAGCCGTCCGCGGGGTTAACTGCGACGGCGTGATGCGGACGCTGGTCCTGCGCGGCCTGGTGGCGGAGGCAGGAACCGACGCCGAGACCGGTGCCGTCCTGTTCGCGACCACGTCGTACTTTCTGGAGCGACTCGGCCTCAGCGGCCTGGCGGACCTACCGGATCTCGCCCCGCTGCTGCCGGACCTGCCCGACGACGAACAGGACCTGAGCCATGAGCATGCGGGGCTCTAGCCGCGCGGGCGGGGGCGTCCCTCGCAGCGCCGGCCGCAGCCGCCGCGGCGCGGAGGAGACCCGCCAGCCGGCCGGCTACGAGGACGAGCCGGCCGCCGATGCGGACCGGGACTCGCTCACCGATGTCCCCGGCGGCGTCCGGCTGCAGAAGGTGCTCGCGGCGGCGGGGGTGGCTAGCCGCCGCCGCTGCGAGGAGCTGATCGGCGAGGGCAGGGTCGAGGTCGACGGCGAGATCGTCCGCAGGTTCGGGGCCAGGGTCGACCCGCAGCGCCAGGTCATCAGGGTGGACGGCAAGCGCATCCCGGCCAGCGAGGACCTGGTGTATCTCGCCCTGAACAAGCCGCCGGGCGTGCTCACCACGATGTCGGACAGCCGCGGCCGCCCGACGATCGCGGACCTGGTCGGTGACCGGACCGAGCGGCTCTTCCACGTGGGCAGGCTGGACTACGACACCGAAGGGCTGATGCTGCTGACGAACGACGGGGAGCTGGCGCACCGGCTGGCGCACCCCCGTTACGGAGTGCTGAAGACCTACCTGGCGGACGTCGCCGGGCCGCTGCCGCGGGATCTGGCCCGGCAGCTCATCACCGGTGTACAGCTGGACGACGGCGTGGCCAGCGCTGACGGGTTCCGGGTGGTGGAGCGGGCCGGCTCGCGGGCGCTGGTGGAGGTCACGCTGCACGAGGGCCGCAAGCACATCGTGCGGCGGATGCTCGCCGCGGCCGGCACCCCGGTCAGCCGCCTGGTCCGCACCCAGGTGGGCCCGGTGACCCTCGGCTCGCTGCGGCCCGGCGCCATCCGGCGCCTGACGACGAAGGAAGTCGGCGATCTCTACGCGGCCGTCGGCCTCTAGCTAGGCTAGGCAGCCCGGCAGCATGACAGGCAGCATGTCCGCAGAAAGGGGGGACCGTGGCGGTCAGGGCAGTGCGCGGCGCCATCCAGGTCGAGGCCAATGAGCGCGCGGCGATCCTGGCGGGCACCTCGGAGCTGGTGACTGAGGTCATGGCCAGGAACAAGCTGGCGCCCGACGACGTGATCAGCGTCATCTTCAGCGCCACCACCGATCTCAACGCCGAGTTCCCGGCGCTGGCGGCCCGCAAGCTCGGCTTCCAGGAAGTGCCGCTGCTGTGCTGCACGGAGATCGACGTGCCCGGCGCGATGCCGCGGGTGGTCCGGCTGATGATGCACGTCGACACCGAGCTGCCGCGCAGCGCGCTGCAGCATGCCTACCTGCGGGGCGCGGTGGCGCTGCGGCTGGACATCGCGCAGTGAGCTCAGTGTGGCGGCCGGAGGCGGCCCGGCCTGCGGTCCCGGCCCGGGTGGCGGTCATCGGGGCGGGGCTGATCGGCACGTCTGTGGCGCTCGCGCTGCGCGAGCGCGGGGCATCGGTGTGGCTGGCCGATCAGGATCCGGCCGCCGCGCGGCTGGCCGAGCACATCGGGGCCGGCCGCGTGCTGCCCGCGGCCGGGGTGCCGGGCGGCCCGGCCGACATCGCGGTCCTGGCCGTCCCGCCGGCCGCGGTCGCGCCGGAGCTGGCCCGCTGGCAGCAGCGTGAGCTGGCCCGCTGCTACACCGACGTGGCCAGCGTCAAGGAACTGCCGCTGGCCCAGGCCCGGCGGGCGGGCTGCGACCTGGCCAGCTTCGTGGCCGGGCACCCGCTGTCCGGACGTGAGCGGTCCGGCCCGGCTGCCGCGCGCGCTGACCTGTTCCTCGGCCGGACCTGGGTGATCTGCCCGTCGGCCGAGAGCTCGCCCGATGCCGTCGCGGCTGTGACCGCGCTGGTGGCGGCCTGCGGCGCCCAGCTCGCCGCGATGTCAGCGGCCGAGCACGACCGTTGCGCGGCGCTGGTCTCGCACGTGCCGCATCTGCTCGCGGTCGCCATGGCGAGCAGGCTGGAGCAGGCCCCCGACGCCGCGCTCGCGCTGGCCGGCCAGGGCGTGCGGGACGTGACCAGGATCGCCGCCTCTGATCCGGCGCTGTGGACGCAGATCCTCGGCGCCAACGCCGGCCCGGTCGCGGAGATGCTGGAGCAGCTGGCCACCGAGCTGGCGGGCGCTGCTGCCGCGCTGACCGGCCTGAGCGAGGGCGACGACGCCGGCTGCAAGCAGCTGATCGACCTGCTGGAGCGGGGCAATGCGGGCGTAGCGCGGATTCCCGGCAAACGAGGCGGCCCGGCGCCGGACTACACGATCGTGCAGGTGGTCATCCCGGATCAGCCCGGTGAGCTGGCCAGGCTCTTCCAGGCGGCGGGGGAGGCCGGCATCAACATCGAGGACGTGGCCATCGAGCACTCGCCGGGCCTGCCGGCCGGCGTCGCCGAGCTCTCGGTGCGCCCGGAGGCGGCTACCCGGCTGACCGATGCGCTGGCGGCCGGGGGATGGCCAGTTCGCCGGTAAGATCACCGTCGTGACCAACTCGGCTGCCAGCGCGCAGCGGACCACGGCCGGCGGCCAGGACCACCAGGCCTGGAACCGCGGGACCGGCCTCGTCATCGCGGTGGACGGGCCGGCCGGGTCCGGCAAGTCCAGCGCCGCCCGCGGGGCCGCTCGTGCGCTCGGCCTGCGCTACCTGGACACCGGTGCCATGTACCGGGCCCTGACCTGGTGGCTGCTCGCCCAGCAGGTCGATACCTCGGATGCCGATGCGGTGCGCGATCAGCTCGGCCGTCCCGTGATCGAGATCGGCACCGACCCGGCCGCTCCGCAGATTTGCGTCGACGGCCTGGACGTGGCCGGCCCGATCCGCAGCCGCGAGGTCTCGAACGCGGTCAGCGCGGTGGCGCGGGTCCCGCAGGTGCGGCAGCGGCTGATCGCGCAGCAGCAGGCGATCATCGCCGATGCGGTCGCGGCCGGGTCCGGCATCGTGGCCGAGGGCCGCGATGTGGGCACGGTCGTGGCGCCGGACGCGCCGGTCAAGGTGTACCTGACCGCCAGCGAGTCAGCCAGGGCCCGGCGGCGGACGGCCGACCTGGCGGGCGATCCGGCCGTCACGCCTGCACTCACCCAGCAGGAGCAGGCCCGCCGGGATGCGGCTGACGCGGCCCAGATGGCGCGGGCGCGGGATGCGGTCGAGATCGATACGACCGCGCTCAGCCTGGACGAGGTCATCGCGCAGATCGTCAGCCTGGCCCGGGGCAGGAGCGCGGTGCCCCGTGGCTAGGGCCGATCAGCCCGCCGGCCCCGGCCTGCCTGACCTGGATGGCCGGGCAGCTGGGGGCAGCGGCGGCCCGGAAGCGCCGGTGCCCGTGCTCGCCGTGGTCGGGCGCCCGAACGTCGGGAAGTCCACCCTCGTGAACCGCATCCTCGGCGGGCGGCAGGCCGTCGTCGAGGACACCCCGGGCGTCACCAGGGACCGGGTCAGCTATGACGCGTCCTGGCGCGGGCGGGCGTTCACGCTGGTCGATACCGGCGGCTGGGAGCCGTCGGCGGAGGGAACGCAGGAGCTCGCGGCCAAGGTGGCCGCGCAGGCCAGGGTGGCGGTGGATGCCGCGGACGCGGTCCTGTTCGTCGTCGACGCGGTGGTCGGGGTGACCGACGCTGACGCTGCCGTCGCCGCCGTGCTGCGGCGATCCCGTAAGCCGGTGGTCCTGGCGGCCAACAAGGTGGACGATGCGCCGGGAGAGCCGAACGCCAGCTCGCTATGGTCGCTGGGCCTCGGCGAGCCGCTGCCGGTCAGCGCGCTGCACGGGCGCGGCAGCGGCGACCTGCTGGACGCGATCATGGATGCGCTTCCGGACGCGCCGCGTGAGCAGCTGGAGGCGGTAAGCGGCCCGCGCCGGGTAGCGCTGATCGGGCGGCCCAACGTGGGCAAGTCCAGCCTGCTGAACAAGCTGGCCGGCCAGGAGCGCGTGCTCGTTGACGCAACGGCCGGGACAACCCGCGATCCGGTCGATGAGCTCATCGAGCTAGGCGGCACGACCTGGCGTTTCGTCGATACGGCCGGGATCAGGCGACGGGTGCGCGAGGCGCAGGGAGCCGACTACTTCGCCGCGCTGCGGACGGAGCGGGCGCTGGAGCGGGCCGAGGTCGCGGTCGTGCTCATTGACGCCAGCGAGCCGCTGGCGGAGCAGGACCTGCGGATCGTGTCGATGGTGATCGAGGCCGGCCGGGCGCTGGTGATCGCGTACAACAAGTGGGACCTGGTGGACGAGGATCGCCGGCATTTCCTCGACCGGGAGATCGACCGGCAGCTGCACACGGCGCGGTGGGCCCCGCGGGTCAATATCTCGGCGGCCACCGGCTGGCACGTGGACCGTCTCGTCCCGGCCCTGGAGCAAGCCCTGGCTAGCTGGGAGACCAGGGTGCAGACGGGGCAGCTGAACGCCTGGCTGACGTCCCTGCTCGCGGCCACGCCGCCGCCGGTGCGCGGCGGCAAGCAGCCGAAGATCATGTTCGCGACCCAGGCCGGGATCAGGCCACCGCATTTCGTGCTGTTCACGACGGGATTCCTGCAGGCCGGCTACCGGCGGTTCATCGAGCGGCGGCTGCGGGAGGAGTTCGGCTTCCAGGGCACGCCGGTGCATATCTCGATGCGGCTGCGGGAGAAGCGCGCCAGGCCCTCAGGGCCGCAGGGGCGCGGCGGGCGCGGCTGACCGGGCCCGCAGCCGGTCAGCCAGCCTCCCGGCCCAGGCTGAACCAGGCGGTCGTGCCGGTCTCGTCGCGCAGGTACCCCCACTGGTCAGCCAGGGTCTGCACGAGATGGAGCCCGTGCCCGTCCGAGGCGTAAACGTCGCCCTTGACGGACGGGGCGCTCAGCTCCGAGCCGTCGTCCGTGACCTCGACCCGGATGCCGCGGCCCGTCTGGGTGACCAGGAGCCGGATGGTGCCGCCCGAGCGGCGTGAGTTGCTGTGGATGACAGCGTTGCTCACGAGCTCCGAGGTGAGTAAGACCGCTTCGTCGGCGATGCTCGGTAACTGGCTCAGCGCCTTGGCGATGAAAGCTCTTGCCTCGCGCACATTCTCGGCTCGGCCCGGAATCGTCAGGCTTCCGATAATGGCGCTTCCGGCCATCAGGGCAAGATTCTCGGCTGCCTGGCTTGCGCGAACCGTGGGCGCTGCCATCGGATCGCTCCTTCCCCCCCTTGCGCAGGATGGCAATGCGCCAGCCCTGGCTTGGTCTGGACCGGGCCGCGGATGGCGCGGGCCGACGCCTCCTTTCATCATGAGTCTGAGAGTGCATGCCACGCAAGTGCGTGGCACAAATCAGGTTTGCGAAATTTCAGATGGGATCTCATCAGGAACCGCCATTTCCTGTATGGTCATGCCTAAGCCCAGCAGGCGCGGGCCGACTGGTGCTTTCCGCGCCGGATCGACGCGCCTGGCTTCCCGGGGAGGGGGCGAGTTCCGTGGCCATTGGCCCGACTGTCCGGCGCAGGCGGCTGGGCAGCGAGTTAAGGCGCCTGCGCGAGTCGCAGTCGCTGAAGCTCGAAGAGGTCGCCGATCAGCTCGGCCTCGCGCCGTCCACCCTGTCCCGCATCGAGACGGGAAAGGCGCCGACCAGGACGGCTTATCTCACCTCGATGCTCGAGATGTACGGCGTCGACGATTCATCGCAGCGGCAGATGCTCACCGAGATGGCGCGGGAAGGCCACCGCAAGGGCTGGTGGGCGATCTGGGATGACGTGCTGCCGACTGGTTTCGGGATCTATGTCGGACTTGAGGCGGAGGCATCGTCGCTGCGCGTCTACGAGGCCCAGGTTGTCCACGGGCTGCTGCAGACCGAGGAATACGCCCGGGCCGTCATGACGACAGTCCGGAGGCGGCAGACAGCCGAGGAGATCGACCGGCTCGTTGATCTCCGGATGCAGCGGCAGGAAGTGCTGCTGCGCGAGGATCCGCTGCAGTTGTGGATCATCCTCGATGAGTCGGTCATCCGCAGGTTCACCGGACCGCCCGCGGTGATGCGCCGCCAGCTTGATCATCTCTGCGATGCCAGCAACTGGCCGAACGTGACGCTGCAGGTACTGGCCTTCTCCAGCGGACTGCATCCGGCGCTGAACGGGCCGTTCGCCATCATCGAGTTCCCCGAGCGGTTCGATCCCGACGTTCTGTACTCCGAGGGCGTGACCGGCCAGGCGTACCTGGAGGAACGGGAACGGGAGGTGCGCGCGCGAGCGGAGGCGTTCGACCTGCTGCGTGCGACAGCCCTGCCTCCGGCCGATTCGACCGACTTTATGCGCACCGTCGCAGGAGAAATCTCCTGACGTCACCGAAAGGATTACCGCATGAAGCACGACATGTCTGGCGCAGTCTGGTTCAGCAGTCGTTCCTGTAACAACTCTGCCTGTGTGCAAGTCGCTCATCTGCCGGGTGGTTTCGTGGCGCTCCGCGACTCGAAGGACGCCACGAAGTCCGCGCACGTGTTCGACGCGGAAGAATGGTCGGCCTTCCTGGCGGGCGCGAAGAACGGCGAATTCGACCCGCCGGCGAGCTAACCGGCAGCAGGAAACTGTCGAGCCTCCCGGAGCAGCTGCTCCGGGAGGCTCGAGGGCTGTGCGAGGACTGTGCCCAGGCCGGCTCAGGCCGGGGTGCCGAACTCACCGTCGAGTGCGCCGCCGATGAAGGCGTCCCACTCGGCCCGGGTGAAGATGAGAGCCGGGCCGGCTGGGTGACGTGAGTTCCGCATGGCGACCTCCCCGCCCGCCAGGAACGCTATCTCGACGCAGTTTCCTCCGGTCGGTCCGCTCCGCTGGCTTTTCACCCAGGTCACGCCGGTCAGCGCAGCGGCACTCATGCCCGTGTGGATGTCGCTCATCCGGATACCTCCATATCCTCGAGCCGTGCACGGATGATCTGTCGGGACTGTTCTGGCGTGGCGCTAGTGGCGCTGATCTTATCCATGGCCTCCGTGTAGCGCTCGACATCGGACCGCTTGTCCAGGTACATGGCACTCGTGAGCTGCTCGACGTACACCACGTCGGGCAGGTCGTCCGAGGCAAACTGCAGGATGCTGAAGCTGCCCGGCGCGATGTAGGAGCCGCCGACCGGGAAGGGCGCCACCTGCAACGTCAGGCCGGGTCGCTCCGAGACCTCGAGCAGGCACTCGAGCTGCTCCCGCATCAGGTCCTGGTCGGCGACGTGACGGCGCAGCGCGACCTCGTCGATGATCGCCCAGAGCCGCAGCCCGCCGGAGGCAAACCGGCGCTGCCGCTCCTTGCGGAGGTAGACCAGGCGGTCAGCCTCGTCGGGCCCGAACTCGCCCAGGGCGATGACAGCAGCCGCGTAGTCCTCGGTCTGCAGCAGCCCGGGCACGAACTGGGTGTCGTAGCTGCGGATGGACTCAGCCGACTCCTCCAGCCCGATATAGGCGTGGAACCAGGTCGGCAGCACGTCCTGATAGCGGTGCCACCAGCCTGGCTGGTTCGCCTGGCTGGCCAGCGTGAGCAACTGCTCACGCTCGGCTGAATCGGTAATGCCGTACAGCTGGAGCAAGTCGGCAATATCTACTTCCCGAACGGCATTCCGTCCCAGTTCTATGCGGCTGATCTTCGATTCAGATCCGCGGATTGCCCGGGCGGCTTCCTGCGCCGTAATGCCCCTGGCCTCGCGCAGGCGCCGAAGCTGAGTTCCGAGGAGGATGCGCAGGACAGTAGGCCCGCCCGCGACGTCCGTCATGAGTCACGCTCCCTGTTGCCGTGCCCCCCTCGAGTCACCATAGTGGCACGAGCGTCAGCATGGCCGTCGCCGATTACGGCCCGGCTGCACCGTCTGCCCCTGGCGTATGGCGCAATTGCGCAATGCACTTTCTCCGATACTTCCCTTAGTTCATGATATCGCAGATGGAATTTCACGCCAGGGCAAACTGTGGTCGGGCGCCGTGTCGCGGATGCCGTAGCGCACGGCTCGTGGCCCCGCAGCCGTGCTGGCACCCGGGACCGGCACCGGGACCGGCACCGGGACCGGCACCGGGACCGGCACCGGGCGCTGGTCCCTGCCGTCGGTACGATCGGTTTCTGACGGCAATGTCGGCTTCAGCAAGGGCAAGGACGGATGAGGTACAGGTCACTGGGCAAGTCGGGTCTGCAGGTCTCCGTTGCGGGACTCGGCGGCAATAACTTCGGCAGGCGGCTGGATGCGGCAGGCGCCAGGGCAGTCGTCGATGCGGCGATGGAGGCCGGCATCACGCTGCTGGACACGGCCGACACCTACGGCGGGGCGGGCCGGTCGGAGGAGATGCTGGGCGAGATCCTGACCGGGCGCCGGGACCAGGTCGTGCTGGCCACCAAGTTCGGCCACCAGGGCGCCGACCTGGGCTACGGGCCGGCGGCGGGAGCCAAGGGCGGGCGCAGCTACATCCGCCGCGCCGCGGAGGGCTCGCTGCGGCGGCTTCGCACCGACTACATCGACCTGTTTCAGATCCATACGCCCGATCCGGCCACCCCGATCGAGGAGACGCTCGCGGCGCTCCATGAGCTGGTGGCCGAGGGAAAGGTCCGCTACATCGGTCACTCGAACTTCGCCGGCTGGCAGCTGGCGGATGCGGCTGGAGTCGCCCGCGAGCTGGCCGTCACCCCGTTCATCTCGGCCCAGAACCACTGGTCCCTGCTGGAGCGCGACGCCGAGGCCGAGGTCGTGCCGGCGGCCGTGCATTTCGGGCTGGGGGTGCTGCCGTACTTCCCGCTGGCCAACGGCCTGCTGACCGGCAAGGTCAGGCGCGGCCGCGGCCCGCAGGAGGGCACCCGGCTGGCGGCCCGGGCCGACTACGTGACCGAGGAGAAGCTGGACAAGGTCGAGGCGCTGGCCGAATGGGCGCGGGCGCATGACTGCTCGCTGCTGGAGGTCGCGATCGGCGGGCTGGCCGCGCTGCCCGGCTGCTCGTCAGTCATCGCCGGGGCGATGTCGGCCGAGCAGGTCAGGGCCAACGCGGCAGCCTCCAGCTGGGTCCCGACGCCAGACGAGCTGGCTGAGATCGACAAGATCGTGCCGGCTGGCCGGGGCGAGTAGCTGGCCGCCCCTGGCTGGCTAGTTGGCGATCTTGTAGAGGGCTGCCACATTGGCGAGGAACCGCGGCGAGTAGGAGATGTCAGCGTAATCCCCGCCCTCCTGATAGCCGCCGATGACCCCGACCACGTCGCCGGTTGCCGTCTTGCCGCTGACGTGATCGAGGAACGGGCCGCCGCTCGTGCCGTCGGTGTAACCGCCGCAGCGGAAGATCAGTTGCGCATACGGCCTGATGTAGAAGTTGCGAGCCGGCGCAAGGCAGGTGACCGGGGTGTCGGTGGAGTCTGGATAGCCGATGACCTGGACTTGCTGCGGCATCTTCTGGCCCGTCGCGACCCGCTCCGCTCCGGTCGACTTCTCGATGTTCCTGCCGACGACGAGGAAGGCGACGTCGTCGTCGGGATCGTGATACCGGTGCCAGTTGCTGTCCACGTACTCGAACGTGACCGCCAGGGTGCCGTACGGAAAGGCACGGCCGTGAAAGCCGGGCGCGAAGCGGACGCTGGCCACGTCGCCGCCCGGGCTGACCTTTCCGTCCAGGCAATGGGCAGCCGTAATGAGCAGGTCGCCGCGCCGGCTTCGAACCACCGCCGCCGTGCAGAAGTGCCTCAGCTTGCCCGCGACATCGCGGAACAGCGCGCCAACCGCGTGCACCCCGTCGAATGGCCTGGCCGTAGGCATGGCGGTGGCGGCCGCCAGGGCATCGCCGGTTTCGTCCGCGGCAGCGGCCAGCGTCAGGCAGAGCGCGCTGATCGCCAGGCTCCCGAGCGTGACCGCGCACCTGAACCGCCTGGCGCGGCGCCTGGAGCTGCTGGTAGCCGCGCCACCGGACCGTCGCCTGCTCATGCCGTCGTGTCGGTCCATCTGAAACTGAGCGGTCCCTTCAGGTAGTGGTCATGCCTGGGCGCGAGCGTGAGCAGCCGGACCTGGGGGGCTTTGCCGGTTCCTTAGCTGATTTTGACCGTTCTTCGACAGCATTGCTAGAGGTGGCCAATGTGAAGCGCTGTGCACCATGTTCCGGATGAGCCGTTCCATCACCTGCGTATACCCATGGTGAAGGAATGGCTACATAGAGCTAATACAATGGTTGGGGATAGTTACGGCAAGCATGATTCCGCATCGCTGGGTAAGCGTCGGCAGCCGAACCCTGTACGGCCTTTCAGGGGGCCCGTAGACCTTGGTAGGTATTTAGGGGTGTTTGTTGCGTTGTCGAGGGCATCGGGTGATCATGTGGTGACACATGCCCGGCAAGGAGGGCGAGTCGCGGTGGATCGTGAATGGCGAGGACCTTCATGAGCGCCGCGGAAGTAGCGGCAGAACGGGCCACGTTCCGGGATGTGTTCGCGAACTCGGAGTTCCGCGCGCTCTGGCTGGCCCAGCTCCTGTCGGTCGCCGGCGATCAGCTGGCCAGGGTCGCCATGACCGTGCTGGTCTACGACCGCACCCACTCCGCGCTCTGGACGGCTGCGACCTACGCGGCGACCTTTCTGCCCTGGATCCTGGGCAGCGTCACGCTATCCGGGCTCGCCGACCGGCTGCCGAGAAGACAGCTGATGGTCGCCTGCGATGCGGCCCGGCTGATGCTGGTCTCACTGATGGCGCTGGTGAGTCTGGTTGTTGCGTCCGGCGCCGCTCTCTGGATCATGGTCGCCCTGCTCTTCGTCGTGACGCTGCTGGACTCGCCGTTCAAGTCGGCCAGGTCCGCGCTGGTGCCGGACATCCTCACAGGAGATCACTATGTCCTCGGAACAGCTGTCACTCAGACGACGTTCCAGGTCGGCACGGTTGTAGGCTTCGCGCTCGGCGGAGTAGCCGTGAGCCTCCTCGGCGTGCGGTCTGCCCTGATGGTCGACGCAGCGACGTTCGGTGCCTCCGCCGTACTCCTCTGGTCCCAGGTGGCGCCCCGTCCGGCCGCGGCTCCTGCTGTCCTGGTACAGGAGCGCTCACAGTCCGCCGGCATGGCTGCCGGGATGAGGCTCGTATTCGGCCAGCGCATCCTGCGTACGCTGGTGCTCTTCGGCTGGCTCGTCGCCTTTTACGAGGTACCGCTGAGCCTGGCCGTGCCGTATGCGGCTCGTTTCCACCATCTGGCCCTGCCGGTCGCGGCAGGCCTGATCTTCGCGTCGGTGCCCTTCGGCAATATCCTCGGCCTCGTTGTCGTGGGTCGCCTGGTGACCCCGGCCCGGCGGCGCATCTGGATGGGACCGCTCGCTGTACTGGCTTGCGGCCTGCTGGCCCTCTGCTGGTTCCGGCCAGGCCTCATCGCCTCCATGTGCATCTTCGTGATCGCAGGCGCGTGTGCCGCCTACCAGCTCCCCGCTAACGCCTCCTTCGTGGCGGCGGTTCCGCCGGAGCGGCGCGGCCAGGCGTTCGGGCTGGCCAACGGAGGCATGCAGGTCTCCCAGGGGCTGTGGTTCGTGGCGGCAGGAGCCGCCGCGCTAGCGGTGGCGCCAGCCGTCGTCATAGCCGTCAGCGGCTCACTGGGAGCCGTGGTTGCGGCCGGGCTCGCGAAGACCTGGCAGGAGCAGGCCAGATTTCATGGAAGTGAGTCATGATCGCAGCCCAAGGCCGGGGCTGCGATAGGGAGTTCTAGCCCCATTCGCCGCGCACGGTGGTCTCCTTCCGGTGGGTGGGCGGGTGCTGGCTGGTGTGGTGGTCGGGTCTCAGCCCCATTCGCCGCGCACGGTGGTCTCCTTCCGGTGGGTGGGCGGGTGCTGGCTGGTGTGGTGGTCGGGTCTCAGCCCCATTCGCCGCGCACGGTGGTCTCCTTCCTTGGCGGATTGTTAGGCGTCCCGCAGCGGGGTAGCTGTCGGTAGCTGGCACCCGGACGTCGCTCGCTGTTATCGTCCTTTAGTGCACATGAATGGTCGATCGTCCGGATGCGAGGCGTTGATCTTGACAAAAGAGTAAGCTTTCTGTAACCATGCGGCTTTAGTTCCTAGTAGTCCGTTACAAGTGTAATTGGTTTGCCGTCGGCCGGAGGGGGTGCTCATGGCCGCCCGCCACCTGCCCAGTCACCTGTCAGGTGGCCTCCGGCGAGCCGTGAGCTGGGCTCGCTCATGGCAGATCTGGTCACTGACCGACCCGTTGCGCGGTTACCTCTTGCTGGTGACATCGCTGGCTGTGCTCGCCGTCGCGCTGGCGGTAGCGCACGCGCCCTGGCATGTCGCCCAGTTCCTGGTGTTCCTCGGGCTGCTGGCTTGTGGCGTCGTTGCAATCGAGTCCACTCGCACCATCAGGGAGATTCATGGCGCGATAGTACGAGATTTGCTGCCTGTCTTCTATCTCGCGATAGCGATCATTCTTCCGCCTGTATATGCTTTTCTGGCTCCATTGCCGCTATTGATCTACAAGCTGCGGCGAGTTCCCGGCCTGGTCGCCTACCGGCGGGTCTTCAGCAACGCCACGATCAGCCTGGCTTACGGCTCTGTCTCTGTCATCTTTCACGCCCTGCCCGGTCTTGCCGGGCATCCTCTGGTCAGTGGGCTGCATGCGCTCGCCTGGTCTGGCGTCGTGGCGGGATGTGGTGCACTCGCGTGGGCGATCAATGATGGCCTGGTTTTTATCGCGATTAAGCTGGCTGATCCTGGATCGCGCTTTCGCGAGATGATCGGCAATCGTGAAGCCCTCACCTCCGATCTCATCGAGCTCAGCCTCGGCACCTCCCTGGCCCTGATCGTGGCGATTGACCCTGTGCTCATGGCGCTCGCTCTTCCGTCGATAGTCCTGTACCGGCGATACTTGATGAACGCCCAGCTTGTCGCGCTGGCCCGGATAGATGCCGACACGGGGCTGCTCAACGCGAACACCTTCCAGCGCGAGGCAGAAGTCGAGTTCTACCGTGCGGTGCGCTCTGACGCTCCGCTGGCGCTGGCGAAGGTCAACATTGATGACTTCAAGTCGATGCGGGAGACAGTGGGAGGCGTCGTATGCGATCAGCTGCGGCGCGACATCGCCGGCATGCTGAGGGAACAACTCCGGGATCGTGACCTGATTGGCTGTGTCAAGGGCGAGGAGTTCGCGATTTTGCTCCCGCAGACCGGCTGGGTCGAGGCCAAGCGCATCAGCGAGCGCATGCGCGATCACATCGCTGCCGAACCGATCGCCATTGAGTCCGGAACGCAGGAGGGCTTCGTGTTCCGCCTCACTGTCTCCATTGGCGTGGCGGTCCTGAACGACTCCGAGCGGGCGCTCAGTGAGCTGATAGGTGCTGCTGACACTGCACTCGGACGGGCCAGGAGCACAGGCTGGAGCAAGGTATGCGTGCTTCCCGACGGATGGGCCGGGCCGCAGGGCCTGTCGTAGCGGTCTTCATTTGTCCAGCTGGCGGGTGCTTCTTTCCAGCGGAAGATAACTCCAGGGAAAGCATGAGTCCGGTGAGTGTCAGTACTGACGCGCGCTGGCGCGGACTGCAGCGGTGACGTTGCTGGGCCCTGGCCTGGCCGGCCCGAGCGGATGAGAGGATCGGGCTGCGTAGCTGACTGACGGGAAGGCGGGCGTCTGCCATGAGGGCTGCTCTTTACGACACGCTGGGCTCGGCGCACCAGGTTCTCCGGGTCGAGGAGGTACCGCGGCCGGAGCCTGGTCCTGCCGAGGTGCGCGTCAAGATCGAGTTCTCGGGCGTGAACCCGACCGACTGGAAGTCCCGCAGCGGTGCCACGGCACGTCCGATCGAGGGCTTCCAGATCCCGCACCATGACGGCGCCGGCGTCATCGACGCTGTCGGCGACGGTGTCGACCCGGCACGGATCGGTCAGCGGGTCTGGCTCTGGCTCGCCGCCGCCGGGCGGCAGTGGGGTACTGCCGCCGAGTGGTCCGTGGTGCCCGAGCGGCAGGCTGTTCCGCTGCCCGACGGCGTGTCAGCCGAGCTGGGCGCGAGCATCGGCGTTCCGGCGCTGACCGCGCATCGCTGCCTGTTCGCCGATGGCCCGGTGGAGGGCAGGAACGTGCTGGTCGCCGGGGGCGCCGGGGCGGTTGGCCACTTCGCGATCGAGCTGGCCAAGCACGCCGGCGGCCGGGTGGTCACGACGGTAAGCGGTCCGGAGAAGGCGAAGCTGGCCGCCGAGGCCGGTGCCGACCTGGTCGTGAACTACAAGAACGCGGACGCGGTCCAGCAGGTGCAGTCTTTCGCCAGCCGGATGGACCGGATCGTCGAGCTTGCCCTCGGTGCCAACCTGGAGCTAGACCTGGCCGTAGCCGGCCCGGAGACGCACCTTGTGGACTATGCGGCGGAGAGCACCGACCCCGTGCTTCCGGTCCGGGCCTGCATGAACGCGAACATCGTGATCAGGTTCGTGCTGCTCTACGGGGTGCCGTCGGCGGCGCTCGACCAGGCCGTGGCCGAGGTTAGCCGTGCGCTGGCCGACGGGGCGCTTACCGAGCTGCCGGTACGCAGGTTCCCGCTGGATCAGATCGCCGAGGCGCAGGAGGCCGTTGAGCAGGGATTCGTCGGCAAGGTCCTGGTCGTGCCGTAAGCCCGGCCCGGCCCGGCCGGCTCCCATACGCCAACCACCGAGGGGAGGGACCGCCCGGCAGCGGTCATGGCGGCTTCGTCCGCTGTCAGTGCCAGCTGCCATGGTGGCGGCCATGACCGGCAGGAGGCACCATGAGTGTCATGAGCACACCGGACGTGTGGGCCGACCAGCAGCGGCTGCTGACCGTCGAGGATATGGAGAACATGCCCGACGACGAGTTCCGTTACGAGCTGGATGACGGGGTGCTGATCGTGTCCCCCGCCCCGTCCAGCCTGCACCAGCTCGCGGTCGCCCGGCTGACCATTATCCTGACCACGGCGTGCCCGGATGGCCTGGTGGTGCTACCAGGAGTCGGCGTGAACATCACCAGGTTCCAGCACCGGGTGCCCGACCTGGCCGTGGTGCGGGCCGACTCGTTCGGGAGCGTTTTCCAGGAGCGGCCGCCCCAGCTGGCCGTCGAGGTCGCCTCGCCGCGGACGAGGCTGTACGACCGGAATCGGAAGAAGGACGTCTACGAGAGCTTCGGCATCCCGTCGTACTGGATCGTCACGCCCGAGCTGGACCGGCCCGACCTCACCGTGTTCGAGCTGAGGTCGGGCCGGTACGAGCAGGCCGCTTACGTCGAAGGCGACGAGGCGTTCGAGGCGCAGCTGCCGTTTCCGGCCACGGTCGTGCCGTCACGGCTGGTGACAACAGCGCCGCTCAGCTGACGCCGCCAGTCGGAACTAGGACGCCGATCGCTCGTCAGGGGCTGAGCCGGTGCAGGTCGCGCGGGAACAGCGTGACCTGGCGGACATTGGCCGTGCCGGTCAGCCGCGCTGTCCACCGCTCCAGCCCGATGGCGAAGCCGCCGTGCGGCGGCATCCCGTGCTCGAATACCTGCAGGTAGCTGGCGTAGGGCGCCGGATCTTCGGCGCGCGCTGCCAGCGCGGCCAGGTAGTCCTCGTGCCGGTGCAGCCGCTGCCCGCCAGTCACCAGCTCCAGCCCGCGGAACAGCAGGTCGAAGCCGTTGGTGTAGCCGGGGCGCGCCGGGTCGGGGTGGGTGTAGAAGGGCTTGGCCGCGAGCGGGTACCCGGTCACGAACAGGAACTCGCTGCCGTGCTCGCGCAGTGCCCACTCGCACAGCCACCGCTCGTGCGCGGGGGAGAGGTCGGGCTCGCCGCGCGGGTCCTCGCCCATCTGCCCGGCCATCAGCTCCTGCGCATCGGTGAAGTGGATCTGCGGGATCTTCGCCGGAACTTCTGGCAGCCGGACCCCGAGCAGTTCGCATGCGGGACGGGCCCGCTCGGCGACACCCGTCACCAGGCCGGCCATCACCTCGCGCAGCACCGCCATGACGTCCTGGTGGTCGGTGATGAAGCCGAGCTCGGCGTCCAGGCTGGTGTACTGGGCCAGGTGCCGGGCGGTGTCATGCGGCTCGGCCCTGAATACCGGTCCCACCTCGTAGACCCGCTCGAACACCCCGACCAGGGCCTGCTTGAAGAACTGCGGCGACTGGGCGAGGTAAGCGGGCCGGCCGAAGTAGCCGATGCCGAAGACGCTCGCCCCTGACTCGGTCGCCGACTCGACGATCTTGGGCGTGTGCACTTCGGTGAAGTCCAGCCCGTCCAGGGCCTGCCGGAAGCCGGCCACGCTGGCCGCGGAGATCTCGAACCCGGCCTTCAGCACCGGGTGGCGCAGGGTAGTCGGCGCGTGGTCGAGGATCGTCGGCAGCGATGCGGTCACGGCCGGCCGGTACAGGTCGAATGGCGGTGGCGCGGCCAGGCCCGAGAGCGGCTCGACCACTGGCTCGGCCAGCTCGGCGCCGCCGGGAGCCTGGGCATTGGCCACGACGGTGCCGGTCACCTGGATGACAGTCTCCTCCGGGAGCGCCGGAGCGGCTGCCGCGGGCAGGACGACCTGGGCCAGGCCTGAGCGGTCGCGGACGATGAGGAAGGTCACGGACTTGAGGTCCCGGCGGCGATGCAGCCAGCCGGCGATCGTGATCTGCTGGCCGGCGTATGCGGGCACGTCGGCAGCGAGGACTCGAGAGATCATCACACTCCCTGGGGATATGCGCGACCCCTTGGGAGTGCGGGCGAGAAGGGAACTCGCGGTACCACCGCACCTTCACCGTCGCGGAGTGGCCGCGACGGCCTCGTTCAGGCCCGGTGACGGGGGCCAGCCGACGGGGCATCGGGCACTGCCGCTGGCCGCGGCCGCCGTTCCTCCCCGCACTCAGGAGGGTCTTCGCTTCCGGGGCGCGGGTCCGCCTTTCCAGCTGCCGGCGGCTCTCTGCTGCTCGCGTGATCCCGTGCTACTCGTCTCCGTCAGCGCGTTGCGCCCACGATAGCGAGGCACCCCGCGCCGCGCCAAACCCATTTCCCTGGGAGCCTTCGCTCGCGGCGGCGGCTCGGCACCGCCGCGGCCACCCGGCAGCGGCCGCCACCGCGGGCCGCCCGCCTCCGGGGCCTCCTGGGGCGGCCGGCCGTGCCGGGAGCAGCGTCGGAGCGCGCCTGCTGTCGCTGTTTCAGCAGCAGCTGCGCATCCACGTCGTCAGGACGGGGCGCGCCGGGCGCTCCGGTGCTGGTTTAGCCTGGTTGCGTGTACCTGCCACGCCATTTCACCGTCACCGATCTCCAGCACATCGCCGCCTTCGTCGACGCGGCTCAGGCTGCGGACCTGGTCACGTTCGACGGAACGAAGCCCGTCGCGACGCTGCTGCCGGTGATCTGGGACCGTCCGGCCGCGCTGGCCGGCGCGACCGGCCAGGACCGCGAAGGCGATACGGGCCAGGAGGACGGGCAGGGCAGTCAGCATGACCGGCAGCGCGGCCAGCATGACGGGCAGCGCGGCCAGCATGACGGGCAGGAGGGCCAGCGCGGCGGGCAGGGTCCGCAGGCCAGCGCCGGCTCGGATGATGCGGTCGGCCGGGAAGACGGCGAGCGGCGGCCGGACTACGGGCATCTCCTCGGGCACATCGCGCTGGCGAATCCGCAATGGCAGACCGTGCAGCCAGGCGCGACCGCGCTGGCGATCGTGCACGGGCCTCAGGCGTACATCTCGCCGTCCTGGTATGAGGCGAAGGCACGGCACGGGCGAGTGGTGCCGACCTGGAACTACGAGGCCGTCCACCTGACCGGAACGCTGACCATCCACCGCGACCCGGAGTGGCTGCGGGGCCTGGTGACCCGGCTGACCCGCATGCACGAGGAACCGCGGGCCCGGCCGTGGGCGGTCACGGACGCCCCGCCTGACTACATCAACGGCCAGCTACGCGCAATTGTCGGCGTGGAGCTGGCGATCACCTCGGTTGAGGCGAAGCAGAAGCTGGGCCAGAACCGCAGTGTCCTCGACCAGGCCGGCACCGTGGCCGGCCTGCGGGGCGAGGCTGGCCCGGGGCCAGCTGCCATCGCGGACCTGATGGCGGCCAACCTTGACGCCATCGCCGCTGATCACGAGTAGCCGCTGACCTGGATACCTTGGCCTGCGGCCGGCAGGTATCCGCCAGGCCGGCGCCCGGCTCCTGCCCAGCTGCGGGCAGCTGACAGCACCTGGCCATAGCCAGCGGGAGCTCAGCTGGCTGCGCTCGGCGCTTTCCCGCCGGGCACGTCCTGTTCCAGCGGGTCCGTCCCGTCGCAGTCCAGGTCGGCCGCCGCCGCCCGGCAGGCCGGCTCGGCGGCATGCTCGATCGCTTCGCTGATCTCACGGAGCTGCGCGACCTGCCCGGGACTGAGCTGGTCGAAAAGGGCTCGCCTGACCTGCTCCACATGGGCGGGGGCGGCCGCCTCCAGCGCGGCGAAGCCCTGGTCGGTGAGCCGGGCGATCAGGCCGCGGCGGTCGGTCGGGCAGCTGAGGCGCTCGACCCAGCCGCGCTCCTCGAGCCTCGCGACGGCATGCGACAGGCGGCTCTTGCTCGATGTCGAGGCCTCAGCCAGCTGGCTCATCCGCAGGGCACGATCAGGGGCCTCAGACAGCCGGACCAGGATCTCGTAGTAGCCGTGCGGGAAGCCGGCGTCACGCTGCAGCTGCCCGTCCACTGCGCCGAGCAGCGAGTGGCACGCGGTCAGGAAAGCCCGCCACGTCTGCTGCTCCTCGGCCGACAGCCAGCGCGCCTGCTTCTGTTCCACAACATCAGCATACCCGAGATGGTTGAGCGTTTGACAAGTCGCCAGTGGCCATGATACTCATTGAGCGTTCAACAACAACGTCAGACTTTAGCAGCACAGGAGTGATCATGACCGCACCAACGACGGCGACGAGGATCCCCGGTTACGTCGCCGGTACCTGGAACATCGACCCCGTGCATTCGGAGGTCGGCTTCTCGGTCCGGCACATGATGGTCAGCAAGGTTCGCGGCCGGTTCACCACCTTCTCCGGTCAGCTCGTGACGGGCGAGGACCCGGTCAGCTCCTCGGTGACCGCCGAGATCGACCTGGCCTCGATCAACACCGGCCAGGAGCAGCGCGACGCGCACATCCGGTCCGCTGACTTCTTCGAGGTCGAGAAGTACCCGACCATGACCTACCGCTCGACCGGCGTACGAAACGAGGGCGGCGAGTTCATCGTCGATGGGGAGCTGACGCTCAAGGGCGTGACCAGGAACGTGCCGCTGACGCTGGAGCTCAACGGCTTCGGCCCGGACCCCTACGGCGGCACCCGCGCCGGGTTCACCGCCACGGCCGAGATCAACCGGCGCGACTTCGGCGTCAACTTCAACGCCGCGCTGGAGACCGGCGGCGCGGTCGTGGCCGACAAGGTGACGATCCACCTCGAGATCGAGGCAGTCCTGGCCGCCTGAGGCCAGTGCCTCAGCAGTGAGGCTCAGCAGTAGAGGGAAGGCTGCGGCCCGCATGACGGGCCGCAGCCTTCTCCATGCGCACGATGAGCCTGGCACCGGTGCTGAATCTGGGATCTCTGATGCCCGCGTTGAGCCAGGTAAGCCGGATAGGCGCGCTGCGCGACGCCCGGATCGCGCGGATCGCGCGGCGCCTGGCCCCGCTGGCAGGCATTGAGTCAGCGGCGCCAGGCGGGCGCGGGCCGGGCTCAGGACCTGAGCGCGACCCGCTGGGCGCCCGCCCGCCGGCTGCCGCGGAAGCCGGCGCGGCGCGGCCCGTGGCCGGCCACGCTGGCTGGGCGATGGCTAGCGGTCCTGCCACTGCCGCGTGGCTGCCTGCGCGATATGGCGGCCGACGAACACCGTGCCGCCCATGATCAGGATTCGCATGGGAGCCATCGTCCCAGATCATCCGCTATCGGACGGCCCGGGGGCGGCGCGCGAGCGGCACCTGCCGTCCGGTCAGCTGGCGGTCAGGGCGGCGAGCTGGCTGGTGATGGTGGCCGCCGACGGGAAGGTGAGCCCGATGAGCGTCACGTGCTTCCACCGGAGCATCCCGCGGCCGTCGACGACGAATACCGACCGGCGCAGCCCGGCGCCGCCCAGGGTGATGCCGTACTGGCGGCTGACGGTCAGGCCGGTGTCGGCCAGCAGCGGGAAGGCCAGCTCATGCCGGCGGGCGAACTGCTCGTGGCTGGCAAGGTCCTGCGGGCTGATCGCCCACACGGTGGCACCGATGCTGCTGAAGTTGCCCAGTTCCGAGGTGTAGGAGCAGAGCTGCCTGGTGCACACCGCCGTGTCATCGCCGGGATAGAAGGCCAGCACGACCGGACTGCCCCGCAGCCCGGACAGCGTGTAGTCGCCTCGGTCGGCCTGGCCGTCATGCAGCACGATGCCGGGCAGCGTGAAGTCAGGGGCTGGCTCGCCGATCTCGGGTTTCCTGGCCATGAGGGCTCCTCCGGTGCTGGTCCGCCGATGGCGCCGGCCCGCAGCCATGACGAACGACTCCTGCCATCCCGCTGATCCTGACACGCCGGCCAGCCCGGCGGATCGCGGATCAACCAGTGCACCGGGCCGTCTCGCAGGCTCGCGACCGTCTGGCCAGGCAGGTCCAGGGGCCGTGATCGGCGGGCGGCGGGCCGGGACTGGGCCGGCTACCGCTGCGGCGGTATGTGCCAGCGGGTGCCCAGGGTGCCCTGGGCGGACTGCCGCCCGGTCGGCCCTCCGCCCGGGCCCCGCAGGATGTAGGCCATGCCGACGGCGATGACGCCGCCTGCCGCCGGGCCGGCCAGGTACGCCCACCACGCGGTCCAGTCACCGAGGACCAGGGCAGGCCCGAGCGACCTGGCCGGGTTCATCGAGGCACCGCTGACCGGCGCTCCCCACAGCCCGGCCAGCGCGATGTAACTGCCGACGCCGATCGCGGCGAGCGTTCCGACCTGCTGCGCGCCCGACGAGACGCCGAGGATCACGCTGACCAGCCCGGCGGTCAGGACTATCTCCCAGAGCATGGCGGTGGTCGCGGAAATGCCGGGCCCCGGCAGGGTCAGTCCCGCGGAACCCTGCCGGCCGATCAGGGCCCAGAGCAGCAGCGTGGCGAGGGCCGCCCCGGCGAACTGGGCGACGATATAAGCAGGAACCCGCTTCCAGGGAAAGTCGCCCCGCAGCGCGAAGGCCACGCTGACCGCCGGGTTGAGGTGGGCGCCGGAGAGCGCGCCCATGAACAGGATGATGGCGGCGACCATCAGGCCGGGCGCCACGAGGCGCGCGGAGTACGGGACGGCATGCCCGCCAAACCTGGCGTTGACCATATCCGCGCCCACCGACGCAAGGACCAGGAAGAACGTGCCCAGGAGCTCGGAGAACAGCCGCCGCCCCTCGTAACTGTCGTCCCAGAAGTCGACTTGCCTGGCAAAAGAGTTGGGCTGCCCCATGGACCGGATGGCCACATCGGCATGACGGGCCTCCTGCCGCGCGGCTTCCTCGCCCGGACCCGGCGGCCGCGCCTGGCTGGTCATCCAGGGCTCCTTTCCCGCTGCCCGCTGTCCGGCCCTCCGCGGGCCGGGCATGATGATGAGCGCTGGCCCGGGCGTTGAGACGAGCGCTGGCCCGGGCGTGAGGACGAGCGCTGGCCCGGGCACGAGCGCCGGGATTTGCGCCGGCACAGGCCGCCCCCGGCAAGATCCCCGCAGCCCTCGACGTCAGCTCACCCGGATGGGGTGAATCGCCCGCATGCGCTGCCGCCGCCGGCTCACCGGATCGGGCGAATCGCCGCTCTGCCGCGCTGGTTTCGCCGCGATGGCCAGGGGCACCCGCAAAGGTGACTATCGACCCTGGCCAGGCCGGCCCGATGGAGTGCACGCTCGTCTCGCGGAGGGGGAGCCATGGTTTTCGCTGATCGCGCCGATGCGGGACGACGCCTGGCTGCACGGCTGCAGTACCTGCAGGACGAGCCGGTTGTGGTCCTCGGCCTGCCGCGCGGCGGCGTCCCGGTCGCTGCGCAAGTTGCACGGGCCCTCGGCGCGCCGCTGGACGTCATCGTCGTGCGCAAGCTCGGGGTCCCTTTCCAGCCGGAACTTGGCATGGGGGCCATCGGGGAAGGCGGGACCCGGGTCATCAATGGCGACGTCGTCCGGGTGGCTGGCGTCTCCGCGGACGACTTGGCCGCCGTCGAGACGCAGGAACGTGCGGAGCTAGAGCGCCGCGCCGCGCGCTACCGCGGCGGGCAGCCGCGTCAGCCGCTGACTGGCCGGGTCGCGGTAGTGGTCGACGACGGCCTGGCCACCGGATCCACGGCACGGGCGGCCTGTCAGATCGCACGGGCGCAGGGGGCGGCCAGGGTCGTCCTGGCCGTGCCCGTCGCGCCGCCGGGCTGGGAGTCCCGGCTCGCCGGTGACGCGGACGAGCTTGTCTGCGTGCAGACGCCAGCTGACTTTTTCGCCATCGGCCAGTTCTACGCTGACTTCTCGCAGACCACGGACGAGGAAGTGGTCGACTGCCTCCAGCGCGCGGACCCCGCCGCGGGCGGGGCAGCCGGCCCCGCGGCCGGGAACAGCCGCCCGGCAGCGGCCCCGGATGGTCCGCCCCTGCCCCTGGCCGGTGAGGACCCGCCCCTGCCCCGGGCCGGTGAGGACCCGCCCCTGCCGCTGGAGGCGGAGGTGCGCGCCGGGGCGGCTCGCCTGCCGGGCCACCTGACCGTGCCGGACCGGCCGCTGGGCATCGTCGCATTCGCGCACGGCAGCGGCAGCAGCCGCCGCAGTCCCCGGAACCGCTACGTGGCCGGCGCACTGAACCAGGCCGGCCTGGGCACG